>Ga0207645_10000165_pt1 | contig 52518 bp, 59 predicted proteins | sample KBSM53metaG_FD_184331 | JGI IMG/M metagenome (GOLD analysis project Ga0207645, IMG submission 184331) | Miscanthus rhizosphere microbial communities from Kellogg Biological Station, Michigan, USA - KBS M5-3 metaG (SPAdes) (version 2) | ecosystem: Host-associated > Plants > Roots > Rhizosphere >...
GTCGTCACGCGGCTGCAGGAAGAATGGCCCACGCACGAGCAGTTCTTCAAGGAAATCTTCGATACGGCGATCCTCTACGAGGGCGAGCATGCGCTCTTGTGGTTGATCGAGGCGTTGAACGGCCAGCGCGAGATGGCGTCGGTGCCGAATTTGATGTACCGCACTGCCGAGGGCGTGCAGCAGAACAAGGAGATCCATACCGAGAAGATGACCGAGTTGCCGCTGCCGGACTTCGACGGCTTTCCGCTCGATCACTACTTCGTGCCCGAGCGCATCATTCCCTATTTGGCCACGCGCGGCTGCTACTGGGGCCGCTGCACGTTCTGCGATCACGGCCAGGGCTATTTCGACCAGTACCGTGGCATGACCGCCCAGCATGTGGTCGATCAGGTGAAGGCGTTGCGCGACAAGTATCAATGCCGGCATTTCCTGTTTTCGGACGAGTCCTATCCGCCGGCGTTGTTCAAAAAGGTCTCGCAGCTTCTGGTGGACCAAGACGTCGGCATCAAATGGACGACGCTGATCCGCTTCGAGGAGACGCTGCAAGATCAAGCCATTTGGGATCTGGCGGCCAAGGCCGGCTGCTGCACGCTCTATTATGGAATGGAATCGGCCAACGAGCGGGTGCTGAACCTCATGGACAAGCACGCGAAGAAGAGCGTGATCCAGAATAACTTACAGTCGGCGGCGAAGGCGGGGATCTGGAACCACGTGATGGCCTTCTACGGCTTCCCCGGCGAGACGCGGGACGAGGCGCTCGAGACGCGGCAGTTCGTGATCGACAACCAGCCGGTGATCCATTCAGTGGAGCTGTTCTACTTCGTGGCCTACCGGCATACGCCGATGGTGCGCAATCCGGACAAGTTTGGCATCACGATCCACAAGCAGGAGGACTACGACCTGCCGCTGGACTACTACTACACGCTGAACGAGCCGGTGGGGATCTCCTGCATGGACGCCATGCAGCTCTGCGAAGAGTTCTATCAGAACGATTTTCAGCCCTGGGCCGTCCGCGTGAACGCCCGCGAACACGTCTTCCTCTATATCTCCAAGTTCGGGACGAACAAGCTGCCGCAGATCTATGCAAAACGGCAGACGGTGGGGGTCTCCGACAGTGTCTCAGGATTGGTCACGTGGCCGGTGGCGATGAATGAAGGCGAAGATGGAAAAGAGGGGATGAGCCGGGTTGTCTCCCATGGGATGAGCTAACCGAATGGCGAAATTTAGACGATGATTTGTCCCCCTGGGGGATTATTGCCAGACGAGACGATCCAGGAAGAGAGCAGAGCATAGGCGGCTTCTATTTTCTGAGTCATTTCCTCGGCTTCCTTGTAGGACTGCATGTATTTCTTCGGGTTATTCGTGAGGTTTGCATAGCGAGAGGGGTCCCAGGTATGGAGCAGTTCCTTGCGTTTAATCTCCAGCTGCTCCTGGGAGACCGGCAGATCCAGACCGAGGATCTTGAGAGCATCCGAGACTGGTTGGGTGACGTCCATAATATGAAAGTCTGACAAAGCCTTTGTAAGCCTGTCAATCTAGTAATGCCCACAGTACTACCCATCCTTCAGCCCGTTCCCGTCCTCAAGAACAAGGACTATCGCGAGGTGATGATCCGCGAGATGGAAGGGGGGAAGATCCCGATCAGCCTCGGGAAGACCTGTCCGGTGAAGTGCGAGTTCTGCTACGAGATCGACCACTCCTACCGCGAGACGCTCGATCCGCCCAAGACGACCGACGAGGACTGGAAGTTCATCCTCGACTACATCAGCAGGAAGCCGACCGACCCGATGCAGTTCTGGTGCATCGGCGGCAACGAATACATGGAGTGGACCGATCTCTTTCTCCATCCCAAGACGATGGAATGGATCGAAGACTTTCTCACCTACACGGACAAGAATATTACCTTTTTCACCGTCGGGTTCGTGACGGTGCCGAAGATCCACGAACTGGCCGCGCGGTTTCCCGGCCGGATCAATTTCGAGCTGTCGGTCATCACGATGAGCGACTACCGCCAGCGGCTCATGCCCCATGCGCCGTCGATTAAGCATTTGATGAAGGTGCTGGATGGCCCGGCCGTCTCATCGGCGAACTTCTACGCCTTCGATTCGCACACGATGTCGAAGGACGCGGAGATGATCTCCAAGATCAATCAGAAGTGCGTGCTGTGGATGGGCTGCCTGACGCCGGTGCGCGGGATCAAGGACCCGACGGCCGATCTGATGCGGCAAGGCCGGAAATTTCTCGCGGAAGAATCCGTCCGGCTCTACGAGAAGGGCTTGCCGAACATCCAAACGATCCAGACCGAGGCGCCGATCACGGCCTTCATGAATCGGAAACGGATCGTGAGCGCGTTCGACTCACTCGAATTGGAGAAGCGCGATACGGTGGTGATGGCGAAGAGTGTCTACAAAGTGCTGAACATGTATCGGAAGAATCGCGCCAGGTATTTGATGGTCCCGAACGCGACGCTCGGCGGCGATTCCGACTGCTCGGTGCTGCTGACCTTCGACGACATCGCACGCTGTGTCAACGGCCACAAGCGTGTGCACATTCCGAAATGCATGATGCAGTCGGGCCGTGGTCTATACACCGACATCGGCGGAGTGACGCTGGAACAGTTCATGAGAAAGACCGGCGTGAAGGCCACGGTGCTGCACAAGATCGATACGAAATTTGCGAACAAGCTGCTGTGGCGAAACTGCCTGCTGAAGAACTACGTGGAAGACTACGTGCAGAATCCGCTGACGCAATCGTTTGAGAGCCTACCTGTTCCTGCTTAGCGTCCCTGAGAAAGCGGCGAGGACTTCTGCTGGCTCTGACTCTGGTTCAGTTCGAGCTCAAGTTGCGTCACTCGCGCGGCGGCATCCCGATGACCGTTCCGCGCAGCGAGTTTGTAAAACGAGAGGGCTTTATTGAGATCCTTCAGACCGCCAAAGCGGCCTGATTCAAGCGCTTCAGCCACACGGTAGGCCGCCTCGGGATCTCCACTCGCGGCTTTTTCAGAATCGGCCGCATACTGCTGGGCGGCTTTAGGACTCATCTGTCGCGGCGCTTCTGCCGTGACATCCTCCAAGCTGCCGACGAGGGAAAGCACCGAAATGAAGATCGCCGCGAGCATGACCGGCTGGACATGTGTCATGGCAGCCTCCACAGCCGCTGCTCTTACTCTGAACCTCCTCGCGGTCTTAATTCAAGCCCCGACGTGAACTGTCTAAGCATAGACGTGCATCACATAACTCACTGGTAACGCCGTGAGATATAGGCCGACACCGAATACCGTATGCGTCATCAAGCTTTTCAGCCTGGCCTGGGTGGGGTGAGGCGTCTTGGATGCAGCGATCCCGAGTCCCAAGGCCGGCTGCATGATGAAATAGGGAATCGGTACTGTCCCTATTCCCACCAACAACGCTGGGAGGAAAGATGGATGATCCAGCCAACTGCCGGATGTGAAAAGGACGAGCATCAGCGCAAAGGCCACGCCGATCAAGTAGTGTGCGGTCCAACCGATCGTACATTCGGCCGGTCGTTTTGGAGCCGCGGCAATGTTCGTGTGCGTGAACGTGCCCAGGGGCATGTAGCTCAACCAACGCCCGACCAGGCAAAAATTGAGCGAAGAGATATTCAGAGCCTGGTGTAAGAACAGATTCCAGAGGTCCATGATCACGATCGCGCCGATCCCAACGAGCACTGCACCACCGATGTGCATGGGTTCGATGCTCATTGAAATGAGTAGGGGCCTTATTTGGGAAGGATTGGATCCAGATTGAAGGCGACGCTGATGCGAGGCGCCTTGCCGATGTAGGGAGCCACGGCATGGTACTGCCAGCCGGGGAACATGACGCACTGGCCTGAGGCAGGCGTGAAGGAGATGGTGTTGCCGGCGTCGTGCAGTTCCGGAATCGCATAGCGCAGATAGGGCGCCAGCATGCGCGGGAGGCAGCCCCGCGGATCGAAGAGCTGCAGTTCCCCGCCGTTCTTTTCCTTTTCCGAGATATCACCCGCATCCACATAATAGACACCGGACCAGAAGGAACCGGGGTGGGCATGGGAGCCGTTGCTGCCGCCGGACCGCTGGACGTTCGCCCAGATCTCGACCACCTGCCAGGCGGGCCGTTGTGATGCCTTGCCGGTGCGCTCGGAATACTCCGTTGCCTGAGTCGCGACCTGGATCACGTACTCGAACAGTGTTTTGAGAGGACCGCCGGCCCAGTCCATCATGGACATGTCGTGGGGAGAGGACCAGCCGATGACTTCGCGGTCGTGATAGGCTGGTTCGGAGGCTTCCCGCGTGAGCACCGCCCGCGTGAGCTCGGCGTTGAGGCGCTCGGCCTCGGGAATGGAGAACACGAGGAGCGGTGTCGAGAAGATCGGGCGGACGTTGAGTTCCAACTCGCGGGCCATTGAATGTTCCTATCGGTTGGGCGCTCTGAGAATAGGCGGCGTGCAGCGGCCAAGTCAAGAAGAGGTCGAGGGACGTTCAGCCCTGCCTGCTCCGCACTTCGGCTCGACCGCGCTAAGCCTCAGGCTGCTCGGTGTCGCAAACTCGTTCAGGTTCCGCTCCGCGACCTGAACATCAGACATGCGCCACCGTCCTCATGCTGAGGACCGCAAGCTTTCGGCAAGCGCGGGGCCCTCGCCTCCGTGCATGTCGCATAGCAGGGCTGAACGTCCCTCATTATTTGGAAGGAAAAACGTAAGATCAGCCTCGCCTGCTCCGCGCCCATGGGTGAAGCCCGCGTCTCGGCGCGGGCTAGGGCGGGTGGGTGAGATAAGGGAGGGGTAAGGGAGAATCGGATCGAGCGATTTGAACTAAAAGAAAAGGGATACCATCTCACGATGGCACCCCTTGATGACCCTCTCGTCAGCCTGTGCGGTTACAGGGCGTTCAAAAAATTGACGAGGTCGGTTTTCTCGGCATCCGTCAGGCCCATGGCAAATCGGACGTTGTAGAAATCGATGACCTGCTTCAAGTCTGCCGCCGACCCATTGTGGAAATAGGGGGCGCGTGCCGCCAATGCTCGTAGGACTGGTCCTTTCAGCTTGCCAATATCAGCCCATTTTCCCGTGATGAGAGCCCGGCCAGGATCGGTGGTGGCGATGACCTCGTGTCCGTGTTTCTTCTGACGAAGTGTGATCACGGGCAAGTACTTGACGTCGAGCGGACCGTTGACGTCGCTTACGCCGATGTTCAATGGCGCCGAGACCGAATGGTTGCCCACGTTCGGTGAGTCATGGCAGGTGCCACAAGTCCCTTTGATCACCGGGAGCCCGGTGGCATCGTTGAGGCCTCCGACTCCCGTAATATTGATGGGCTTGGAGTTAAACAGCGTTTGCCCTCTCACAATGCTGGCTCGCCGTTCGCGGGCATTTCCTGAAGCGGCATTGACCCACGAGTTATTGAACAACGTAAACACCGTCGGATTGAATGGCGTCTTAAAAGGGTTGAGCCCCAGAGGGTCGTTGATGCCGACATAGAACGGTTGGTGGACGAGAGCAGTCGGTCCGCCGCTTGCGGTATTGGCCTCGAGCGAGCCGGCGACCGAATCGAAATCTTGTGCGGTGGACAAGGCCATTTCGAACGCCACGATTTGCTGTTGCTGGTCCGCCGAAGGCTTAGTCGTCGCTTGCGCATGACCAGTCGTGGCGTCCACCGATTGATGCTTGAGGTTTGACAAAAGGTCTGCTGGGTTTGTCGCGAAGGCAATCGGGGTTGTTCCAGTCTGCGTTGAAGATTCACGACCATCCCACATCAATGTGCTGAGAAATCGGAGGTTCGCTGAAGGAAGCGGACGCCGGTACATCGAGAGGGTCGACGTTTCATTGCATCCGTACGGATTGCTCACACTGACGACTTCAAATTCTGCACCATCAGGTATGGGGAGGTCGATGCGGATCAGACCGCGGCTGATCAGGAGGCTGTACGCTTGTCGCCGGCCCTCCAGGGTTGACACATCAATATTATGATCACAATTGGAACCATCATTGGGACGAAAGATGGGATCCATACCCTGGGTGTCTTCGAATCGCTGTGCGACATGGGCTGCGGAGACAGACCAGGCATCACTCGCCTGGTGGCAGCTGGCGCAACTCCGGCCATTCTCCCTCGAGCCCAGAATCTGAAAAAACGGCCCCGTGAGATCGACTTTCCCGGTCGTGCTGAACGTTTCAACTTTTCCAGAGGGGTCTTGAAAGGGGAAGAGATTTGGGAGAAAACCGCTATCGGCCAGAGCCACCGTCACGGCACCGAGCAACAACCCACCTTGCAGCCAGATGCGCAGGGTTCAGCATGATCCCTCCCTATTGTAAGTGCGAGGCAGGGGAATCCTAGAGGGATCCCTAGTGGGCTGTAAATCAGGCGAAGTGCGTAAGACTTGTTAGGAGCCGGAATGCCGGGAATGACGTCTGGAATGGCCCGCCGAGTGTGAACTGTTTTAGTTCGCCCTGCCTCGGAACTGTTTGGAAAGCTGTTGGTTTGACACGAGCTTGTTTCTTGACCTAGAGTGCCCGCTATTATGCCGGCCGAGCGTCGCTCGCTGAAATTCTATCAAGCGGATGTGTTCACGGCTCAACCGTTCGGCGGCAACCCCGTGGCGGTGTTTCCCGAAGCTCAAGGACTGACCGACGATCAGCTGCAGCAGATCGCCCGCGAGATGAATCTCTCCGAAACCGTCTTCGTATTCCCACCGACGGACCCGGCTGCCGTCGTCCGGCTGAGAATCTTCACGCCCACCCAGGAAATTCCCTTCGCGGGTCATCCGGTCGTGGGCACCATGCATGTCCTGGCACAACTTGGCATGATTGCCACTCCCGAGCCTGTGACTCGTGTGGTGCAGGAGTGCAACATCGGATGCTTTCCGGTCGATCTGCTGATGCGGGACGGGCAGGTGATGCGCGTCGTCATGACCCAGCCGCAACCGCAATTTCTCGAGCGCGTCGAAGACACGGAAGACTTATATAAGGTGGCGGCGGCATTAGGGATCCCCAAGCACACGATCGCCGATACGAAATGGCCGGTCGAAGTAGTGTCGACCGGATTGCCGGTGTTGGTCGTGCCGGTGCGTACCCTGACGGCCGTGCGCTCCATCAATCCCGATCCCTCTGCCATCGTGGATCTATGCGGCCGGTTCGGGGCGAACGGCATCACCGCTTTTACGACGGTGACCGTGGAACCCTTCTCGAATGTGCACTCGAGAATGTTCGCGCCTGCCATCGGCATTCCCGAAGACCCGGCGACGGGAAGCGCCAGCGGCGCCTTGGGCGCCTATCTCGTGCAGAACGGCATCGTGGAGGTGAGCCCCAAGATCGAGATCGTGATTGAGCAGGGATACGAAGTCGAGCGGCCGTCCAGGATCCTCGTGCAAATCGAATCCGACGGACAGGCGATTCACTCAGTAAAAGTCGGCGGGCAGTGCGTGATGGTGATGGAAGGGACGTTGTCGTTCTGATTTCGTTTTGGATGAACAACTGTACGGAATTCTTGATAAGATGACAACCATCGAGGGATTGAATAGAGCCGACGTTCTTTCCTATCGAGATCACACTCTTTGAAAGGAGGGAACCATGTCAGCAGTCGCCAGCATCATGACCAAGCAACCCAAGTCGGTGGGCCCGACGACATCGGTGGTGAGTGCAGCCAAAACGATGAAGTCCGCACGTGTCGGCTCGTTGTTCGTCAAGAAAGGAAAGCAGCTGGTCGGCATCGTGACCGATACCGATATCGTCCGGCGGGCGGTATCCTCGGGCAAGCCGCTCGGGAAATTGACGGTGGAGAAGATCATGACAGCGCCCATCCGCACGATCGAGGCGAGCCGTCCAGTCGATGACGCGCAGGACATGATGGGCGATCACAGTATCCGTCATTTGGGCGTGACGCGGAACGGAGAGATTATCGGGGTCGTCTCGGTGCGCGATTTGCTCCTTCATTACAAGCGCTACGCGCAGTCGAAGATTCCGTCGGCTATGGGATATTCGGAACCAAAAATCGCCCAAGACTGACGGACGCTGAAAACGGTTTGTAACAGCGTTCTCGGTCGCATGTCTCCTTGCGACGTACCGAAAAACGTACGCCTCAGTCGCCACGCTTCCTGCGGCCTTGTTCCAAACTCGTTTTGAGCGCCCTCTGCCCTCCAAGTGCACTTACAAATGCTCCTTCCGAGCTCGATCGTTCCCCTTTCCATAGGGATGGGTCGGGTAACTGCCTGCGCCTTGCGAGGGTGCAGGGCCCTTTCGCTGCGGTCGCCTCTGGGCGATGGCGAGACGCCGTGTGCGAAGATCCGTTCGGACGGAGTCCGGGGCGGATCAAGTTGGCGGAGCCGAGCAGCGACAGGGCCATGCAGTCACACCCTCGCTGAAGCAGGGGTTACCCCCGCCCATGCCCTATTATTTTGTCAATTCTTTGACGAGGTGACCGAGCTCTGGGAGGATGAGTTTTTCCATCGCGAGGCGGACGGCGTTTTCTGAACCGGGGGTAGAAAAGAGCACGCGGCCCTTGATGATGCCTGCGGTGGCCCGGCTGATGATGGCCGGAGAGCCGATCTCCTGATAGGTGAGATAGCGAAACACTTCGCCGAAACCGTCCAATCGTTTTTCCAACATCGCGTCGACGGCCTCGAACGTCGAATCCCGCCGCGAGATCCCCGTTCCACCATTGACAATGATGGCCTGCACCTGATCGTTGCCGGTGCCTTCGGTTATCCGGGCCTTGATCTGTGCGGGCTCGTCCTTGACGAGGTGATAGGCGGCGATCGTGTGGCCTTGCTCTTTGAGGAGCTTCTGGATCAGTTGTCCACTGGTGTCGGTGTCCGGCGTGCGTGTATCGCTGCAAGTAATCACCATGCACCCAATGGATTTGGGTGCATGGGCTTTGTGTTCGTGGTGAGTTGAGTGTGCCACGGCGTCACAGGATGCTGAAAATGGTTTGAGGCTGCGTTCTCGCAACGCTCAGATCCTCGACGTACTGTAAAGCGTACGCCTCAGAACTTCGCTCGCTGCGGCCTGGCCTCAAATCCATTTTGAGCATCCTCAATGGAAGAACTAAGTACGTTTATCCGGTAGCACTGACGACAGTCATTTCCAGACGGCGTCGGGATTGAGCTTCGCCGCCGGTTTGCCGCCCTTGATGTGTTCGTCGAGGATCGTGGCGACGTCGGCTTCCGTGACCTTCGAGTACCAGGTGCCCTCCGGATAGACCACGACGGTCGGTCCCTGCTCGCAAGGACCCAGACACGAGGAGCCGCTGACGAGCACTTCGCCCGGCATCACGCCGCGCTGCATCAGCCCCATGTTGAACGCCATCAGCAATTGCGCCGAGCCTGCGCTGCCGCATGAGGGTTTGGGATGTCCCGGCGGCCGGGCGTTCGTGCAGACGACGATGTGATATTTGGGTTTTGGCATAGGCTCCTCTATCTAAAAGTTGAAATGCTCCCTCTTCTCCGACTGTGAGATTTAAGATGTGCGATGTGAGAGTCGTCCGCGTTCCTCGCCGTCATGAGCGTGGCCGGTAGGCTTCCCATTGCTCGATGACTTCCTGCGGAAACTTCCAATGCTTCAAGCCCTTGATGACCCAATCGAGGTAATGATCCTTGGGTTTGAATTTTCCGATCGGATTCGCCGCATGGGTGGTCACCAGGATCTTTTCTCCGGCTTCGCTGAGGACCGTCACCTGGACGTGACGAAAGGCTTCCGGAGGCACGTCGTCTTCGAGTTGATCGAGCAGTTTGACGTCTTCGTCCGTCAGCTCGAAAATCGCACCCCAGGCCTTCTCGCCCGCGGACGGCACGACGCTGGCGAGGCCGCACCGCCACTGGGAGGACCAGCGGCAAAACTGGATGGTGTGGTCGGGGAGCGTGGCCAGCATCTGGAACTGATGTTCGGGCGCCCGTCGTTTGAGCTGAGTCGGATGGAGATTATCGGCGTACAGAAAGAACTTCATAAGTCGCGCGTGGCCTCACAAATTGAAGGGTTATTCTTCTAACATACCGTCTTTCTGTGGCACAAGCGTTAAGGGGGGTCTGTCGCGTCGGATTGACTTGGCGTGAGGCCGCTTCCTAATATGCCTGTGAGTCCCCATGCGCACGGGATCGCCTGTCGATGGTAAAAATCATTCATTATCTTGTGCTCGGCGTGCTGGCACTGGGCGCCATCTATTATGTTTGGACCAAGCCGCCGACGATCAATCCGATGCTCGACCGACGCGGCGCCGACGCACTGGCGATGGTCCAGACGCACCGGGCGCTGGGCTATCCCACGCTGCTACAAGCCATGACGGAGCACGTGCGCTCGATGAAGGAACGCGGGCTCAATGCCCGGCTCGGAGAATGGCGGGTCAAACAGGTGGACGGCGATCTCTATGAAGTGCGTGTGCAGCTGCGGGACAGAGGCGAGAGCGGACAGTGGTTCGAGCGCGAATTCATCTGGCACGCCAACCTGTCATTGAAACGAGTCAATGCCGCGTCGTTGCCGGCGGATGGGATCACGCCGAAGCCGGTTGAGACCGACGAGCCGGCTGCACCAAGTCCTCCGAAACCAAACATCCTCGGTCCTGCGTAATCGGACGCTTATCTCACCCGCCCACCCCGGCGCGCCGAGACGCGCCTTTCACCGAGTTACTTAAATTCTGGCGGCAGCGCGATCTGCACGTGGTCATCTTGCACACGGACCGGGCAGCAGGCGATCGTGAAATTCGGATTGCCGTCACGCTGGCCGGTGCGGATGTTGAATTGCCATCCGTGCCAGGGACAGGTGACGATCTCACCGGAGAGCGAGCCTTCGCCGATTGGTCCTCCGGCGTGCGGACAGGTATTGTCGACGGCAACAAACGAACCGTCCACGTTGAACAACGCGATCCACACGCCGTTGACGTCGACGGTCTTGCCGGTGCCGGGCGGAATCTCTTCGACTTTCGCCACCGTGATAAACTCAGACATGCGGCCTCACGGATTGTGATGCGGAGGGCGATCCGTCCTCCGCAGAATGGCCCCAGAACTTGATTTCGCCCAAATCTTATGGCATAGAAGATAGCCGAGCGTACCCAGACCGATTCAAGGCCCTTCTCACGAAAGGAGCCTCGGTTGGGAATGAGGTTATTGAATGGAAATGACCCTCCTGCTCAACTCTACGTATGAACCCCTGCGTGTCGTTCATTGGCAAAAAGCCATCGCTCTTCTCTGGCAAGGCAAAGTCGAAGTCCTCGAGGTCTATGACCGCGAAATCCATGGAGTCACGATCTCATTCAAGCTGCCCGCCGTCATGCGGCTCTTGAAGTTGGTCCGGTTAAAAGATAGCCACCGAGCCGTCAAGTTTTCCAGGATCAATATCTTCACGAGAGACGGATACGTCTGTCAGTATTGCCGCACCAAATACCGTACGGAAGAACTGACCTTCGATCATGTCGTGCCGATTGCCAAGGGCGGGCGAAAGACGTGGGAGAACATCGTGACGGCCTGCTGGCGCTGCAACAATCGCAAGAGCGGAAGGACGCCGGACGAAGCGGGCATGCGGCTGATGAAGCGGCCCGTGAAGCCGCGCTGGAGTCCCATCGTCACCATTACCATCGGGATACGCAATACACCGGAAAGCTGGCGGGACTATTTGTATTGGAACATGGAGTTGGACGCCGATTCCGGGCCGTAAGGGATGTTGAAAAAGCCCTCCCGCTTCGTTCTCGACTCGCTCAAACACTCAACGTACCTAAAACCGTACGCTTCGCGCTTTCGCTCGCTGCGGCCTTGCGGGCGGACTTTTTGAACATCCCTCGTGATGCTTCACCTAGTTACACATGTTATACCGAAAGAAATCGCACAGGGGAAACCACTCTAAAGTTGACCTTGAAATCTCACTGTTTCACTGAGTCTAATATAATTTCCAAGTCGCGCCCGCCGGGCAGCGTGGGATTCTTCGCATAGCGTCCTTCGATGTCGCCTGGCTGCGCCGGCCCCGCCTGTCCGTCGCGATCCAATCTCGCCAGCACGTCGACCATCCCACGAAGCTCGGCACCCTGGACCATCACATCCGCATTCGTGATCTCGAACGGCACAGGGAATTTCGGATTCTCAATGCGTTTGGCGGCCACGGGTCTTGGTGTGCCGCCCGGTCTTCGCACGATCACGAACAACACGTCGGTCGGGCGGACCTGATCGGTGAGCCCAGGAGAAATCAGGACCTGACCCGCAATCACGCCCTCTCCGCCTTTCGGGTCGAAGACGTGCGCCAGGCCCAACCAGGCGGCGACGGCCGCGATCGCGATGATGCCGCCGGCCATGCCGACCGCGCCGAATTTATATGCAGCCATTCATTGTCCTCTACGAAAATGGTGGTAAAAAGCGCTGCATTATACCGGCCTCCCACAAAAAAAGGGAACGCATGGTTTACCCTGGAAAAGGCTCTGTTGTATGATGGCCCTCCTTTTCGGAATGGAGGAACTGTCATGGCAGCGAACCCTGGATTTCCGGTCACACTCGACGTCAAAGGCTATGTGGTGCTCGTGTTGGGGGGCGACGAAGAGGCCGCAGAAAAAACTCAACGCCTTCTCGATGCCGGCGCGAAAGTCATTGTGATCTCTCCCACCTTGCATGAGCGATTGAAGCAATTGGCCGCCTCCGCCAAAGTCATCCATCGCGGACGGCACTTCCGTGAAACCGATTTGGAGAGCGCGATCTTTGTCCTCAACATGATCCGTGGCGACAGAGATTTTGCCAGGTCGTTGTTTGCCAAGGCGCGGGAGCGCAAGTTTTTGCTCTGGTCCGTCGATTTTCCCGAAGCCTCCACGGTGAACATGCCGGCGGTGGTCGAAGCCGGGCATGCGCGCGTGGCGATCAGCACGAGCGGCATGGCGCCGGCGCTGTCCGGATTCATGAAAGAAGATCTCGAGCGCATTTTAGATAGTGAGTTCGTGGCGTTCGTCGACTGGCTTGGTCAACTGCGCGAGCAGGCGAAGAGTAATGAGCCTGACGTCGAGAAGCGACGCACGATGCTGCGGGAAGCCTTGGATGGTTTCCGTCTGCTGGGCAAGGTGCAGTATCCCAAAGTCTGGCTCGATGAACGGGACAAGGCGCGTCTCGGCGCGCCTGGGGTGGGTGGGTGAGAAGGTTAAAGGCGCGTACCGGGTAAACGATTGCGAAGCAATCGGTGGGTCGGTGGGTGAGAATGATTGCGCCTGGGCCGGGCGGGTGAGAACGTAAGACGAGCGGCGTCGACGGGTGGCAAACGCACATCGTAACGGTCGAAGAAAGGAACCGCATGGTCTTGCTGGAATTCAGCATGTCCCCCTTGGGCAAGGGGGAAAGCGTGAGCAAGTTTGTCTCTCGCTCATTGGACATCGTCGATAAAAGTGGCGTGCCGTATCGGTTGAACCCCATGGGGACAGTCCTCGAAGGAGAGTGGGATGAGGTGTTCGCCGTCGTGCGCCAGTGCTATGAACGCATGAAAAAGGATTGCAACCGCATTTCCTGCAGTATCAAAGTGGATGCTCGGAAGGGTCATTCCGGGCGCTTGGTGTCCAAAGTCGCCAGCGTGGAGAAGACCCTGAAACGGTCGATCAAGCAGTAGGGCCAGTCCGCATTTCTGAGGGCGCCGGTCACGGGCGCTCTCAACGTCTCACGCGTCTCTACAAACGGAGCGTCAGTCATGCACAATCGTGCGGCGCAAGACCTTCGTGCTGGTCCATCCACAATAGTTTTGTATCCGAAATATCAAACCATTCTTGAGCGAGAATACATGGAATTTCGCCCGTTCGGTGTAAACGAACAGGGCCAGAAGATCCGTGATTTGACGGGGATGAGTCTCCGCGCGACCGTCATTTACCTGGAAGCATCGGTGGCACGGCAACACGGTCAAGCTGCCGGCCTGCAGGCGGTCGAAGAGCTGTGCGTCCTCCTCAACCAGCGGATCAAGGACTCCGTGTACCACGTCACGCCGGCCTTCCTGAAAAACGCGTGGAACAGTTACTCGTATGAGTTCACGGCCTACCTGTACGAATTCTGCGAACGGATCTCCGGCGATCCGCAGTTTGTCTTTCGCGGAGGCATGGAGAAGGCGTCGCCGATCATGCAGGTCCTCGCCCGGCCGTTTTCACTGGCGCAGATCTATGGCATGTTTCCATATTTCGGGAACAAGTTTGCCTCCGGCTCCATTGAATGCCGCGTCGTCGGCGTGACGACACGATCCGCCACGTTGGCGATGCGTTTTTCCGACCGTACGTTGCGCCAGTTCGGACCTTACCGGCGGCGCTGCACGTACGTGATGTGCCAGGCCGCTCAAGGCATCATGGCGGCCGTTCCGGCCCAGGTGCATGGACTGGCTCCCGCCACGCTCGTCGAAACCTCCTGCATTGCCAACGACGATCCCTGGTGCCAATGGGACATCAGCTGGACGGCCGAACCGTCCGGTGGTTGGATTCGAGGCATCTGGTCGTTCCCGGCTGGGCTGTCCCAAGTGGTGACACGGATGAAGGCTGCCGTTCCTTCGTCGGTGGATCAGGAACAACACGATCCTGCCGCTGAATCCCCCAAACACCCATCATCTGAACCCTCGCTGCAGACGTCACGAGGCGAATTCACCGGCTATTTTTGGGCGGTGGCCGCGGCGGCAGCGACCTCGGCGGTGATGCGTATCGTGTCTCCGGGCATGAGCCTTGGCGAAGTCCTCCTCGCAGGATTGATTCCCGTGCTGTTGGCGGGCACTTGGATCAATTGGCGGTTGAGAAGAGAAAGCCAGCGCCGCGAAGCCTTGATCCAGGAGCAGGTCAACTTCGTGGAGTCCCGCCACGAGGAATTACGCGAAGCGTATCTAGAGCAGGAGCACACGCGCGTGGAGTTGCGCCGCTCCCTCAATCATCTCACGGTGCTGCATCGCGCCGGCTTACTGTTCAGCTCCACGCTCGACCGCGAAACCCTCTTGGAGCAGGTGCTGGAAACACTGACCAGGGATCTGCACTTCGACCGTGCGATGATCTCCTTCTACGATCCGCTCCGCCGCGTGACCACTGACGTGCGGGTGGTGGGCGTGCCGGCGGAGATCCAGGCGCTGGCCCGATCGCACGAAACGCCGATCACAGACCCGGAGTCGCCGGAAGGCACCGTCCTTCTACAGGGCAAGCCCTTGCTGATCGGCGACATTCACCCATTTGCCGCACGCATGCATCCCCAGAACCAACGCCTGCTACGGCTGATCGGCACCAAGTCGCTGCTGGCGGTGCCGCTCAAAACGAAGGACCGTATCTTGGGCAGCATGATCGTGGACCGGACACAGGAACACAGCCTCACGCAGGACGATCTCGAATTGATGACCACCTTTGCGCATCAAGCCGCGATTGCCCTCGACAACGCGTCGGCGTATCAGCAGATCGAAGAGCTGAACGTCGGATTGGAAGCCAAGGTGCGGGAACGGACCAAGGAACTCGAGCAGGCGGACCGGCTGAGGTCCCAATTTCTCTCCCATGTGTCGCACGAGTTGAAGACGCCAATGACGTCGATCAAAGGATTCTTGCAGAACATGCTGGACGGACTGACGGGCGCCGTCAATGTCAAACAGCAACGGTACCTGTCGCGGATGCTCGAAAACTCCGATCGGCTGATTCGGATGATTGAGGACCTGTTGGACCGCACCAGGATTCAGACCGGGAAGCTTGAGCTGGTTCCGGCCGAATTGGACCTGGGACAGTGCGTGGCTGAAGTGGTGGAGCAGCTACGGCCTTTGGCGCAGGCCAAGCGACAAACGCTCGAAGGGCTATATCCGGATGTGCCGCTGCTCGTCTGGGCGGACCGCGACCGGCTGGTGCAGATCGTCATCAACCTCGTGCAGAACGCGATGAAGTTCACTCCGGAAGAAGGCGGCATTACGGTGACCGTCGGCAAGGAGAATCATCGTCACGCGGGAGTGACGGTGCGCGATACCGGTCCCGGCATTCCGCTCGAATGCCTCGAGAAGGTCTTCGATCCCTTTTTCAGGGTGGCGGCGACGAGGACGGCTGCCAAAGGGCTCGGCCTCGGGTTATCGATCGTTCGGACGCTCGTGGAGCTGCATGGAGGCACGATCGAGGCAGGTCGTCCAGAAGAAGGAGGCGCGGAGTTCCATTTTACCCTGCCCCTGCGCTATGCGCTGGAATCTACCACCGCCGCACCAGGAACGCCTCGTCGCATCCTGGTCGTGGATGACGACAAAGACATCCGAGAATTGCTCGAAGACCGTCTGCGGGCGATGGGGTATCTGGTTGAAACGGAAACCGACGGCCTGCGCGCGTTGAAGGCGGTCGGGTCCGGGAGGGTTGGGGGCATGATTCTCGACATCGGGATTCCCTCCCTTGACGGTATGGAGGTACTGAGGCAGATCCGGCAATCGAATGCACAGCTGCCGATCATCATGGTGACGGCGTCAGGGGCCAAAGACACTGCCATCAAGGCGATCAGCCTCGGCGCACAGGCCATCCTGTTAAAGCCGTTCGATGTGGAGGAGCTGCAGCAAGTCATCCAATCGTGTTTTCGAACATGATAGGGCGTTGAAAACGCCCATCAGCATTGTTCTCGCGTCGCTTAGAGGCTCAACGTACGAAAATGAGTACGCCTCGCCTCTTCGCTCGCTGCGGCCTCGCTGAATGGGCGTTTTGAACGCCCTACAAAATGGGATAGGAACGATTGAAGGAGAAGGGATGAGAAACGCCGGTCCCGTGCTCGTTCGCATCGCTTTAGTTGCCGGTCTCGCTTTATGTTTGTCGCCAATTGTGACTGAGCCAGTTTTGGCGCAGGTGCCGAGGATTCAAGGACAGGGGACGGCGGCAAGTGGAATGGGCAATGCGTTTTCCGCCCAGGCCGATGACCCGTCGGCGCTCCACTACAATCCCGCCGGCATGACCCAGCTCCATGGTGTGGAATTCATGACCGGTGTGCTGCTTTCTGGGGGAACAACCTCGTTCACCAGTCCGACGGGTGCGACTGCCACCGGCGATCGTAACGGGAGTGTCGCCTGGCCGCCGCCCGGACATCTCTATGTGACGGCGAACCTGAAAGATCTCGGCGTGGCGGCGCTGGGCGATCTCACGGCTGGGATCGGCGTGACGGTCCCCTTTGGCTCTCTCACCCGATGGCCGAACGATGGGCCGTTTCGGACGGCGACAACATTCAATAGCCTGCCGCTGCTCGATATCAAGCCGACGCTGGCCTATAAGTTGACGGACGATTTCTCGATCGGCCTGGGCGCGGATATCTATACGTTTTCAGGACTCTTTGGAGAAGGCCATGTCGAACGTACCTCAGTGTGGCCCGGTGGGGGCGGCATCCCTGCCGGGTCGCAGGTAGAGTTATTTGGTGCCGATACCGCAGCGGGATTTAACGCAAGTTTTTTGTATACCGCCATCAGGAATGCGGACGGGAAGCCGCTGGCGAATATCGGGATCGTCTACCGCAGCCAGGCCACGCTGCATTTGAACGGAGGTTTTTTGGCGAATGGAGCCAAGGTCTCGGATGCCACGGCCACCCTTGTCCTGCCTCAAGTCATCACGGGCGCCGTCGCCCTGTGGCCCGTTCGGGACCGCGAGCATGAATGGAAGCTGGAAGTGGACGTGGATTATGTCGGCTGGAAATCCGTGCGAAATCTAGACGTGCACTTGGCCAATGGGAGCACCATTCCTCAACCGCTGAATTGGCGGAGCACCTATGGGGTAATGTTGGGAACCGAATACAAGTGGCTGACGCTGGAGTCGCTGCCGTTCTGGGAAGTGGCCCTTCGAGCCGGATACACGAATCAGCAAACGCAAATGCCCGATTTTGGCTTCGATCCTGGGAGTCCGTCGGCCGATGTGAACATTGTCGGCGGCGGCGTGGGGTTGGCCTGTAAAGAGCAGGGCAAGTTTCTTGGATTCATTCCCTGCGGGGACTTGGGCCTCGGAGCCGTGAAAACCAAGCTGATCGGCTTGGATCTGTCGTACCAGGCCGCGCTGTATGAAGAGAGGACCGTCACGGGAAATCGCAATCCGACGGTCAATGGGCTGTACAAGACGACGCTACATACCGGCGGCGTCTCCATCCGAGTTGCATTTTAAGAACAGGGTGTTGAAAAAGCACGTCTCAGCCCTCCCACCCGCGCGCGTGGAACGCGCGTTTTGACCAAGCAGCTGCGTTCTCGCATCGCTCAAACCCTCAACGTACGAACAACTGTACGCTTCGGGCTCTCGCTCGCTGCGGCCTTGCTGAACGGCCTTTTTGAACATCCCTGGTATATCACTAGTCTGTTAGCGATGAACACTTTTACGGCATGACTCAGGAGTTCAGTAGACGCGTGGAATGCGTGAACCGATAGCGCAGAGGGTTTCGTAGGGAATCGTCCGGGTCCATCCTGCAATCTCGTCGGCCCAGATGGCCTCTTGGCCCTGGCGGCCAATCAGCGTCACGCAATCTCCTACGCGGACCGATGGGATGTCGGTCACATCCACCATGGTCATATCCATACAAATGAGTCCGACGATGGGGGCGCGTTTCCCGTCAATGAGGACGAAGCCTTTATTGGAGAGCTGGCGGTTGTATCCGTCCGCGTAGCCGATCGGCAAGACGGCGATCGTGGAGGGTCGTTTCGCCACAAAGGTGCGGTTATAGCTGACCGTTTCGCCGGGCTTGATCGTTCGTAACTGCACGACCATGGCGCGAAGCGACAACACCGGTTGCAGTTGAGGGCAGGGGACTGCATCCGGAAGCGTATGGTAGCCGTACAACATGATGCCGGGCCGTACCAAGGAAAAATGCGATTGCGGATACCGCATGATCGCCGCGCTGTTGGCGACATGCACGAAGGGCACGGTCATCCCGCGCTGTTCGATTTGCTCGAGGAGTCCGCGGAAACACTTGAGTTGCTGCTCGGTGTGGCTCGAATCGTCTCCGTCGCTATCCGCCAGGTGGGTCATGAATCCTTCGATGCGGATGGATTTCCAACGTAAAACGGCATCCAGAAACGTCAACAATTCGGACGCCGGGAGGCCCAGGCGCCCCATCCCGGTATCCACCTTGATATGAATGGAGAGGGGCTGATTCGCGGCTTCGGCTTCCTTGGCCAGCCGTGGAAGCAATCGGTGTTCGTGAATGACGGGGATCAATCGATACGAGAACAGTTCTTGGATCTGGGTCTCGAGAAGGGCGCCGAGCACCAGAATGTTGCCGTTGATGCCGGCCTCCCGCAAGGCGATGCCTTCGTGGACCGAGGCTACCGCCAACCGTGTCACGCCCGCTTGGACTAATGCACGAGAGACGTCCACGGCGCCGTGACCGTAGGCGTTGGCCTTGACGACGGCCATGATGCTGCAGTTGTGACTGAGGCGTTCTCGAATCTTCGAGAGATTGTGGAGGAGCGCGGCGAGGTCGATGCTGGCGTAGGTTGTGTGTACCAAGGCTTACGCAGGGCGGCAAAAATGTCGTCGGCGTGAGTCTCGCAGCGCTGAGAGGTTCAACGTGCAGAGACGGCGGTCAGACTTCCAGGATTTCCTGTTCCTTCTTCTTGATCGCGTCGTCGATCTTCTGTATGTATTGATCGGTCAGCTTCTGGATTTCCGCTTCCGATTTGCGCAGTTCGTCTTCGGTCAATTTCGCATCTTTCTGCAGTTTCTTCAACTCTTCGTTGGCATCCCGCCGGAACCCACGGATGTGCACTTTCGTGTCTTCTCCGTGCTTCTTGCAAATTTTGGTCAACTCCTTGCGACGTTCCTCGGTGAGCGGAGGCAGCGGTACGCGAATGATCTTGCCGTCGTTCGACGGCGTGACGCCCAAACCCGACATGGAGATGGCCTTTTCGACTTCCTTGATGAGCTGCGGCTCCCAGGGCTGAATCGTGAGAAGTCGGGCTTCGGGGGTCGAGAGATTGGCGACTTGTCTGAGCGGCGTCATTGTGCCGTAATAATCGACACGGATATTGTCCAGCAGGGCAACGGACGCCCGACCGGTTCGCAGCCCGCCCAGATCCCGTCGTAAGTGCTCGAGGGCGCCTTCCATTTTGCCCGTGACCGCTTGGCGAATCGCAGCTGGGTTTGACATAACGACTCCGTAGATTAGCGCTTGTCGGCCGTGACGGTCGTGCCGATCGGCTCGCCCATGGCCACGCGCTTGAAGTTCCCGGCTACTTTAAGGTTGAACACGACCAGCGGCAGCTGGTTGTCCATGCAGAGGCTAATGGCGGTGGAGTCCATGACTTTAAGGTGTTGGTTCAAGATCGAGAGAAAAGAGATGTGCTCGTATTTCTTGGCGGAGGGATTCTGCGCGGGATCGGCATCGTAGATGCCGTCGACCTTCGTGCCCTTCATGATGACCTGGGCGCCGATCTCCATAGCGCGAAGCGCGGCCGCGGTGTCGGTCGAAAAATAAGGGTTGCCGGTTCCGCCCGCGAAAATCACGACTCGTTTCTTTTCGAGATGACGGATGGCGCGGCGGCGGATGTATCCCTCCGCGAGTTGGCGCATCTCGATCGCCGACTGCACCCGGGTCATGACGCCTGAGCGCTCGAGCGCGTTTTGAAGCGCCAGCGCGTTCAGTACGGTGGCCAGCATGCCCATGTAATCGGCGGACGCGCGCTCCATGCCGGAGGCGCTGGCGGCGATGCCGCGGAAGATATTGCCGCCGCCGATGACGACGGCGACTTCGGTGTCGAGTTTGACGACCTCGGCGATTTCGGTAGCGAGGCCTTCGAGGATGGACGGCTGGATGCCGTAGCCCTGCTCACCGGCCAACATCTCTCCACTGACCTTGAGGAGGATGCGCCGGTATTTTGCAGGGCTCATGCTTCGCCTAGTTGATAGCGTGTGAAGCGGCGGATGTTCATGTTCTCGCCGATCTTGGCGATCTTCTGGGCGAGCAGGTCCTTCACCATGACGGCCGGGTCCTTGATGAACGCCTGTTCCATCAGACAGCTTTCCTGATAGAACTTCTCCAGCTTGCCGTCGACGATCTTTGGCCACGCGGCGGGCGGCTTGCCCATCTCTTTGGCCTGCCCCTCATAAATCGCCCGCTCCTTATCGACGACGTCCTTGGGAATGTCTTCGCGCTTCACGTACGACGGCTTGGCGGCGGCGACTTGCAGCGCAAGGTCGTTCACGAATGCTTTGAATTCCTCATTGCGCGCGACGAAGTCGGTTTCACAGTTGACCTCGATCAGTACGCCGATTTTGCCGCCCATGTGGATGTAGGCGTGGATCAAGCCCTGATTGGTTTCGCGGCCCGATTTCTTCTGCGCGGCGGCGAGGCCCTTCTGCCTCAAGTAGTCGATCGCCTTGTTGATGTCGTCGCCCGTTTCCTGCAACGCCTTCTGGCAATCCAGGATGCCGGCACCAGTTTTCTCTCTCAGTTCCTTGACTAACGAACTTGCTCCAGCCATGCGTCATCAATCCTTCTTCTTCACACGTGATGAATGTCGTGCAGTCGCTCGATCCGGGGCTATGACGCAGGGGCGGCAGCCAGCGTCGCGGTCGCGGCTTTGTCCTCTCCGGCGGGACTCGACTGGAATTCAGCCTCGTCGCGTTGCGTGCGCAAATGGGCGCCCTCGATGCAGGCGTCGGCGATGCGCGACGTAATGAGCTTGATCGAACGAATGGCGTCGTCATTTCCGGGAATCGGGTACGTGATGTTGTCGGGATCGCAGTTGCTGTCGATGATAGCGATGACCGGGATTTCCAGCCTGCTCGCCTCCTGGACCGCAATCCGTTCGATGCGTGTGTCGAGCACGAACACGGCGCCCGGCAGGCCACGCAGGTTCTTGATGCCGGTCAAGAACTTCTGCAGCTTCACGATCTCTTTCTGTTTTTGCGAGATTTCTTTTTTGGTGAGCCCGTGCTGCGCAGGATCGGCCAGCATGCCCTCGAGTTTCTTCATCTTGTCGATGCTGCGCCGGATGGTCTGGAAGTTGGTCAGCATGCCACCCAGCCAGCGCTGATTCACGTAAAACATGTTGGCGCGGACCGCCTCTTCTTGGAGGATTTCCGCCGCTTGGCGCTTGGTGCCGACGAACAGCACGGATTGCCCCGAGGCGACGGTGTCACGGATGAAGGCATAGGCCTGTTCCATTCTCGTGACCGTTTGCTGCAGATCGATGATGTAGATGCCGTTGCGCTCGCCGAAGAGGAACTTCTTCATCTTTGGATTCCAGCGGTTCGTCTGGTGGCCAAAGTGCACACCGGCTTCCAACAATTCCTTGATTGAAACAACTCCCATACCTTCACCTCCCCTCAAGGCTCGCAGAGCGCCAATAGGCGAGGGGGGCACGCCCCCTTATTCTCAAGCCAAGCGACGTCAGTGACGTCGATGTATATTTTGATAAATTTCCCTCTTGCGCGCTTTCACGGAAGAGGGAGCCTGGAACGTTAGCCCGAAGCCTCGGAACGTTAGCACAATGGGGGGCGCTTTACAAGATTCGATTCAAGAAATCTGTCCTATGTTCGATAGCTTGCGTTGATCCGAACGTAGTCGTAGGACAAGTCTGTCGTATAGAGATACGCCCGGTGGGTTCCTGGGCCTAACCCCACGCTCATCGTGAACTCTTTGCGCTGAAATACCTTGGCAATCCGCCGTTCTGCGGCTGGCCCTAGGCCAACCCCGCGGCGCACCATCGCTACACCTCCGAACGAGAGGCTGACCTTCGTTGGATCGACCGGCACGCCGGCACGGCCAAGGGCTGCCATCACCCGGCCCCAATTGGCATCTTCTCCAAAGAGCGCGGTTTTGACGAGGTTGGAGGTCCCGATGGTGCGGGCCACGGCTCGGGCTTGCACCAGACTGCCTGCGCCGGTCACATCGATCTTGACGACTTTCGTGACGCCTTCTCCGTCGCGGCAGACCGCAAGGGCCAGCGGTTGACAAGCCTCCGTCAGAAGCGTCACAAACCGGCGGAAGGCCGGGGTGCTTTCCCGGATTTGACGGTTGCCTGCCATCCCGTTGGCGAGGCAGAGCACCGTATCGTTGGTGCTCGTGTCTCCATCCACCGAGATGCAATTGAACGACGCATCGACTGCCTGAGTGAGTGCTCGCTGCAGGGCCGTCCTCGTGATCGAGGCATCGGTCGTGAGATATCCCAGCATCGTAGCCATGTCCGGATGGATCATGCCGGAGCCTTTGGCCATGCCGCCAACGGTCACAGTCCGGCCGTTGATCCGCGTGCGTCGCACCACCGATTTCGGTTTGAGATCGGTCGTGAGGATGGCACGGGCTGCCTGAGCACCGCCACGGCTGCTGAGTTGGTCGAAGAGCGCCGGCAGCGCCTTCACGATACGGTCGACCGGTAGCGCGCGGCCAATGACCCCCGTCGAACCGATGAAGACTTCGTGAATGGGACTGCCCACGCTGCGGGCCACGAGCGCTGCAGTCTTGCGCGCTGCGGCCATGCCCTGGCGGCCGGTGCAGGCGTTGGCGTTTCCGCTGTTGATGAGGATGGCCCGGCCGAGACCATGCCGCAAATGTTGGCGGTCGAGCGTCACCGGCGCTGCGACCACCTGGTTGGTGGTAAAGACACCGGCGATCGGGCCGCTGACCTCGGAAACGACGAGCGCAAGGTCGAGCAAGCCGGGTTTTTTGATGCCGCAATGCATGCCAGCGGCGCGAAAGCCCAGCGGCGCCGTAATGCCTCGGGAGTCGTGCTGGCTCATGCGGATGTGTGCATCGCAGGATGGGAAGGTTAGGGATAGGCGGCCGGGGCGGATAACCCGGTTTCTTCGGGAAGTCCGAGCATCAGGTTCATCGCTTGGATCGCCTGACCCGCTGCACCCTTGACGAGATTGTCGAGCGCTGCCACGGTCACGATCCAGCCGGCGCGCGCATCGGCATACACGCCGACGTCGCAGTAGTTCGATCCTTTAATGTAGCGCGGATTGGGGACGACGTCATGCGACAGGCGGACGAACCGGTCGTTCTTATAGAAGGTCTGATAGAGGGCGCGCAGGTCGGCGACGGCCATCGGCGTCTTGAGGCGGCAATAGGCCGTGCTCAAGATACCGCGATTCATGGGCACGAGGTGCGGCGTGAAGGTGACGGTGCTTGTGCCGGGTGCGACAGGCGATGGGCCGGCGTGCCCTTGTACGAGCGCGTGCAGTTCTTGTTCGATTTCCGGAATATGGCGATGCTGTCCGATCTTATAGGGCTCCAGCGATTCATGCGCTTCGGGAAAATGATAGGGCAACGCCGGAGTGCGGCCGGCGCCAGAGATGCCGGACTTCGCGTCGATGACGACCGTTTGCGCCTGTACGAGATCCTGGGCGAACAACGGCGCCAATTGTAAAATCGCCGCCGTCGGGTAACATCCCGGCGATGCCGCCAATTTGGTCTTGGCTATCGCCTCGCGATGGAGTTCGGGAAGCCCGTACACAGCCGTCTTCAACAGATCCGCGTGTGTGTGAGGCGTTTGATACCACCGTTCGTAGGCGGCTGGATCTTTCAGGCGATAGTCGGCACTCAAATCAACGACAAACTTCCCTGTCGCCACGCAGGCGGCGACCGGATCCAACGATTTCGTGTGGGGGAGGGCGAGAAAGACCGCGTCGGCTTGTTGTGCAAGCGTCTCGGGAGCCAAAGCTTGAAAGGTCAACGGGACCAAACCGGCCAGGCTTGGGAACACGGAGCCAACCGACGCGCCGGCCGATTTTTCCGATGTGACCGCGATCAGTTCAAAGTGCGGATGGAGCACGACCAGTCGGACGAGCTCCGCTCCGGCATAACCGCTGGCCCCTGCGATGGCAATGCGAATTTTTCTCATTGTGGTTTGCGGATGCTGCAAAAGCCAATAGTTTCACCCGCCCAACCCGAGCGCGCCGAGACGCGCCTTTCACCAGGCGGCGTTCTCACTACGGACTTTCTCATCATCCTTCTTAACGATCGCAGTGTTTATAGCTGTAGACATAAAAAAAGGGAAGGCCGGACGCCTTCCCTTTTTGTCTGCCGGCTCGGGCGTCTTATCGTTTGGAGTATTGGAACCGCTTTCTGGCGCCCTTCTGGCCGTACTTCTTGCGCTCTTTCACTCGGGAGTCGCGGGTGAGCAGACCTTCCTTCTTCAGCGGGGCGCGGAGCGGTTGGCTCAAGCTCACCAACGCCCGGGCGATAGCATGACGCAGCGCGCCGGCTTGCCCTGTCGGTCCACCGCCGTGAACGGTCGCCTTGATCGAAAATTTCCCTGACACGCCCGCCATCTCGAGCGGAAGTTGAATGATTTGCCGCAGCGTCAGGCGGGGAAATGCCTTTTCCAGAGGCTGGTCATTAACTGTAATGTCGCCCGCCGTGGCGGTGACCCAGGCGCGGGCGATCGCACATTTCCGCCGTCCAGTTGCGTATTCGGTGACTGCTGCCATGCTCTGATTCCTCCCTCTTCACTAGTAGGATGCTGAAAAAGCCTTGTTCTCACCCGCATCACTCAGATCATAAATGGATCAGTTCAGCGTGATCGTTTCGGGATTCTGCGCCTGATGCGGATGCGTCGCGCCGACATAGACCCGAAGCTTCTTGGCCATGTGGTTGCCGAGAGGGGTTTTGGGCAGCATGCCTTCAATCGCCTCGACAAGGAGTCTCGTCGGATCTTTGCGGAACACATGCTTAGCCGTCGCGGTCTTTAAGCCGCCCGGGTAACCCGAGTGGCTGCGATAGAGCTTGGTCTCCATCTTATCGCCGGTCAAATGGACTTTCTCAGCATTGATGATGACCACATGGTCGCCCATGTCCACGTTCGGAGTAAATGTCGGTCGATGCTTGCCTCGAAGCATGCCTGCCACGCGAGCCGCAAGGCGCCCAAGAGTCTTGCCTTCAGCGTCCACGAGGTACCATTTCTCTTGCACTTCAGCTGGTTTCTGTAAATAGGTCGACATCGTCTTTCCGCGCTCCTTCACAACGAATGAATCACGATTCCTGCACTTCCGGCTGTTTCGTGCTGCTCTTCACATCCTGTTTGGCCAGCCATGACTCGAGATTGGCGGTGTTGCGCCGGGCGAGCACATCCTCGCTGACATACAATGGCGCCCTCGTTCGCAAGGCCAGTGAGATGGCATCGCTCGGCCTGGCATCCACCGTTCGCTCGACGCCGTTGTTCTCGAGGTACACGGTCGCGTAATAGGTGCTGTTCTTCACGTCGCCGATGACCACACGACGGACGGTGACATTCAGGTGTTCCATAAAACTCTTGACCAGATCGTGGCTCATCGGCCGAGGGGTCAACGTCGTGTCGAGCGCCAGCTTGATGGCATGACCTTCCGCTGAGCCGATCCAGATCGGAAAGCTGTCGAGATGGCCGTCCTGACGGGCGAGCACGAGGATTTTGGTATCGGTGTTGGTCTCGTCGAGCACGCGATCGACGACGTATTCGACCAGGCGTTGTTTGGGGGCAGGATCGGTCTGGCCCATCACGAATCCAATTTCCCGAAATCTTCGGGCTTCAAGTTTTCCAGCCACTGCTCGAGTTCTTCAGAACTCTGTTTGTTGAGCACGGATTCCTTAGCGAACACCGGCGCGTTGGAGCGCAACGCGAGCGCAATGGCATCGCTGGGGCGCGCATCGACCGTGTATTCCGAGTCTTGGTACATGAGGTGAATTTTGGCGAAGTAGGTGTTCTCGTTGAGATCCGTGATGACCACGCTAATCACCTTTGCGTCATAGGCATCGAGGATCGATTTCATGAAGTCATGCGTCATCGGACGAGGAGGGGCCACGTTTTCAAGCGCCATGCTGATGGCGCCGGCCTCCGCTTTGCCCACCCAGATGGGGAGCATTTCGTGCCCGTCTTCATCGCGCAGCACGACAATGTAGGCGTTGTTATAGGGGTCGAACATCAACCCCTTGAGATGCATTTGGGTAATCACGGCGAACCACGCTCCAGGAACCGCCCGAAACTATCGGGACACGAAAGGAATTTTGCACCCTATCATTTTTGAATTTGGCCTGTCAACGAAGCTGGCGAGATCCAAGAGGAAAGTCGGTGATCCGCGTGACGGAAAACCGCCTCACGGGCAGAGACGTGGAGCTCAGGTTTGCGGGCGATAATTTTGATCCAGTTTGGAGGTGTCCGCTTGCTCGCCTTCGAGTTTTAAAAACGCCTTCATCTGCTTCTTGACCAGTTCACGACCGCTCTCATCGCCGAGGTTCACCTGATACTCGTTGATCACCATGACCCGCATGGATTCCCATTTTTTCCAGCAGGGTTTGCAGACCTTGGATTTAATCTCTGTTTCAAGTTTTCCCATGAACAGGGGATCCGTGATCGGTTCACCGGCCTGCCCGCACGTGACGCACTGGACTTGAGTCATAGGGTCTTAATCCTCCTTGAATGAGCCCAACTTCTGCGAGATTGTAGCATCGCCCTCGTTCCAAAGAAAAGAGGGAGACCCTGGGGCCACCTATGATTGACCCTTGTTTGACTTCATGTTAGAAGTGGCGCCCCTTCACTTTTGCCCGGATGGCGGAACTGGCAGACGCGCCGGACTCAAAATCCGGTTCTCGCAAGAGAGTGGGAGTTCGACCCTCCCTCCGGGCACCATTTGGCACCGTGGTGGCCCCTCTTGACTTGTTTTTTGGACTGGCCTATCATCCGGCCCCTAGGGTCATGAAAATAAAACGATTTCATGGGTGAACCATCGTTCTGTCCTGTTGTCCGTAATTTTTTATTTTCTAACTCACCAAGGAGGCAGCACATGCGTAAGGTGTTGGCGCTAGGAGCGGCAATTCTTTTTGTCGGCTCCGTGAGTGTAGCGGTCGCCCAGGAGCGGTTGCAGAGCAACCAATCCGGGTTGGGCGTTGGCGAGGGGGTCGGTGACGTGTCAGGAAATAGTACGCGCGTAAATGTGTTTGATCGTACGAGCTTTCTTGATCGGTTGTCGCAGGCGGAAACCGTATATGGCCGTGTGTTGGGCGTCGATATTCCCGGCAAGAAGCTGCACCTGGAAAGCGGCGGCAGTTCACACGATGAAGGACGTGCGGGCGGCGGCGCGATGGCCTACCGCACCGTGTATTTCGATGACAAGACCAACATGGACCAGGTCCGTACATTGGAAGCCGGCGACGATATCATTGTCAGCGCCTTCGAGGAGACGACTGCGGCACAGCCTTTCGGGACCGGCCGCAAGCTGGTGCGTGATATCAGCGTGCTGCGCGGAAACGAGAAACTCGCCGGTTTCGGCGGTCTGGGTCAGCGTCCGAATCCGATGACCGAGCGCGGCATCACCACCAATAGCGGTTCGACCACCGGCGGCGTCAGCGGCGGAGTCCTCCCGGGCACGGCGACCGGTGGATCGGTCAACACCACGATCGGCGAGTACACCGGAGCAGCGCCTTGCTGGAACTGTGAACCGCAGCCGGGATGGGGCTATCAGACGGTTGCACCGGAGACCAAGATACAGAACAAATCAGACTACGGAACTGAGGTCGCGAAGCCGAACTTGATCAAGGGTCTGCAGTAAGCAGACAACACGGTCGGACTGAGAGAAGGGGCAGCCGTAAGGCTGCCCCTTTTTATTGATATCGGCGGCACGTACAGGACGTTGAAGCGACACCAACCCCTTGATACGATTTCGGTGAATGCGATTGGAGCGTAGATGAGCAAACAGGAACAAGCGGTGCCACCGGACGCCGAATTGGATTTGCGGGGGGTCATCTGCCCGTACAACTTCGTCAAGACGAAACTAAAGCTTGAGACCATGGAACAAGGGCAGATCCTCTCCGTCATTCTCGACGCCGGCGATCCCATCCGCAATGTCCCGATGAGCGTCAGCAATGAGGGACATGAAGTGCTCTCCCAAGAGCGACTCGACGCATCCTACCGTGTCATGATTCGGCGACAGTAATTCACTTCCATCCCTTCCGTGCACCCGACAGCACCAGCGTGACTTCCGAGTCCTTGGAAAAGGAACGGACCTGTTGGAGGAGGGCGCGAGCGTCTCCTTGATGCACGCGTTCATCATCTTTTGTCATGTCGAGGGCGAGCGTGAGCTTCCGGTCAGGCAGGATTCGGCGCATACGCTCGAGAATACGCGGAACCGCAGAGGTCGGCGCAAACATCACGGTGGTTCCGATTTCGCGACGAAGTTCCCTGAACAGCCGGTCAAGCCGCTGAGCGGACTGAGGCAATCGGCCAAGGAACAACAGCCGGTCGGCGCTCTCGCCTGAAATCGCCGCGGCTGCGGTCAACGCCGACGGTCCGGGAATCACCGTCACCTGATAGCCTGCGGCCCGGGCGGCAGCAACTAACCGTCGGCCTGGATCATAGATGACCGGCATACCGCTGTCCGACACGAGGGCGATGTCGTGGCCTGCAGCGAGCCGGTCGAGAAGGATGGCAATTTTTTCTTCGTCGCCTTGGCCGTATCCCGTGACGGTTGCCCCGATCCCGTGAGAGTCCAACAGTGTGCGAGTGACGAGGGGCGTTTCTGCAGCCACAATCGAGACTCGAGTGAGGATCGTTCGTGCGCGGAGGGTCAAATCGTCCGGGCATCCGATGGGTGTCCCGACGACGAAGAGCGTGCCGGTGGGACGGCGAGTGTGCTCGGAACTGGATGCGTTGCGAGAGGTTTGTTGACTCTTTTGATGTCCCATCGATATAATTCTACGCACTTACCCAGGCCAATTGTCCTGAAAAGTTCAGGGGATAGACCTCATGGCCGCCGTGTTTTTCATGGTCACTATGGCGTTGTATTTTGCCGCCACGGTGTCCTTCCTCGCATTGCTGGTGCGCCGGGCGGATGCCCTGTCCACCTTTTCTCTCACCATTACGGCGGTCGGCTTTGCCACGCACACGGTCGCACTGGTCACCCGGATGCTTACAGGGCCCGGAGCTTCGAGTCCGAGCATTCATGAAGCCTTATCGTTTTTCTCCTGGATGCTCATCTTGGTCTTTCTTGCCGTGGAGTTCCGTCACCGCCTACACGTGCTGGGATCGTTCATTGTCCCGCTGGCGCTGGTCTCCTTGGTGTCGGCCGCAGCGCTGCCCGACACGGTGCCGACCCTTCAGCCGGTGTTTCGGACGCTCTGGGTCCACGTCACGTTGAGTATGCTCGGCACCGTCGGCTTTGCCGTCGCCTTCGTCGCGGGTGTCATGTATCTGATTCAGGATGGACTTCTCAAGTCAAAGCGATTCAACGTGCTCTACTCCAAATTGCCCGCCTTGGATTTTCTCGACGATTTGAATCAACAATCGATCGTCTTGGGGTTCCCTCTTCTCACGCTGGGAATCATCACCGGGGCGATCTCCGCGGAATTTGCTCGAGGCTCCTACGTGAATTGGAACCCGGAACAAACGTGGGCGTTGGTCACCTGGCTCTTCTACTTCGTCGTCCTGGTCGGGCGACTGACGGTCGGTTGGCGAGCCAAACGTGCGGCCTATTTGACCATCATCGGGTTTGCCGGCGTGGTCCTGACATTAATAGGCGTCGCCATCAAGAGTTTCGGGTCGGTGTCCTGATATGCATATCGTCGTCGTCGGACTCAGCCATAAAACCGCTCCTGTCGAGATCCGGGAAAAGCTGGCTGTTCCCGAGAGCCGTCTCGGAGAGGCGCTCAACAGGCTCTGTGGATACTCAGGGATTAAAGAAGGCATGCTGTTGTCGACCTGCAACCGGGTCGAAGTCTATGCGGTCGTGGAGGAACTCGAGGCCGGGTATAGTCGCATTCAGGAATTTCTTGCTGACGCCCACTTGTCCGTGTCGTCGGAGCAGTTGACCCCTCATTTGTATTGGCAAACCGGTGACCGCGCCGTCGCCCACCTGTTTCGCGTGGCGTGCAGCCTCGACTCGATGGTGGTCGGCGAATCCCAGATCCTTGGACAGGTCAAAGACGCTTTTGAGATGGCGCTGACGCATAAGACGACCGGCCTGATCCTCAATAAAGTCGTCAAGAAGGCGATCACGGTCGCGAAGCGGGTGAGAACCGATACGAGGATTGCCGAAACCGCCGTTTCCGTCAGCTACGCCGCCGTCGAGCTGGCGAAGAAAATCTTTTCCGATCTCCGGGACAAGACCGTGTTGCTTGTGGGCGCCGGCGAAATGGCCAAGCTGGCCGCGCGTCATTTTATTGCGAGCGGTGTGCGGCACGTGCGCGTCACCACGAGGACGCCTCAGCATGCAGTTGCACTGGCCGATCGGTTCAGCGGGACGGCCGTTCCCTTTGAGCAGTTTCGTGAAGAAATGGCGGCGGCCGACATCGTGCTGGTGTCGACGGGGGCTGCGCATTATCTCGTGGGCAGCGACGACGTGCAGCGGGCGGTGAAGCAGCGCATGAACCGGCCCATGTTTCTGATCGATATCTCGGTGCCGCGCAACATTGATCCCGCGGTCCGCCACGTCGACAATGCGTTCCTCTTCGATATTGACGACCTCAAGTTTCGAGTCGAGCAAAATCGCGGAGGGCGCCTGCAAGAGGCCGAGCAGGCCGAGCATATGGTCGTCGAGGAAGTCGGCGCCGTCCGCCAATGGCTGAAGTCGTTGGAGGTCACGCCCACCATCGTAGCGCTGAAAAGCCGTGTCGAGGATATCAAGCGGGCTGAGTTGGAAAAGGCGCTCGGACGTCTCACGCGCCTGGCACCCCAAGAGCGCGACTTGATCGAAGCCATGGCGTCATCCATTGTGAATAAGCTGATCCATAATACGATGATCACGCTCAAGTCGGAGGTGGCTTCGGCGGACGCGGCGGCGTTTGTGGAAGCGGCCAGGCGCTTTTTCAATCTCGCTGAAGTGTCGAGTTCCGAAGATCTGGAGATCGAAGCGCCGACGACCCGAACGAACGCCAACAAGCCCGGGTAATCCGATGGAGAGGTCATGGGGTTGGTAGGGAAAGGCCCGAAGCTCTTCACGTGTCCCAAATGCCGGAAAGCCTATTTGGGACATGATCCGCTGCCTGATTGCCCCTCCTGTGGCTACGACTACCGGGTGGAGGGCGGATTTCGATGGGATGTGTTGGTCTATCTACTCTCGGTATTGGGCCTGATCAGTTACCTCCTGGTGTCGTCCTCTTATCGCACGTTGATCATGCAACCGGCGTCGAGCAGTCCGCCGTCGGCCGCGACGAGTCTTGCGCCCTCCGTGTCGGCGGACGAGAAACTTCCCGGAGCCCGTCATGCTCCGCTGGTCTATCCTCCTGAGCCGGACGCGAACCGTTGACATGACCGGCGTGATGCAAAAGCGTTCGACGTTGGTCCTGGGAACGCGCGGCAGCAAGTTGGCGGTTCATCAGAGCGAGTGGGTACAAGCCAGAATCCAGGAACTGGTTCCCCACGTGACCGTCACGTTGCGTCGGATCCAAACCTCCGGCGACAGAATCCTCGACGTGCCTCTGGCCAAGATCGGGGGCAAGGGATTGTTCGTCAAGGAAATCGAAGAAGCCTTGCTCTCAGGCGAAATTGATCTCGCCGTCCATAGCATGAAGGATGTCCCGACCGAATTGCCCGCTGGATTGGATCTGCTCTGTATCCCGTTCCGCGAGGACGCGCGCGACGCCCTGATTAGTCGCGATGGCAAACGATTCAAGGACTTGCCATCGAGGGCGAGGGTCGGGACGAGCAGTCTCAGGCGTCAGGCCCAGTTGCTTCAGGCCAGGCCGGATCTTTCGATCAGCATGCTGCGGGGCAACCTGGATACCCGATTGAGGAAATTGCGCGAGGGACAGTTCGATGCGATCGTGCTGGCCGCTGCGGGGTTGCGCCGCTTGGGATGGGAACGGGAAATTACCGAGTACCTCGCACCGGAAATCAGTCTGCCGGCGATTGGTCAGGGCGCATTGGGGATCGAGGGCAGACGCGATGATATCTTCGTGCGCGACGTGTTGAGCAGACTCGAACACGCGCCTACGCGCACCACGGTGATGGCCGAACGCGCCCTGCTGCGCCGATTGCAGGGAGGCTGCCAGGTCCCGATTGCAGCCCACGCCACCATCGCCGGCGCCGAGGTCGTGCTTGAGGGGTTGGTGGCCAGCGTCGACGGTAAAGAAGTCATCCGCGATCGAGTCACGGGCACCGCTGATGATCCGGGCTCGATGGGCATCCAGCTTGCGGAGCGGTTGCTTGCGCGGGGAGGCGATCGCATACTGCAGGCAATTTATGGAAAGGTTCCATGACACGTACACGTCGTGGCATCGTGTATCTGGTGGGTGCAGGTCCCGGAGACCCAGGGCTGTTGACGGTCAAGGGCAAGGAATGCCTTGAGCAGGCCGATGTCGTCCTGTACGATTACCTCGCAAATCCGGTGCTGCTGGACCATGCGCCCGCGCACGCGGAGCGGATTTATGTGGGACGACGGGGGCGCGGCCGGTACCAAGACCAGACGGAAATCAATCAGTTGTTGATCGAGCGTGCACAGGCGGGGCAAGTCGTGGTGCGACTGAAGGGCGGAGATCCCTTCGTCTTCGGGCGAGGCGGAGAAGAAGCCGAAGCCGTTGCGGCGGCTGGAGTGCCGTTCGAAGTCGTGCCGGGCGTGACGGCCGCTGTCGCCGTCCCAGCCTACGCGGGCATTCCTGTAACGCATCGTACCCTGGCCTCCACAATGACCGTGGTCACCGGCCATGAGGATCCCTCCAAGGGCACGACTGTCATTGATTGGCCGAAGCTGGCAGCCACGTCGGGGACGCTGGTCTTCATGATGGGCATGAAAACCCTGCCCATGATCGTCGCGCGTTTGCTCGAAGACGGAAGGTCGCCCGAGACGCCTGTCGCAGCCGTACGGTGGGGAACGAAGACAGAGCAGCGCACGATCATTGGCACTTTGCGAGACATCGTCGCCAAGACGGCGGAAGCCGGACTGGAACCACCGACCGTCATCGTGGTCGGAGAGGTCGTGAGGCTGCGGGACCAGTTGAACTGGTTCGAGAAGCGGCCGCTGTTCGGTAAACGCATCGTGCTCACCCGTGCCCGGGAACAGGCGGGAGAATTCGCCCGCCTGTTGGCAGCCTACGGGGGCGAACTGGTTGTTGCGCCGACCATCAAGATGGTTCCACCTCCCAGTTGGGACGCTCTTGACCAGGCCATCGCGAAGCTCAGCAGCTATTCGTGGCTAGTTTTTACCAGCGTCAACGGCATCGCTCCTTTTATGGAGCGGCTGAACAACGCTCGGAGAGACGTGCGTGCGCTCGCGCATCTGCAGATTGGCGCCATCGGGCCGAGAACAGCGGATGAACTGACGCGCTACGGATTGACCGCCGATCTCATTCCGTCTGCATATCAGGCTGAAGGCATGGTGACCGCGCTGAGCCAGCATGAGCTGCGGGGGACCAAGATTCTGATTCCGCGCGCCGAGATGGCCCGCGAGATGCTGCCGGAGCAACTGCGACTCAAGGGAGCTACAGTAGATGTGATCCCTGTGTACCGGACGGTGCTTCCCGAATCCGGCTTGAGCCGGCTGAAGGAGCAGATCCTGGCAGGGGCGATCGACGTCATCACGTTTACGAGTTCCTCAACGGTGTCCAACTTCGTCGAGTTGATCGGCGGAGCCGAGGAAGCCCGGCGGCTGGGAACGAAAACGACCATTGCCTGCATCGGGCCAATCACCGCCCGGACGGCGGAGGAATTTCGATTGCCGGTGACGATCATGCCGGGAGAAAATACGGTGCCGGCCTTGGCCCAGGCCATTGTGCGATTCTACAGCGAAGGGGCTCGCGTGGCAGTTCCTGCGTCTCGATAACTGCATCGGCCGCTTTTACCAAGTACAGGAGGGCTTCATGGTTCCAGTGAAATCGTTCATGGTCCCGAGGGAGAAATTCGTCACGGTTGAACGCGATACGAACGCGCAGGCTGCCGCGCGCATCATGCGCGACCGCGGGATCGGCAGTTTGTTCGTCACCAATCAAAAAGACATCATCGGGATACTCACCGATACGGATATGTTGCGGCGGATCGTCGCGTCCGGCAGCGACCCCAACAAGACCACGGTCGAGCAGATCATGTCTGCGCCGATCCTGACGATCGAGGAGAATAAGACGCTGTTGGATGCGAACGATTTGATGGCGCAGGCCCATGTGCGTCATCTCGGCGTGTCACGGGATGGAAAACTGGTCGGGATGATTTCGGTGCGCGATCTCGTCGTGTTTCTGACGAATCTGCCGAGGAAATAAACCATGGCCTTTCCCATCCAACGGCTCAGACGGCTGCGGCAGCACGAATCGTTGCGCCGCATGGTGCGTGAAACGCGCCTGTCGCCGTCCGATTTGATCTATCCCATGTTCGTCATGGAAGGGAAAGATCAACGGCGAGAGATCGCCTCGATGCCGGGGCAATCCAGACTGTCGATCGATCTGCTGGTCAAGGAGGCCGGTGAGGTCGCCGGGCTGGGCATCCCCGCGGTGATGCTGTTCGGCATTCCCGATCGAAAGGACGAGCGGGGCACATCGGGCTACGACCCGAATGGGGTAGTCCAGCGTGCGATCAAAGCCGTGAAAGACCATGTCCCCGGCTTGCTGGTCATCACGGACGTCTGCATTGATGAATACACCACTCATGGCCATTGCGGCATCGTCAAGGATGGCCGAATCCTGAACGACGAAACGCTGGAGTGTTTGCGTGCAATGGCCAAGACCCATGCCGAATCGGGAGCCGACATGGTCGCGCCGTCGGATATGATGGACGGCCGGGTTGCCGCGATCAGGTCCGAATTGGATCGGGCGGGGTATCCGGAACTGCCAATCATGGCGTACGCCGCCAAATTCGCGTCCTGTTTTTATGCGCCGTTCCGGGACGCAGCGGGATCCGCTCCCCAGTTCGGTGATCGTCAGTCCTACCAAATGGATCCGGCGAACCGTCGTGAAGCCCTCCGGGAAATTGCGCTTGATGTGGAAGAAGGCGCCGATATCGTGATGGTGAAACCCGCGCTTCCCTATCTCGATGTCATCGCCGCCGCGCGTACGCAAACGAGCCTGCCCGTCGCCGCCTACCAGGTGAGCGGCGAATACAGCATGATCAAGGCGGCCGGCAAGGCCGGATGGCTGGACGAATCGCGGGCCATGCTGGAATCGCTTCTGGCCATCAAGCGGGCCGGTGCAGACCTCATATTGACCTACTTCGCCAAGGACGCGGCACGATCTCTCAGCTAACGATGACCTTCACGGTGACGCGCGGCCTCGGAGACGTCCGGTTACGACCGCACCCGGTGGTGACTATCGGTAACTTCGACGGTCATCACCGTGGCCATCATTCCCTCTTACAAACTGTGGTGACACGGGCTCGTGAAGTAGGCGGCACGGCCATGGTGATCACGTTCGATCCACACCCTGTCAGGGTACTGGCGCCTCATGTGGAACTCCGGTTTCTCACGAACCCCGACGAAAAGCTCGAACGCTTCATGGCTGCCGGTGTCGATGAGGTCGTGTTTCTCGAATTTACGCCGGAATTGGCCGCCATGACGCCCGACGAGTTTGCGGACGTCGTCCTGCACCGTCGTCTGGGGGTGGCCGAACTGTTTGTTGGAGAGCATTTTGCGTTCGGAAAAGGACGCACCGGACGCATCGCTGACTTGGAACGGCTTGGGGCAGCGTTGGGATTCGCGGTGCATCCGCTGCACCCTGTGGTGCTGAGCGGCGGGGTGGTCAGTTCTACGAGAATCCGAACCTTGATTCAGGCGGGGAACATGGAAGAGGCGGCCGTCTTGCTGGGACGGGCGTACGGTCTGACGGGTACAGTCGTGTCGGGCATGCAGCAGGGACAAGCGCTCGGCTGGCCGACGGCCAATCTCCGCATTCCGCCTGAACGGGTAACTCCGCCAGATGGCGTCTATGCTGCACGGGCTTCGTATGACGGGAGGCAGTACGATGCGGTCGCCTACATCGGCAGCCGGCCGACGTTCGGAGCTGGAGAGCGATTGATCGAGGTCAATCTGCTCGATCACCGGGATCACCTCTATGGCAAGTCAATCGGGGTTGAATTCATCGAGCGCCTCAGAGGCGACCACACGTTCCCATCGGCGCAGGAACTTGCCGCCCAGATCGCGCGCGACGTGGACCGCGCAAAAGCCAGCCTTCGCCGCCATGCGGAAGAGGTGCGCCATCCATGACGACGCATACCACGAACAGGCGCCCCGCCTTGTTGGACCGCGTTGTCAGGACCATCCAGGAACGCCGCTTGTTCGGTCCCGGTCAGCACCTGCTGCTGGCGGTGTCCGGCGGTCCAGATTCGATCGCGCTGTTGTCGCTTCTGGCAACCCTGGCGCCGTCCTGGCGGCTCAAGCTGACCGTCGTCCATTTTAACTATGGACTTCGCAGCAGCGAGTCAGACGGTGATGAGGCGTTCGTCTCGTCGTTCTGCCAAGCCAGGAACATTCCGTTCGTCGTCAGACGGCCGGTCCTGGCGAAACAGCGTCGAGCCTCCTCGCTCCAGCAGCTTGCGCGCTGGGCGCGGTACGAGGCCATGAAATCGCTGGCTCATGAGCTTCACGCGGATCGAATCGTTACTGGTCACACCGCCAATGATCAAGCCGAGACCATGTTGATGTGGATGCTCCGGGGAGCCGGTCTGACAGGACTGACGGGCATGCCGTTTATCAGGGACAAGATCATCGCCCGCCCCTTGCTGAGGACGACGCGTGAAGAAATACTGAGCTACCTGAAGCAAGAACACTTGTCCTACCGGCAGGACAGCAGTAACCTCACCGGACTGTATCGTCGTAACCAGGTGCGACGGGACCTGTTGCCGGTGATGGAAGACATCACGCCAGGCATTGTGCGATTGCTGGAGCGGCAGGCCGATATTCTGCGGACCGATGATGCGTACCTTGAGCAGGTGGTGGATGAACTGTACCGGTCGTTGATCACGGTGGACGCCAAGGGAGAACAGCGCTTCGAGCGCCAGGCTGTGGACGCTCTTCCCGATGCGCTCAAGCGCCGTCTCGTTCGACACATTCTCAAAAGTACGGATCGTGAGCAGCGGGCTCCCAGCTTACGCGTGGTCGAAAGCGTGCTGCGCTTCCTGTCGGGAAAATCAAAGGGTCGACGAGTGTCGCTGCGCGGGGCCGACATCATCCGAGACCGGGAACGGATGGTCGTCATCAGGCCGAAGGGACAAGACCAGGCGTCAGACCGCCGGCCGGCCATTCCTGTGGCAGGGCCGGTGCCCGTGCTCGTCCCATCTACCGTGTATTGGCCTGGCACCGGGCAGGAAATTCATGTACAAGAGATGACGAGACAGGCGGCAAAGCCGTTGCTCAAACATCGGACGCGCGAGCGCGCCGTGTTTGACATGGCTCGTCTATCGGCGCCGCTCGTGCTGAGGCCGTGGCAGGCCGGCGACCGCATTCATCCGCGAGGCATGCGCGGAAAAAGCAAGAAGCTGCAGGATTTTTTTACCGATTCGAAGTTGACTCGGGAGGAACGGACGCGGATCCCGCTCCTCGCCTCGCCCGAAGGGATTCTCTGGGTGGTCGGACAACGGGAAGATGAACGGTTTGTGGCGCGCAAGCACACGTCCCGTTGTCTCGTCGCCACGGTGTACTCACAGGGGGAACGCGAAGGAGCCGAATAGGGATGGAGCGGATATTCGGACGGCCGATCGTCACGCAGGAGGAAATGCGTGCACGCATCAAGGAACTTGGTAAACAAATTGCGAATGACTACACCGGCAAGGACCTCGTTCTCGTCGGGGTCTTGAAAGGGGCCTACGCATTTTATGCGGACTTGGCGCGAGCTATCCGCATTCCGATGCGGGTGGATTTTTTGATCGTGGCGAGTTATGGCGGGCAATTCAAGACTTCGGGAAAGGTGAAAGTGATCACCGAACTCACCGAGGACATCAAAGGAAAGGATGTCCTCCTGGTGGAGGATATCGTCGACTCCGGGTTGACCGTTCAGTACTTGATCAAGACCCTCACCAAACACAAGCCGAAATCCATCAAGGTCTGCACGCTCCTGAGCAAGCCGGAGCGGCGCACGATCGACGTGGCGCTCGATTACATCGGCTTCAAAATCCCCAATCAATACGTGGTCGGATACGGGCTTGATTATCAACAGAAATACCGGAACCTTCCCTACCTGGCCGTCCTCGATATGGACGGTGATCAGGAATAGACAGGACGAGGTTGTCAGTCCGAAGAGGCCTGTGGTAACATCACTCAAGCTCGCGGATTTCCTCGCGAGTTAAGGGGACCTCCCATAAGGAGTACTGGATGAATTCCCGGGCAAAAAATCTGCTCTTCTGGGTCGTTGTCGGCCTATTCATGATCTTGCTGTTCAACCTATTCAGCGTGCCGACCCACGCGCCAGAAGAGGAAGTCATTTTCAGCGACTTCATGGCGAAACTCGACAAAGGGGACATCGAAAAAGTCATCATTAAGTCCAATCACGTGAGTGCCGTCCTCAAGGACAAAACCCGCATCCGGACGTTTACCGCGGAATATCCCGATTTCGTGAAGGTCCTGCGCGAAAAGGGCGTGCAGATTGAAGCCAAGCCGCCTGACGAAAGCCCCTGGTACATTACCTTCCTCGTCACCTGGGGACCGTTCGTTCTTTTCTTGGGCCTGTGGTTCTTCTTGATGCGCCAGATGCAGATCGGCGGCAACAAGGCCTTGTCATTCGGCAAGAGCCGGGCGCGGATGCTGACCGAAGAACGGAAAAAAGTGACCTTTTCCGACGTGGCCGGTATCGATGAAGCGAAGGAAGAGGTGCTCGAAATCATCGAATTTTTGAAGGACCCACGCAAGTTCCAGAAGCTCGGCGGACGCATTCCCAAGGGGGTGTTGATCGTGGGACCACCGGGGACGGGAAAAACCCTGTTGGCCAAAGCGATCGCCGGGGAGGCCGGCGTGCCGTTCTTCAGCATCAGCGGGTCGGATTTCGTCGAAATGTTCGTCGGCGTCGGGGCGTCCCGCGTGCGCGATCTTTTTGAGCAGGGGAAAAAGCATGCACCCTGTATTATCTTCATCGACGAAATCGATGCGGTTGGACGCTTGCGCGGAGCCGGCCTAGGCGGTGGGCACGATGAACGTGAACAAACGTTGAATCAGTTGCTCGTGGAAATGGATGGCTTCGATACGACGGAAGGCGTCATTCTGATCGCGGCGACCAATCGGCCGGACGTGCTCGATCCTGCCTTGCTGCGGCCAGGTCGCTTCGATCGCCAGGTCGTTGTCAACCGTCCGGATTTGCGCGGCCGCTCCGAAATTCTCAAAGTGCACACCAAGAAGGTGCCCATTGCGGCGAACGTTGAGTTGGAAAAGATCGCCCGCGGGACCCCAGGGTTCTCGGGCGCGGACCTCGAAAATCTTGTGAACGAAGCGGCGCTGTGGGCAGCCCGTCAGAACAAGAAGGAAGTGGAGGTCATCGACTTCGAGATGGCCAAGGACAAGGTCCTGATGGGCGCCGAACGCAAGAGCATGATCTTGAGCGATGAAGAGAAGCGGACGACTGCCTACCATGAAGCCGGTCATGCCCTCATGGCCAAGCTGTTGCCCGGCACGGATCCGGTGCACAAGGTGACGATTATTCCCCGTGGACGGGCGCTGGGTGTGACCATGCAGCTGCCGACTGACGATCGGCACAACTATACGAAGGAATTCCTCTACAATAACCTTGCGATTCTCATGGGCGGGCGTGTAGCCGAGGAACTGGTGTTGAAACACATCACGACCGGTGCCGGGAACGACATCGAGCGCGCAACGGATCTCGCCAGAAAAATGGTGTGTGAATGGGGAATGAGTGAAAAGCTTGGCCCCTTGACGTTCGGCCATAAGGAAGAGGAGATATTCCTTGGCCGCGAGCTCACCACCAAACGGGATTTCAGCGACCAAGTCGCGCTCGAGATCGATCTCGAGGTCAAGCGTCTGGTCACTGAGAACTACGAACGGGCGAAGCGACTCCTCACCGAACACATGAGAAGCCTCAAGGCTCTGGCGGAAGCCCTCCTGGAGAAAGAAGTGCTCGATGCCCCGGAGATCGATCAGATCTTGATGCAGAGTTCCCCGCAGACAGTCCCTGCCTGATGGCTGCGAAACGCTGCGACTTCAGGGCACTGGAGTTGCAGAGGATCGTACGTCGTATCAACGGAAGAGGCGGTTCCCGTCTCTTTTGCGGTATTTCAAGCAGATAGCGCCACGACACGCGTGTCAGACTGGATACAGGATTGTATCTTGATCCCCACAGGGGATACAGTGCTGCCGTGTTGTGAAGACATGGTCACACCGATGGAATTCCAGCTCAAAGGACAGCGTCTTCGTCTTGAGCGCCCGTTGTTGATGGGCATTGTCAACGTGACCCCGGACTCCTTTTTTGACGGGGGGCGGTTTTGCGATCCTCAGCGTGCGGTTGCCCATGCGTTGCGTCTGGTCGAAGAAGGCGCCGATCTGTTGGATATCGGCGCCGAATCGACCAGACCTGGTGCACTCCCTGTTGATGAACAGGAAGAACGCCGTCGGCTTGTGCCCGTTGTCGCGGCGGTGGCGAAGGCCGTGTCTGTTCCCATTTCAGTCGATACTTCGAAAGCGGAGGTGGCCAAGGCTGCGATCGACGCGGGCGCCATCATGGTCAACGACGTCACGGCCTTGCGCGGCGACAGCGCCATGGTCGGTGTCGTTGCGCAAGCCGGCGTCGCTCTTGTGTTGATGCACATGCAAGGGACTCCTGACATCATGCAGCACGCGCCCCGGTACGACGACGTGGTCGGGGAGGTCGCACAGTTTCTGGCCGAACGAGTACGCTACGCAATCGACCAGGGGGTGGCGAGGGACAGGATCGTGGTGGATCCCGGCATTGGATTCGGCAAAACCCTTGGCCATAATCTTGATCTCCTCGCGAATCTTCGTGTCTTCGCGGAATTGGGGTACCCTCTGCTGGTTGGTCCATCGAGAAAAGGATTCATCGGACAGCTGACGGATCAATCCGTGGAGGCGCGTGGATGGGGGACCGCAGGGGTCGTCGCCCTGGCGGTCGAGCAGGGCGCGAACATCCTTCGTGTGCACGATGTCGGGCCCATGAAAGACGTCGCCAAGGTTGCGGGCGCGATTGCGCGGCGAATATCCGCTGGAGTGCGAGAACAACATGCGTAAGCTCTTCGGTACCGACGGCGTTCGGGGCACGGCGAATCTCGAACCGATGACCAGCGAAACAGCGATGCAGTTGGGGCGTGCCGCCGCACATATTTTTATTCGCAGGGCGGGGCGTCATCAGATCGTCATCGGGAAGGATACGCGAGTCTCCGGTTATATGCTCGAGGCCGCCTTGATGTCGGGCATCTGCTCCATGGGCGTTGACGTGCTTCTCGTCGGTCCGATGCCGACACCGGCAATCGCTTTCTTGGCGCGAAGCCTGCGGGCCGACGCCGGCGTAATGATTTCCGCCTCGCATAATCCGTATCAGGACAATGGCATCAAATTTTTCTCCAACGATGGTCTCAAGCTGCCAGATGAAATCGAAGCGAGGATCGAAGAACTGATCGTCTCGAATGAGATCGCGCATCTTCGTCCGACAGCCGACGCGATTGGGAAGGCATTTCGTATTGACGACGCTGAAGGGCGCTACATTGAATTTGTGAAACGGTCACTGCCCAGAGATCTGGATTTCCAAGGCATCAAACTCGTGGTGGACTGTGCCAACGGCGCGGCGTACAAGGTGGCTCCGACCGTGCTCCGCGAATTGGGCGCCAAGGTCGATGTCATCGGTAATAAGCCTGATGGCATGAACATCAACGCAGGGTGCGGCGCAGTCCATCCTGCGCTGCTTCAGCGCGCCGTGAAAGAATTCGGTGCGGATCTCGGGATTGCCTTGGACGGCGATGCCGACCGCGCGATTTTCGTCTGCGAGCAAGGCGATATCATCAACGGCGATCACATCATGGCCGCGCTCGGACTGGACCTGAATCGTCACGGGCTTCTCGCCAAACAGACGGTCGTCGGCACAGTCATGAGCAATTTCGGATTGGAACTGGCGCTGAACCGTGCCGGCATCACGTTGTTGAGGACCGCCGTCGGTGACCGCTATTTACTCGAGCGGATGATGGCAGACGGATACAATTTCGGTGGCGAGCAATCCGGCCATTTCATCTTCTTGGACCACAACACGACCGGCGACGGATTGATTTCTGCGCTGCAAGTACTCTCGCTCATGAAACGAACCGAGCAACCGCTCTCCGAATTGGCAAAGACCATGACGGCGGTGCCTCAGGTGTTGCTCAACGTCAAGGTTTCGAAGAAGCCAAATTTGGACAGCATCCCCGATCTGCAGCAGGCAATTGCCGAAAGCGAGCGGCGTTTCAACGGCAGCGGCCGCGTGCTCGTCCGGTATTCCGGCACCGAGCCCTTGCTGCGGATCATGATTGAAGGCGAACGCGACAGTCTCATCCGCGAAGAGGCCGATCGGTTGGCACGAATCGTCACGGCCCACCTCAGTTAGTTCCCTGCACAGTCACATTGGGGCCTCGGGGCTCAACGGAAGCGATGCTGCCCTTCCTGACGCTCGCCTTCATCTGCGGTCTTGCGCTGGGGTCGCTCATTCCCTATTACCCGCTGTCCGTCGTCCTCCTTCTCTGCGTCCTCGGGGCTGGCCTCACCCTGTCGGAAGCCAAAGCGCGGATCGCTGCCATGACGGCGACGGCCTCGTTCGGTTGTCTCTTGTGCGGCATTCTGTATTGGTTCCTGACCGTCGAAGGACATTCCAAGGCGGCAGTCCACGAACCCGAGCCCGAATCGTTTCAATCGTGCACCGGACGCGTGATTGCACCGGTCCAATACTCCCCAGGCCGTATGACGGTCGTCGTGCAGTGCGACGCGGAAGACGGCGGTCGCCCGCTCATTGTCCGGTTGACCTGGCGTGCGTCCGACCGGCGTCTTTTCCAAGGAGATCGGATCGCGGCTCGAGCGAAATTGCGAGTCCCCACCGGTTCTTTAAATCCAGGCGGCTTCAATTATGCGGCCTATCTGGAGCGGCAGGGCATCGATGCCGTGGCGACGGTGAACGGCCTCGAAGCCGTTGAGGTGCTGGAATCGGGCCGAGAGAGTCTGCGCTGGAGGCTGTGGAATCAATTCGACCGATGGCGGGATGCCATACGGCTCTCCGCACTTCAAAGTCTCGAGCAGCCTGCACTGGGTCTTTTTCTCGGCATTGTGATCGGAGAACGGGGCTACCTCGATCCCGACGTGCGCGATCAATTCATGATCACCGGTACCGTGCATCTGTTATCGATTTCAGGCAGCCATTTGGGTTTGGTCGCACTGCTCTCGTTCACCGCGATCAAGCACTGTCTCCTGTGGCTTCCGACTTCGTGGCTCCTGGGAATGTCCCGTCGGATCACACCCACAAGACTCGCCGCCGCTACCACGCTCTTCCCGGCAACCGCCTATGCCTGTCTCGCCGGAGCGGAAGTGGCGACCGTTCGATCGCTCGTGATGGTATTCGTCGCGCTGCTCGCAAAATGGCTTGGGTGTGAACAGCGCATGTTCCATGCGCTTGCGGCCGCAGCCTTGGCGATCGTCCTGCAGGACCCGCAGGTCATTTATGACATTTCGTTTCAGCTCTCCTTTTTGTCCGTCTGTGCCGTCGGCTGGCGGCTGGCGCAATCGACAGGGGTCCAAGAGGGGGAGGACATCAAGCCGTCCAGACTCTCGCGGGCAAGGCAGTGGGGAATGGACGCGCTTGCCATGAGTGCTCTCGTGACCGTGACGACGATTCCGCTGGTGGCCTTCTATTTCAACCAGGTGTCGTGGTTGGGACTCGCGACGAATCTGGCCGCGGTCCCATTTATGGGCGGCGTGCTGGTGCCCATGGGACTCCTCGCGGCTCTTTCCCATGGCGGCACGGAGGGCGGGGGATTACCGTTTGCAGCGGCAATCCAGTGGTTGATGGACCGCTTCGTCGCCATTCTCGCCGGTCTGTCGCGATTGCCGGGCAGCGAGTGGCACCTCGCTGCGCCGTCGCTTCCGAGCCTCCTGATGTTCTATGCCTGTCTAGCAGCCCTGTGGAACGGATCCACCCGAAGACGTACGGTATGGATTGCAGGAATCGGCCTCGTCTTGCTATTCGGCTGGTGGATGTGGTCGCCCAGACTCCTGCTCGATGGCGACCGTTTCCGGATTACCTTCCTCGATGTCGCACAAGGCGATAGTGCGGTGCTCGAACTGCCTGGCGGTGAGGTGGTGTTGATCGACGGTGGCGCCAGTTACGAGCGGTTCGACATGGGCCGGGGCGTCGTCGCGCCATATCTATGGAACCGCGGGATCCAGACGATTGACTATGTCATTGCGACGCACCCTCAACTCGATCACGTCGGCGGCTTGACCTATGTCCTGCGGCATTTTACCGTGCAGCAATTCTGGGGCACCGGTGATGTGCGCGAGGAGCCTTTTTACCAGCGCCTCCAAGCCGCGCTGACGGAACGGGGGTTGACCGAACACATTGCCCGGCAAGGGCGAGACGTCATTACGCTCGGCCTCTGTCAGCTCGCGGTGTTAAATCCTCCGCCAGGAACCGGATTTCCTCAAGAGCGAGGAGGCCGCAGACAGGAAGGTCATACGCTAAACAACCGATCGATTGTCACGTCCCTTACCTGTGGGCCTCACAGGGTGCTGTTTACCGCCGACGTCGAACAGGATGCATTGATCAGGATAAACCGAGAAGCGGAGTCGGCACGAGTGGATCTCGTGAAGGCTCCACATCACGGCGCAGCGAGCTCCCTACAGCCTGAATGGCTGGAGCGGGTGAATCCCCAGTATGTGGTGATCTCGGTTGGGCGGCATAATGCGTATGGACACCCAGCCCCAAGCGTGTTGCAGGCCTATGCTGAGCGCGGGATTTCAACGTTTCGAACGGATCGAGACGGCGGAATTTTGGTCACAGGACGGGTCTCGGCGCCGGGCCTTCAGCTGCACCGCGCCCGCGAGCAACAGGCGCAGCGCGTGCCGTTCCCGGGTTGCCTGTGGGCGTGCGAACGGGTCAATTGGGACCGTTTGATTGATCGCTGGCGTGAATAGGGTGGAAACCGCCGTTGTACAATTGAGGGCAAGTGCAGCCGAAAATAGGCAAAAGACTTACGGAGGCACAACGGGCTCCGGCTAAGTCCTCAATTCTATTCAGCGCCAATTCCATGCTAGCAAGGCATAGCGTGTGCAATCACAGCCGGGCGGATCAGCTTCCCCGAGGAGTCTGTCATGGCCAAGCTTGTACGTATCGTCATCCAACTGCCGATGGATTTGAAGACTCGCCTAGACGGCCTGAAGCAGCAGGGCTATACGACCAGCGGGTTTATCCGGGCCATGCTGGAGCGGGAACTGGCAAAAATCGATCAGCAGATGCCGGACCAGAAGCCGCTCTCCCTCGTGCCTGCAGTCAAAAAAGCCAACAGCCGCTAACGTCCTTCCTGTTCGTCGAACCACCAGGCACGTCCTCGCCTTCCTCTTGCACTGACCACATAAATCCCGCTACAAGTGTCGACCATGGTTCCGACCGTCCAATGGCATGAAGGCGCTGTGCGTCTGCTCGATCAGAGCCGCCTCCCGGAGACGGTGACGTTTCTCGATTGTCGGGATGTGGAGTCGGTGGCGGTCGCCATTCGCGAGTTGAAAGTGCGCGGGGCGCCGGCAATCGGAGTGACCGCGGCGATGGGAGTCGCTCTGGGCGCGCAGGCGATTTCCGCGGAGGAGTACGAGACGTTCGCCAAACAGCTGCTGGGAATCTGTGAGCGCCTGGCTGCCACCAGACCGACGGCGGTCAATCTCTTCTGGGCCATCGAGCGGATGAAGCAGAAACTTTCGGCATTACGAGGCGAGCCGGTCGCTGCCATCAAAGCCGCGTTGTTGAAAGAGTCGCAGGCCATCCTGGAGGAGGACATCGCCCTGTGCAAAGCGATGGGCCGCCACGGCGCGGAACTTATCCAAGGAGGCCAGACGATTCTGACGCACTGCAATGCGGGGGCATTGGCGACGGCGGGATACGGCACGGCACTCGGGGTCATCCGCGCCGCATGGGAGCAGGGCAAGCAGATCCAAGTGATTGCCGACGAAACTCGGCCGGTGTTGCAGGGGGCCCGTCTGACGGCGTGGGAACTCATGCAGGACAAGATCCCGGTGACGCTGATTACCGACAGCATGGCAGGATCCTTGATGCGCCAGGGCAAGATCCACCTCTGCATCGTGGGCGCCGACCGCATCGCCGCCAATGGCGACGTCGCGAACAAGATCGGGACGTATTCAGTGGCCGTGCTGGCCAAGGCGCACGGCATTCCGTTCTACGTCGCCGCCCCGTATTCGACGATCGATCTTCGGACGAAGTCAGGAGCGGACATTCCGATCGAACAGCGCAATGCACAGGAGGTGACGACGATTCATGGCAGCCATCCCGTCGCCCCGACAGGAGTGAGCGTCTATAATCCCGCCTTCGATGTCACACCCGCGGAACTGGTCTCCGGCATCATCACCGAGCGTGGTGTGTTCACCCCGCAGGAGCTCGCGCGGCGGTTTGCCTCCTAAGTCCTCTGCTCCCTTGAAAGTCCAGAGGTCCATCCCTATAATGCGACGGTATTTTTCGCACGATCCGTCTTGAGATTTGAGGAAGAGTTCAAGCAATGAGTGAACGAACGCTCGCGATCATCAAACCGGATGCCGTCCGAAAACAGGCCATCGGCGACATCATCAGCCGCTACGAGAAGGCCGCATTGAAGCCGGTGGCGATGAAGCTGCTGCATATGGCCAAACCGGTGGCGGAAGGGTTCTATGCCGTGCACAAGTCGCGGCCCTTCTTCGACAGCCTGTGCACCTTCATGTCGTCGGGGCCGTCGGTCGTTCTGGTCTTGCAAGGCGACAATGCCATCAAGAAAAACCGGGAGATCATGGGGGCCACCGATCCGGCGAAAGCGGAACAGGGCACCATCCGCGCGGCGCACGGGACGAATATCGAGTTCAACGCGGTACATGGATCGGATTCGCCTGAAACGGCAACATTCGAAATCGGCTTTTTCTTCCCCGGCATGGAGATTTACGACGGTCGATGAGCGAAGGAACATCCGACATGATTCCAACCGATCTGCGGTATCACAAAGAACATGAATGGGTACGACTGAAAGGCAATCAGGCCACGGTGGGCATCAGTGACTTTGCGCAGGACGCACTGGGCGACATCGTGTTCATCGAGCTGCCGAAGGTTGGCACCGCCGTCAAGGCCGGACAGCAAATCGGTGAAATCGAATCGACGAAGACCACCTCCACGTTGTACACGCCTGTGAGCGGCAACATCGTCCAGGTCAATGGGGAACTGAAAGACCATCCGGAGGTCGTCAACAGCGAGCCTTACGGCCGAGGCTGGATGGTGGTGATTGATCTTTCGACTGCCGGCGAAGTCGACACACTGATGACGGCGGCACAGTACGACGCGTTTCTTGCCAACCAGAAGAAAGGCTGAGTCACCGCTCCGGACGAGCGCCGGAACAGACCCTGTCTCTCTGAGTCCCGATCTCCGCCGACAATCCTGGTATGCCAGTTCAACCTCACATCGCCAATCTCGGTGCTGAGCCGACGGAGGATGCAGAGGACAAAGCCATTCATCACCTAAAGAAGCAGGTCGTCTGATGCTCACCTCATTGCTCGTCAGAGTGGCGATGGTGGCCCTGACCATGGGCCTCGTCTGCTGGATCGGGTGGACGATCCCAGCCTCGCGCGATGCTGAGATACGATTGCCTCTCCTGCCGGCTCCGCCGGCCACGCCGGAACTGCAGTTTCAGCGGCAGGCGCGAGAGTTTACGCGACCATCCGTCTCGCTCACACTGGATGTGAATCGGGCGAAACAGCAAGATTTCGAACGGCTGCCCGGTATCGGTCCCGTATTGGCCCGCCGCATTGTCGAGTATCGGGAGTCGCGTGGAGCGTTTCAAGACATCGAACAGCTGCGTCGTGTGAAAGGCATTGGAAAAAAGACTTTCGAAGGGATACGCGCCTTTGTGACCGTTCCGCCGACGGGCGTCACAAGACCAGCGAGGAAGACTGCATGAGCGACTTGTCGCGTCAGCTCGATCTCATTCTTCGAGGTGCGGTCGAGGTCATTCAACAGACGGAGCTCGAAACCAAGTTGACGCGTTCGCTCAAGGAACGCCGGCCGTTACGCATTAAGGCCGGCTTCGATCCGACGGCGCCGGATCTACATCTTGGCCATACGGTGCTTATTCACAAGCTGAAGCATTTTCAGGACCTCGGCCACCAGGTGATTTTTCTGATCGGCGATTTTACCGGGTTGATCGGCGATCCCACCGGAGTGTCTGAAACCAGAAAGGTCCTCACCAAGGCGCAGGTACAAGATAACGCCAAGACTTATCAGCGGCAGATCTTCAAAATTCTCGATCCGGAAAAAACCCTGATTGAATTCAACAGCCGATGGATGGGACCCATGACAGCGGGCGGCCTCATCGAGCTGGCCGCGCACTATCGGGTTGCGCGCATGATGGAGCGGGATGATTTTCACAAGCGTTTTCAGGAACAAAAGCCGATCAGCATTCATGAGTTCCTGTATCCGCTCGTACAGGGATATGATTCCGTAGCGTTGAAGTCCGACATCGAATTGGGCGGCACCGACCAAAAATTCAACCTCCTGGTGGGACGAGAACTGCAGAGAGATTACGGACAAGAACCACAAGTCGTCGTCACGATGCCGTTGCTCGAGGGCACGGATGGCGTGAAGAAAATGAGCAAGAGCATCGGCAACTATGTGGCCCTCGAAGATGTCCCTGGAGACATGTTCGGCAAGATCATGTCCATCAGCGACGATCTGATGCTCCGTTACTATGAACTCCTGACGACCGAGGATCTGGGTGGGATCAAGGCGGCGCATCCCATGGAAGCCAAGCAGCGACTGGCGGGTCTGCTCGTCGAGCGGTATCACGGGCAAGAGGCGGCCCGAAATGCCCTTGCGGGGTTCCAGCAAAAGTTTCAAGACCGGGAGTTCCCCGATGTCCCTGATACGGTCGTCCAGCTCCACGCGACCGATATGACCGGGCTTGATGGGGGTGAAGAGGGCGAGATCAAGCTTCCTGACTTGGTGATGAAGACGAATCTGGTCGCCAGTAAGAGCGAGGCCAGACGGTTAATCATTCAAGGCGGGATCGAGATTGACGGCGAGAAAGAGCCGGACCCGAACAAGCTCATTCGTTTCAGACTCAATCAACAGCACCGATTGAAGATTGGAAGAAAGAAGTTTGCCATTGTTGAATGGAAGCCCGAGTCCAGATGAGATGTATCACCACGGTTACATCTCTACAGACAAATGCTAAGGCCTTTTGGCCCCTACATTTCCCCTAGACCTTGGTGCATAGTAGGCACCCTTCTTACTGGAAAAAGTCTATACGAACCTCTGGGGCTTCGGTTATGACTTATTCCTTCTGTCCGAGAGAATGCGACAGCTCGCGGTACCGCCATGGTTGTGACCCGCCAATAAATTCCCAGGTCTTTTGACACTTCGAACAAATCCACGCATACCGTAAGCACTTTCGACAGAAAGATAGTGACGATGTTCTTCACAGGACCTCGGAATTCTTGCTGTTTTGATATGGAGAGCTACATCCGCGCCTGCCAATATCTACTCTTCGCCTCATCCTTGCTTCAGAGTCGGCCTCTCACGAATGATGAAGCACAGCTCGTGGAATACTACCGTCAAGCACTAGCCAATGTTATCGGTACCGCTGTCGGGAAGAAGTAACGGATCAGCCCTCTCCGAAGCACACGCGGCATCGAGACAATTGAAAAACAGAGCTGACGATTTCGAGCGAGAAAACACGATCGTCTTGCGAAAAAAGTTCTGCCACAGTTTAGCCACAGCACGCTGGCGAGCGAGCCGTCGGCATGGTTACGAGTGAGGGGGTTGACGGGCACCTAGCTCATATTCAAGGCAAGGCGGTACGGTACTGGCTAGCGTGGATCGCCGGAAGGGACCCTGGGACGTTGTTCTTACTGCAGCACGTACACATACACCGCGCCAGCCCCGAACGTAGGGGAGGAAAGTTATTATCGCCAGGAGTTGAATCCGGCGGAGGTCCACAACTGTTATTGCTTTGGCTCCCGTTAACGCCTGTCGCACAGCTGTCTTCATATGGCGCACCGGCCACGAGCGTGTTCCCAGCAATCGCAAGTCCGTTACGCCTGCGCGGTGGGCGCCGCCGGATTTCCGCCACTTCCCCCTGAGTCGCCGCCACTACCGCCGCATCCGGCAAAAAGCAGCATGACAAGGATCGTAAAGTTCCATGTCACGCCCGAGGGCCATCCCTGTGACGCCATGACCTCTCCCGGGTGGCGGGCTTATCCAAGAAACCCCTAATCTGAAATCTGAGGGGATTTGACGCCAAAGAAAAGCCTGAGAAGTAAGTGCACTAGGTAGCGAAGAAAATTCCCCTAGCGTAAACCTCGTTGTGGGCCTCGGCTGACAGGGCTTTCACCAGCATGTTTTCCAGGGGGAAGTGAATTGCCTATTCGGAGACCGCGTGTAACCCATGGATTACGCCTACGTCACATCTAGGTGTGGATGAACTGGGGGATGTATGCGGGATTTAGCCAGTGGAGCATTTCGTTCAAATAACCCTATGCTGGTTTCATTGCTATGAATCGCGAACCCAGCGCGTCCCCACACTGCCTCAATTGTGAAAGTACCCTTTCCCCTAAGAGCGCGGTCCACGTCGCTAACGGGGTTACCGTCCAGCCGTATGAGTGCCTCACCTGTGGCCGTCAATGGTACGCAGTCAATACCGGACGACGGGTCGTTCTTACATCGCCGCCCTCCCACACGTAGTCGTCCTTGGACGCAAACCCATTTCAGCCTGAGCAACTCCGTACCCGCGCCTCATACGCCGATCACGGGACGATGCAGCGGACTCAATGGGCTTCCAGAGGAAGAATGAAATCTGACGGGCTGGCACGATATGCATAGAGGAGAGAGATGGGTTGGCGGAGAGGGTAGGATTCGAACCTACGGTCCGGTTGCCCAGACAGCAGCTTTAGGGAAAGCCGCTTCGATTCGGCCACTCTCGCACCTCTCCGACCCACTCAGGGTAACGTCCGCAGCAGCGGAAATAAATTCTGGGATTGCCTTAGCAAATTCCTGATCTTTGTGTTGGATGAAATAGCTTAGCTCGAACGAAGCACTAGCAGTGTCTGCTGTAAGGCCACCCTTGTGCCAGGCTCTGTGCTCCATGCGGCATGTCAGTCAGGTAAAGCCGCATACATGGATGAGCGCAAAAGTGACTCGGCTGGATCGTATTGATCATGCCAGCGTTGGACTGGCGCTTGTGAGCCAAACTCGGTTGATGTACCATTTTGTCGCCGTGGCGACAGGCTACACGCGCTGTTGACCGTAACTCGGCCCGAAATTCTTCACTCCTTGTCACAAATATAGAATGAGCATACGGCAGAACCTGCATTTTCGTTCGGGCCTTCTCAACGTGGTTGCAGACGGAGAATTCTCGCTGCAAGATGCCAAACAGGCCTTCCTTGAAATGCTCGGTGCTGTTGTCCGACACAAGGCTGAGAGAATATTGCTCGATGGCCGGAACGTGCGCGGGAAACCCCAAGGACATGGAGCGCTTCTACTACAGTGAATTCGCCGCGAGAGAAACCCGCAGGATTGTCGTTGAGCACAAGATTCATCCGCGTTTGCGTATGTTATCCATGTGCCTCTTCGTGACCCG
>Ga0207645_10000166_pt1 | contig 52485 bp, 47 predicted proteins | sample KBSM53metaG_FD_184331 | JGI IMG/M metagenome (GOLD analysis project Ga0207645, IMG submission 184331) | Miscanthus rhizosphere microbial communities from Kellogg Biological Station, Michigan, USA - KBS M5-3 metaG (SPAdes) (version 2) | ecosystem: Host-associated > Plants > Roots > Rhizosphere >...
CCTTGACGGTGTCGATGAACTCGTAGGCCCCGGACGTGACGATGTCGATGTCCTTGTTCTGGCCATTTTGCATCTTCCACGTGTTCTCGAACGTGGCGGCGTTGATCGGGGTGCCGTCGTTGTAGGCGGCCTTCGGGTTGATCTTGATGGTGATGGTCTGCTTGCCATCTTTGACCTCGCTCTTGAAGTCTTCGCAGAAGTTCTTGTTGAGGTTGGCGGTGCCGTCGAAGTCCAGCTTCCAGCAGCCCACGTAGCCGGCCTCGTCGATCGGGTAGTGCAGTTCAGTGTTGTCCGCTGAGTTGCCCGCGTTGGAGAAGCCGTTGAAGTCCGGTCCGATGTTGCCCAGGGGCAGCGTTACGGTACCGCCCTGCTGCAGGTCGGCGGCCTTCTTGGCGTTGACGCTGACCAGCTTGCTCAGGTCGCCGGAGGCATCCTGTGCCTTGGCGCTCTGGGCGGTGGTTGAGGCGCCACCGCTGCCGCAAGCGGTCAGCGCGAGGGCCGCCACGACGGCCGTGAGGCCGCCGATCCTGGTCCGATTTTTCATGTGATCCCCTTCATTTTTTTCATGCGAGTGTGATGCGTGGGTTCTCGGGTGGTGTGTGCTGGTCCGGTGATTCAGTGGTTTTCGTGGACAACGACCATGTCCGCGTCCAGTTCGCCGTCCGGGTAGAAGCAGGCGAACTGCTGGTCGGTGGCGGACGCTTCGAGGGCCGGCTCCAGGGTCAGGCACTTCTCCTGCCTGGCCGGCGGCAGGGCCGCGAACACGGGACAGCGGGTGGCAAAGTTGCAGCCTGCCGGCGCTTCCAGCGGCGAGGGCAGGTCGCCCTGGAGGATGATCCGCTCGCGGGTGCGCTCCAGCTCCGGATCCGGTACCGGGATCGCGGAGAGCAGGGCGCGGGTATAGGGGTGGCGTGGGTTGTCGAAGACGGCGTCGACGTCGCCGATCTCCACGATTTTGCCCAGATACATGACGGCAACGCGGTTGGAAATGTGCCGGACCACGGAGAGGTCATGGGCCACCATGAGGTAGCTGAGGCCGAGTTCGGCACGGAGCTTGTCCAGGAGGTTGATGACGCCGGCCTGCACCGATACGTCGAGGGCGGAGACGGGCTCGTCCAGGACCACCAGCCGGGGGTTCACCGCGAGGGCGCGGGCAATGCCGATGCGCTGGCGCTGGCCGCCGGAGAACTGGTTGGGGAACCGGTTGACGTGGTCCGCCTGCAGGCCCACCAGCTCCATGAGCTCCATGATCCGCTTCCGGATGGCAGCCTTGGGCATGCCCAGGTTTTCCATCGGCTCGGCCAGGACCTCGTAGACGGTGAAGCGCGGATCCAGTGCCCCGGTGGGATCCTGGAACACCATCTGCAGTTCCTTGCGCATGGCGCTCTTGGCCCGGGCGTCCGCGGCCTGCTTGTTGCTCAGCCCGCCGATCACCACCTCGCCGTCCTGGTCCTTGTGGAATTCCATGATTTCCAGCAGGGTGGTGGTCTTTCCGCAGCCCGACTCCCCCACGATCGAGAAGCACTCGCCCTCGCGGATATCGAAGCTCAGCCCGTCCACGGCCTTCACCGTGCCGATCCTGCGCTTGATCAGGGCGCCCTTCATCAGCGGGAAGTGCTTCCTGACGTCGCGGAGTTCCAGGACAGTCTTGCGTTCGTGCCGGGGAAGGCTGTCAAAGCGGGATACCGGCACGGCCGGGACGGCGAAGACCGTATTGACATCGACGTCGGCGAGGGCCTCGCTCTTGATGCACGCGGCGCTGTGCCCGGTGCCGGGCGCCACCGCCCGGAGGTCCGGTTCGCCGTCGAGGCAGGCCTCGCTGGCCAGCGGGCACCGCGGCGCGAACGAACAGCCAGTGGGCGGCTGGGTGAGGTTCGGGGGGATGCCGTCGATCGGCACCAGCGACGATTTTTCCGCGACGTCCACGCGCGGGACCGCACCGAGCAGGCCCATCGTGTAGGGCATCCGCGGGCTGTAGTAGATGTCATCGACGCTGCCGGTCTCCACTGGCCTGCCCGCGTACATCACCATGATGTCGTCCGCCATGCCGGCGACCACGCCGAGGTCGTGCGTGATCATGACGACGGCGGCGCCGGTCTCCTCCTGGGCGGCGTGGAGCACCTCGAGGACCTGCGCCTGGATGGTGACGTCCAGCGCCGTCGTCGGCTCATCGGCGATCAGAACCCGCGGGTTGTTGGCGATCGCGATGGCGATCATGACGCGCTGGCGCATGCCGCCGGAGAACTCGTGCGGGAAGGCCTTGAGCCGGTCCTTCGGGCTGGGGATGCCGACCAACCCCAGGAGTTCGACGGCGCGTGCCTCCTTGGCTTGCTTGCTCATGGTCGGGTTGTGGACGGTCAGGGCCTCGATGATCTGGGTGCCGACCGTGTAGACCGGGGTCAGGGAGGACAGCGGGTCCTGGAACACCATGGCGAGGTCGCTGCCGCGGTGGCGGCACATGGCCTTGTCGCTGAGCCCCAGGAGCTCCTTGCCCTGCAGCCGGACGGAACCGGTGATTTCCGCCGTCGGGGGCAGCAGGCCCATGATCGCCATGGACGTGACCGATTTGCCGGAGCCGGACTCGCCCACGATGCCCAGCGTCTTGCCGGGCATCACGTCGAAGTCGACGCCGCGGACCGCGTGCACCACGCCGTTTTCCGTGTTGAAGCGGACGTTGAGGTCCCGGACGGAGAGGACCGCGCTGGCGGGGGCGTGCAGCCCGGCGGCGTGGAGGCGCTCGGCGGTGCCTTGGGCGGTGTCCCGTGCGGTGGTGTTGCTGGTCATTTGATCTTCTTCTGTGTCGTGCCAGACGGTATCTTGCCAGTGGCCTTGCCACTGGCCTTCTTCCTCTTGGCGCGGCCAACGGAGCTGGAGCTGGGGTCGAACGCGTCGCGGAGGCCGTCGTTCATCATGGCGAGCGAGCCGGTCAGCAGGAACATCACGATCAGGGGAGCCCAGAACATCCACGGAAAGGTGGAAACCTGGGAAGTCGACTGGCCGATCAGGACACCCAGGCTCACGTCGGGGACCTTGATGCCGATGCCGATGAAGGAGAACGCGACCTCGGCGAGGATGGCGCCGGTGACCCCGCGGGTGACTTCCAGGACCAGCAGGGAGCCGATGTTCGGCACGAGGTGGCGCCAGACGATCCGGCGCGGCGGGATGCCCATGTACTGGGAGGCTTTGACGAAGTCACGCTGCATGAGGGAAAGCGACAGGGACCTGATGAGGCGTGCGGTCCCCATCCAGCTGAAGACCAGCAGCACGATGATGAGCAGCAGCCAGCTCGGGACGGTGTTCTTCAGGCCGTTGGCGCCGCCGCTCGTGGCCACCGCGACTACCAGCAGGGCCGGCATCATGATCAGGGCTTCGAGGATGAACAGCATGACCTTGTCCACCTTGCGGCCGAAGAACGCCATGGTGCAGCCGTAGACGGCGGCGATCAGCACCGAGACGAGGCCGACGACGACGCCGATCAGGATGGAGACCCTGGTGCCCTCGACGGTCAGGGCGTAGAGGTCGATCCCCGCCTGGGAGGTGCCCAGCAGGTGCTCCGCGGAGGGCGGCATGCCGATGTTGAAGGGGTCGATGGTCTCCTTGTCCCAGCTGCCGAAGAAGCCGCCGATGAAGGAGAAGAGGGTCAGGGCCAGGAAGATGGCGAGGCCGGCGACGGCTGTCCGGTTGCGCAGGAAGCGCCGCAGGATGATGCGCGACTTGCCGATCACGACCTCGTCGTCGCCGAACTTTCCTTCGTCCAGGACGGCGGCAGGGTCAATCGTGTTGAGGTTGGTCATGATTACTGCACCCGCACTCTCGGGTCCACGAGCGTGGTGGCGAAGTCGGCGAGGATCGCTCCGACCGCGAAGATGACGGAGCCGTAGGCGAGGGTAGCGGTGGCCGCGTTGACGTCCTGCAGGGCGATCGAGTCAATGGACCAGGACCCGACGCCGTGCCAGGCGAAGATTTTCTCGGCGAAGAAGCCGCCGGCGAAGATGGCCGGGATGGTGAACGCAATGCTCTGCGCCACGGGGATGAAGGACACCCGCAGGGCGTGCCGGCTGATGGCCTGGTTGCGGGTCAGGCCCTTGGCCCGCGCCGTCCTGACGAAGTCGGCGTTGACGTTGTCCAGCAGATACTGGCGCTGGGCGATCTGGTACGCGCCCCAACCCACAATTGTGATGGCGAACGTGGGCACGGCGTAGTGGGCGAGCATGTCGACGAACTGGGCCCAGCCGTCGCCGTCCAGGCCCGGGGTGGAGATGCCGGTGACAAAGAAGACCCGCTCCCCGACCGACTCGTTGATGTTGATGGCGCCCAGCTGCACCAGGAAGTAGGCGATCGGTGCGGGGACGATGTACATGAGGTAGCTGTACGAGGTGATGGCCCGGTCCGAGGCCTTGTACTGGCGGGCTGCGGTGAAGACGCCGAGGGCGACGCCGATCACGAGGGTCAGGATGATCGAGGCCAGGAAGAGCCGGGTTGAGATCCAGACCCGGTCGCCGAACTCGGCGTTGATGAAGGCGCCGTTGGGGCTCCGTCCCCAGTCCCAGCGGGTGAGAATGGCGGTGAGCCAGTCGACGTAGCGCTCCCACGGGTTGAGGGTGGGATCGAGCCCCTTGAGCCGGAAGGAATTGACCACCTGCTCGGGCGTGGGCCGCGGAATCCGCTCCTGCTCCAGCAGCGCCGGCTGCAGCGTGCTCACAGCCAGGAGATAGCCGGCGCTGGTGGTCAGGAAGATCATGAAGACATACGTGAGCGCACGTTTGGCGAGATATCGAAGCATGGAGCGGCTAGTTCTGGATCGCCGTTGCCTGAGCAGATCCGCGCGTCACGGCTGCGGCCGCACGGGCGGGCCCGCCTGTGCCAGGGACAAGATTATTCACAACGTCGATCCTTCCGTCGTCCCCATCCGGCAGCGGGTTCCGCGGCCGGTTCGGGAGTATGGGCCAGCGGGTTTCCGGCCGCCCGCATGCCTTGCGGCTGAGCCCTTGTGGGCTATGTTGCGGGTCACATTCCAGAGGAAGCTATCACATTAGCCGGGCTCCGCCGGGCTCTCACGGGCCGCGACACGGCGGCTTCACTTCAGATCGTTATGAATAACTCCGTGGAATGGATTTGACCCACGGAACCGTCTGCGCCGCTAGGGACCGCACACTACGCGAGTGACAAGCTCCCGCCAGGTGTCCGCAAGGCGCTCCGGCGCAATCCCGTGCACGCCGACGGAATGGAGCAACAGTTCCGGCTCCAGCGACGCCCCGAGGGCCGACGCCATGACCCACGGGTCCGCCGTCACGCCGGCTTCGCGCAGCAGCATCTCGAGATGACGGCGCCAGAGGACGGCCGGCGGGACATCGAACCTGTTGTAGACCGAGGCGTCGGCGGCCCGCGCGAGCTCCCCGAATTCCAGGATCCAGTCAATGCGGGCGGCGCCCACGGCGATCAGCCGCTCCAGGGGCGGCGCGCCGGGACCTACCGGGGGCGGACCAAACATGAACCGGCCCTGGAATTCGGCCTCGGCGTCGCTAAGGAGCGCCATCATCAGCCCGGCACGGCTGCCGAACCGCCGGAAGACCGTCCCTTTTCCAACTCCGGCGCGCTGCGCCAGCCGGTCCATGGTGAGGGCGTCGACGCTGGATTCGTCAACGATTTCCCGGGCGGCGCAGAGCAGGAGCTCCCTGTTGCGCATCGCGTCGCTGCGCGCTGATTCTGCGGCGGGGGCGGCGGGGCGCCCCGCCCCGGACTGGGCGCCGGGACGGATCGGGATGAGGCTCACACCGCTGATTCTAGCGCCCTGGAAAGTGGCTCTGGAATATAACCGGACCGCAGTCCGTTTAGCATGGGTGAAGGCCCCCAAAGCCTCACGATCCACCAGCCGCCGGAATCACCCCGCGGCGTGATGCACAGGAGTACACATGTCCAAGAAGACCATCCTCACTCTCGTCGGCAGCCTTCGCGCCGGCTCCACTAACCTGCAGCTGGCCGAGGCCATCGCGCTCAACGCCCCGGAACAGGTGGACGTGGTCATTCACGAGAGCCTGGGCAACATCCCCTTCTACAACGAGGACATCGACGTCGAAGGCCAGGTGCCCGCGGCCGCCGCCGCCCTGCGGGCCGCCGCCAACGAGGCCGACACCATCCTGCTGGTGACGCCGGAGCATAACGGCACCGTCCCGGCATCGCTGAAGAACGCCATCGACTGGCTGTCCCGCCCCTTCGGCGCAGGCGCCCTGTCCGGCAAGCCCACCGCGGTTGTCGGAACCGCCTTTGGCCAGTTCGGCGGCGTATGGGCCCAGGACGAGGCCCGCAAGGCCGTCGGCATCGCCGGCGCCCAGGTCCTCGAAAACGTCAAGCTGGCAGTCCCGGGCTCGATGGTCCGCTTCGCCGAGGTCCACCCCAAGGACGACGCCGAAGTTGTCGAGCAGATCAAGGGCGTGTTCGACGCACTGGCCGAGGCTCCCGCTGCGGAAGCGGCGTAAGCTACCGCACCCCGCACTCCGCGCCAGATATCTCCCGGGCCCCCGGCAGCCGTGTGCTGCCGGGGGCCCCGGGCCGCCCGGAGCATCCCCGCCTGTTTCAGCCCTGGCATTCTCTGGAAACAATCGTTTCCCCCAAGACAACACGGGTAGTATCCTTGGGTTTGTGACCCACGAAACACTTGATGCCGCCGCAGCAGTACTTCCGGCCGAGGCCATTGACGCAATCGAACGTGCGGCTACGTCCGCCCACCGCCACGAGATCCTGTTCTCGGAGCGCGCAGCAAATATCAAGCAGTCGGCGGTCCGGGATGTCTTCGACATCTCGATGCGCCCTGGGCTCGTTTCCCTCGCCGGGGGCAGCCCCTACCTGCAGTCCCTGCCGCTGGAACGCCTGGGCCAGACCGCTGCTAAGATCATCGCCGAGCAGGGGATGACCGCCCTGCAGTACGGCGGCGGCCAAGGCACTGAAGAGCTCCGCATCCAGATCTGCGAGGTCATGGCGGCCGAGGGGATCCTGGACGCCGACCCCGCGAACATTGTCATCACGGCCGGCTCGCAGTCCGCGCAGGATGTGGCCACCAAGGTTTTCTGCAATCCGGGCGACGTGGTCCTCGTGGAGGACCCCACCTATGTCGGGGCCCTCAACACCTTCGAGGCCTACCAGGTGGAGGTCGAAACGGTGCCGATGGACGGTGACGGCATCATCCCTGATCTGCTGGAGGCAAAGATCGCCGCCCTCCAGACCGCGGGCAAGAACGTCAAGTTCCTGTACACCATTCCCAGCTTCAACAACCCGTCCGGCATTACCCTGTCCGCGGAACGCCGGCAATCCGTGGTGGATATATGCCGTCGCGCGAATATTCTGGTGCTGGAGGACAACCCTTACGGCCTGCTCCGCTTCGACGGCAAGCCGCTCATCCCCCTCCGGGCGGCCAACCCGGATGACGTCATCTACATGGGGTCCTTTTCCAAGATCTTCGCCCCGGGCCTGCGGATCGGCTGGGCCCTGGTCCCGGCGCACCTGCAGCGCAGGTATTACCTGGCGTCGGAGGCCGTCACCCTGTGCCCGCCGACGCTGAACCAGATGCTGGTGTCGGCCTATCTGCGCGACTACGACTGGCGCGGCCAGATCGAGACGTATCGGGGGCTGTACCAGGAACGTTGCGAGGCAATGCTGGCCGCCTTGGCCGAATACATGCCGGAGGGACTGACCTGGACGCGCCCTGAAGGCGGCTTCTTCGTGTGGGTTACGCTGCCCGACGGCGTGGATACTTACCCGCTGCTAAGGAAGGCCATCGACGCCGGCGTCGTCTTCATTCCGGGAGCGGCCTTTACAAACTCGGACGACCCGTCGAACAAGATCCGGCTGGCGTTCAGCGCGGTGCCGCCCGAATCGATCCGCGAGGGTGTGCGGCGGCTCGCGCCGGTCCTGCGGGAAGCCCTGGCCGCCCTGTAGCGTGAACACCGGCAGGATCCACGCGGGGCCTCGACTGGGGCGCGCTGGGGCCAGTTGATCGGCCAGGCACACTAAACAGCATTACTCGTTGAAAGAGGAGCGGTCCATGACCGGAATAATCGTTGTCGGCGTCGACGGCAGTGAAACTGCACTGCGGGCGGCGCACACCGCGCGCGACCTCGCAGTTTCCGTGGGGGCGACACTTCATGTGGTCAGCGCCTTTGACAGCGACAAGACACAGGTCTTCGGCAGCGGCAGTGACCAGTGGATCGTTTCCGACGCCGGCAATGCGGAAACGGTTGCGCGCTCGGTCGCGGAAGGCCTTCGCCGCCCGGACATCACCGTCACGTACGCCGCCGCGCGGGGCAAGCCGGCCGAGGCCCTGATCCGGGAAGCCGAACGGACCCATGCCTTGATGATCGTGGTCGGCAACCGGCGCATGAGCGGAATCGGCCGGGTCTTGGGGAGCGTTGCGAACAGCGTGGCCCACAACGCCCCCTGTGACGTCTACATCGCCAAAACCGACGCCGACTGAGGCGCTACTGCTTCTTCGGTGCCGCTGCCGGCACGGCGGCTTGGCCGTTGTCTGAACCTGCAGACCCAAGCATCCGCCGCAGGATTTTTCCTGAGGCGGATTTCGGCACGGCCTCGATGAACTCGACCTGTCGGACTTTCTTGAACGGCGCCACCCGGCCCGCCACGAAGTCCATGACGCCCGCCACGTCCAAGGCATCGCCGTCCGCGCCCGGCTGGCGGACCACGAACGCCTTGGGCACCTCCTGGCCGTCGGCGTCGAGGGAGCCGACCACCGCGGAGTCGGCGATGCCGGGGTGGGTGAGGAGCAGCGCCTCCAGTTCCGCCGGGGCGATCTGGTAGCCGTTGTACTTGATCAGTTCCTTGAGCCGGTCCACGACCGTCACCACTCCGTCCGCCCGCACCGTGGCGATGTCCCCCGTGCGCAGGAAGCCGTCCTCGTCCAGGGTGTCCGCGGTTTCCTGGGGCCGGTTGAGGTAGCCGAGCATCACGTTCGGCCCGCGGCACAACAGGTGCCCCGGCGCGCTGGTCCCTTCCGCGGGAACCGGGATCTCCTCCCCCGTGGCCGGGTCCACGAGGCGGCACTGCATGTTCGGCACCGTGTACCCCACGGAACTGACGGGGACCCTGAGCCCATCGCGACTTTGGCGCGGAATGAGGTGCGATACCGGGCTCATCTCGGTCATGCCGTAGCCCTGCAGGACCTGGCAGCCGAGGCGTTCGGCCAGGCGCTTGCCAAGTTCGCCGTCCAGCGGCGCCGCGCCGGAAAGGGTGGTGTGCACCGAGCCGAGGTCGTACTCGGCAACGAGCGGGTGCTTGGACAGCGCCACGGCCACGGGGGGCGCGATGAACAGGTAGCTGCACCGGTGGTCCTGGATGATCCGCAGGAACTCGGGCAGGTCGAACCGGGGCATGGTCACAAGCCTGGCCCGCTGGCGCAGCGCGAGGTTCAGCAGCACGGTCAGCCCATAGATGTGAAAAAACGGGAGCAGCGCCAGGACCCGGTCTTCGGGGCCGACGTCGAGCAGACCCCTGGCCTGTTCCACGTTGGCGACGAGGTTTCGGTGGCTGAGCATGACCCCCTTCGGCCGGCCGGTGGTGCCGGAAGAGTAGGGCAGCACGGCCACATGCGTGGCGGGATCGAACGAGACGCGAGGTGCCGGTGCGCCCATTGCGAGCAAGTCGGCCAGCGAGGGGTGGCCGTCGGCGCCGTCGAGCACCACGAGCCGTGAGGCAGGGATCCCGGTCCTTTCGGCGGCCTCACGGGCGGCCGGAAGCAGCGCCGATACGGTGAAGAGCCAGTCCGCGCCGGCGTCGGTGAGCTGGGTGGCGATCTCGTCCGCCGTGTACTGGGCGTTGATGGTGGTGACCGTTGCGCCTGCCCGGAGCAGGCCGTGGAAGACGGTGGCAAAGGCGGGGACGTTGGGACACAGGATGGCGGCCACGCCGTGCACACCCAGGCCCTGGGCGGCGACGGCACCGGCGAGGGCGTCGATCTGCCCGCGCAGCGCCCGGTAGGTGGTCTCCGCACCGCTGGCGCCATCGACGACGGCGACCCGGTCCAGGTCCTCCTCTGCCAGAGCGCCGAAGAGGTAGTCGTAAATGCCGAGGTTGGGAACATCGACGTCGGGGTACGGGCTTGAAAACACGCAACATCTCCTTTGATCCGCTTCCGCCCGGGCTGTCGGCGGCTGGTGCCACTCTAGTGCCGGGCGTAGCCGCGGGACAGGAGGGCGCGGACTTGGCTGTGTCAGGTCGCGGCTGTGTCCGGACTTGATGAGGATCACCCTCTGTCGTGGGCAGCCTCACCGCCCAGCGGGCCGCCCGGCGCGGACCGGCTCAGTAAAATGGGAGGTGCCCTGCGATGGTGCGGACGTCCGAGAACCCACCTACCAAGGGAGCCCCATGATCACTCTTCAGCGCCGCCAGCTGGTTGGCCACGACATCCTTCTGGCCCGGCACGGCAACCACATCAGCGCCATGCGCGTGGACCGCGGCGCCGGACGCGTTGTCGCATTCCTGGACGACGGATCGACGGACAGCGCGCCCAACCTGATTGCCCCGGGCCTGCGCATGCCCGACACCGTGCGCAGCGTGTTGCGGGAGGACTGGAAGTTCCTGACGGGAATCAGCGCGTGCTGCGCGGGGCTCGCGGGTCTGATGTTTGCCGCCTCGGTCGCCCTCGCCGGCATGAGCGGCGATCCCGCGCTGGTCCAGATCCTGACCGCATACTCGGGAAACTGAGCGGCCCGGGCCAGGCTGCCCGCCACTGAGAAGCCCCAACACTGACAAACCCCGCCGCTGAAAAGGTTCAGCGGCGGGGTTCTGCGGTTTCATGGCCGGTTTCGCCGGCTAGTCCAGCAGCAGGGCCGGCTCTTCCAGGATGGCGGCGACATCGGCCATGAAGCGGGCCGAAAGGTCGCCGTCCACCACGCGGTGGTCGAAGGAGCCGCCGAGGGTGGTGATCCAGCGCGGAATGACTTCGCCGTCCAGGACCCAGGGCTTTTGCTTGATGGTGCCGAACGCCACGATCGCGACCTCGCCCGGGTTGATGATCGGCGTTCCGGTGTCGATCCCGAGGGCGCCGATGTTGGTCACGGTGAGCGTGCCGCCGCGCATCTGGGCAGGCTGGGTCTTGCCGGCCCGCGCCGTCGTGGCGAGCTCGTTCAGGGCAAGGGCCAGCTGCTTGAGCGAGAGGTCCTGGGCGTTCTTGATGTTCGGCACCATCAGCCCGCGGGGCGTGGCGGCCGCGATGCCCAGGTTCATGAAGTGCTTGACGTGGATCTCCGCGGAATCGCTGCCGTCCGGGTTGTCCACCCACGTCGCGTTGACACTCGGGTTTCGCGCCGCGGCCCAAATGACCGCCTTGGCCAGGATCAGCAGCGGGGAGACCTTGATGCCTTCGAAGTCGCGGGAGGCCTTGAGGCGCTTGACGAATTCCATGGTGCGGCTGGCATCGACGTCGACAAAGATGCTGACGTGCGGCGCGGCAAACGCGGATTCGACCATGGCCTTCGCGGTGGCTTTGCGGACTCCCTTGACCGGGATCCGCTCGATCCGCTGCTCCTGCGGGCGGCCGGACTTGCCCCAGAACGAGTCCGCCTTGTCCACCTCGGCGTCCCGCTGGGCCTGGTAGCTCACGAGGTCCTCGCGGGTCACTTCACCGCGGGCGCCGGTAGGCACGACGTCGGCCAGGTTGATCCCGAGGTCCCGGGCGATCTTGCGGACCGGCGGCTTGGCCAGCACCTTGCCGACCAGGCCGCTGATGGCACCGCCGAAGGTGGGGCGCGCCTCAACGGAGCCGGCGGGGCCTGTGGCCGCGTCGGCAGGACTGCTGGCCGCGTCCGGGTTGATCCATATGTCGTGGGCCTCCACCCCCGCCCGCTCCACCACCGGGGCGGCAGCGCCGGTGGCTGTCGCCGCGGACGGGGCTTCGTGGCCGGCGGCCGCAGGGGCGGAAATCCGCCGCCGGCGCTTGACGGCGTCTGCCTTGGGACCGGAGCCCACCAGCGGACCGCCGGCCGGACGCCCGGCTGGTTCGCCGGCGTCGGAGTCATCAGCCGGAAGCGTGCCGTACATGGGCGCGGCGGAAGCCTGTTCCTGGCCGGCAGCCTGCTCCTGTGCCACAGGCGCCGGGGCGGGTGCCGCGGCGGCAGGCGCCGGGGCGTCGACAGCGTCGCTCACGCTGATGATCGGCGTGCCGACATCCACCGTGACTCCCTCGGGCACCAGCAGTTCCGTCACGGTGCCGGCGAACGGTGAGGGCAGTTCCACCAGGGATTTGGCCGTCTCGATCTCGCACAGGACGTCGTTGACGGCCACGGTATCGCCGGCCTTGACTTTCCAGGCGACGATTTCGGCCTCCGTCAGCCCTTCGCCGACGTCGGGAAGGTTGAACTTGTTGAGCGTCATGGGTCCTCGTCAGTACGCCAGGGCGCGGTCCAGCGCCTCAAGGATGCGGTCGATGTCCGGCAGGTAGTCTTCTTCGACCTTGGCCACGGGATACGGCATATGGAATCCCCCGACGCGGATGACGGGGGCCTCCAGTGAATGGAACGCCCGCTCGCTGATCCGCGCGGCGATTTCGCCGCCGATGCCGCCGAACGTCGGGGCCTCATGGGCCACGACCAGCCGGCCGGTTTTCCGGACCGAGGCCGTGACGGTGTCGAAGTCGATCGGCGAGATCGAACGGAGATCGATCACCTCGACGCTGTGGCCGTCCTCGGCGGCGGCCTCGGCGGCGGCGAGGGCCACGGGCACCAGCGGGCCGTAGACGACGACGGTCGCGTCGGTGCCCTCGCGGAGCACATGCGCCTTGAAGGGGTCAGCGGACGCGCCCGGGGTCTCGGTGTCGACCTCACCCTTGAGCCAGTAGCGGCGCTTGGGCTCGAAGACGATGACGGGATCCTGGCAGTCGACGGCCTGCTGGATCATCCAGTAGGCATCGTGCGGATTGGAGGGGGTGATGATGCGCAGCCCGGCGGTGTGGGCGAACAGTGCCTCCGGCGATTCGGAGTGGTGTTCAATGGAGCCGATGCCGCCGCCGTACGGGATCCGGATGACAACGGGAACGGTCAGGTTGCCGTTGCTGCGCGAGTGCATCTTGGCCAGCTGGGTGGTGATCTGGTTGAACCCCGGGAACACGAAACCGTCGAACTGGATCTCGCAGACCGGCTGGTAGCCGCGCAGGGAGAGGCCGATCGCGGTGCCGATAATGCCGGATTCGGCCAGCGGGGTATCCACCACGCGGTCGGCGCCGAATTCGGCGATCAGCCCGTCGGTGACCCGGTAGACGCCGCCAAGGGCCCCGATGTCCTCGCCCATCAGCAGCGAGCGGGGGTTGTTGTTCAACGTGGCCCGCAGGCCCTCATTGATGGCTTTCGCAATGGTCATGGTGGTCATCAGCGGGCCGCCCTGTCTGTCTGGACTCTATGTGCCTCACCGGCGGATGCCTCATCGGCGGACGCCTCATCGGCGAACCCCGCGCTGTATTCCTCGAACCAAGCCAGTTCCTCAGCCACCAGCGGGTGGGCCTCCACATAGGTGTTGGCGAAGGCGGTCCGGATGTCCGGGGTTTCGAGGTCGTGCGTGGTCTTGCGGACATAGGCGGCGAGCTCGTCGCCGTCGGCCTTGACCTGCTCGAAGAAGCTGTCATCCGCGAGGCCCTGGGCCCGGAGATACTTCTCCAGCCGCGCCAGCGGGTCCTTGGCACGCCACAGGCTTTCTTCGGCGGATTCGCGGTATTTGGTGGGGTCATCGGCCGTGGTGTGCGCCCCGACCCGGTAGGTGAACGCCTCGATGAGTACAGGACCATGGCCCTCGCGGGCCCGCTCCAGCGCCCATTCCGTGACGGCGTGGACGGCGATCACGTCATTGCCGTCCACCCTGATGCCGGGGAAGCCGTAGCCTTTGGCGCGGTTGGCGAGCGGGATGCGGGTCTGCACGGAGCTTGGCACGGAGATGGCCCAGTGGTTGTTCTGGCAGAAGAAGACCACGGGCGCCTGGTAGGAAGCGGCGAACACCATGGATTCATGGACGTCCCCTTCGGAGCTGGCGCCGTCGCCGAAGTACACCATGACGGCGGCGTTCGGCTCCACGGCCTGTCCCGCTTCCACGCTGGCGACGGCGTTGGCGGCCGCCAGTTTCTGGTCCCGCTGGATGCCCATGGCGTACCCGACGGCGTGCGGGGTCTGGGCGGCCAGGACCAGCGTGTAGAGGTGGAAGTTCGTGTCCTTCGGGTTCCAGCCGCCGTTGGAGACGCCCCGGAACTGGCGCAGCAGCTCGGCCAGGTCCACGTTCCGCGTCAGGGCCACGCCGTGCTCGCGGTAGGTGGGGAAGATGTAGTCCTGCGGCTGGCTGGCCCGTCCGGAGCCGATCTGGGCAGCTTCCTGCCCGGTGAGCGGGACCCACAGGGCCAGCTGGCCCTGCCGCTGCAGGGCGGTGGCTTCCACGTCGAAGCGGCGGATCTTGGCCATATCCGCGTAGAAGCCGCGCAGGGTGTCCGGGTCCAGCTTCTCGGCGTATTTTGAGAAAACCGGGTCCGAGCCCAGGGTGCCGTCCGGGTCCAGTAACTGCACCATCGGCTCGGCCGGGGCACCCAGTTGGGCCTCGGCCTCCGCTTCGAGCTGGTCATCCATCCCGGTTCCGTCGAACTCGGTAGAGGGCAGATGTGTGGCGCCCATACCGTCTCCTTGCTTGCCGCATCCGAATGCGCCGCAATCGCTGGGATATATGCCGGACCGGGAATACATTCCAGGTCCGGCATATATTTTGGCTTACTGGTCCTTACTTTATCCGCACGGGGCGGCCTGAGCGCGCAGTGTTAAGCGCTAGGAACGCCGCGGCGGTTTTGTATAGATCGCACAGAGCTCCAGGAAACGGGTGTTGGCTTCCGTTTCGCCGATGCTGACCCGCACGCCCTCGTTGCCGAAGGCGCGGACGGACAGCGCCCGTTCCGCCGCGAGGGCAGCAAATTCCGAGCTGTTTTCGCCCAGATTGAGCCAGACAAAGTTGCCCTGGGCCTCCGGGACGAACCACCCGAGCTCACGCAGTCCCGCCGTGACCCGGTCCCGTTCGTCCACCAGGCTTTGTACCCTTTCTACAACATCGGCGAAGTGCTCGAGCGACGTGACGGCCGCCGTTTCCGCGATCTGGGACACGGCGAAGGGGGTAGCACTGACGCGCAGGTGCTGCGTCAGTTCGGGCCGGGAGACGCTGTAGCCCACGCGGAGTCCGGCGAGGCCGTGCGCTTTTGAGAAGGTCCGCAGGACGACGACGTTGGGGTACTTGCGGTACATGGCGATGCCGTCCACGGCGTCGCCGGCGCGCACGAATTCCTGGTAGGCCTCGTCAATGACCACCACGACGTCGGCCGGAACGGCGTGGATGAAGCGCTCCGTTTCCTCGGCCGTCAGGATGGGTCCGGTGGGGTTGTTGGGCGTGCACAGCAGGATCATCCGGGTCCGCGCAGTCACCGCGGCGGCCATGGCGTCCAGGTCATGCCGCCCGTCGGATGTCAGCGGGATCCGGACGCTCTCGGCGCCGGCCAGTCCGACGCAGATTGGGTAGGCCTCGAACGAGCGCCAGGCGTAGATGACCTCGTCGGCCTTGCCGTCGTCGTTCTGGCCGGCGAAGGTGGTCAGCAGCTGGTTCAGGGCGCCCAGGCTGCCGGCGCCCGTGACGATGTCCTCGGCGGGCACATCCAGGAAGCGGGCGAGCGCTTCACGCAGCCTGCTGCTGAGCGGATCGGGGTAGCGGTTGAAATCGGTCTGCGCCGCGATGGCCTGCTGCACTGCAGGGATCGGGGGCAACGGGTTCTCGTTGGAGGACAGCTTGTAGCTGGTCAGGCCTTCCACGGGGACGGGGGGTTTTCCGGCCGCGTAGCGGGGGAGGAGGTCTACCACCGGACGGGGCCTGATGCCCCCGGCCGGATTCTCTGATGAAGTCATGCCAACTAGCCTACTTCGGGTCGCTGCCGCAGTTGCGGGAGCTGATTGCTGTCCGTAGGGGATAGCCGTTGCTGACATGGGGAATATGGTCCCTGCCGTCGCCGCCGGGCGTATGACAGCATGGGGCCATGCGCTCAATCATCGTACGAGTCATCATCAACGGGCTGGCCCTTGCAATCGCCTGCTGGATCCTCACCGGGCTGGATATTTCCACCCAGAGTGACGGCACCATCAGCATCATCTTGGGGTACCTGTTCATCGGCCTGATCTTCGGTCTGGTGAATGCCTTCGTCAAGCCTATTGTCAGCCTCCTGTCGCTGCCGATCACTATCCTCACCCTGGGCCTGTTCACCGTGGTCATCAACGCGGCGATGCTCTACCTGACGTCCTGGATCAGCAGCTACACCACTGTGCACTTCACCATCGACTCGTTCTTCTGGACCGCCGTGTTTGCCGCCATCATCATCAGCCTGGTGTCCCTCGTGGCGAGCTTCCTTCCCGCCCTCGATCGCTAGGGGCGCCCGGGCTGCGCTGCGGTCCCGGAGGGGTTGCGGGGGTTGCCCGCGGTGCCGGCCGGGCCTCGCGCCGGAGCGAGAACCGGGTCACCGTCGCCGCCCCGCCGGTCCCCACCACTGCGGCCAGCGCGGCCGTGGAGTCCTTCAGCGTGTTGTCCCGGCTCGCCGAGACGAGCGCGGCCCCGTCGGCGTAATTCTCCAGCCGGTGCCCGGGACCCAGGCCGAAGTCCTGTGGTGGCGGCACCGCCAGCGGGTTGGTGAGGGTCACGGTCACCCGGTCCCTGGTGTCCGGGTTCGCCAGTCCGTCCGCCCCCGGCACCCAGTCCTGCTCATGTTCCAGGTGCAGGCTGCGGATCCCCGGCGCGGGGCTGATCCCGCCCACCGGGGAGCCCGCGGTCAGCACGAACTTGAGGTCATACTCGGCCAGGACAGCGCGGTCCTTGCTGAGATTCATCGCGTGGATCCCGCCCTGGCTGTAGCCGACGGCCACGAGCTGATCGCCGGCCTCGGCCCCGGCCTGCCGCAGCGCCTCCCTGATGGCCTGCGCCGTCGACGCCGAGTCATAGCCCAGGGCCTCGGCGATTCCGGCAGGGTCGAAGGGGTTGGTGTCTTCCGGCAGGGCGCCCTGCTGGGTTCCGGGGATGATCACCACCCACGCGGGCCGGGATCCGCCGTCGACCTCGATAACCTCGATCCGGCCGCCCTGCTCTCCCACTGCCCCGGCCCGCCGCAGCAGCCCGGCCGGTGAGAGGTCGACGTCGGCCGTAAACCTCTCCCGGCCCACGATGCTGACGGGGCGGGGCTTGAGGAACACGAGCCCCGGCGCTTCCGAGGCGTCCCGCACCAGGCGGCGGATGTCAGCGGGCCCGGCCAGGGCGCTGGCTACGGCGGCCAGGGGCCAGGGCAGGCCAAGCAGCACGGCGAGATTCCGGGGCGCCATGGCGACCCAGCCTTCAACAGTGCCGCGCACCCCGGGCAGGGCGAAGGGCTCCGGTGCTGCGCCGTACTCGGAGCCGTGCAGTCCCATCCGCAGCAGCAGGGCATTCCGGGCTTCGGCATATTCGTATTCGCGGTGACTGGCGCGGACGTCGTCGCCGATCCGCTGAAGCTGGGACCGGACGCGTCCGACGTCCCGGCCGGCCTCCCCCACAGCAATGATGGCGTTGCTGCCGCTGGTGTAGGAGTCGGACTGATAGGGAAAGAGTGCGCGCCGGACGGTGTCGGCCTCCACCTCAACCATTTGCAGCTGCCGGACCAGCCCGTCCAGTGCCGCGGCACCCGCCAGCAGCTCCTCGAACTGGAAGCTCACCCCGCCGATTCCGCCCCGGATGAGCAGGCTGCCGTCGCGCGGCGGCGCGGAAACCCCGGGGCTGCCGCCGGAGCCCGCCGGACTCGACTCGGCCATCAGGGTCCCATCCGGTCCGCGGGCTGCGCCACGTTCCGGGCGTGCCGGAGCACCACGGCAACAGCATCGAGCAGCGCGTCCCGGCTCCGGTGCAGCGCCGCCGCGTGCAGGGACAAGGCCACACGGTAGGCGCGGCCGGCCGGTGACTGCCACGACTGCAGCTCAAGGCGGGCGAGGGCGGCGAGCACCGCATCAGCCTCATCGGCGCACCGCGCAACGCGCGCAGCGAACTGCTGGACTTCATAACTGCGCGAAGCGCACTCGAGGGCGTCGGCGGCCGCCACGCCAAGAACCGCCATGTCCTGCACCGCCATGTCCTGCACCGCCACACTGCCCCCGGGTCCCGGTGGCATGCCGCTGCTGACCGGCCTCATCCCGGCCTCACCCCGGCCTCATCCCAGTGACCTGCCTCATCCAGCTGTCCATGAACCGACGCTAGCGGGCTGGCCCGTGCCCGCTGAAGAGAGCCGCCCGGCTATGTGGACAACGTCCCGGACCGCCAGGCACTGCAAGCCGGCAATGTCATCCGGCAATGTCACAAGGACGGGGGCGCTTAAGGCCCGACGGCACTTCGTGAAAGAATCGCCATATGCCTGAAACTGCCGCCACAGCTGATACCCGCACGCCGTCCGGACGCCTGGCCCTCGCCGCGTCCGACCACCAGATCGCGCTCGGCCCGCTGGATGGCCGCTACCAGTCCGCCGTCGCACCGCTGGTCGACTACCTTTCCGAGGCCGCCCTGAACCGCGACCGCGTGGCTGTTGAGGTCGAGTGGCTGATCCACCTGACCGGCAACAGCGTCCTGCCCGGCGCCGGGCCGCTCACGGCGGAACAACAGGAGCAACTGCGTGCGATCGTCACGGAGTTCGACGCCGCCTCCGTCACCGAACTGGCCGAGATCGAGGCCGTTACGGTCCACGACGTCAAGGCCGTGGAGTACTACATCGGCCGCCGCCTGCCCGGCATCGGAATCGACCGGCTGACCGCCATGGTGCACTTCGGCTGCACCTCGGAAGACATCAACAACCTCTCCTACGCCCTGGGCATCAAGGGGGCCGTGGAGGATGTGTGGCTGCCTGCGGCCCGCGCCCTCGTCGGCCAGATCAGCGCCATGGCCGGGGACAACCGCGCCGTGCCGATGCTCTCCCGCACCCACGGCCAGCCCGCCACGCCCACCACGCTGGGCAAGGAACTGGCCGTCATCGCGCACCGGCTGGGCCGGCAGCTGGACCGGATCGCCCGCACCGAATACCTCGGCAAGATCAACGGCGCCACCGGCACCTACGCCGCCCACGTCGCCTCCGTCCCGGGCGCCGACTGGGAGCAGGTCGCCAAGGGCTTCGTCGAAGGCCTCGGCCTGACCTGGAACCCGCTGACCACCCAGATCGAAAGCCACGACTGGCAGGCCGAACTCTATGCCGACGTCGCGCGTTTCAACCGCATCCTGCACAACGTCTGCACCGACATCTGGAGCTACATCTCGATCGGGTACTTCGTGCAGATCCCGGTGGCAGGCGCCACGGGCTCCTCAACCATGCCGCACAAGGTGAACCCGATCCGTTTCGAAAACGCCGAGGCCAACCTTGAGATCTCCTCCGGCCTGCTGGACGTCCTCGGCTCCACCCTGGTCACCTCCCGCTGGCAGCGCGATCTCACCGACTCCTCCTCGCAGCGCAACATCGGTGTGGCGTTCGGCCACTCGCTGCTCGCCATCTCGAACGTTGCCAAGGGCCTGGACCGGCTCAAGGTTGCCGAGGACGTGCTGGCCGCGGACCTTGACACCAACTGGGAAGTCCTCGGCGAGGCCATCCAGATGGTTATGCGCGCCGAGGCCATCGCCGGCGTCGACGGCATGGAAAACCCGTACGAACGGCTCAAGGACCTGACCCGCGGACAGCGCGTGGATGCCGCCCGGATGCAGGAATTCGTCCAGAGCCTCGGCTTGTCCGCCGACGCTGAAGCCCGCCTGCTGGCGCTGACCCCGGGCAAGTACACGGGCATCGCGGACCAGCTGGTGGACCACCTCAAATGAGGCTTCTGCTCATCCGGCACGGCCAGACGCCCGGCAATGTGCTGGGCCAGCTGGACACGGCGCACCCGGGGCCCGGGCTGACCGAACTCGGCGAGCGTCAGGCCGAGACGTTGTCCCGCGCCTTGGCGAACGAGCGGATCCTGGCCCTGTACGCCTCCACCCTGGTTCGGACGCAGATCACAGCGGCACCGCTCGCCCGGGTGCACGGGCTTGAAACCGAGGTGCTGGAGGGCCTTCACGAGATCGAGGCCGGGTCGCTGGAAAAGCGCACGGACCACGAATCGCACAAGCGGTACATCGGCACCATTTTTTCGTGGGCGGACGGCGAGCTGGACCGCCGGATGCCTGCCGGTCCCAGCGGCCGGGACTTCTTTGAGCGCTACGACGCCGCGATCGCCAAAATAGCGGCACGGACAAACGGGGCGGGGGGCTCAGGATCCGTGGCCGTGGTCAGCCACGGCGCAGCCATCCGGGTGTGGGCCGGCCTGCGGGCGGACAACATCGAACCGGACTTTGCCATCAGGCACGTGCTGGACAACACCGGAATCGTGGCGCTGGAAGGCGATCCCGCCAACGGCTGGGAACTCATCCACTGGGACGACAGTCCCGTGGGCGGACTGGCACTGGCGGATCCGACGGCGGAGGATCCCACCGGCCGTCCGGCGTAGCGGCCCCGTCCGTCCCCGGCGGCCGTCCGGCATAGCGGGCCCGTCCGTCCCCGGCGGGCGTACAGGCCGTCCCGGCGGGGCGTACCGGGTCTGGACTCCTCACGGGAACGCGGCGATGATGAAAACAGGCGTGGGGACAGGATGGTCGGCCGCGGCATGCGGTTGAGCCCGCGCAGTGGAGGCGCAGGGGCATGTCACGCAAATCGGTACACCGGGGGCATGCGCCCGGCCGCGTTTTCCCCGGCTTCGATGAACAGTTCCTCGCGGCGTACTACGAGCACGCTGCGCCGGAGGACCTCCAAGGCTACAGTCCCGAAAACCTGGAGCAGCGCTCCAGGCACCATGCGGAACTAGCGGACGGCCGTCCGGCGGGCACGGCGGCCGTCGACATCCTGAACGAAAGCGACGCCAGCGTCCTGCTGGTGGTTGCCGACGCCATCCCGCACCTGATCCATTCGCTTACTGCGGAGCTGGCCCGCCAAAACGAGTCCATCCGGTTACTGGTGCATCCCAATTTTCTGGTGCGGCGGGATCCGCGGACTGATCGGTTGGTGGAGGTACGGCATGGGTCCTCGCAGTCCGGACCGACGGGCCCAATTGCTGGCGTCCCGGGCGCCGCGGCGACCGGCCCGGTCCAGGACCCGCCGGGGTGGAGATCCGAAACGTGGGTGGCGGCAGAGATAGGCCGCCTGCCGGGGTCACGGGCCATCGCGGAGCTCATCGCCAACGTGCGGCGTGTCCTGGCGGACGTCCAGTTGGTCGCTGATGACACCCCAGCCATCCACGCCCGTCTCGCCCGCACCATCAACTCCCTGGACCTGCTGCCCGCCGGCACGGTTCCGACTCCGGAGCAGCTCGGTGAGCTCCTGGGCTGGCTGGACCGCGGCAACTTCATGTTTCTGGGATACAGCGAATATGAATACTCGACGGCGGAGGGCCCGGATGTTGTGTCGTTGCTGCCCGGCGCGGGGCTGGGCCTGCTCAGGGACGGGCGGCCGGAGGCCCGCCAGCCTGTTACGGGGCTGCCCCATTCGCAGGTCCTCACCATCTCCATTTCGGATCTGAGATCATCCGTCCCCCGTCCGGCTTACTTGGATGAAATCCTCGTCCGGACCTTCGGTAGCGCCGGGAAGGCCACGGGAGAAGTCAGGTTTGTGGGCCTTTTCGCCCCGGGCGCCACGGGCCGGTCCGTGCGGCGCATCCCGCTCATCCGGGACAAGGTACGCGCCATCCAGGAGCGCTTCGGCTTCACCGAGGCCTCCCACCCTGGCAAGCAGCTCCTCACCGTCCTCGAGTCCTTCCCCCTGGACGAGCTGTTCCACCGGGACCTGGATGAACTTTCCGGGCTTGCCCGGGAGATCCTGCGCCTGCAGGCCCACCACCAGACACGGGTGTTCCTGCGCGCTGACAGCTACGGGCGCTTCATGACCGCGCTGGTGTTCCTCCCCCGGGCCAGGTACAGCACGGCCGTCCGCCTCCGGATTGAACACGAGCTTAAACAGGCTTTCGGGTCCTCCTCGCTCGAGTTCGAAGTCAGGCTTAGTGAATCCCCGATGGCCCGCGTGTTCTTCCGGATACTGTTGCCCGCCGGCGGGATGCCCGACGTCGATCCCGCTGAAGTGGAGCGGAGCGTTGTCAGCGCAACGCGGACGTGGGCCCAGGGCCTGGACGAAGCGCTCCGTGACAGGTTGCCGTCGGCGGAGGCCAGCCGGTTGTCGGCGCTGTGGTCCGCCGCCTTCCCGGCCAGCTACCGGGCTGATTTCGAGGTCGAGGACGCGGTCGAGGACATCACTACGTTTGAGCGGTTCGATCTCGACGGCACGGGCGGGCGGCCGCTGAACGATCCTCAGCTGGCCGTTTATGTCCGCACCGATGCCTCCCCGACGCTGGCCGAAGACGCCCGGATCCGGCTTTACCTGACCACCGCCCACAGCCTGACGCGGATCCTGCCGTTCTTCCACAACCTCGGACTGGAGGTGCTGAACCAACGGCCATTCGATGTGGTGCGCGGGAGGGACCGGGCCTTGTTCCTCTATGACCTTGGCGTCCGCTACCCGGCCGGCGTGGATCCGTCCCGCACCAGCGGGCTGCTGGGGGATGCCTTCGGAGCTGCCATGCGCGGGGACTCGGAATCGGACCGCTTTGACGGCCTCGTCCTCCGGGAGGGCATCGAGTGGCGCCAGGCGGCAATCCTGCGCAGCTATGCCAAGTACCTGCAGCAATTGGGCACAACGACCTCCTACGGCTTCATGGCCGATACCCTGCTGGTCAATGTCCGGGCAACCCACGCGCTCCTGGCACTGTTCAGGGCCAAGTTCGATCCCGAGCTGGAGGCGGCACGCCGGTTGGGGGACACCGACGCGGCCCGGAGGGATCTGCTGGCCGCGATCGACGACATTCCCGTCCTCGACGCCGACCGGCTGCTGCGCACCTTCATGAACCTGGTGGAATCCACGCTCCGCACTAACTACTTCCAGGCGAAGCCCCACCTGAGCTTCAAACTGAACCCTTCCGCGATCGCGGGCGCCCCGCTTCCCCGTCCCAAATACGAAATCTGGGTGTACTCGCCCCGCGTGGAAGGCGTCCACCTGCGCTTCGGGGCACTGGCCCGGGGCGGGCTGCGCTGGTCCGACCGGAGCGAGGATTTCCGCACTGAGGTCCTTGGCCTGGTCAAGGCGCAGAACGTGAAGAACTCGGTGATAGTGCCAACCGGCGCCAAGGGCGGCTTCTATCCCAAACAGTTGCCGGACCCGGCCATGGACCGCGACGCCTGGCTGACGGAGGGCCTGGAATGCTACCGGACCTTCGTCCGCGGGCTGCTGGACATCACCGACAACCTGGTCACCACCGCCCACGGCGAAACAGTGGTGCCTCCGGCGCGACTGGTGCGGCACGACGTCGACGACTATTACCTCGTGGTGGCGGCGGACAAGGGAACAGCGTCATTTTCCGACGCTGCGAACGCGGTGGCCGCGGAGTACGGCTTCTGGCTGGGCGATGCCTTCGCGTCCGGCGGGACCGTGGGCTATGACCATAAGCAGATGGGCATCACGGCCCGCGGGGCCTGGGAATCGGTGAAACAGCATTTCCGCGAACTCGGGATGGACTGCCAGGTGGAGGACTTCACAGTTGCCGGCATCGGCGATATGGGCGGCGACGTCTTTGGGAACGGAATGCTCCTCTCCCGCCACATCCGGCTGGTGGCGGCTTTCGATCACCGCCACATCTTTCTTGACCCGGCGCCGGATGCGGGGGCCTCGTTCGAGGAACGGCGGCGGCTCTTTGCCCTCCCGCGCTCATCTTGGGCGGACTACGATCCAGCACTGATCAGCGAGGGCGGTGGTGTCCACTCCCGCCGGGCCAAGTCCATCAGCATCACGGACCAGGTCAGGAGCTCTCTGGGCCTGGAACCGGGAACCGTGTCCCTGCCGCCACACGCCCTGCTTCAGGCCATCCTCCGGGCGCCCGTGGACCTGCTGTACAACGGCGGCATCGGAACGTACATCAAGGCCTCATCAGAGGCCAACACCGGGGTTGGCGACAAGGCGAACGACCCCGTCAGGGTCAACGGCAATGAAGTGCGGGCGAAGATCATCGCCGAGGGCGGGAACCTCGGAATCACGCAGCTCGGGCGGATCGAGGCCGCCCTGTCCGGCGTCCTGCTCAATACCGACGCCATCGATAATTCAGCCGGCGTGGACTGCTCGGATCATGAAGTAAACATCAAGATCTTCGTGGACCGGATGATCGCGGCGGGAAAGATGCCGTCGCCGGAACGCGCCGGCTTCCTGCATTCCCTCACCGACGAGGTGGCCCGCCTTGTGCTGGCCAATAACGCGGACCAGAATGTCCTGCTCTTCAACGACCGGCACCTGGTGCGGGAATGGAGCCCGGGCTTCGAACGGACCATGGACTGGCTCGAGAACGCCACGGACCTTGACCGCAAGCTGGAGGCCCTGCCAAGCAACGAACAACTCAGGGAACGGCTGCGGTCAGGTGAGGGGCTGACCGCGCCGGAACTGTCGGTGCTGGCCGCCTACGCAAAGATCGAACTGGCAGCGGAGCTCAACGCCAGTGACCTTGCCGATGACCCGTGGTTCCGGCGCGTGCTCCGCGGCTACTTTCCACGCCAGCTGTCCGAACGCTTTGAAGCAGAGCTGGCGGACCACCCGCTGCGCCGCCAGATCGTGTGCACAGTCGTGGCCAACGACATGATCAATCTCGGCGGAATCACCTTCGCCTTCCGTGCCATCGAGGAAACCACTGCCACCGCCGCCGCTGTTGCCAGGGCCTTTGTGGTGGCGCGCGAGGCCTACGACCTGCCGTGGATCGTCACCCGGCTGGCCGCACTCCCCGCCGGATATCCCACCGAACACGTCGCCGAGGCGACGCTGCACATGCGCCGGATCCTCGACCGGGCCACGCGATGGTACGTGACGCACGATCATCGCGACCAGCCCGTGGCCGCGGCCTTGGACAGGATCATGCCCACCCTGGAACTGCTGCGGACCCAAACACTGGACTACCTCCGCGGCTCCGACCTGGACCGCGCGGAAGACAGACTCGCGCACTGGGCCGCCGTGGGGATGCCCCGGGAGCTGGGCCTGCGCGCCTCGGACCTGTTGGAGAGTTTCGGGTTGCTGGACATCTCCCTGATCTCCGAACAAGTGCGCGAACCCATCCCCACTATTGCTGACCTGTACTACGCGGTGTTCCAGCGCATCGGCGCCGCGAACCTGCTGCTCAGCATCACCGACCTGCCCCGGCAGAGCCGCTGGGAGTCTCTCGCGCGGGCAGCCCTGCGCGACGATGTGTATTCCGCCGTAGCCGACATGACCGTCTCGGTAATGGCGACAACCCAGGGCCTGAATGCCACCGACGCCGGCACGTCCGATGCCGTGGAGCGCATCGTGGCCTGGGAACGCGGGCACCAGGAGCAGCTGGCACGGATCAAGGACACCTTCGCGGAAGTGACCAAACCGGGCCAAGTGGATATCGCCTCGATCTCCGTGGCGCTGAAACTCCTGCGGACACTGGTGCGCCGCTAGGCTGTGGCCGTCGCCACGTCGACCCGGAAAGTCGAGCCGGAAGCCGCAACTGCACTGCCATCCATCCACAGTTCTCGCGACGCTTACCGGCAGGAAACACAGCCGAAACCGCTGGTGCCTAGCCTTGGACTGCATAACACTTCGGCGAATCGAGGCAGTGATGCAGACCAACCCGCGGCTCAACATCCGTCAGGTCACTTGGGCAAACCCCGTCGGAGCGGACCTGAGGGCAGCCCAACAGGCGGAACTCGAGGCCCGCTTCGGCCGGCCCGACCACGAACCCGGGCCGCCGCCGTCGGAAGCTGACACGGCGGTGTTCCTGGTGGCGCACGACAAGGCCTCGGGCCAGCCGGTGGGCTGCGGCGGCCTTCGCATGCTGGACGCCACCACCGCTGAAATCAAACGCCTCTACGTACTGCCCTACACCCGTGGCTCAGGAGTGGCGAGCTCCATCCTCGCGGCCCTCGAAGCCCACGCCCACGCGCTGGGAATCACCACCCTGACGGCGGAGGCCGGCTCGGTGCAGACCGACGGCCGGCAGTTCTACGAGAACTCCGGCTTCGTGTCCGTGCCGAACTTCGGGCCTTATGTCGGCCTGGTGCACTCGTACTGCTACGCGAAGCCGATCGATTCGCACAGCGCCGCGCACACCGCCATGGCGTGAGGCCGCGCGCCGCCCCGGGCCGGCTGCGTCACACAACGCCGCCGGTCACGGAGTCGGCTAACCTCGCACTATGGAATCGGCCGACATCACCTTCCGCACCCGCAAATGGGTGCGGCCCGAGGACCTCAACGCCAACGGCACCCTGTTCGGCGGGAGCCTGCTGAAGTGGATCGACGAGGAGGCGGCCATCTACGCCATCCTGCAGCTGGGAAACGGCCGGGCCGTCACCAAGTACATCTCCGAAATCAACTTCGTCAGCTCCGCGGTCCAGGGCGACCTGATCGAAATGGGTCTGACCGCGACCCGTTTCGGCCGGACGTCGCTGACGATGCGGGCCGAAGTCCGGAACATGATCACGCGCCGCAGCATCCTCACCATTGATGAGATCGTCTTCGTGAACCTGAGCCCGTCCGGGAAGCCGGAGCCGCACGGCTATACGGAGATCACTTACGACCGGGACCGGATTCCGACGCACCATCTGACCGAGACCCTGGACCAGGACTAGCCAGGCCCAGCAGCGCGTCCCGCACAGGCTGGCCCCGCTCCGCCAGGGCCAGCCGCATCACGGCCGACGACGCCCACCGCAACGCCTGCGTGCGGAGGTGGCGCGCCCGGTTGTAGGCGCTCAGCGCCTCGTCCACGGGCCGGGTATTGAGCAGCGCCGCGAGGGTCACGGCGTCGACCAGCGCCTCGCAGGCACCCCGGCCGAGGTTGGGTGTCATCGCGTGGGCGGCATCCCCTAGCAGTGCCACCCGGGAGCAGACATAGCGACCAAGCGGCGGCGTCGTCCAGATCCGCTGCACCAGGGTCGTTTCCGGTACCGCAGCGGCCAGGACGTCGCGGATGCCCGGGGCGTAGCCTGCGTAGCGGGCGCGGGTCTCCGCCAGGACCGCGGCGACGTCGAGGCTTCCCTGTCCCGCCCCGGTGCGGAACGCCGCGTACCAGTTGGTCCCGGCCGCCGCGGGACCAATCCCGAAGAGCTGCCCGCGGCCCCAGTATTCGCCCGTGTGCCCACGCCACAGCGATCCGGGAGCCACGCCGCGGACCGCGAGGTAGCGGGTGGGCCGGGCACCGGAGCGGGCACCCCAGCAGCTACGGCGCACCGCGCTGTGGACACCGTCGGCGCCCACCACGAGGCCGGCAGGACCAGGCCGGACGACGTCGAGGCGGCCGGACACCCGGCGCACGCTGCCCGGGACTGCACCGTCGAGGAGCCGGATGAGATCAACCCGGGAGACGCCGATCAGCCCCGTCGCCTGCGCTGATGTCCAGGCCCTGCCGGAGGCCGCCCTGACGGTCATGCCATCGATCACCGGACTGGCCTCCCTGACGGCGTCCAGGATGCCCAAATCGCCCAGGGCGCGCTGGGCCGCGGGCCACATGGCCAAGGATGTCCCCACGGTCGGGAGCCCGTACCGCTGTTCGGTGACTGTGACCTCGAAACGCGCGGGATCGAGCCGGGCCGCAAGAGCCAGCCCGGCGATGCCGCCGCCGATGATGGAAACAGCCTGCGGGCGGGGCCGATCATGCGGTTGTTCGGTCAGGTCCAGAAGTCGTCTGCCTTGGCCGTGTCCTCGAAGAACTCCCGTCCTTCCGCGATCTGTCCGTCGCGGACCACGAACGTGATGACGGTCGGCATGTCCAGGGTTTTGCCGTTGGCTTCCCCGTGGGTTTGCTGGATCGCGACCGTATGGTTTTCCCCGCCGACGATGTCCTCGACGTTGGCTTGGAAGTGACCTTGGGTGCGCGCTCCCAGTTCACCGAAGTACGCCAGGATCGCGTCGCGGCCCTGTTTGGTTCCGGATAGCACGCCGCTTCCCGCAACGTGCCAGACTGCGTCCTCCGCGAACAGGTCGCTGAGGGTCGCCATATCCCCTGCGTTGAAGGCCGTGTAACCCCGCCGGACCAGTTCAACATTCTCTGCGGTTCCCATGATCGGACACCTCTCCATCGTCCTTGTCGGGTCATGCTGGGACGGTTATAGGCTAGTCCTGGCCCCTAGGCCTGTCGATGGAAATATCAACCCCCTGCCGGGATTCCGGCCGGTGCTCTAGCGGGCGCCCGGCCAGCCGGTGTAGGCCTCCGCGAGGTAGGCGCTGCCGTGGCGGGAGGACACCACGGACTGGAGCTCGCCAAGCTGGCGGGCGCGGGAGAAATCATCGGCGCCGGCCGGGGTGTGCAGCATGGAAGTCATCCAGTAGGAGAACTGCTGGGCCTTCCACACCCTGTTCAGGGCGCGGTCGCTGTAGGCGTCCAGGAGCGCGGTGGAGCCGCTGGCATAGAAGCTGTCGAATCCCTCGAAGAGGACCTTGACGTCATGCAGCGCCAGGTTCAGGCCCTTGGCCCCGGTGGGCGGCACCGTGTGCGCGGCGTCCCCGGCGAGGAACAGGTTGCCGTGCCGCATGGGGGCGTGGACGAAGCTGCGGAATTTCAGGACCGTCTTGTCGATCACGGGCCCTTCCTTGACCTCGAAGCCGTTGCCGTTGACGCGGCTGCGGAAGGCGTCCCAGATGCGGTCCTCATCCCAGTTGTTGACGTCCTCGTTGGGGTCGCACTGGAAGTACATCCGCTGGACCGTCTCCGTGCGCTGGCTGATCAGGGCGAAGCCGTTCTCCGAGTTGGCGTAGATCAGCTCGTCGGAGCTGCGCGGCGCCTCGGCCAGGATGCCGAACCAGGCGAAGGGGTACTCGTGGAAGTACCATTTGCGGTGCGCCTCGGGAATCTGGAACCGGCAGTGGCTGCGCGAGCCGTCCGCGCCGGCGATGAAGTCGGCCTGGACCTCGTAGTCGACGCCGTCCGCATCGGTAAACCAGACCTTGGGCTTGGCTTCGATGTCGTGGATGGTGGTGTCCGTGACGCCGTAGCGGACATCGCCGCCGTCGGCCTTCCTGCGTGCGGCGAGGTCCAGGAACACGTCCGTCTGCGGGTACAGCCACACCGATTCCCCGACGAGGTCCTGGAAGTCGATCCGGTGGCTTTCGCCGTTGAACCGCAGTTCGATTCCGTCATGCCGGTCGCCGTCACGCAGCACGCGGTCGGAGACACCGCTGTCGACGAGCATGTTGACCGAGCCGTGCTCAAGGATGCCGGCACGGACCGTCTCGGAGATCTCCTGGTGGCTGCGGATCTCCAGGACGGTGGATTCGATGCCGGCCTTGGCCAGCAGGTGGGACAGCATGAGTCCGGCCGGGCCGGCACCGATGATGGCTACCTGGGTGGTGATGACTTTTCGCTGTGCCATGTGCGTCTCGCTTCGTTGCGGGGTCCGGGCGGTCGGGGCCGGGGCCGTTTTCGTCTTCCGGCTAACAGTGTGCTCCCCCGGGGGTGATGCGCGTTACATGGATTCCGCTGAATGGAATACGGGATTCTCGCGGGGCTCTCCCAGCCGCCGCCCGATCCCCCGCGCCGCCGTCTGGAGGGCGGGAACAAGCGCCTGCAGGCGCACCTCGCGAAGGGGAACAACGACGCCGAGGGCCGCCACGGCGTGCTTCCTGCGGTCCAGCACCGGAACCGCGATCCCCCACGTGTCAGGGTCCACGACGCCGGCCAGCTGGGCATAGCCCCGATGGGCGGCCTCGCCAAGGAGGGCGCGGAGATCCTCCAGGGGCAGCCGGCCGGTCGGATCACTGAATCCCTCGAGGTACTCGGCCTGGACGGGGCGGGGCTGGTTGGCCATGAGCACCAGCCCGGCGGAGGACACGTGCACGGGCATCCGGCCGGCCACCTGCGCCCGGTTGGCGACGGAGCCGCGGCGGGACAGCCGCTCCACAAAGAGCGCTTCCCGCCCGTCCAGCACGGCGAGGTTCACGTTTTGATGCAGCACCTGCTGGATGTCCTCCATGAACGGCAGGGCCGCCTGGCGGAGTTCGAGCGTGGGGGAATTGCGGTTGGCGAGCTCCCAGAGCCGCAGGCCCAGGCTGACGGAGCCGCCGGGGCCGACGTCGAGCAGGCCGTGCCCGGCCAACTGCCGGACGAGCCTGTGCGCGGTGGTCAGGGGGAGCTCCGCCCTCGCGGCAAGCTCCGAGAGCGGCAGCGCCGTGACGCCTTCAGGGAACGCGGCAATCAACCGCAGGACCCGGTCCACCACCGAGTCGCCGGAGTTCGAATTGGCCACCAAATCCCTTCCGTTGAATGGTTTTAAGTGTCCCATGCAACACGGCGCGGTGATACAACTCTCACAATGGAAAGAGGCCCCGCGAACACCGGCCGGGGCACGGAATCACCTAAACACTAGCGCTGAGGTAACAATGTCAACGTCGTCATTGGACAAGTCGTCGTCATCGGGAGAGAAATCACGGTGGCCCGTGTGGCTCTGCTGGCTGGCCATGGTGCTGGACGGCTTTGACCTGGTGGTGCTCGGCACGGTCATCCCGACCCTCATCAAGTCGCAGGAACTTGGCTTCGACGCCGTTGGGGCGACGTTCGCGGCAACCGTCTCCCTGGTGGGTGTGGGGCTCGGCGCGCTCTTCATCGCCCCGCTCTCGGACCGCTTTGGCCGGCGGAACCTGCTGGTGGCCTGCGTGGCGTGGTTCTCCCTCTTTACGATCGCCGTCGTCTTCGCACCCAACGTGGCGTGGTTCAGCGCGTTCCGGCTGCTGGCGGGGCTCGGCCTGGGCGCCTGCCTGCCCGCCGCCCTGGCGTACATGAACGACTACGCACCCGCCGGAACGGCCGGAAAGTCCACCACCCGGACCATGACCGGGTACCACGTCGGCGCCGTGGCCACCGCGTTCCTGGCCCTCATGGTCATTCCAAGCTGGCGGACCATGTTCGTGGCCGGCGGCCTGGCCGGCTTCGCCCTGGTCCCCTTCCTGTGGTTCAAGCTTCCGGAGACCCTCCCGCCGGTCCACCACATCCCTGCGGCCGCCAAGTCCCCGGCCGGCGCCTCCCCGGCCGGCAGCCAGGCCCGCGCGCAGGCCGCGGCCGCGCCCGCGGAAGAACGCGCCAGCTTCCGGGATCTGGGCCGCAAGCCCTACCCGCTGATTGCGGCCGGTGTGGCCGTGGCGTCCTTCATGGGGTTGCTGCTGGTCTACGGCCTGAACACCTGGCTGCCGCAGCTCATGGCCTCCGCCGGCTACAGCCTGAACGCCGGCCTCGCCTTGCTCCTGGTCCTGAACGTGGGCGCCGTGGTGGGCCTGCTGATCGCCGGGGTCCTGGCCGACCGGCACGGGACCAAGAAGATCGTCCTGCTCTGGTTTGGCCTCTCCGCCGTGTTCCTGGCCGCGCTCAGCATCCAGATCCAGAACGAAGTGGTGCTCTATGCCGCCGTCTTCGTCACCGGCGTGTTCGTCTTCAGCTCCCAGGTTCTGGTCTACGCCTGGGTCACCCAGCTCTTCCCCGTCCGCCTGCGCGGCACCGCTTTGGGCTTTGCCGCCGGCGTTGGCCGGCTGGGGGCAATTATGGGCCCGGCCGTCACCGGCGCGCTGGTGGCCGCCGGCATCGCCTACCCGTGGGGCTTCTATGTTTTCGCCGCCGCCGCGGTCCTGGCGGTCCTCGCCCTCGCCTTCGTCCCGCAAACCGTCCCGGCAGTGTCCCGCGCCGGCGCCAGCGTCGGGCACCCGTAGCCGTCAGGCGCTCCTAGGAGAAGCGCTCCGGGGTCCGCGCCTCGCGGCGGACCCTGAGTTTGCGCCACGTGCCCGGCGCCAGCACGACGGCGATGCCGACGGCGGCACCGATGATGGTCTCCACGATTCTGTCGCGGAGCAGGATGCCGGGCGGCACGGGTGCCACGAGAAGCGTGGAGATCAGCGCCAGCGGCGTGACGAAAACCTGCGCCAGCATGTACTGGCGCGCGATGAACATCTCGGCGCCGAACTGGCACGCGGCAATGACCAGCACCGTCTGCCAGGGCGTCGGCTGCAGGAGCAGGATGCCGGCGAGCAGCACCAGCCCCAGGGCTGTGCCCGCGATGCGCTGCAGGCCGCGGCTGACGCGGTGCCGGGTGGTGTGGCCCACCAGCGGAACGACGGCGGCCACCATCGCCCAGTAGTTGTGGCCAATACCCAGCCATTCCCCGGCCAGGGTCCCCAGCGTTCCCGCCAGGCCTGCCGCCACGAGGTAACCCCAGCTTTCGTGCCACGCGGTGCGTTTCTCCCGCGGAGTGAGGGCCGCCGGTCTCGGATTTACCCACGGGGTCCGGTGGCTCCGGGCCACCCGCGAGGACAGGCCGAGCAGCAGGGAGAAAGCCACCGTGAGGACCGCCACCAGCATGGCCTGCCACAGCGGCGGCTGGTTGGGGATTGACGCGATGGCCGCGAACGCGAAGATGTGGAACAGCGAACCGGCGGGGCGCAGGCGCCACCAGGCGACAACCAGGGAGCATCCCCACGCGATCACGGTCGTGGCCACCACCAGGACCCAGGTGGTGTCTGCCGCCGACAGCCCGGCCAGGGCGTCCACCCGCGCGGTGAGGGCGGCCAGGAACATCACCAGCAGCATCAGCCCGCCGCCCCGGACCTGCAGGGTCAGGCGCCTGGCGTGCGGCTCGTTGCGGCCGTAGATGCCGGTGAAGGCGCCGAAGGAAGCGAAGATTGCCAGGTCCAGGCGGTCCAGCAGCACCAGCGTGATCAGCGGAACAAAGACTCCCACGGCGCAGCGGAGGGCAACCTGGTGGTCCTTGTTGGCCGGCGCGATGGTGAACATCTCGGCGAACACTTTCATAGCGCCGGCCTTACAGCGAAAAAGCTCTTCATGGGCGGGTTCTCACGGGTCGGGATGCCTTTCGTTGCAGCCGGAGTGTTACGACGGCGGCGCTGGCATCCAAGGGGGAGTTTACGCCGGAACGGCGCGGCGGCGGCATCGGAATCCGTTGATCGGGATCGGCCGGCTGCACCGCGAAGTGGTAGCGTCTATCGGTTGAATCAAGCCCGCAACGCACACCGGAGGTTCCCCATGCTCAAAGGATTCAAGGATTTCATCCTGCGCGGCAACGTGATCGAACTGTCCATTGCCGTCGTGGTCGGCACCGCCTTCACGGCCCTGGTCAGTGCCTTCACCGCAAACGTCGTCAACCCGATCCTGGCTGCCGCCGGCGGAGTCGAGACCCACGGCCTGGGCTTCTACGTCTGGCCTGGCAACGACAAGACCTTCATCAACATCGGCGCCGTGGTGACGGCCTTCCTGACCTTCCTGATCACCGCCGCGGTGGTGTACTTCATTTTCGTGGCCCCCATGAACCGGATCAACCGAATGGTCAAGAACCGGCTCAAGGCAGCCGAGCCCGAGGAGAAACCGATCCCGGCCGACACCGCGCTGCTGGCCGAGATCCGCGACCTGCTGGCCAATCTGGCCGGCCCGGACTCCGCCGCCGCCCGTGCCCGCGTCGGGGAACACCCGGACGGGGAGTACCCGGATGGGAAGGCACACTCGTCCGAGCCGGCCGGAACCGCAATCCGAACTCACGTCTGACCCCTCCTTGCCTGGCCCTCTGGCGGGCGGCCGGACCGGAGTGCTTTGATGTAGGGGCCCCGCCGCGCGAGCCTGGCTGCCAAGGAGGAACACCATGCCGGACCTTAAGTGGAACCACGAGCTGGTGGACCAACTGGACTGGCATTTTGCCAACCAGGCCCGGCCGCGGCTGGACGGGTTGACTGACCACGAGTACTTTTGGGAGCCGGTACCGGGCTGGAATGTCCGCCGCAAAGACGCCTCAACACCCCCGGCCGCGCCGGGTTCGGGCGAATTCACCATAGATTTCAGGTACCCGGAGCCCGTTCCTGCTCCGGTGACAACCATTGCGTGGCGCCTGTGCCACATTCTGGTCGGCGTCCTCGGCGCACGCACGGCATCGCACTTTGGCGGCCCACCGGTGGACTACCAGAGCTTCGCCTACCCCGGCACCGCGGCCGGGGCGCTGGCCCAGCTGGACGCGTACTACGGCCGGTGGATCCACGGCGTGAAGGGCCTCCACGAATCGGGTTTGGCGGCGCCCTGCGGGCCGGCCGAGGGCCCGTACGCCGATGCCCCCATGGCAGCGCTGGTCCTGCACATCAACCGTGAGATGATCCACCACCTGGCCGAGGTCGCCCTGCTCCGCGACCTTTACGCCCACCGCCACCTGCTCCTGCGCGGCCCGGAGGGTGGACCGGGCCTGTAACAGCACGATCACCTGGCCTGGCCCGGTCCCGGTCCCGGCGCGAAACCGTCACCCGGCGGCAACCCGGCCGAAACAGCCGGCGGGAATCATGGGAGCATGACGCGCAACGCTAAAGGCAAAAACCCTGCCAAAACCACCGGCAAAGCCCAGTCCCCGGCCACTTCCGAGTTGAGCTGCGAAGTGTGCGGCCAGATGCCCGAACCGACCAAGGCACGGCTGACCCTGGCCAATGTCGCCGTGATGCTCCCGATCGAACTGCTGGTGCACGCGGCGGTGGTGGAAACCCACCTGCCCTACGTTGCCAAGGTCCTGGTGCTGACCCTGACCGCGACCATCCTGGTGATCTGGGTGGCCGAGCCCTCGGCGGCCCGGATGCTCAGGGGGTGGCTGCATGCCCCGGCCCTGCGGCACCGTAAACGGCTCGGCGCCGCACCCGCCCTGTGGCGGGCGCGGACCGTCCTGAAAGACAAGCCCGGGTCGCTGCAGAAACTGACGCAGGCCCTGGCCGCGCTGAACACGAACATCCTCAGCATTCATGTTCACCCCGTGGCCGGCGGTGTGCTGGACGAGTTTGTGCTCTCGGCCCCGGGCGAAGTCCGCGAAGCCGAGCTGCTCCGGGCGCTGCGGGCCGGCGGCGGAGCGGACCCGCACGTCTGGCCGACCACCGCCCTGGCCATGGCCGACGGGCAAACCGGCGCGCTGAGCCTGGCCGCCCGGATCGCCGCCAGCCCGGAGGAGCTGCCGCTGGCGGTCGCGGAACTGCTGCGGGCACGGATCATCCCCGGACCGGCCGCCGGCAACACCGAGGTCCCACCCCGGACGGGCGGTGACGGGACGGTCCTGAAAATCCCTACGGCGTGGCACGGGCCCATCACGTTTTCCCGGCCCGGCGAGCCGTTTACGCCTGCCGAATCCGCCCGCGCGCACCGTTTGGCCGAACTCGCGGAGATCCTGGCGCACCGGCCGGCGGCGCGTTAGCCGGCACGGCCGGCCGGTGGCCCGGCTGGCCGGTGAAATAGCCGGCCGATGGTTGGCGCAGGGTCAGATGCCTGTCATCCGGATGGTGAGGGCATCCTGCTCGACCGTGACCTTAAGGTGCTTGGCCTTGCCGAGGGGGTCGCCGTCGAGCTGGAATTCCTGCTCGTGGGCGAGTTCGATCTCGGCTGACTTTCCAGCGAAGTATTCCACCGACGCGTTCTTGGCATTCCTCCGGCCGAAGACGCCGGCCAGCACATCCAGCCAGCCGAACCGGCCGATGGGGGCCAAAATCACGACGTCCAGGATGCCGTCGTCGATCTTGGCGTCGGGAAAGATCTCCACGCCCCCCATGATCTTGCCGCAGTTACCCACCATCACGCTGCGGATGCGGCGCCGTACCGGGTGCTCGCCGTCCATGCTGATTTTCGCCCTGATGGGCTTGCCCGGCAGGTGCCGGATGCCCGCCTCAACGTACGCGAGCCAGCCCACGCGGTCCTTGAGTTCGTCGACGGTGTTGGCCATGATCGCAGCGTCGTAGCCAAGTCCGGCCATCACCAGGAAGGTGGATTCCGTCTCGGCGTGGTCCAGCGTGGCCTTCACTACGTCCACCTTGGTGTCCGTGCCGCTCAGGACGTCGTAGCTGGCCGCCACGGGGTCGGTGATGTCGATGCCGAGATTGCGGGCCAGCAGGTTCCCGGTCCCCAGGGGCACCAGGCCCATCGGCGTTCCGGTGCCTGCGAGGACTTCCGCCACGCAGCGGACCGTTCCGTCGCCGCCTGCGGCGATTACGACGTCGACTCCGGCCTCCAGCGCCTCGCGGGCCTGGCCCAGCCCGGTGTCCTCCTTCGTGGTTTCCAGCCACAGCGGCTCCGCCCAGCCCTGGGTCTCGCACAGGCGGAAGAAGGAGGCGCGGAAGCTGTCGCCGGGAGACTTCATGGGGTTGATAACCACGGCGGCGCGCCGGGACGCTGTATTGTCCCCGGTTTCCAGGGTCTCCGACGTCGCGGTGCTGTTCTCTGTCATGGCGTCCTTAGGGGCAATTCGGCGGAGGGTTCCCGAACTAAAATCCTAGCCGCAGTGCCCGCGTAACCTGCGCAGGGCCGGCGCGAATCGTGGACGTGCGCTCCGCAGGCTCACTAGACTGGACTTCGTGATGTGCCGGAGGCTGCGCTCCGGACGCCGAAAGCGGGGGCAGATGACTGAAACAGAGAATTACTCAGCGACGGCAGAATCATCCAGCGTCGATCCGCACGACTGGGGCCGGGCGATGGCACTGGCGCTCACGCGGCTGGCCGAGCAGATCGCGCCCGGAGGCAGCGAAGACATCCATGCCCTGTTGGTGGGCAGGGACCTGCATTTGAAAATCGGTGACGAACCCGGTGGCGTGACGATCACGGTTTCAACTGAGCCGATCCCGGATCCCGCTACCTGACGGTTCTCTTCCCAGGACGTACGCCTTCCCAGACGTACCGTCTGAAACGCGTTTCACCGGCCCGAGGTCAGGTCCTCGGAGATAATTTCCGCCGTGGCCAGCGCCGCCTCACGCACGGCCTTGAGGTAGGCGTCCGGATCGGGCTGCGCGGATACCGTCTGGGCCTGCAGCGAGACGTTGATGGCCGCCACCACTTTCGGCCCGTCGTGGACGGGCGCCGCAATGGACATCAGGCCCAGCTCCAGCTCCTGGTTCAGCAGGCACCAGCCCTGGGCGCGAACAGTATCCAGCTCCGCCAGGAGGGCGGCCCGCGTCCCGATGGCTCCGGGAGTCAGGGGCCGGATCTCGGCTGCCGCGAGGTACTCTTCCAGCTTCGCCGGCGGGAGGGCCGCGAGCAGCACCCTGCCCATGGACGTGGCGTAGGCGGGGAAGCGGGTGCCCACCGTGATGCCGACCGTCATGATCCGCCGGGTGGACACCCGGGCGATGTAGGCGATGTCGGTGCCTTCGAGCACCGCGGCCGACGTCGACTCCCCCAGTTCGAGGGAGAGCTCTTCCAGATGCGGCTGGGCGAGCTGCGGCAGGGAGAGCCCGGACAGGTAGGCGTAGCCGAGCTGCAGCACTTTGGCAGTCAGGGCGAAGATCTTGCCGTCCGTGCGGACATAGCCCAGCTCCGCGAGCGTGTGCAGGAACCGCCGGGCGGTGGCCCGGGTCAGCTCGGTCCGGGCTGCCACCTCGGTCAGCGTCATCTTGGGGTGTTCCGTGTCGAAGGCACGGATCACTGCGAGCCCGCGCGCCAGCGACTGCACGTACTGGTCGCTGGCCGCGGGCGCGCCGCCGCTCTTGGCTGGCTCAGTCATTTTCCGCCTCTCGGTCCCGCATCACTTTAGCGGTGCCCACAGCTTGTCCGGCCGCAGGCCTGTCAGCTTGGGTCCGCCGCCCGGAGCGGCATCGGGACCATGGCCTGGAGTTCCTCGAGCGTGCAGCCGAAGGTCTCCCGCACCTGGACGCCGTCGGGTCCGGTCAGGAAGACGGCCTTGTCGGTGTAGACGCGGGTCACGCAGCCGATCCCGGTGAGCGGGTACGTGCAGGTCTCCACGAGTTTGGACACGCCGTCGCGGGTCAGGAGCGTCATCATGACGAAGACGTCCTTGGCGCCGGTGGCGAGGTCCATGGCGCCGCCGACGGCGGGGATCGCGTCCGGGGCCCCGGTGTGCCAGTTGGCGAGGTCGCCGGTGGCGGAAACCTGGAAGGCGCCCAGGACGCAGATGTCCAGGTGTCCGCCGCGCATGATCGCGAAGGAGTCAGCGTGGTGGAAGTAGGACGCGCCCGGCAGTTCGGTCACGGGGATCTTCCCTGCGTTGATGAGGTCGCCGTCGATCTGGTCCCCGGTGGCCTCCGGGCCCATGCCGAGCATGCCGTTCTCGGTGTGGAGCGTAATGTTCTGCTCCGGCTCGAGGTAGTTCGAGACCAGGGTGGGCTGGCCGATGCCGAGGTTCACGAACGATCCGGGGACGATGTCGCGGGCCACGAGGCGGGCGAGGTCGTCACGGCCCAGCGGCTTGCCGGACGTCTGGAGATCAGCCTGGTTGCCGGTCCGCAGACTCTGGTCATTGGTTGGGATGCTCATCTCAGGCCACCTTCACAATGCTGTTGACGTAGATGCCGGGGGTCACGATGTTTTCCGGGTCCAGGCCGCCGGTGGGGACGATCCCGGACACCTGGGCGATGGTGTGTTTCGCGGCGGCGGCCATGATGGGGCCGAAGTTCCGCGCGGTTTTACGGTAGACCAGATTGCCCCGGCCGTCCGCCGTGAGGGCCTTGATCAGGGCGACGTCGGCGTGGATGGGGGTCTCGAACACCTGCCACTTGCCGTCCAGGAAGCGGGTTTCCTTGCCTTCGGCGAGCATGGTGCCGTAGCCGGTGGGCGTGAAGAAACCGCCGATCCCGGCGCCGGCGGCACGGATCCGCTCGGCGAGGTTTCCCTGCGGGACCAGTTCGAGCTCAACCTCGCCGGCGCGGTACTTGGCGTCGAAATGCCAGGAGTCGGACTGCCGCGGGAAGGAGCAGATCATCTTCTTCACCCGGCCTTCCTTGATCAGCAGGGCCAGGCCCTGGTCGCCCTGGCCGGCGTTGTTGTTCACCACGGTCAGGCCGGTGGCGCCGCACTCCAGCAGCGCGTCGATGAGCTCGAACGGCTGCCCGGCGTTGCCGAAGCCGCCGATCATCACGGTGGAGCCATCCTTGATGCCGGCGACGGCCTCGCCGACGGTGTCGATGAAATTCAGCATCTGTCTTTGCCCTGTCCTCTATGCCGCATCGCGGGAAGTTACGTTTTCGAGCACGACGGCGAGGCCCTGGCCGACGCCGATGCAGATCGCGGCGACGCCCCAGCGCTGGCCGGAGGCCTGCAGGGACCGGGCCAGGGTGCCCAGGATCCGGCCGCCGGAGGCGCCGAGCGGGTGGCCCATGGCGATCGCGCCGCCGTGCCGGTTCACGATTGACGCGTCGATGCCCCAGGCGTTGATGCAGGCCAGGGACTGCGCGGCGAACGCCTCGTTCAGTTCGACGGCGCCGACCTGGTCCCAGCCGATGCCGGCCTTGGCGAGGGCCTTGTTCGCGGCCTCGACCGGGGCGTAGCCGAAGTACTGGGGATCGTTGGCGTGCGCGCCGCGCCCGGCGATCCGGGCCACAGGCTCCATACCCAGGAGCCCGGCGGCCTTTTCACTGCCCAGCCACGCCGCGGACGCGCCGTCGGAGAGCGGGGACGCGTTCCCGGCGGTGACGGTGCCGTTTTCGGTGCGGAACACGGTCTTGAGCCCGGCGAGCTTCTCCGCCGAGGACCCGGGACGGATGCCCTCGTCGCGGACCAGGTCCGTGCCCGGGACCGGGACGACGAGGTTGTCGTAGAACCCCTCGTCCCAGGCGGCGGCGGCCAGGTTGTGCGAGGCGGCGGAGAACCCGTCCTGGGCCTCGCGGGTGACGCCGTACTTCTCCCGGAGCCGTTCGGTGGCCTCGCCCAGGGAGATGGTCCAGTCCTTCGGCATGGCCCGGTTCACCAGCCGCCAGCCCAGCGTGGTGGAGGCCAGGGTCAGGTCCCCGGCCGGGTAGGGCTTCTCGGTCTTGGGCAGCACCCACGGGGCCCGGGACATCGATTCGGCGCCGCCGATCAGCATCAGCTCGGCGTCGCCGGTGTTGATCTGGCGGGAGGCGATGATCGCCGCGTCCAGGGAGGACCCGCAGAGCCGGTTGACCGTGGTGCCCGGGATCGAGACCGGCAGCCCGGCCAGCAGGGTGCCCATCCGGGCGACGTTGCGGTTCTCCTCGCCGGCGCCGTTCGCGTTGCCGAACACCACCTCATCGATCCGTTCGACGTCGAGGGCCGGGGCGCGCTTCACGGATTCACGGATCACGTGCGCGGCGAGATCATCCGGGCGGACCCCGGCGAGGCCGGAACCGAACTTCCCGAACGGGGTACGGACGGCGTCGTAGATAAAAGCCTGGTTCATGGGTTCTGGTCCGTTTCTGCTTCGTCCATGGCTGCGTCGTCCATGGAATGGAAGACCTGCTGGGCGGTCTTGAACGCGGTGTTGGCGGAGGGGACCCCGCAGTAGATGGCGGTCTGGAGCAGGATTTCCTTGATCTCGTCCCGGCTCAGGCCGTTGGTGATGGCGGCGCGGATGTGCATGGCCAGTTCTTCCCAGTGCCCGTGGGCCACCATGGCGGTCAGGGTGACGGCTGAGCGCATCTGGCGGCTGATCCCGGGCCGGGTCCAGATGCCGCCCCAGGCGATCCTGGTGATCATGTCCTGGAAGTCCTCGGTGAAGGAATCCTTGTTGGCGTTGGCGCGGTCCACGTGCGCGGCGCCGAGGACCTCGCGGCGGACTTTCATGCCGCCGTCGTAGATCTCCTGGCTGGTCGCGCCGGGCTGGACCACACCGTTGCGTTCGGGCCCGTTGAATTCGGCACTGCCGGTTTCGGAGAGAGTCATGCCCCCGCTCCCTGGGTCTCGGTCCAGGTGATGAGGCCCTTGAGCAGCTCGGCGACGTGGCCCGGCGCCTCGAACGGCGCCAGGTGTGCCACGCCCTCCAGGCTGACGGCCGTAGCAGTGCCGCCGCCGGAGGTGATACCCGCGGCGACTTCCCCGGCCATCGACGGCGGGGCGACGTCGTCCAGGGCGCCCGCCACAACCTGGGTGGGGACGCGGATGGTGCCGAGCTGGTCCCGCACGTCGAAGCCGGCCAGGGCCTCGCAGCAGAAGGCGTAGCTGAAGCGGTCGGCGTCCCGGAGGCTGTGCAGGAGCCGGCTGCTGAGCTCCGGCTGGCTCTCCATGAAGCCCGGCGCGAACCAGCGCTGCGCGGAACCCTGGATCATCACCGGGGTGCCCTGCGTGCGCACGGTTTCGGCGCGTTCCAGCCAGCCCTCGGCAGTGCCGAGCTTCGCGCCGGAGCACTGCACGGAGAGGCTCTTGAGCCGGTCGCCGTGCTTGATGCCAAGCTGCAGTCCGGTGGCGCCGCCGAGGGATACCCCGGCGTAGTGGAAGCGCGCGCCCGGGGCGATCGAATCGACCAGGCCGATCACGGCATCCGCGAGGTCGGCGACCGTGAAGGTCTCCTCCGCCGCGGGCGAGACGCCGTGCCCGGGCAGGTCCCAGGCGATGACGTCGACGTCGGCGCCCAGCAATGTGCCGGCCTGGCTCCACAGCAGGGAGGATGTTCCGAGCGAGGGCCCGACGATGAGGAGGGGCTTGTCGCCGAGTTCGCGCTGGGGCGACAGCAGGACTGCTTTGACGGTGGGTCTAGCCACGGGAAGCTCCGTTCTGGATTTGGTGGGCGAGGGCGCCGGCGTGGCCGGTGTATTCCGGATACGCCGCGAGGATGCGGCGGGAGATCTCAACGGCCTGGCCGAGGTAGTTGGCCGGGTTCAAAAGTTCCTCAAGCCGGGCGTCGCTGAGCAGCTCCTCCGGGACAGCGGCGCGGAGCAGTGCCCGGTAGGTGTCTGCCTGCTCCGCAGCCGGGGCCAGGAGCGTTTCGTCCACGACGGCCTGCAGCCGCTGTTTCCCGGTCCGGGCTGCTCCCGGGCCGGCGCCGTTCCCGTCCACAACGGTCCCGTCCACAACGGTCCGGTCCAAAAGCGGTGCGACGGCGGCGTTGACGGCTTCGGAGAGCAGCAGCGGGCCGCCGAGCTCGAGGTTGCGGCGCATCGCGCCGGGGAAGACCGCCATCCCTTCGGCCAGTTCGCGCAGCTGCACCGCGGCGCCGAGGGCCACGCGCAGCAGCTGGCGCAGGGCCGCCCATTCGCTGTGCCAGGCGCCGTCGGGGCGTTCGTCGTTGAAATTGGCGGCCGCGAGATGCAGCTGTGCGGCCAGTGCCGGGGCCTGCAGGGCGGCGCTGCGGATCAGCACGGAGAGCACGGGGTTCTGCTTCTGCGGCATGGCCGAGGACACGCCGCGCCCCGCGACGCGCGGTTCCGCAACCTCGGCAACTTCGGGCCGGCTGAGGAACAGGACGTCCGCGGCCACCTTTCCGGCCGCGTCGGTCACCGCCGCCAGCGCGTCGCCGAGCGAGGTTACGGCCAGCCGGTTGGTGTGCCAGGGGGCAGGAACGGGAGCGAGACCCAGGCGGGCGGCCAGCCGGTCGGCGAGGTCAAACGGGGACAGCGTCCCCGCGGACATCGTCTCTGCGGCCAGCCCGGCGCCGTCAGTGAGTACAGTGCCGGAAGCCAGGGTCCCGGCGGCGCCGCCGGTCTGTACCGGCAGTTCGAGGGCCTCGAGCCGGCCGGCCGCGGCGGCCAGCCCGCTGAACCATTGCGCGGCCCGCAGCCCGAAGGTGTAGGGAAGCGAGTGCTGGGTCAGGCTGCGGGCCACACAAAGCGTGTGTCCGTGGGTTTCGGCGAGGCCGGCGAGGGCGGCCGTTGCCGACCGGAGCTCCGCGAGCAGTTCGCGGATGGCCCCGGCGGCCAGCACCATCAGGGCCGAGTCGAGCACGTCCTGGCTGGTCAGGGAGGTGTGAACGGCGCGGACGGCGCCGAGTCCGGCGGTGTCCAGGTTCCTGACCTGCTCCCGTAGGTCGGCGAGCAGCGGGATGACGGGGTTGCCGCCGCCTTGCGCCCGGACGGCGAGGCCCCCGACGTCGTACCGCTGCACGTCCGCGGCGGCGGCCACCACCGCGGCGGACCCGGCCGGGGCCAGGCCGGCCTCGTCCAGGACCGCCGCCCAGGCGGACTCGACCTTGAGGATGGCGGCGAGCACCGCACGGTCCCCGGTCAGCGCCGCCACGAACGGCGACGCCGACACGGGACTGAGCAGGCCGGCGTCGCCGTCGGTTTCGAAGAAGGTCACTTGGAGGCACCCTCGGCGCTGCTGAAATCCAGGAACACGGTCTCGCCGTCGCCCTGGAGGCGGATGTCCCAGCTCAGTCCGCCGTCGGGATCCCGGCGTGCGATCAGGGTCCGGCGCCGGTCCGGGTCAAGCGAGCTGAGCAGCGGATCCTTGGCCAGGGCCTCCTCGTCCTCCGGCAGGTAGACGCGGGTGAACAGGCGGTTCATCAGGCCCCGGGCAAAGACGGCGACGGCGATGAACGGCGCCGCGCCCTCCTCGGTGGGGCCGGGGTTCACCGTGGTGAAGGTGAAGACGCCGGTGTTGCCGACAGCGCTGCGGCCGAAGCCGGTGAAGGTGTAGCCGTCCCGGACCAGGGAGCCCGTGCGGTGCGGGACCTTGCCGTCCGCGTCGGCCTGCCAGATCTCCAGGATCGCGTCCGGGATCGGGTGCCCGGCGCCGTCATAGACGGTGCCCTGGAGCCGGATGGAACCCGGGGATCCGGGAGCCAGGAGCTCGCGGTCCTTGGCGAAGGGCAGGGCGTAGCCATAGAACGGCCCCACGGTCTGGCCCGGTGTCGGGGTGAGTTTACCCACGGCGTTGCTATTCATTCTCATCGCCTCCTGCGCCCAATGCCTCGTTTTCGGTCCAGGTCCGCTTGGACCCGGTCAGGACGATGTCCCAGTTGTACGCCAGAGCCCATTCAGGCTTGGTCTGCTCGTGGTTGTAGGTGGCCACGAGCCGGTCGCGGGCATCCTGGTCCACGATCGACTGGTAGATCGGGTCCAGCGGGAACAGTTGGTCGCCGGGGAAGTACATCTGGGTGACGATCCGCTGGGTGAACTCCTGCCCGAACAGGGAGAAGTGGATGTGGGCCGGGCGCCAGGCATTGAGGTGGTTCTTCCACGGGTAGGCGCCGGGCTTGATGGTGGTGAAGCTGTAGGAGCCGTCCGCGCCCGTGATGCAGCGGCCGACGCCGGTGAAGTTGGGGTCCAGCGGTGCCGGGTGCTGGTCACGCTTGTGGATGTAGCGGCCGGCGGAGTTCGCCTGCCAGATTTCGACGAGCTGGCCGGTGACGGGGCGTCCGTCGCCGTCGAGCACCCGGCCGGAGACCACGATGCGTTCGCCGAGCGGCTCGCCGTTGTGCGCGATGGTCAGGTCCGCTTCCAGCGCGTGCACGTCCATGTGCCCGAACGCCGGCGAGTACAGTTCGATGGTTTCCGGATCCGCGTGGTGCAGATCCTTGGTGGGGTGGCGCAGGACGCTGCTGCGGTACGGCGCGTAGTCGAGCCGCGGCTGGGTTTCGGCCGGGGCTCCGCCTTTGAGGGCCTGCGCGTACGCTTCGCCGATCGCCTTCATCTCGGCGCTGAGGTCCGCCTGCGACTCCGCGGCAGTATCCAAGGCATGGACAGCGCGCGCATGCGTCTTTGGTGCGGCCTCCGTGGCTTCGTCGGACACGTCCTCGGTGATCGGGTCGGCGTTGAAGACGTCGAGGTTGATTTCTTCAGGCACAGCAGCCTCCTTTCGTTGATGTGTTTGTTGTTCGGATGGGGTCAGGAAGTACGGGTCAGCTGGTGCAGGTGGTCGTACTGGACGGCGTGCCGCACCGGGGCGTTCGGGGCGCCATAGCCGTCGTAGGCACCGCGGCGCTCCACCATTTCGAAGAACACGCTGCCCACGGTGGCGGTGTAGAAGTGCAGGAACTCGCCGTCGGCGTCGCGGTCATAGAGCAGGTTGAGCTCACGGAGCGTGGCCAGGAATTCCGGGTCCAGAGCGAACCGGGCGTCGAGGTCCTCGTAGTAGTTCGCGGGGATCTGCAGGAAGTCCAGTCCGCGGTCCCGTGCGGACCGGGCCGTGGCCACGAGGTCTTCCACGGCGAAGGCGATGTGCTCCTGGTAGCCGGGGCGGTGGCCGGTGCCGGCAGTCCCTTCCTGCTGGATCAGCGGGGCCAGGTTCAGCACCAGGCGGACGCCGCGGTCCTGCGTCAGCATCACCTGGGAGCGGACCAGCCCGGTGGGGCTGGCCACCTCGGCGAACGGCTGCGGTTCCAGTGCGAGGGCGCTGGTGTAGAAGAGCACGGCCTCGTCGAAGTGCTGCCACGGCTGCGCGAGGTTCACGTGGTCGATCACCGCGCCCGGGTGCTCTGCCGGGTCCGGAGCGGCGACGTCCAGGCCGTCGCCGAATTCCCGGGTCCACGCGGCGGTGCCGTCCGGGCTGCCCTGGCAGAGGAAGATTTCGGTGGAGTCCGGCGCGGCGAAGCCCTGGAAGACTTCCTCGTTGGCCTGGCTCTTGCGCGGCACGGCGGGGGCCTTGAGCTGCTGGGCGCGGGCGGCGGCGATGACGGGAGAGTCGACGTCGAAGCCCAGGGCGGAGATGGCAGGGGCGGCGGGAGCCGGCTGGCCGGTACCGGCGGCAGCGGTCGCCGTGCCGATGGCTGCCGGTTCTTCATTGATGATCACGCGCGCGTGGCCCATGGTCCACAATTGCACATCCTTCGTGCGATGCCGCCCGTTGAACGCAAACCCCAGCTGGCCCAGCAGGGTTTCCAGTCCGGCGGTGTCACCGGCCCGGACCTCGGCGAAGTTGAAGCCGGCGGGCTCGGCCACGCGGGGAAGCGTGGCCAGCTCCATGGGGTAGCGGCGCCGGGCACCGGACACCGGGCCGGCCGCCCCGCTGACCATGCCGTCTGCTGCATTCGCCGGGTTTGCCTCGAGCCAGGCGGCGCTCTGCTCTTCGAGCCAGATCAGCGACCGCATGGCGTCGACGGCGGTGCGTTCGACGTCGGCCTGGCGGAAGACGTCGTTGAATACTTCCAGCGACACCGGTCCCGTGTAGCCCGCGCGGACCACGTGGCCCATGAACTTGGCGAGTTCGAACTGGCCCTCCCCTGGAAACACCCGGTAGTGCCGGCTCCAGGACAGCACGTCCATGGACAGCTTGGGGGCATCGGCGACCTGGACGAAGAAGATTTTCTCCGGGTCGAAGGCCTCGATCGGCGCGGTATCCCAGTCCCGGGAGAGGATGTGGAAGGAGTCCAGGCAGGTGCCCAGGTTGGGGTGGTCCACCATCCCAACCAACCGGTGGGCGTGCTCGTAGTCGTTCACGTACTTGCCCCAGGCCAGGGCCTCATAGGCGACCTTGACGCCGTGGTCACCCGCGAGGTCCGCGAGCCGGGAAAGCTGTGCGGCGCGGAGCTCGTCATCGTCGATCGTGGCGGTGCCGACGTTGGAGCAGAGCAGCATGGTGTCCATGCCCAGGCGGGACATGAGCCGGAACTTGGCGTCCGCGCGGCGCAGGTTGGCGGCGAGCAAGTCCTCGGGAACGCTGTCGAAGTCCCGGAAGGGCTGGTAGAGATCCAGGTTCAGGCCCAGGTCGGCGGCCAGTTTCCGGACGTCCTCCGGGCTCAGCGGGGACGTCACGAGGTCCTGTTCGAAGATCTCGATCCCGTCGAAGCCGGCCACCGCGCAGGCCTGCATTTTTTCCCGCAAGGTGCCGGCGAGGCAGACGGTGGCGATCCCGGTGCGCATCAGGCTGGCACCTCTTCCGCGGCCACAAGTTCCAGGAAGTGGGAGCGCATTCGGTCGGCGTCGGCCTGGCGCCCGGTGAAGATCCGGAAGGCGTCCGCCGCCTGGCCCACGGCCATCCGGCCGCCGTCGAGCACCTCGCAGCCCTTGGCGCGCGCCTCGCGGACGAGCTCGGTTTCGATCGGCCGGTACACGATGTCGGCCACCCAGTGCCGGGACTCCACGAGGGACATGTCCAGCGGAACCCCCGGATGGGCGGCCATACCCACCGGGGTGCAGTGCACCAGGCCGTCGGCCTGCGGCATGAGCTGCGGGAGCTCCGCCGTCGTCCGGGCGGTGACGGTCCGGTCCGGGAAGAACCCGGCGAGCTCGGCCGCCCGGGCGGCGGACCGGGCCGCGTCGGTGTCCACGAGGTCCAGCTCGCGGACCCCCGCGGTGAGCAGGGCGTAGGCGACGGCGGAGCCGGCGCCGCCGGCTCCCAGCTGCACCACGCGATCCAGGGCGGCGCCGGGGAGCCCGGAGGCCAGCGCCGCGGCGAAGCCGGAGAAGTCGGTGTTGTGGCCGATGAAGCGGCCGTCGCGGATCACCACGGTATTGACGGCGCCCAGGCGCCGGGCGTCGGCGGAGACCTCATCCAGGTACTCGAGCACGAGCTGCTTGCAGGGGTGCGTGATGTTCAATCCGTTGAACCCGAGGCTCCGGGCGCCGGAGAGCAACTCCCCCACGGCCCGGCCGGGCAGGCCGAGTTCGGTGAGGTCGATGGGGCGGTAGAGGTACCGGAGGCCCTGCACGTCGCCCTCGCGTTCATGCATGTAGGGCGTGAGGGAGGGCATGACGCCGTCTCCCACGAGGCCCACGAGGAAGGACTCTGCTCGATTGCTCATCCAGTTTGCTCCTTTGACAACGGCACTCGGCGGGCTGCGACGCTTGCGGCGTCCGCGGCGGGCCGGGTGATAGGGATTACATTACAGACTTTGTTCACATGTTGCACTGTTGTTCGAATGACGAACATATTATTACGACACCGGCGTATTTCGGCGCCCGCTTTCATGAAGCCGGCTTTCATGACGCAGGCTTTCATGACGCAGGCTGGTCGGCCGTCACCGCTGGGGCAGCCGGGCCGACAGCTCGGCGGCCGCCGCCTGCAGCAGCGGCACGAGGGCCACGAGGGCCTCCATGCTCAGGCGGAAGACCGGTACCGCCGTGGCCAGCGAGGCGAAGGCGTGCCCCTGGGCGTTGAAAACCGGGACGGCGACGGCGCGCATGCCGAGTTCGTTTTCCTCGTCCATGGTGGCGAAGCCCTGGCGCCGGACCTGCTCGATTTCGGCCCGGAAAGCCTCGCGGTCCGTGATGGAGAGCGCCGTCAGCGGCTCCAGGGGCAGTTCCTCGACGAGCTGGGCGCGGGTGGCGTCGTCGGCGAACGCCACCAGTGCCTTGCCTACCGAGGTGGTATGAAGTGCCCCGAGATGCCCGGGGTCGCTCGTGACCCGGAAGGTCTGCGGGCCGTCCACCTTGTTCACCGTCAGGTGGTGGATGCCGTCCCGCACGGAGAGGATGGTCGCCTCACCCGTTTCCTCGGTCACGCGCCGCAGGATGGGCAGCGCCGTACCCGCGAAGCCGTGGTGGTTGGAGACGCGCTGGCCAAGCTGGAAGACCCTCAGCCCCAGGTGGTAGCGGCGGCCGTCCGGTTCGTAGTCAACGAAGCCGTCCCGCGTCAGGGAGCCGAGCAGGCGGTACGTGGTGCTGAACGGCAGATCCGCACGGCGGGAGATCTCCGCGGCGCTGGCGCCCCGCGGCTCGTCGCCCAGGAGGACCAGCAGGCCCAGGGCCTTGCCCACCATGTCCGTCCGCGAGTCCTCCCTGGCGGCCTTGGCAGGCTTCGAAGGGGCCTCCGCCGGATACCCGGAAGCGGCGGGAACATCTGTGGTTTGATTCACACTCATGCATCGATGTTCCCACATAGTGAGAGCTATTTCTAGATGGTGATTATTTTTGTTGACAAGTGACTGCGCTCACAGTCATGATTGCTACATCGCACAAGTAGCTTCCACCATGTGGCTACTAGTCCGGGTCTTTCCACGGACCTCCGGCTGCACCACACTTAAGCAAGCGGCAGCCGAGACCTTCCTGATCCATCCGCGACAACGTCGTCACACCAAAGGAACACCATGAGCCACACTGTCCCGTCCACGACGCCGGGTATAACCACAGGAGGGACGCCGAAGAAGGCGGCCCTTGCCAGCTTCCTGGGCAGCGCCGTCGAGTATTACGACTTCTTCATCTTCGGTTCCGCAGCCGCGCTGATCTTCCCGCATGTCTTCTTCCCCGATGCGGACACCAACGCGGCGATCATGTCGTTCGCCACCTTCGGCTTTGCCTACATTGCCCGCCCGGTCGGCGCCGTTATCCTCGGCCACTTCGGTGACAGGATAGGGCGCCGAAAGGTCCTCATGTTCACGCTGTTGCTGATGGGCGCTTCCACCTTTGCCATCGGCTGCCTGCCGGACTTCAAGACGGTCGGCTGGTGGGCCCCTGTCCTGCTGGTGCTGGCGCGTCTCTGCCAGGGCTTTTCCGCTGCCGGCGAGCAGGCCGGCGCCTCGTCCATGACGCTCGAGCACGCCCCGGACAACCGCCGCTCCTTCTTCACCTCCTGGACCCTGACCGGCACCCAGGGCGGCCAGATCCTCGCCGCCCTCGTCTTCATCCCGGTCCTCGCCCTGCCTGACGACATCAAGTACACGATCGGCTGGCGCATCCCGTTCTGGCTCAGCGCCGTGGTTGTGCTGGTCGCGTTCTTCATCCGCCGCACCCTGCACGAACCGCCGGCGTTCGAGGAGGCCCAGAAGACCAAGCAGATCTCCAAGCTCCCCGTCGCGGACCTCCTCAAGAGCCACTGGCGCGACGTCCTGCGCGTCATCGCCTGCGCCTTCATCGCCGCCGTGTCCACCGTCTTCGGCACCCTGGCCATCAGCTACGCCAAGAACGTCGCCGGCGTGGACGGCACCACCACCCTCTGGCTCGTCGTCGGCGCCAACTTCATGGCACTGGGCACCCAGCCGCTCTTCGGCATGCTCGCCGACAAGATCGGCCGCAAGCCGGTCTTCATCTACGGCGCACTGTCCAGCGCAGCCCTGACCCCGGTCTTCCTGCTGAGCCTCGAATCCGGCAACGTCGCGCTGATGTTCCTTGCGGCAATCGCGTTCTTCTCCTTCGGCTACGCTGCGGCCAACGCGGTCTGGCCCTCCTTCTACGCCGAGATGTTCAGCACCAACGTCCGCTTCTCCGGCCTCGCAATCGGCACCCAGCTGGGCTTCCTGATGGCCGGCTTCGCCCCGGCGATCGTGGCGGCCATGGGCGGCATCCAGCCCGGCGGCTGGGTCCAGATCTCCATCTTCACCGCAATCATCTGCCTCATCGCCACCGTCGCGGCGCTGACGGCCAAGGAAACATTCCGGGTCCCCACCAAGCAGCTCGGCCAGCGGTAGCCCCCCGCACCGGCAGCGGATCCCAACCGCATTTCCGAACAGCTTTTCCGCACCGCACGACGGCGGCCCGTCCCTTTGGGGGCGGGCCGCCGTCGTTAAATGCGTTGAGCGGGTCAGCGGGCCAACCGGTTAGCGGGCGGCGCCCAGTACCGCGGCGAGATCGAACTTCACCGGTTCCTCCAGCTGGTCATAGGTGCAGGAACGCGGATCACGGTCCGGACGCCAGCGCAGGAACTGGGCTGTGTGCCGGAACCGTTCGCCCTCCATATGGTCATACTTCACTTCCACCACGCGCTCGGGCCGCAGCGGGGTGAAGGACAGGTCTTTGCCGCCGCTCCACCGGCTTCCCTCGGCCTTCCGGGGAGTGCGCGCCCCCTCCTCCTGCCGGGCCCAGGCCCAGGGGTGGTCGTCAAAACCGGTGACCAGTTCCTGCAGCTCGGCAAACAGCTCCGCGCGCCGGGCCATCGGGAAGGCTCCCACCACGCCGACGTTTGCCAGCACCCCGGCGTCGTCGTAGAGCCCCAGGAGCAGGGAGCCGATCCGGTCCGGGCCGGAGGTGTGCACGCGGTATCCGGCCAGCACGCAGTCCGCCGTCCGTTCGTGCTTGACCTTGACCATCGCGCGCTTGTCCGGCTGGTAGCTGCCCTCCAGCGTCTTGGCCACAATCCCGTCCAGTCCGGCGCCCTCGAACTGCCGGAACCAGCGCTGCGCCGTGTCCCGGTCGGAGGTCGCGGCGGTGAGGTGGACCGGCGCCGCGCTGGCTGCCAGTGCGCGCTCCAGCTGCCGGCGGCGCTCGGAGAAGGGTTTGCCCGTGAGATCCTCGTCGCCGAGGGCCAGCAGGTCGAACGCCACGAAGCGCGCCGGGGTCTGTTCCGCGAGCAGCTTCACCCGGCTGGCGGCCGGATGGATGCGCTGCTGGAGCGCGTCGAAGTCCAGCCGGTCCCCGGAGGCCGCCACCAGGATGATCTCGCCGTCCACCACGCAGCGTTCCGGCAGCTCCGACTTCAGCGCCTCGACAAGCTCGGGGAAATAGCGCGTCATCGGCTTGCCGTTCCGGCTGCCGATCTCCACCTCGTCGCCGTCACGGAAGATGATGGAGCGGAAACCGTCCCATTTCGGTTCAAAGAGCCAGCCCGTTCCGGCGTCCGGCGACGGCAGGGCGGGGAGTGCTTTGGCCAGCATGGGCGCAATGGGAGGCATCAACGGCAGGTGCATAGCGCCCATTCTTGCGCCGCGGACCCGGGACCGCCACCCCCACGCTGTGGGTCTTCGCGAGGGGCTCCTCAGCTGGGGGCTCCTCGACACGGCCCGGCCCCGGCGGTAAACATGGGTGATGGCTACCATTGGGTTCCACGCCTCGCATGAGCAGATCAGCCCCCGCCGCCTCCTGCAGGACGTTCAACTGGCCGAGCAGGCAGGCTTCGATGCCGCCATGTGCTCGGACCATATTGAGCCGTGGTCCGCCCGCCAGGGCCACTCCGGGTTCGCCTGGTCCTGGCTCGGGGCCGCGCTGGCTACCACCGGTCTGCGCTTCGGGGTGGTGACGGCGCCCGGGCAGCGGTACCACCCGGCGATCATCGCGCACGCCTCAGCCACCCTGGCGGACATGTTTCCCGGCCGCTTCTGGATGGCCCCGGGCAGCGGCGAGTACATGAACGAGCACATCACCGGCCAGGCCTGGCCGCCGAAGGAAACGCGTCAGCGCCGGCTGGAGGAATGCGTAGACATCATCCGCAGGCTTCACGCCGGCGACGTGGTCACGCACCACGGCCTCGTCACGGTGGAGCAAACCCGGATCTGGGACGTTCCGGAGACCAAGCCGCCGCTCATTGCCCCGGCGGTGAGCGTGGAAACAGCGCGCCGGGCAGCTGCCTGGGCCGACGGACTCGTCACGGTCAACCAGCCGCCGGGAAAGCTGAAGGACATGCTGGCGGCCTACCGGGACGCCGGTGGCCGCGGGCCGGCTGCCCTCCAGGTCCACCTGTCCTGGGCGCCGACAGAGGCAGAGGCCGTCGCGATCGCCGAGGACCAGTGGCGCACCAACGTCTTTGCGCCGCCGATTCCCTGGGACCTGCCCACGGCGGCCCATTTCGACGGCGTCAGCGCCGGCGTCCAGGAGGACCAGGTGCGGGCGGCCGTCAACGTCTCCGCCGATGCCGGGCGGCACGCCCAATGGCTGGCCTCCTATCTGGACCTCGGATTCGATGAGCTGTACCTGCACTTTGTCGGTCAGGACCAGGCGCCCTTTATCGATGCCTTCGCCGAACACGTCCTCCCCCAGCTCCGCCCGGCGGCGGGACTGGCTTCGTTCGGAACGGACGGTGCGCTGTGAGAATCGCCGAGACCTCGGACCTCTGGTGGAAGAACGCGGTGATTTACTGCCTGGATCCGGAGACGTTCTTCGACGGC
>Ga0207645_10000168_pt1 | contig 52201 bp, 56 predicted proteins | sample KBSM53metaG_FD_184331 | JGI IMG/M metagenome (GOLD analysis project Ga0207645, IMG submission 184331) | Miscanthus rhizosphere microbial communities from Kellogg Biological Station, Michigan, USA - KBS M5-3 metaG (SPAdes) (version 2) | ecosystem: Host-associated > Plants > Roots > Rhizosphere >...
AATGCAGCAGTGGTTAGGGCTTTTCATAAAAAGATCCCGGTGTTCAGACCCGGGACTTTTTAATGAACAATTTTCAAAAACCTTCGACTCAGATCGCAAATGAATGCCTTGTATTATAAGTGGCAGTATTCGCCTGCCTTTTATGATATGTAACATAAGAAACTGCGAGGATGCCGAGAATAATGAGTGGCATGAATGTCACAAATCCAAAACCGAATATCACTGTATTTGATATGGCGGCGCATACAAAATCGAACGTAAACCCGGCATAAATCCATTCTTTCAAACGGCCTTTTACTACGGGTAAAATAAGTGCGATAGATCCTGCCACTTTGAATACAGTAAGCATAACACCGAAGTAAGCGGGGTAGCCAAGACTGCTGATTCCTTGTTTTGCCAACTCTGTTTGCGACGTTAACGCAGGCATTACACCTTCAAATAAGAAAATAAAACCTGTCGTAATCCAATAGATGATGTTTGTCTTTTTCATGTTATTAATTTTAAAAAGTTTATTTGATTGGTTATGATCAGGGAATAAGATTCCCCGCCGCCTTTCAGCGGAATTTTTTTATGGATTAAAAAATATTAATGATTCCGGATCCTTCAGCAGGTGAAGCAACTGCTAATTGGATTCTGTGTATTTCTTAAAGTTGTCCAGTATCGCCTGCCAGCCTCCCTTTTGCATTTCTTCTGAGTTTGTCGATTCAGCTTCAAAACTTTCGGTAACTTTTGTTTTACTTCCCTGCGACGCAAATTGTACCTGTACTTTTCTTCCGTCACCCATTGTATACTCTATAGTTTCATTATTCTTAACAGCATCGTATACGCCGCCAAAGTCAAAACCGAAGCTGCCATCTTTTGCTTCCATTCTGATAGAAAATGTACCGCCGGTCCTGACATCGTTTTGTGCACGGGGAGTATGCCAGTCGTCCGATGCATTGTTCCATTGTGTGATGTGTTCCGGCAATGTCCAGTATTTCCATACTTTTTCTACAGGAGCATTTACTGTACTCTCTACCGTGATAACTGTTTTTTTAGTTGCTGTTTCCATGATTATAAGTTTGTTGAGGTTATTGTTTCAATTGCGATACAAACTTCCGCCAAGTTTTCGAATTATGGCATGTGCAATTACGACAATTATGGGGCATTTTGCGACTCGATAAAAAACCTGGCAATTATTATTCTTTAGCTATTGAAATGGCCCGAAATGACAAAGGCCCCGAAGGGCCTGTTGGGTTATAAGGGTCAGTTGAAAATTATTTTCTTGTTCCTTCAAAATCACTTTCATAATTCGTAAAACCGGTGACTTTATAATCAAACCTGATCGTGTCGTCTTTCTTTCCTTTTGTTAAAAGAATACCGGTACCGGTAACTGTAATTGATTTACCGCTGCCTGCATTAGTAAACGTTTGTGAAGGTATCTTCAATGAATTTCCCTCCAGCACTGCATTGAGTGGTACATTTAAAAAGCCGCCAAATTCTTTGATCTTAAAATTGCTGCCACCGCTATTGTCTATTTGCAGGGTGAACGTTTCTGAAGACGTTACCACAAGGTACTTGCCTGCGAAGGCAGATTGCTGCGCAGATGAATCATCGTGACTGTTTTTGCTACAAGCTCCCAGGATTAATGTGAAAGAAAGCAGGAGAATAGAAAGGTTTCTGAAAATAACAAATGAATGTTTCATTAGATTAAGGTTAAGGTTGTTTGATTTTGATTTCAGATCAAACGTACAGTTACCGGGCCCGGATTCAATAGAGGATTTAGTGGAATGACAATTTTTGTTAGTGAATGACGTGCAGCAAGTGGAGGGAAAAGTAAAACGTGTAAGTCGTAATATCATGATTCCTGTCTTGCATTTCACGTTCAAAAAAAGCCTTGTATCGGCATTTATGAATTTTCTATTGATTCAGATACCCGTATGTAATATCCATTGATATCAATGAATGCAAACTCTTTCATTTTATATGGATGTTCGCGAAGCGGGTCGGCGATGTTAATGCCCTTGTTTTTGTATTCTGAGTATATGTTTTCGATGTTATCAACAAACCATAAAACGGGCAGGCGGTTCCTGGTTGTGTTGATAAGCTCAGTGTATTCGGTGTTTTCGGCAAAAAGCAGCCGTAACTCATCTCTTCTTATTCCCCCGTCTTTTTCTTTCCATATCCACTCTTCATAAAATCCAAGTGTATCGCGGTAATAATCCAGTGTTTCTTTTAAATTCTTTACCGGAAGATGGCAATTGGCGCTGACAAATTTTTTTTCTTTCATGCAATATCATTTCATTTTTTTGAATGAAAGTTGTTTTGCCTGCAACGCTTTCCGAAGTACAGGCATTGATGATGGTCCTATTCCATGCAGTTTCAATACTTCTGCTTCAGTATATTTTGAAAGCTTTTTCAATGTATCAATCCCTGCATTTTCAAGAGCCCTTCGTGCGGGTGCTCCCAATAATTTAAGGAAATCAGCTGCCGGTTCGCGTTGTTTTTCACAAATAGGGCAGACAGGACAACTGCTGCTTTTATAATAGCTGTGTCCGTTCGGACAGGTTCTTAACGTTCCTTTCGTAACTGCCATTTTTAAACCGTTGAAATGCTCATGCAAATTTAATTCTGTTAAAAATTGAAATTATACCGTGATCCAATTTAGTTTCAGATATAGCTTAACCACCAGTGTTTGTGCGTTTCTTTGTACTTGCTGTACCAACGACAGGGGAAATATAAAATTACAATAACCGCAATCCACGCAGCGTACACAGTCCAAAGCGGGTACCCTGCACCGTAAGGGAGGCTACCATCTCTGAAATGATCAAAATCCAGGTCTTTCCAGCCATGCCCGGTGACAAAAAACGTGAGCCATGATAAACTGTGGATCACTATTACATGAAGTATGTAATAGAAAAAAGGAGTTTTGCCGAAAACAACAATTTTTTCCGTAACGCTGTTCTTTATATTCTCTGCATAACTCAAAAAAATCAATGCAGGGCCTATAGTGATAAGCATAAATAAAAGAGACGGCGGGTATTTGGTGACTTTAATAAAATCCAGCAATGTATATACTGGATTTTTTTGTACTGACCACGTATGCATATCGCCATAAACATTCGTCCAACGGATGATAATAAATCCGATGATAGACAGTGTTCCGGCCATCCGGAGAATTTTTCTTCGATAACCTGATGACACTTCTGTTAAATATAATTTGCCTGTACAATAACCAACGATCATTAACCCTAACCAGGGAAGAAATGGATATTGAATTGCAATCATAAAATTTTTATTGACAATAAAACTGTTTTGCTGGTGAACAAGGGACCATACTAAGGATTTAAATGAAAACTGATCACCCGCTGTTATGGGATCAAGTAAGTTGTGTCCGAAAACGATTGCAAGTCCCGTAAGGAGCAATATTTTATAAGGGAGAAATTGCAATACCGACAGTATCACCATACTTATACCAATCGCCCAGATCACCTGCAGGTACATTAAAGAAAAATAAAAATTCCATAATGGAAGGATAATAAATATTTCAACGGCAATCAGCCAGAGCCCCCTGGTAAAAAGAAATAACGCAACTTCTTTTTTTGTTTTTCCCTTGCTCCCATATAAAAAAATACCTGTACCGGAAAGAAATACAAACACCGGGGCACAAAAATTAGTTATCCATCGGGTAAAAAATAAAAAAGGAGTCGTAGTTGAAAGATCAAGCGGGTCCTGGTCAAGGCCAACACCGATATGAAAGTAATCACGGCAATGGTCGAGCGCCATAACGATCATCACAAACCCTCTCAATAAATCAATAGATTGTACTCTGTTGCGTTTTTGCAGGTTATTCATGCTGGAGTGGCTTAATGGCCGGTATTGATAATACTGATAACTGTAACGAATATAGTTATAGGCTTTGATTTTAGCCACGAAGAAACGTAGATGGGAAGTTTCAGTTAACAGGAAGGGAAAACAATTACCGCTGTTAAATCTTTTTTTCAATCAGCCAATGATGTCCAAAAGGATCCCTGACATCTCCCTGCCTGTAGCCATATTCGTAGTCTTGCGGTTCACTCAACAAAGTGGCGCCTGCTTCAACTGCACGATTAATAATTGCATCTACATCATTTACAAAAATGCCCAAGATAACTGTATTGCCACCGGCTGTTTCAGGACTTAGGTTCAATTGTTTCACCGACTCCTGGCGGATGTGAAACATAGCGCCTTCAAATGATAATTCAGCCACGTGTACAGAACCATCATCGTTATTCCATCGTCTTAACTCAATCATGCCGAAAGCGGTTTTATAAAATTCTATAGCGGCAGCACCATCGCTGAGAATAAGCTGCGGTGCAAATGTTGCGGGAGATTCCTGACCAGGCATTTTTATAGATTTAAAAGGGATTATTATTAAATTGATAACTACAAGTTATCGAAATTTTTTGCAGGGATCTGTTATCGTTTTATTGTATCGAGTTTTGTCTGCCACTCTTGTTTTAATGTTTCCATTTTTTTGCCCGTCAGCTTTTCCAGCATTTCCTGTTCCTGGTTAAATGACGCGATGGCTGTAAGTAATATTTTTATTCCATAGGTCTCTGCTATGTATTTTACCAACGACGCAGAGCCATGGTAAAAGCATGGTGCATAGTTTATCCTGTCTTTCGAACCCAGCTCAGGCATAATTCCCTTTGCGCCGATATAGGGAACTATGTAGGCAGCCTTTTCTGATTTTTGATCCGCGAGATACAAACTGTCTGTATTGACCGAATAACTCCTTGAAAAAATATCAAACCATTTCAGATTGAGTGAGCGACTTACCTGCAATGAAATATAATCAGCTAACCCTTCATGAAGCCAGAGCGGCATGTTTTTCATCTGCTCATCTTCTGAAACAGACTTGCTCATCCAGCTACCGGTTTTTGAATCAAGCATTTCATGCATGGCTTCGTGCAGCCATGGCGCTTTGCCGCTTTTTATACGCCAGAATGAAACAGATAAAAAACCAGCAGCAGATGCGTGTGAAATGATCGTATCGAAACGAAAATAAAAGGTATAGGGCTGGGTGAATGAATGTGATTGCCAACTCTGTGGAGCATTAATAAATTTTTCAGCAGCGAGTATGCCGGTATTGATCGTGTCTGCTATCGCTTTCATTTTATCGCCAGAAAGTGAATCTTTCGGGAACCAACATATGGTTTTCCCTTTTGAAATTTTTATACCGTTGTTTACCAGGTAGGTAATGTTTGCACTGTCGCCATCATACAGGTTGGGAACTTTTGAAAAATCAGGTAATTGGGCAGCAGCAGAAGTTGAAACAAAAAGGAGCAATGTGATATGTAAACTAGAAAACTTCACCTCGCGTTTTTATAAATATACCCGTAAAACCGTGTATGACGTAACTTTTATTTGAAAAACCGTTTGTTCTATATCTGCCAAAGAGAAATAGTACATAATTTGTGCAACAACTGCTTACGTTATGTACAAACTTCAATTGTTGCTTTGCCTTTCTCTTTTATTTATCCGGTGTGGTAACGGTAATAGCAAAAAAGATTCTGCGTCTGTTGACTTCCCGGATGAAATGGTTCACTTCGTTGCTTACGCGAAGAACCCTGTCTTTTCAGGTACGGATACAAATACATGGGATCGTCACATCCGCGAACGCGGATACATTTTAAAAGAAGGCGATGAATATCACATGTGGTATAACGGTTACCGGGACATTGACTCAGTGAAACATCTTGGCTATGCAACTTCGCATGATGGTTATACCTGGACAAGATATGCATCCGATCCTATCTACGACAAAGGCTGGGTGGAAGATATGTGCGTTGTAAAATCAGGCAGTATGTATTATATGTTTGCAGAGGGCAGGGGAGATACGGCGCATATGCTGACATCATCTGATCGTATCCATTGGACCGAGCAAGGCAACCTTGACATACGGCAGGCAAACGGTAAATCTATTACTCCGGGCTCTTATGGTACACCTGCCGTCTACAAGGAAGATAGCACCTGGTATTTATTTTATGAACGGGGTGATTTGGGAATATGGCTCGCAACGTCCAAAGATTTAAAAGTATGGACTAACGTACAGGATGATCCTGTTATACCCATAGGTCCTGATGCATACGATTTATATGCTGTGGCTATGAACCAGGTAATAAAGTATAAAGGGCTTTATTATGGATACTATCATGCGTCCGCGTATAAGGATTGGCGTGAGTGGTCAACAAATGTTGCCGTCTCAAAGGATTTGGTTCATTGGAAAAAATATCCAGGCAACCCGATCATCGGGGAAAATAAATCCAGCGGTATTATGATTCACGATGGAAAACGATACCGCCTGTATACGATGCATGATAAAGTATGCGTACACTTCCCGCTTACAGACAGCTTACCCTGATTCATTCCTTTTATTTTTTATTCCGTACGAAGCGACTTTACGGGGTTGATCAACGCCGTCTTAATTATTTCTTTGCTGATAACCGCCAGTGCAACGGCAATAACGACCAGGGCCGGGATTATAAACATCCAACCATTCAATCGGACATGATAGGCATAGCCGGACAGCCATTTGTTCATAACAAAACCGGCAATCGGTAATGCAATGAACAATGCTACAATAACCAGCTTCAAAAAATCTTTTGTCATCAACGTCAGAAGTTGCTTCAGTGAAGCGCCCAATACTTTACGGATGCCGATCTCTTTTGTGCGCTGTACAGCAATCAATGCTGCCAGACCATACAGGCCAAGACAGGAAACAAGTATAGCAAGCAGGGTAAAATCTTTGAACAAAGACATCGTGATGTTATCTTTTTCATATTGCTTTTCTATTATCTCGTCAAAGAACGAATAATCGGGTGGAGTAGATGGGAAGTATTGTTTAAATGTTGTTTTTACAATAGCCAGGTCTTTTGGATTTATCCGGATACTCGTCGTGTTGGCGGGAAATGTATTATAAACCATTACGAGAGGTTCGACCAGGTTATGCATGGACCTGTAATAAAAGTTTTTAGTAACACCTACTATCTTTCCTTTGTGTCCCCATCCTTCGATCGAATGCCCGATACCCGATTTCCACCCCATCATTTTTACAAACGCTTCATTCACGATAAATCCTTCGTTTTTATCTGTGCCGAAATCATCCGATAAATTCCGGCCTTCCATCAATTGTATTCCAAACACAGGTAAGAAATAAGGATCGATGGCATAATAATTACACATTAATTCTCTTTTCTTTCCAAAAGATTCAACAACAGTTGACGACAATGTCATTCCTTCCGCCGTCATACCATTGCCGATGGTGACGCCATGTACTTCCGGTCGCTGACGCAATGCGTCCTGGAATGCATGAACAGACGACAACAACGCAGAATCGCGGGGCAGGTAAATATTCAGCAACTGGTCTTTGTTGAAACCAAGATCTTTTTGCTGGATATATTTCATCTGGTTATAAATAACAGTGGTGCCCAGGATCAACGCAGCGGCGATAGCGAACTGTGTTACTGTTATAGATTTGCGTAGAAAAATTCCCTTTGTGCTATGTCGCCAGTTGCCTTTCAGCACTTTCACCGGTTTAAAACGGGATAAGACGAAAGCAGGGTACAAGCCGGCCAGTAAAAATGTAATGATGAACATCACAGACATGAACAGGAAATTGTCCTGCCAGTCAATGGATAATTTTGTTTGCAATAATTTATTAAAAAACGGGAGACCTGCAATGACTAACGCTATGGCGCATATCCAGGAGATGGCAACAAGAAAAAACGATTCAAACAAGAACTGGCGGAGCAACTGAAAAGGTATTGCCCCACTTACTTTGCGGATACCCACTTCTTTCGCTCTTTCAGTTGCTTTGGCTGTTGAAAGATTGATGTAATTCAACAGGGCAATAAATAAAATAAAAATAGCCAGCAGGGAAAAAATATAGTTGAATTGCTTGTTTCCCTTGGGTGTATCTATAAATTTTCCACGGCTGAAATGAACATCCTTTAAGGGTTCCAGCATAAATTCAACACTGTAATTTTTTGCGCCCTGTGCATCCAGTTCCGGTTGAAGATATTTTTTACTTATTGCCGCAACCTTTTGCCTGAAATTTTTAAGATCCGGTTTTGTTTTGAAGAGAATATAACTATATACGTCAAAATCATCGAGCCATGTGGCGTTTTTGGAAAGATCGGCCGATAATAGAGCATCTATATGAATATCCGAATTTACCGGCCTGTCTTTAATTACCCCGGTAATCAGCAAGGGCTGATCATTGCATATGATAGTTTTACCGATGGCTGAGGTTTTCCCAAAATATTTTTTTGCAATTGTCGCTGTGATAACTGCAGCATTGGGATTTTTCAACGCATCTTTTTCAGTGCCTTCAATAAATTCAAAATCAAAAATGGAAAAGATCGTTTGATCCGCTTTGTAAAAAGCATCTTCACGAAACACATCATTGTTGAATTTGATGATTTGCGGCGAAGGTTCAATCCGTACTACTGATTCTACTTCGGGATAATCTTTTCTGAGTATGTCGGCCAGTTGTACAGGAGTGGTTGCCAATACCAGGTCAGATTCCGGCGTATGATAAGTACCTGTGATTCTTACAATGCGATCAACATTTTTGTTGTATAAATCATAAGTCATTTCATTGCGCACATACAGAAATATGATCATGCAGGCAGCAATGCCGATAGCAAGACCGAGGATGTTGATAAACGAAAAGCTTTTGTGTTTTACAAGATTTCGCCAGGCGATAGTAAAGTAGTTTTTGATCATAAGAGACAGTTGGGTGAATGAAGATTGACAAAGAGGGAAAGGGTACTGACTGCAATCTTAAAAATTAATTGCGGATTAAAACAACGGGGAAATTCTTTTTAGGAAACTAATAACAGATAATTACGCCATCACCTTTTTGCTGATAAAAACGAATTGGTTGTGGTGCAATAATTCGCCAGCAGAGTTTTGCCTGCCTTTTGATTAAACTTTTTATGAAATACAAACATATCCCAGAACCAGGTTCTCTGGGCGATTAACAATTCGAAGCTTCTTGTTAAAGTGTCGCCGGGATGTATTTCGTCAAACCCGTATTGGTATCGGTCGGGAAATGTGACCGGAAACTGACCGGCGGTTATAGCGGAAACAATTATACCTTGCCCGCAGGCAGGATGTTTTTTTAATGGATGAAGCCTGATCTTCAGGCAATTTTCGCAACTGCTATCCTCAGTTAACGTGAATATGTTCGATACTTTTAGTATTTCGTTTTCTTTTTTCAATGCCGGATTTATTATAAAGGCAGTTTGCCTTTCACCGCTATATGCAAATTCGCGGTATTCTTTTGGAAAAACCTTATAGGAATAGCAGGACGTTAAAATTGCGGAAGCAAGTAAGATGAGTATTAGCCTGAGCATAACAGTTACCATTGGCCAATTTAATTCTTTATCGGAATTATGTACACCAGCTTACGGAAGGTCGTATAAATATTTTGTCCAAAGATTTCTTGCAAAGTCTTTGAAAGACGGCGGCAAACCTTCAAATTCTTTACCAGGATTATACTTACCGCCATTTCGCTCATCAACCGCATTCTTTGCAGGCTGACTGGTGCCACGGATAGCATATTTTTTATTTCCCTGGTACATGATCAATTTTAATGTTCTGGGACTAACGTCGCTTGTACATGCAGTACTATACATAAGCCACACTTCTGCAATACCATTGTTGTCGAGGTCTGTAATTTTTGTGGCACCGTTCCTGAACTCTGCAATGTTATCGTAGTTGCAGGCTTTTTCAAAATCGGCCAGCTTCCACAATAAGGAATCTTTCCCGATAAAATGATAAGCATATAATTCCTTATCTGCGCATTCTCCATTGCAATCTTCTCCGTACTTTGACTTTTTAGCAGAGGACTTTATCTCATCCGTAACACAAAGAATAAGGTAATTATCACCGAGATGATCTGTCCACCTCCGGAATTGCTTAATGTTTCCTGTAATTTTTGATTTAAATCTGGCGGAGTCTGTCAAAAGCTGACTTGAATTCGTCTGTGTATGCCCGCGTATTATTAAGAATAAAAGAAAAAATAGAGTTATGGTTCGCATAAATTGAATTCTACTCCTGTGGTGGTTATCCTATTTATTGACCGCAACAAGATATAAAATTTGATTTGTAGTTAAAAGCGGTGATTAAACTGGTAATTTCCCCTCGATCCTTTTCATGAAGTCAACAAAACCGCCTTAATACAATTATCCATCTTTTTATCAAAAACTTCATATGCCCTTGCGCCTTCCTGCAAAGGAAATTGATGTGTGATGATATCTTCTATCGCATATCGTTGCGGTACTTCTTCACGCAGTAACTTTTCTGCATAATACCGCGCCGGGCAACGGCCGGTTTTGTAGACAAGATTTTTATCATACGCTTCACCGGGAGAAAATGAAAAATGTTTCGCAGTATGAACACCGACGGATGAGATAGTGCCGCCCGGCCGGAGAAGATCAATGGCCAGTTTTAATGTTTTATCGCTGCCTACTACTTCCATTACAGCATCGGCCCCCCGTCCTTCTGTATAATTGAAAATTTCACCTATTACATCTACTGTTGAAGGATTCAACGGGGTAGCACCAAATCTTTCTGCCATAGCTAATCGCCCGGGAACAACATCTATTGCAATTAATTTTTGAGCGCCAAGATGCTTTGCCGCAAGTATGGTCATAAGACCGACGGGACCACAACCTATTACTATATACATGCCAGGCGGCTTAATACCGGCATTGTCTGCACAGAAATATCCGGTGGAAAAAACATCGCCCAATAACAATCCCTTTTTTTCATCCAGGTCCGTACTTAACGGAACCAGCGTGCTATCGGCCATGGGCACACGAATGCAGGCAGCCTGCGCTCCATGCAGGCCATGTCCTTTTTCCACCCAGCCAAACAGGTTGCCTTTTTCACAACGGCAGGTAAGACCAATGCGGCAATAATAACACATACCGCAGGAAGTAGTAAACGGGCTGAGTACCCTGTCTCCCTTTTTGAATTTCTTTATCTCTTTTCCTGTCTCTTCAACAATGCCGGTGAATTCATGCCCCATCACCGTACCGTAGTCCAGACCGGTCTCCCGGCCATGATATACGTGAAGATCTGAGCCACAGATACCCGACAACGTTATTTTAACTATTGCATCAGTTGGATAAAGTAATTCAGGATCACTGACGGTGCTGTATTCAATGATTTCTTTTCCGCCGAAGGTGAGCGCTTGCATGCTGTGAAGATAAGATTGGCAACTGCAAAACTATCTTCCTCCGGAAGCAATTTATTTTTGATGAAGACACAACCCATTTCCGTCCAGGTCTTTCAGCCACGCAAATCTGCCCCACGGCGTGTCATCGATCTTTTCAACGTTTATACCTTTTGCTTTTAATGCACCGGCTTCTTTTTCGATATCATTTGTTTCGAAAATGATTCCATGAAAAGCAGCGAGTGAAATGGTTGTATCATGACCGGGCAATCCTAACTGAAGCCAGGTTTCTCCATTTCCCATCGGCGCTTCCGCTATAATCTGAAATCCGAGCTTCAGGTAAAATTCTTTTGCTTTTTGCTGATCCGCTACGGGTATCATAATAACTTCTACTGTTTTCATTGCTTGATTTTTAATTGTTCAAACTTCATTTGACATGGTAAAGCTATTGCGAAAACGACCGGGCGACACAGGGTGAATACGACATTCCTGCATGTTGATCGCGACAGTGCTTTCATATACTTTTGTTTTATGAAACACATCTCCATTCTTGCCTTGCACGATGCAACCATAAATTGTATTGACAGCAGTTACCAGATCCTGAACCGGGTAAACGATTTTCTGAAATACCAGGGAAAAGAACCATATTATACTGTTGAAATTATCGGGTCAGACAAGCATATTGAGTTGAGCCGCGGTCTTTATCATATCCGGGTGAATAATACCATACAGGAAATAAAGAAAACTGATTTAATCGTTATCCCATTATTATGCGGCGACTTTGCCAGGGCTTTAAAGGAAAATGAACCGTATCGCGATTGGGTGATATCGCAATATCACCAGGGCGCTGAGATTGTGAGCCTTTGCGTGGGATCGTTTTTCCTGGCGTTTACCGGGCTGCTTAACAACAGGAAATGCGCCATACACTGGGCGGCCAGGAACGAGTTTGCACATATGTTTCCTGACATCCATTTGATTGATGATACAATCATTACAGACGAAAACGGAATTTATACTTGCGGTGGCGGCTATTCATACCTGAACCTGCTTTTATACATAATTGAAAAGCACCTCGGGCGGGAAATGTCTGTGTTGGCGTCAAAGATGTTTGAAATCGATATTGAGCGAAAGAGTCAGAATCCTTTTATGATTTTCATGGGGCAGAAAAGGCATGAAGATAAAGATGTGCTGATGGCGCAGGAATTTATCGAAAACAATCCGGCAGAAATGTTTACCGTTGACGCCATTTGTGAAAAGGTTGGAGTAGGACGAAGAACGTTTGAACGCAGATTTAAAAAATGCACCAGTAACTCTGTCGCTGAATATATTCAGCGGGTCAAAGTTGAGTTTGCAAAAAAACAATTGGAATCGGGGAGAAAAACGGTGAATGAAATTATATACGAGGCAGGGTATAGTGATATTGATGCGTTCCGGAAAGTATTCAAAAAACATACTGATTTATCACCGGTTGATTATCGTAAGAAATATAGGGCATAACTTGAAAGCCTAATCGATTAATAAGTGACCGGTAAATGATGCCAATCTACTATTTACCAGCGCTGATTTGAATTTTTATTGAGGTTTTGCAGGTTGTTTTTGGTTTAGGCATAAAATTTGAATCAAAAATTCGAAGTAATCTTTTATAACCGGGTTGTTGCGCAGCGGTTTATTACTATATTTTTCCCGGTTATTACGATTTATATAGTCTTGTGTGCCGTTTTCAATTTCTTAACCCACAAATTCTTTCGAAATCTCATTGTTGAAATTTATTATTTGACTATCATTGCAGAGAATTTCTTCTATCCATTGCTAAACACCCCTTTCGCGCTTTCCTGGTTAGTTTCTCAATACCCTATTTAAAGAGCCGTCTGAGACTTCTTGTCTACCTCGTTCCCTGTTTAACAAGTCCACCTTGTCTGTAGTTTATGTTTAGATGGTTTAATTGTAAAAATTAGACACGAAGAAATATTTGAAAGCGTCAGATCTGTGTTGCCGGTTAATTCTTACGCCTGATTTTCTCAAATGACCTTCAGTTTATTTATTACTGGATCCGTATCGTAATGACGACTATGTGTTGAACATCAGCGTTTGTTGTTCTTAGCTGCAAATTTAAATGCAGTTATGATAACCCTTAAAAACAAAAAAATGAAGCCTTTTTTACTTGCTCTCACGTGCTTGTTCGTATCAGGTTATTTTATTCAGACTTACGGTCAAACTCTTCCGCAAGGATTCAGCCTTTCTAAAATCGAAAGAGTCGGACCCTGGACGCAACCAATCGCAGCCGCCTTCAATAAAGACGGCAAAAAATTATTTGTCTGGGAAAAAGCCGGTAAGGTCTGGTTGTTTAATTGGGACGCCACAATGCAGAAATATGTGCAGCAGGCAGATCCGGTACTCGACATTTCTCCCGAGGTGGGTGACTGGCGCGATTTTGGTCTTATCGGGTTTGCCCTCGACCCTGACTTCGACAATAACGGTCTTGTATACCTGTTATATGTAGTAGACAGGCATTACTTAATGAATTTCGGGACCGCAAACTATGATCCCGCCAAAAACGAATATTTCAATGCAACTATAGGCCGCATAACGCGGTATAAAACCGTCACCAATGGCAATGCAGTAACAACGGATTATAATTCCCGCACCATTCTGCTTGGAGAAACTAAAACGACCGGCATACCGATCCTGTTTGAGTCGCATGGTGTAGGAACACTGATTTTTGCCGCCGATGGCACGTTACTCGTTTCCAATGGCGATGGTTCGAGTTATAACGGCGATGATGTGGGATCTAAACCGGAAACTTATTTTCAGCAGGCAATCACTGACGGTATTATACGGCCCGAAGAAAATGTAGGCGCTTTCCGCGCACAAATGATCAACTCTCTTAATGGAAAAATATTGAGAATTGACCCGAAGACCGGTAACGGCATCAGCAGTAATCCTTTTTATGATGCAGCTAACCCGCGTTCGGCCAAATCACGCGTATGGGCGTTTGGACTCCGCAATCCTTTCCGCATGTCAGTTAAACCTAACACGGGTTCAACAAATCCTGCAACGGGCGATATCGGCGAAATATACGTGGGTGATGTAGGGCTGGGTGCATACGAAGAGATCAACATAATAAACAGTGCAGGACAAAATTGCGGATGGCCAATCTACGAAGGGTTTACGTATACTTTAAAAAACGGCCCCAACGACAATAGCCAGTATGTTGCCAAGTCGACCACCACTGAAAATAAAGACGAGCCAAACCCGCTATATAACAGCGGCGGCTGTACGCAGCAGTATTTTCATTTCGGCGACCTGCTGAAAGAAGCGACTGCCGACGGCAACACAACTATATATAATCCCTGTAGTCCTACCACGCCAATAGCCAGCGCTACGCCCAGCCGCTTTGTCCATCATCGTCCTGCCATCGATTGGCGTCACCAGGAATTTAATGGTGATAGTGCACGTGTTGGAATCTTTAACGGCAATGTTGCCAGCTTTGCCCAGATAGGATCACCACAGTCAGGTGTCACTGGTCAGCCTTTTCATGGCAACTGTACTGTCGGTGGCACATGGTACAGCCCATCTTCGTTTCCGCCCGAATGGTCCGACGGATATTTCATGGCCGATTATGTGAATTCGTGGATCAAATTTGTGAAAATGAAAAATGCGGTAGAGGTACAGGAGGTGAAATCTTTTACTTCTGATGGTTTTGGCCTTATCATCTTTTTGCTGCAAAATCCGATGGATGGCAGCCTCATTGTTGTTGATTATTCCGAAAGCCGCGGTGGCGTACAGGTAGACAGGATTACCTACGGCGGAAGCCAGCCACCGGTTGCAGTGGCTACTTCTGATAAAAAATTTGGTCCTTCCGGTTTGGTGGTCAACTTCACCGGCGATCAATCAAAGGATCCGGAAAATGGCGCATTAACTTATTCGTGGGATTTTGGTGATGGCAGTGCATTGAGTACACAAATGAATCCGCCCGCACATACATTTACAACAAATAATAATTTGCCAAAGAAGTTTGTTGTAAAACTCACCGTGAAAGATAACATGAATATGACGTCAACGGACAGTGTTATTATTTCGATCAACAATACGCCGCCTGTTGTAAATATCATAAGCCCCGTAAAGAACTCAAAATACATTACCAACTCGCCTAATGTGGATACAGTGTATACATTGCAGGCTACCGTTACGGATGCTGAACAGCAGGACGGCGACTTAAAATATGCATGGCAAACAATACTGCGGCATAACACGCACGAACATGCTGAAGCTATCGATACCAATCGTATCACTTCATCACTTATTTCACGTGTGGGATGTAACGGCGATACGTATTACTGGCTCATAAGACTTACCGTCACGGATGCGTTTGGTTTATCAACTACAGATTCCTCAAAAATGTTTCCGCTTTGTGAAGGCGATGTGGTATTGGCTGTCGAGCTCGTGTCGTTCAGTGTCAATACACAGAACAATGCGAATGTAGTGAAGTGGACGACCAAAAACGAAGTGAACAGCAGCAACTATATCGTAGAGCGGAGCAGCAGCGGCCAGGATTTTCAACCGATCAATCAGCAGCAAAGTAATAACCTTCCGGGTGAACAAAGTTATTCGTTCGCGGATGACAAATATTTCCCGGGTACCAATTATTACCGCTTAAAGGTGATCGATGTTACCGGTAAGTCTACGTATTCTCAAACGATAAAAGTGTATAATGGAGCAGGTACTGATGATGTTCTGCGTATAACACCAAACCCGGTATCGAAACAATTTACATTAGCGACATCATTCCCTGAAAACGGACCTGTGTCAATAAGAATAATAGACGCAACTGGAAAAGTAGTAAGACAGATCAGTGATAATGTTACAAGGGGATCGATCACCATGCAGATATACCAATTGGAAAAATTAGCCGCAGGTACGTATTTCCTGGAAGTAAAACAAAAAGACTATATACGGAATACCAAGTTTGTAAAAATAGATTAGTGAGAATTTATTGATACCCTCTCTTCCTGCACGCCCGGGGTTTTACCAATACGATTTGAAATTAAATCGGTTATTGGTAGATCCCGGGTTTTTTTTGCATGTAATAATGTTCATTTGCAAGCCGCCATTTAAGAGATGTTAAAAGTCCAACCAACTACGAAAGTCTTAGTACATTTGTTGACGCTCTTGCCGGCAATTTCAAATCATTTAAAAACTTACTGGCCATGAAATGGAGACAGATTTTACTTACCGCTACTATAGGTTTTGTTTCAGCTATCGGGGGCATGTGGTGTTACAGCAAATTTATAGCGCCAAAAGACCACGCGGTAATTATGCCTGAAGAGAAGAAGTTATCGGCAATGTATGCTAAGTATATTGACAACAATATTGCGGTACCGCCTGAAAACACGGCCGATTTTATTGCAGCGTCGGAAACTGCTATCCCGGCTGTAGTGCATATCAAAACAAAAATCGTTCAGAAACAAGGTAATCAGTCACAGCGTAATAAAGATATTACCGATGATTTGTTTGAACGGTTCTTTAACCTGGAACCTGATGCCCTGCCGGAACAAAGAGGTTCAGGAAGTGGTGTATTGATCAGTGAAGATGGTTATATCGTAACAAACAATCACGTTATTGCCGGTGAGCAGGGAGGCAACAGCGTAGCCAATGAGATAGTGGTTGCACTCAGCGATAAAAAAACATACAAAGCAAAATTGATCGGCCGGGATCCGGCGAGTGACCTAGCTGTTATAAAAATTGATGGCAATGATCTGCCTTACCTGAGTTTTGGCAATGCCGATGATACAAGAATCGGTCAATGGGTATTGGCTGTCGGCTATCCATTAACGTTGGAAACGACCGTAACCGCAGGAATTATCAGTGCAAAGGGACGTACCATTGGTATCAACCGGCGGCAAAGCCAGGCGCCTATTGAATCTTTTATACAAACAGATGCTGCTGTAAACCTGGGAAACAGCGGTGGGGCATTAATGAATACCGATGGCGAACTGATCGGAGTTGTTTCTTCTTTTCTCGGCCCGAATGGCGCGTATGCCGGTTATTCATTTGCTATTCCCTCTAATCTTGTGAAGAAAATCGTGAACGATCTGATTCACTATGGAAAGATAAATTTACCTTATCTCGGTGTACAATCAGATGATGATAAGGATACAGGCGATGGCGTGCCTATCGGCTCTGTTACGAAAAACAGTGCCGCTGAGGAAGCCGGGTTAAAAGGCGGCGATATTCTTACGAAGATTAATGATATGCCTGTCAATTCGTGGAGCGAATTGCGCACTGTTCTGGCAAGGTTCAGTGCGGGTGACGAAGTGAAAATTTCGTTTATTCGTGATGGTAAGAAAAAAACAGCCACCGCGAGGCTGAAGTCGAAGTCAATGATGAAGGATGAGGGGAATGATTCGGGTGAAAAAATGATTGAAAAGTATGGAGTGGTATTTAAAAATGCAGGCGAAGAGGTAATTGCCCGCAACAACATCAGCGGAGGTGTGATTGTAAAAGAAATAAGCGGTGATAGCCCCTTTCACAAAGCAAGAGTGGAAGAAGGATTTATTATTACACGTATTGAAGGTAAAGAAATAAAAAATGTGGAAAGTTTAAAGAGCCTGTTTTCGAAACTCAAAGGAACCATCCAGGTGGAAGGTATCTTCGATGGAGCAGAAGGCAATTATATTTTCCCTGTAAAGCTTGGCAATTAAACAATCTGTAATAGTAAATCCTGTCTGCAAATCAGGAATTGAAAAATTGCAGGACCAGCGACAAAATGCCGATGAACAGGCACAGGGGCGAAAAGTATTTCGTATCCAGCTCTGCGAACCGCGTGCTTTTTATTTTTTTGAAAAAGCCAACGTATTTAAACTCGCCGATAGCCCGTATTATAAAAAGAATTGCAATTATCCAAAGTCCGAAATTGGATAAAACAACCGGTAAATGAAGCCGTATTATCCCTGCCCTTATTAAGACAAAGAACGCAAAGATCAACAGCCACAAGGCAACAATAAAACATTCCCGCATTTTTGGCTTTATCAGTTTCTCGTTATGTTCGGTTGCAGGAACGGCAGCATCGGCGCCCCATCGCCCGCCAAGGCCCCAATAGATGTGCAGGCAGGCAAGGGAAAAGAAGATTATAAACAATATAGCTCCGGTTATCATTGCCGTGGAAGTTGGGATTTGTCAAAATTACTTTATTACCGTTTACAACAGGCTGCTGTCGCCCTGAAGGTTACCGGTTGTCTGCATGTTTATTCTATTCTGTTATATTTCCTCAGCAAAGGAATTACTTTTTCCAGCGGTAATGCTTCTATTTTGTTTCCATTGCGTCCTGTCATTGTTTTTGCGGCAAATAAAGAGTTGATGATCGCTTCTTCGGTCGCTTCTATTACCGCCATAAAAAGGGGAGAAGTGCCATCGTTCTGCAACAGTGAATTGTTCGTAACGGGTTTATCTGCATTAAAGGGCACCCGCAAATTCTCCGCTGTTGAAAATGCAATGACATAATCACCACTGCCGTTGGAAGCAATGCCTCCCGCTTTTCCAAGGCCCAGCATGGCACGTTTGGCAAGGCGCAGCAGGTTGCGGTTATCCAGCGGCGCATCGGTTGCCACAACGATCATACAGGAGCCATCCACATTATTAAGCAGCTTATCGCTGAAATCGAATTTTTTCAGTTCTTCGCCAATGGCTACACCATCTACCTGTAATGAACCACCGAAATTTGTTTGCACAAGAACCCCCACCGTGTAACCCCCGAGGCTTGCCGGTAATTTGCGGGATGACGTGCCGATGCCTCCCTTGAAACCAAAACAGGTTGTGCCGGTGCCTGCGCCAACGTTTCCCTCTTCCACTGTACCGGTTTTTGCATTCTTTATGGCAGACAAAACATCCCCTTTTGTTACGTGGCGACCGCGAATATCATTCAGGTAGCCGTCGTTTGTTTCGCCTACTACGGCATTCACCGACCAGACATTTTCATTCCCCTGCTCATTTAATGTATACTCTATCACGGCATCCATTGCGGTAGACACATTGAGTGTATTGGTTAAAACAACAGGTGTTTCAAGATTGCCAAGTTCGTTTACCTGCGTGCTGCCGGCGAGTTTCCCGAAACCATTCCCGGTATATACTGCTGCGGGTACTTTTTGCTGAAACACGTTACCATCATAAGGCAGTATAGCGGTAACGCCTGTACGAACAGAATCACCTTTGATCAACGTAGTGTGTCCTACTTTTACACCGGCTACATCAGTAATGCAGTTGAGCTTTCCTGTTGGTATCACGCCGATTTTTACTCCATAATCACGGGCTCTTTTCTTTTCCTGCGCTATTAAACTGATTGGCAAAAGGAAAAGCATAAATAAAATGAATCGATTAATCATAGATGCAAGTATAATTGATTTTAGGCATCATTCCGGTAAATGGATTGTAGAATAGTGCGTCAATTGCCGCAATGATTTATTTCCCGCAAAGACACAAAGTCCACAAAGAAAAGTCAGATTAACACGTAGTGTTCATTGCTTCTTTGCGGGAAATTGTATCCAAACTGATACATAACGAGTAATGCAGGGTTCGGCATAAATAGTTTATACTTTCCTGACTTTTATCGTGAAAGCTTTCGCCGGGTTTTTCCGGAAAATAAGATCAATCTCGCCGTTGCTAAACCCGTTTTGCTGAAGCAGCGGAATAAATTGTGTGGAAATGCAGGTGTACGGTTTAAAGATTCCCCCCTTCGGGTCACCTACATTATACCATCCTGAATCGTGCGAAACCAATACGTGTTCAAGCAGTTGATTCTTCTTCATGTTTTGCAAATAATCCAAATGAGTTTGCAGGGTGTCCGGGTTTACACCATCAAACGAAACCCATGTGCCCAGCTTACCTGCTTTGATATGCATTTCTTTAGTGGTCTCGTTTTGTGCATGCACCCAAATTCGTGCAGCGGGAGACACGCCCTGTTCTTTCAAAATGTCAAGTTGTTCAAATGCTGCATTACCATCGCCGCTATGAACCGCAACAGTCAATCCTGTAGAAAGATGCGTGATGCCTGCAGCCTGGATCAATTTTCGTTGCATCGGCGTCAGTGGTCCTTTGTCTGTACTTGTTTTTATAAAACCCGGTTTTATCTGCGATCCCTCAATGCCGTTATTCCATTCATCAATCCAGCGGTTGGCAAGTTGCTGTGCGGATTCATTGTAGGCAAATGCAGGTACAAACTTTTCATTCGCGGCGCCGTAATAGCCCGTATTTGTGAGAATAGTAATACCTGTAGCCTCTGCGAGGCGCCTGAGAATTATTACATCGCGGCCCAGGTAAGCAGGCGTACAATCAATAAATGTGTCAGCTCCTTTCATCTTTGCAGCTTTCATAAAAGGCAAAGCAACTTCAACCACTTCGTCAGCATTGTAACGGCTTTTACTGATTTTACCGGCACCGATAAAATCTACCATCACATGTTCGTGCGTGAGTGTAAAACCTGTTTTTTGAGCATCTACCGGTCCGCTCACAGTCATCACTATATCTTTTTCCTTTGCACCGAATGCGGGTAACAGCAACGTGCCTGCGCTTGCGAAAAGGGTATCGCCGATAAATTTCTTCCTGGAGATTTGCGGTTTCATTTTATTTTTCGGGCAAAATGTTTAATCCCGTCATTTTTCCCATTGCCCTTTTGTAAATTTAATATCCCTGGGAGAGTAGTGGAAATTTTTTACACCCTGTCAAATACCATTTTAAAATGAAACCATTAACCAAACTGGCCATTGTCATTTACTCCGGATTTTTATTAAACAGTTGTAGCAATCAACCGGCAACTAATGCCGAAAGCCCCGAAAAGATTAAAGCCCAAATAGAAAGCATTCTGAAAATACAGGAAGATATTTACAACGGCAGTCATAGTGCGGCTGAATTAAAAAAAATGGCAGCAACCTGCGAAGACAGTATGATTTTTATCGGCGGAGAAGATGGCGGCATGCATGTTTCTTCGGCCGGTTACATAAACGATCTTGCTGACGGGTACACACAAAAGCCACACGACCGGTATTACCGGATATATGATAACACGGTGATCGTTTCCTTTCTTCAGCAGGCGTATAAATTATTTGGAAAGGATACGTTGTATTTGAATGTACGCGTCACAAAAGTATTTGTAAGAAAAGGCAAAGAATGGAAAATGGCTTACACCACGAATGCACCCCTGGCTATCAATTATACAAAACCACAGGTGATACACCCGGAAAACTTTAAAGGGTACGAGGGACAGTACAGCGTGGGTGCCCCATGGACAGATACGGTAACAGTAACGGATGGGAAGGTTTTATCAGCTATTACGGGATCAGCAAAAGATGAATTGATACCTGTTAATGATTCCACGTTTATCGGCGAGGGATATGTGGGCAGGGCCATTTTCGGCCGGAATGCAGAGGGGAAAGTGACCCATTACACATTCGAGTGGCCGGATGGCCAGCGTATCCGGTTCGCAAAAATTAAATAAAACGATTGGCACCGTGCATTAAAAAAAGCAATACATTTAATCTCCTCAACTGTATAAAAAACCAAAACAATCGACACAGCATGAAACCATCACTATTATTTTTTGCCGCAATTTCATTATTGATCATATCATCAAACGCACAGGCACAAACGAAAGACAGTACAACTTATTTCCTCGGTAGCTGGAATGTGCTTGTAAAGGGATTACCCAATGGCGATACAAAAATGTTTGTAAACCTTGAAAAGGGAGATACCACCATGACGGGTGCTATACTTGACTCGATGAAAACCGAAGTCGCCAAATTTTCAAAAGTGGAAAGAAGGGGATTTACCGTAACGGTATACTTCGTTGCACAAGGGTATGATGTTACCTTATTTATGGAGAAAAAAGATGAAGATCATGTAACGGGCAACATGCTTAATATGTTTGATGCGGTGGGAGATAGGGTGAAAGAGGTGAAATAGCCGGGCAGTTTATTTGACCTGGAAGTTTCATTGGGTTGTTAAAGACGTTCAATATTCAACGCTCAATTGAAGGAACGGCTTCCTCACGAAGGCATCGTCTTATAAAGGAACCTGCATTAGTCATCAGCCAAAAGAAAAGTATCGTAGTCTGTATTGGGAATATTGTTCTCAACGCCGAGGCAACGGCTCATAGTGATAATTTGCCCGCGGTGATGCGTGTTGTGATTGACTGCATGTATAATAAACTCGTACCGGCTCTGTGTGGTCACATCGTTTGACACCTGCTCTGATAAATCTTCTTGTGTATACATTGTAAATGTATCCAGCATCCGTTGTGAACCGGCCAGCAGTTCATTCATTACTATATCGGCGGCATTCATTTTCAGCGTTTCATCCAGTTTGGTAAAATCTTCCCGGGCTAAAACAGTGAGCCAGAAATTTTGAGCGTGTATCATGTGTTGCAGTGTGAGGTCTATACTGTTAAAGCTGGAAGGCGTTTGTTTGTAAAGAAGATCGCGATTCAATGTCTTTAGCCAGCCGGTCAATATCTGATTGGCCCAGAGATTATACCGGGTATATCGTGAAATTATTTTTTTCAGTAACATGTTTATTTAATTGAAAAATAAAACCAAGCTACCTAGGTTGTCTGGTTAATTAAAATTAAATTTGGCTCAGCCTTACAGACGAAATCATGTACTATTTTATTATCCCCTTTACAGCCGCGATCAACGGCGACTTAATGGAAAAAGGATTTGCCGGCGTTGTGTCCCGGGTAAATGATTATCGTTCCAATGCTGTAAAAACAACAGCGGTCGAATTCTTTCAGAAGAAATATAATACGTCAAAACCCGTCATCGTAAGTATAACCGGCAGGGCACTTACTTACACAGAAGATCTTTACAGGCTGCTGCGTTGCGACATTACGATTGAGGTAGTGGAAAAAGGAATGGGGCGTTTATATTGATAGGGGTTATTTACATTGAACCCTTCGGGTTTGCCGCAACATATCCATCTATTGAACGATTGGCTATAAAATTTCCAGTCCGTCGGACTTTTTATTGGAAAACGAAAAGTAAGATCAATTATCGTTTTACCACAACCATCTCGGCGTTTTCTTTTTATAGGCAAGGTACGCTTCGCCAAACCATTGCTCCATGAGTTTCTCTTCGCGTAATATAAACTGGTAGTGGATCAGCAAAACAAAAACGGGAATAACAAACAATGGAGAGTAAGTGCCTAAAAGAATTGCAGTGCCCACAAGTATCGTCGTAAGACTGATGTACATCGGGTTTCGTGTGAAGCGAAACGGACCTGTGGTAACAACCAATGCGGCTTTTGCACCCGGTCGCGGATTGGTGCCCAGCTTACGAAAATAAAAGCCGCTGCCTGCACCTAATGCAAAACCGGCAACGATAAAAACGATACCCAAATACCGCCAGGGATAATCTAGCCAGCGACCCAATGGAACGTACCTGCTTAGCAGCAGCATGACAATTATTGCAACCAGCATATAACCGGGAGGAGGAACACGGGGAAGGGTAGTGTTCATGATTGAAAGGTTTACTTTTTAAAATATCTTTTGTTATACCTAATATACGAAACTGTTGTAAGAAACGGGTTCGGTGGTGAGAAGAAACTATTTTAATATAAATAACAGGCAACGGGTTACGTCCTGGTTGATTTAATTGCCGGAGGTTTCATTTTATACCGCTTACCAATAAACGAAGTTATAAAGCTGAAACACCGGTGCTTCTTAGTTCGGAAGCCCCAACTATTATATCGCAGGGCAATTACATTTACGTTCCTGTATTCTCACCCTTTCAAAAATCGTTTTACCATCCTGTTGAACTCATCCGGTTTTTCCATATTACATAAGTGCCCTGCACCTTTAATCTGCTTTTTTATCGACTGCTTTATATTTTTATGAAGCAGCGCAGCTATTTGCTGGAAATCGGAAATATCTTTTTCTCCTGTTATGATTAAAACAGGTACATTGACCCGGTCCAATTGGTGAATCGCTTCGGGTACAAGCGTTGTAATTGGATTTTTATTCATCCATTGCCATCCGGAATACGAGAGTACCATTTGTCGCACGCTATCCGAGATTGAATTGATCTTTCGGGCAACGTCAAACACGGGATTATGCAGGAATAATAAATTGGCGCTGTCAACACCTTTTATTTTAGCGACTTCAACAACAGGCCGTAAATTAAATTCCTTAAACACAAACCCATCTACCGCAGCATCTGCCAGTACCAATGCCTTAGTTCTTGCCGGATAGGAGAGCGCAAAATTGATCGCCGCTTTTCCACCCATCGATAAGGCGATAAAAGTTACCGGCGTGTTGATGTGCAGGCTGTCTAAAATTGTATTGATGTCTTCATGAAAACTATAATCGGATACAGGAACAGACGATTGTCCAAAACCTCTCAGGTCTATACTGATGCAGGTAAAGTAGCGGGAAAAATAATGGGTTTGCTGTTCCCACATTCTGTGATCGAGACATACGCCGTGTAAAAAAACAACGGGCACACCGGTGCCCTGTAGTTGATAATAGAGTTTTCCATCGTTGACTGGAATAAAGCCTTCTTTTATTTGCGCCACGCTGCAAAGCGTAATATGAAACAAAATATACGCAGCGATTATCTTTTTCATAATCCAACGAGTTTCCTATACGGATATCTCCATTCCTTCTCTTGCAAATACACTATTGGGAAACGCCTGCTGACATTCCTTTTCCAAGGCGATGAGAAAATTATCATCATGGTCGGGATCATGATGGGTGACGACCAATTTTTTTACATTGGCTCTCCTGGCTACTTCCACGGCCTGCTGCCATGTGCTGTGACCCCATCCCTTTAGTTTCTTATATTCTTCTTCGGTGTATTGTCCGTCGTGTACCAACAAATCTGCGTTCTTTGCCAGTTCAACAATGCGTTCATCGATTGTGTCGCCATGTTCAATATCCGTGCAGATAACGGCTGTGGCGTCTACATCTTCAATCCGTAGTGCCCAGGAGCCGCCGTACGACTTATGCTGTTGCGGAACAGAAATAACATGCGCGCCGTAATAAGTGCCTTCATCTCCTAAACTGGGAAATTCAAATTTAGCGCCCATTTCTTCCAGTTGTACCGGGAAATATTCGGGCTGCATCATCAGGTTGAAAATTTCGCGGATATTCTTAAAGTGCCGGTTGCTGCCCATAACGTGGATGCCTATACGTTGATTCTTATCGTAAGCCGGTAAGAAAAACGGGAAGCCTTGAATGTGGTCCCAATGAAAATGGGTAAAGGCAATATTGATGAGCTCCTGTTTGTAATGTTTCGCTACCAGTTCTTTTCCCAGGTTTCTTATTCCTGTGCCCGCATCAATGATCACGATGCGGTCTACTTTTTCGCGGATGAGGCAAATGCAGGTAGTACTACCTCCGAATTGCTCGTAGGCTGGACCGCAAACAGGTATAGAGCCACGAACGCCGTAAAACTTAATTTTCATGTTCGTCCGGGTGGTTTAATTATGGCAAGCACATGCTTGAAACAGTAAGGTACAAATTTGCCGTCATTTTATGCTGGTAGGTGTGGCTGCCGCAAGCCGGGCTTGGAATATGAAGCACTACTTATCCAATTCCTTGTCAATTTCTGCAATGGCCGTTTTGATCCTGTTTGCAAGGCGCTTTTTTTGCTCTTTCATTTCGTTGAGCAAGAACCCCTGCCACATTACCTGAAACCGGATGGCCGGGTCATTCACATATCCCGAAATCAATGAATTGCCCTCGGGGCCGATTGGCGTTTTGGTGCCGATATAGTTAATATATGCGTTGCGTCTTTCCTGGAAAATGATCTGGTCTGATGCCTGCCTGTCCGGCAATGTTACGGTAAACATTTTTGTAATTGTCAGCAACAATTGTTGGTTTTCGATCAATCTCAAATAGCCTGCGGATTTAAAACTTTCGAAACGACTGTTATCGAAAGTGAAGCCGAGCATATTAGTCAGGTTGCCGCTGGCACTGTCCATAAACTTTTTATTAATTCTGTTTTCAGTGATTTGTTTCCAGATCGTATCATAATAATCCAGTGTGTGCTGGTAGGTTTTCTGGTTATCTTCCAGTGAATTCGCCGTAATGCGTAAGTCTTCTCTTATTCCCGTTAAAAACTCTTTTACCAGTTTTTTTTCGTGTAAATGTTCATTCCAGTTGTGAAACCACAGTGTAATGCTTACGGCAATAACGATAATAAAGATTTCAAATAAGAATTCTTTTATTTTTTCCTTCCACGAATTCTCTTTATTCAAAAGAGCTTTTGCAGCCTTCCCGGTATGTTTGATAATTTTTTCCTCGGCCATTCGAATCTATTCGTTGTTATTTTAGCACTGAAGCGTATATAGCTGTTCGTTATTCTCCGTCGGCCGGTTTTTATCTACCAGCAAAACGAATTTAAGATATTTATTGATCAGCAAAATGCTATCACTTGATTAATTTAAAACATAGCCGGGGATAAAATCGGCCCTGTTGCAAGTGTATCCCCGGCCAGTTTATACTATTTGTTAAGCAGAAGTTTTTTAATCAACACTATTTGCCCCAAATGATAATAACCATGCTCAATCATTGCCTCCATATTCCGTTGATACGTTCCATACTTCTTATCCCAAAAAACGGCGTTCAACTTTTCTTCTGTCATTTGTTCAGTTTCGGCGGCAAACGTTTCAGCATCGCTCCATAATTTTTGCATTACGTTTTGCCAGTCTTCCTGTGATTGAACGGGTGGAAAGTCAAAACTGAATTTATCTTTTATTTCCAGTGCACCGCCCTGTAAAACATTCAGCACACCGGCAATAAAATAATGAACATGGGAAGTAAGAACTGCAATCGTGTTTAAAGAATCTACCTGTTGCGTAGCGAGCTTCCAATCAAGGTCGGACAACTGGATTTTGAAATTTGTCGCGGCTACCCATCTGCCGTCAAACAGTTCCCTGAAGCGCTTAGCGAGTTGTTCGCCTGTTTTCATTTCTTTACACCTTTATTAGTTGTATCTTTTTTCAGAAGCGTCTTCACTTCACTGTCATCACCTGTCATTTGCCAGCGCACCAATGAAATGGGCATAATACCTGCTCCGTAAAACCTGTCAAAAAAGTTATAGAGTTTAAAATCGTTGCCCTGTTGCCGCGCCATGTCCATTATGATTCGTTCAATAAAATATTTACCCGTTACATAACAGGTACCATAACCGGGTTGCCGTAAATACAAGTGTTGTTCAAAGCCAACAAGACTTTCATCGCCAACCCATCCCTTCGGTGTCCACTCCACCTGGAACTTTCGTGCCTCGTCATAATTGATCATATTCGCCTGTGCATACAGGGAGGCGAGGCCGCGTGCACAGCGCTGTGCAAGCATGATCCATACCAGTTCTCTCGCTCTCGGGTTGTCGTCCCACAAACCTGCATGCATAAACGTTTCTTCCATACTGGTGGCTAATCCTTCGGAGCGTTGCATCCAGATATTGTAGGGTAGAGGCTCGCGTCGCAACAAACTGGCATGCGGTTCTTCCGTAATTCTTGCAATTTCAAACCAATGCGTGGAATGAGAAAACAGTACGCCGGGCGCCTTGTAACTTATATTGGCAAAGAAATTCCGTTTTTCTTCCGGGAGATATTCACCATTATGTCTTTGCAATGCGGGCTCCATATAGTCCTTCACCGGGAGAATCTCTTTTTCCTTTAAAAAGTTCATCAGTTTTTTTATATGCGCTTCATTGCCTTCTTTAAATTCCTGTTCATTGGAAAATGATTTTAACTCCGGCAGGTTACGATTATGTTCTCTTTCCAATTGGAGCGAAGCATAGGCCCTCGTTAGCTCGCGATTTAACAAGGTTACTTCATCATCCCACGAAAAAGGTTCCATCAATACGTTACGTAAATGCCAATTATAATTTTCTTTACCAATTCCGGATGGACCATTCTTTGCGGGTAATTTTTTTTCCAGCCATTCAATAAATGTCAAAGCGGCTTTTTTTGCAGCGGCGATAGCATCCTGCAATGATTTGCCGTTAGCTGTTGTTTTACCTGATAGATCATCGTATAAAGCGATCTGATCCTTCATTACCTTGATCCCTACACTCCACAAGTCACGGGCATTGCCGGTGAGATTGATTTTTGCCTGTTCGTATAATGGTGGAATGATGCTCAATTGTGCTGTCAATTTTTTTGCATCTTCTTCCGAAAGCGGGTAATTATAATTCCAAAGATCTATTGCAGCAATACTTGTCGGTCCTTCATGGGCAGGTACATCACTTTGCTCCGCATACAAGACGGCGTAAAAAGCGGGATCGCGAGCCCATGGTTTTAAAATACGGCAATTGAAATCCAACGCGTTTATTTCTGAAAGCAATAAAACATAATCTACTCTTTGTTCGAGCGGCCAGCCGGTCGTATCAATCGTTGCATGACGGGTTTTATATGCCGTTAACGTTTGCTGCGATTTCAGTATTGTCTGGCTACGGTAATCGGGTACGCCATTGGGTAAGCTCGTTTTTTCGAGTTGCCGGAGATCCTTGAATAACTGGATGAGTGATTCGTAGCTGTTGGATTTAGATTGAGCGATAGAATGTATCGCAATTAAACAAATAGAAACGATAGAAATAAATTTTCTCATGTATGAAAGTTTAGATTTTTATGAAACTATCGCTGTGTTTTTTACAGTTCAGTGTCATTACAATTCAACAAAAATCGTATCATCCGCATTTTTTTCAAACGTCAGATTTACCGTTCTGCCAACAGCGCTGGTTTTATGAATTGTCTGAGCAGGGATTTTAATAAACTCACCCGGTTTTAAAAATACGGTGTCCTGGTCTTTGATTTCAATTTTAAGCTGTCCTTCCAGCACGATAAACAATTCATCGGTGTCATTGTGATAATGCCATTTATACTCTCCTTCCATTACGGCCATTCTCAGGCAATGATTGTTTATAGTGTCAAGAATGAAATTGTCGTATGCTTTATCGACTTTGTCGCTGATTTCTTTGAAATCTTTTTTAATTAAAGATGGGTTATTCATGTTGATACTTTAATTACCAGGAACAATACCGGCAGCAAGCTACTTTAAAAATTGTATTCATCTGTGAAGCAATCATCCATCACCGTATTTTTGCATCTTCTATTTTTATATCTTAAAAGAATGTATGAATTCACAAAATCCGTCTATCATCCGCAAAAGTGAAAAGTTAAAGACCGTTACCGGCAGAAGCGAATATCTCTTTCATTTCACTTCTCATCCTGTGCAGGAAGATATTTGTTTTTTTGAAGGTTATTATAAAGACCCGGGACTTAAAGCCAATCTTCATTTTCATAAAACCCTGACGGAGGTATTTACCGTCCAGGAGGGAGAGTTCACATTTCATCTGCCGCAATCATCAGCGATTCTACTTCCCGGTGATACGATCATTGCGCGGCCATTGCAGGTTCATGGGTTTAGTACCAACCTGCCGGAAAGTAAAATGCAGATTATCTCCATAGGGTTTAAAAACCGGGAAAACTTTTTTATTGAGTTGACAAAAATTGCAAACGGCGATATAAAAATGGATCCGGTCGAAATGGAAGCGTTCTTTAATCGCTACGATCAGTATTCCTGCGGATAGGCAGATGTGGTTTCACCGTTTCTATGTGTTTTTTTGGATGTCTTATATTTTTTGTATGGTCATTACCAGTTGAAATTCGGTTTAACCATACAAGGCGAACATTATTATCAACAATAGTAAAGGCAAAAAAAATTTATCCTGCAATTATTAGTAAATGTAACAAATTTGCATTTACTTTGAATTACAAAGTGCTTTTTATCTTAATTGAAATCAAACCGATTACACATGAGCTATGTTCTTTCATTGTCCGGCATTACCAAATCTTACGGCAGGGTACAGGCATTGAAAGGTGTCTCTTTCGATGTTCCTGAAGGCAGCGTATTTGGAATTCTCGGGCCTAACGGAAGCGGTAAGACAACATTGCTGAGCATTATTCTCGATGTACTGAAGGCAAACAGCGGAAATTTTTTATGGTTTGGTCAGCCGGGTTCGCCGGCACAACGAAGTAAGATCGGTTCGTTGCTGGAAACGCCAAACTTCTATCATTATTTATCTGCAATAGGCAATTTAAAGGTTACACAAAGTATCAGTGGAAGGGGAACGAAGGAAGATATAGACCCGGTTTTGAAAAAAGTAAAATTATACGAGCGACGCCGGAGCCGCTTTAAAACCTATAGCCTTGGCATGAAGCAACGCCTTGGCATAGCCGCTACATTATTGGGTGATCCAAAAGTGCTGGTATTGGATGAACCAACGAATGGTCTCGATCCTGTCGGCATTGCGGAAATTCGGGAACTCATGATTGAATTAAGAAAATCAGGACATACTATTATCATGGCGAGCCATTTACTTGATGAAGTGGAAAAGGTTTGTACCCATGTCGCTATTTTAAAAACAGGCCAACTGATAACGACCGGTGAGGTAAACGAAGTGCTGCAGGATGAAGACGTAGTGGAAGTAAGTGCCGCGGATTTGAATACACTGGCAATGGCGCTTCATCAATTCAGTAGCCATGTTACCATACAAAACAGCTCGAACACTGTACAATTTACACTTCCGAAAAACACTGCGAAGCTGGATGAGATCAATAGTTTCTGTTTCAGTAAAGGAATTGTATTGACTCATCTTTTATTGAAGAAAAAACGGTTGGAGGCGCGGTTCTTTGAGTTGACGAATAATTAAGGTGGTTGGCGAATTGTGAACGGTGAGCAGTAAACGGAAGTTTTCCCTGTGAAAATAATTTTTACATGGGGCTTCTTAAAAAATGGTGAGATTAAAATGAATACTATGTTGAATCTTGTAAAAACTGAATGGCTTAAGATAAAAGGATACCCGGCGTTTTGGTGGATGCTCGGTATTGTTGCCTTATCCTATCCGGGAATAAATTATACCTTTTATGCCAATGGCTACAAGGATCAGCTCACAGATGAAACGATGGGGCCTATTCTCCGGTTGTTGCCAAATCCATTCACGTTTCCCGGATGCTGGCAAACCGTGGCGTTTGTTTCTTCCTTATTTGTTTTTCTTCCTGCTATTGTTGTCATTATGTTCATCACAAATGAATATACTTTTAAAACACATCGTCAAAACGTCATTGACGGATGGAGCCGCAAGAATTTTATGCTGAGCAAAATAATTGATGTAGCTATTGTATGCGGGCTCATCACTGTTTTATACATTATAGCAGTAATGATAATCGGCGGGTTAAATTCAGGGATGTCGGATATCGGGTTTACCGAAGGTGCAAAATACACAGGATTGTTTTTCTTACAGGCGTTGTCGCAATTATCCATTGCCTTGTTAATTGCTTTGCTGGTACGCAGGGCGTTTATCACCCTGGGCATTTTTCTTTTTTATTATTTCCCGCTCGAGCCATTCCTGGTTGCAATGTCAAAAAGACACGCAAATGGTATAGGCGAATATTTACCTCTTGAGATCTCTGACAGGTTAATACCATTTCCAAGATGGTTTATAAGGGATGAAAATGAGTGGAAGGCGGTGGTAGCTCAAAGCAATGTTCATGTGTGGTATACCCTGCTTCTACTGGGAGTAACATGGGGGATATGCTTCTGGGTGAATAAAAAAAGAGATTTGTAATGAAAGAAATAAAATGTTTTCTTTTTTTAATCGGTATTACGCTTGTTTCTCCGGCTGCATCAGCGCAAAACCTTCCCACCACGATCAAAGTGCAGGCCATGAATATGGGAAAGGCATTCGTCCAGAATGATTTTACTTCTTTTGTAAAATATATGCATCCAAACATCATTGCTTTTGCAGGCGGTAAGGAAAACATGAGAGCAAAGATGGATACAGCCTACCAAATGATGAAACAATTTGGCATCAGGTTCAAAACATACCTGATTGGTGATCCGGGTGAAATTGTCAATTATAAAAACCAATTGCAGGCGGTGTTACCGGTAAGTACAACAATGAAAACGTCGTTGGCCGAAATTACTGCCGAAACCACGCTGATCGTTATTTCAAATGACAAGGGAAAAACCTGGTGGTTTATTGACACGAATGTGTACAATATAGATTCGCTGAAAAATATTTTGCCCGATCTTAGTGCCGAGCTGGTCATACCGGAGAGAAAGAAGCCGAAGATTGTTCCGGTGGCGAGTCATTAAAACAATCTTTTCATTGGGGGAATAAAGTCGCCTTATTTATAATTAATCTCCACCACCTTTTTATTCTGCAATTTCTGCATCTGCGCCGGAACGATGCTCAATATTTCTTCTTTTAATTTTTGTATCAATTTGGCCTTGATATGATCGCGGTGCGTAATCAAACTCACTTCACGGGCGGGACTCGGTTTCTTTAATCGTTTTACCAATTTAAGTTGCGCGGTGCTGAACTCCATCACTGCCAGCTCAGGTAAAATTGTAATGCCATCACTTTTGTCCACCATTCGTTTCAAAGTTTCAATGTTCCCGGTTTCATATTTGAAATGAAAGTCGCTGCTTTTTCTCAGTTCGCAGAGGTTTAATATCTGCGAGCGGAAGCAATGTCCTTCTTCCAGCAGCCAGAGCTGGTTCGGATCTATTTCTTTGGCAAGCACATATTTTTTATCCGACAATGCATTTTTTGCGGACACATAAACAAACAATTCCTCGTAAAAGAGTACATCTTCCTTTATAGAAGCATCATTTAGTGGCGTTACGACTATGCCGCAATCGAGCCGGTTATTTTTTAGTTCATGAATTACATTTTCCGTAATGTACTCTTTCACGATCAGGTCCAGTTGAGGATATTTTTCTCTCATAGATTTATAAAGGGGTGGCAATACATAAGGGGCAAGAGTGGGAATGATGCCAATACGCAATTCCCCGGTGAGTGTATCTTTCTGATCATTGATGATCTGTTTTACCATCTGCGCCTCCCGCAGGGCGATCCTCGCCTGTGCAATAATCCCGGTACCAATTTCAGTAGGAATAACAGGTTGTTTGGTGCGGTCGAAAATCTTTACGCCTAATTCTTCTTCCAGCTTTTGAATCTGCATACTGAGCGTCGGCTGTGTAACAAAGCAATTTTCGGCGGCCAAAGCAAAATGGCGATGCGTGTCCAGGGCGACAATATATTCCAATTGAACGATAGTCATAGATAAAAACTATTGGATCATAAAAATAATCAATTTGATTTATTCGGGTCGCCTCCATAGTTTTGACACCCTGATAAACAGTTCGCTATTCAAACGATCAATTAATAAACTTATCAATCCTAAAAAATGAGTACGCACACATTCCCTACAGGACACAGTAGCACAGCTAACGGCAACGGTGCAGCGAAATGCCCCTTTTCCGGCGGCGCTCACAAGCAAAGCGGAGGCGGCGGTACAAGAAATCAGAACTGGTGGCCCGAACAGTTGAAGTTGAGTATCCTCCGTCAGCACTCTTCACTTTCTGATCCGATGGGCGCGGATTTCAATTATGCGAAGGAATTTAAAAGTCTTGACCTGAAAGCCGTTAAGAAAGACATTTTCGACCTGATGACAACATCACAGGATTGGTGGCCTGCTGACTTCGGTCATTACGGTCCTTTCTTTATTCGTATGGCATGGCATAGCGCAGGCACTTATCGTATTCATGACGGTCGTGGGGGAGCAGGTGCGGGCACACAGCGTTTTGCACCGCTCAATAGCTGGCCCGATAATGCAAATCTTGATAAGGCCCGTTTACTTTTATGGCCCATTAAAAAGAAATATGGAAAAAAACTTTCCTGGGCAGATTTGATGATCCTTACCGGTAATTGTGCACTCGAATCCATGGGCTTTAAAACATTTGGCTTTGCCGGTGGTCGTGAAGATGTGTGGGAACCGCAGGAAGATGTGTACTGGGGTGCGGAAAAAACATGGCTGGGCGATGAGCGTTATACCGGTGATCGTGAATTGGAAAATCCATTGGCTGCTGTGCAGATGGGCTTGATTTATGTAAACCCCGAAGGCCCCAACGGTAAACCAGATCCGTTAGCAGCAGCCCGTGACATTCGCGAAACTTTTGGCCGCATGGCAATGAACGATTATGAAACGGTTGCATTGATAGCAGGCGGACACAGCTTTGGCAAAACTCACGGTGCCGCAGACCCGAAAACTTATGTGGATAAAGAACCGGCCGGTGCAGGCATTGAAGAAATGAGCCTCGGGTGGAAGAATACATTTGGCAAAGGCCATTCTGGTGATACAATCACCAGCGGCCTGGAAGGGGCGTGGACAACAACACCCACAAAGTGGAGCAATAACTTTTTTGAAAATCTTTTTGGTTATGAATGGGAGCTTGGCAAGAGTCCTGCCGGTGCGCAACAATGGAAACCGAAAAATAATGCAGGCGCCGGATTGGTACCCGATGCGCATGATGCTTCAAAACGTCACGCACCATTTATGCTGACGACTGACCTCGCTCTGAGGGTTGATCCTGCTTATGAAAAGATATCAAGACATTTTTATGAAAACCCGGATGAGTTTGCTGATGCATTCGCCCGTGCATGGTTCAAATTGACACATCGTGATATGGGTCCGCGTGTCCGCTATCTCGGTTCGGAAGTTCCCGCAGAAGAATTGATCTGGCAGGATCCGATTCCTGCAGTGGATCATAAATTAATTGATGCGAACGATATCGCCGCACTGAAGGAGAAAATATTGGCGTCCGGTTTATCTGTATCACAACTTGTATCTACTGCATGGGCCTCTGCATCCACATTTCGTGGGTCCGATAAACGTGGCGGTGCAAATGGCGCACGCATTCGATTGAATCCGCAGAAATATTGGGAAGTAAACAACCCTGCACAATTGTCTAAAGTATTAGGCACTTTGGAAGCAATTCAAAACGAATTCAACGCTGCACACGTAGGTGGTACAAAAGTTTCGTTAGCTGATTTGATCGTTCTTGCAGGTAATGCAGGCATTGAACTGGCCGCAAAGAATGCGGGTTATACTGTGAGCGTTCCTTTTACACCGGGACGTGCAGATGCATCAGAAGAACAAACAGATGTGGAATCATTCGCATTGCTCGAACCGATAGCAGACGGTTTCCGCAATTACCTGAGAACGCGTTCCACTGCAACAGCTGAAGAATTATTGATCGATAAAGCACAACTGTTGACATTAACCGCACCCGAGTTAACGGTATTGTTGGGTGGTTTGCGGGTGCTGAATATAAACTATGATCAATCGCAGCATGGTGTATTTACAAAAATGCCTGGATCACTCACGAATGATTTTTTTGTAAACGTGCTCGATTTGAATACGTCGTGGAAAGCCACTTCGGAATCAAAACAGGTATTTGAGGGCCGTGATCGCGCTACAGGTGAACACAAATGGACAGGTACCCGGGTCGACCTTGTCTTCGGTTCGAATTCTGAGCTTCGGGCTATCGCTGAAGTATATGCGTGCGAAGATTCAAAAGATAAGTTTGTCAATGACTTTGTTAAGGTTTGGAATAAGGTAATGAACCTGGATCGTTTTGATTTGGCTTAATATATGGTTGGAATTAATGAATGAAGAGGTGGTCTGCAAAGGCCACCTTTTTCTATATCATTTTTCAGCCATTTTTTGAAATTTCCATTTCTTCGTCTGACGGCATAAATTAGCGTATAGATTAGCTTATAAAATGAAACGACTGTTTTTTTTGTCTGCTTGTTTTCTAATTGTTGCCTGCGGGCAAAATAATTCTGGGAAAAAAGAACTGCTGAAAGCATGGATATTGGAGCATGAGACGGAGATAGCTTTTGCAAGCGATTCCCTGATCCGTGATTATCGAAACGAACACGCTGAGTCAGATTGGACGTCGGCGGATCTTGCGATTACAAATTCCATGTCTGGTGTGCTGGGCCTTTTAGCCGATAAGGCAGGGGATACAACAAACTGCGTTGTCCTGGAACTGACCTTATTCAAAGACACACTCTATAAACCGCGTTTGTTTCTCGTAGCAACCGATTCAAAGTGTTTACAAAAACTAAGTGAGATTGAATTGAAAACGGATTCAACTCAAAATTTTGTATTTGGTAAAAGCGATGTATCTCTTCAATGATAAACATCAACGAATAGAAGGTATTTGCAAATTGTTCATAATTGGCTATCGGCAATATTTATCAAGCAGCCATTTTTCGGTTCCATTTTTCTTCGCTCTTTTTGCAACAACCCGGATAACAGGAGAAAGGAGGGTTAAAAGGCCGCTTCCATTTGTATCGGACATGACGAGTATGGAAGCAAGATGTGCGAACTTTTTGGGCACGCCTTTATTATTGGTCAGCCCGTCTGAGGCCAGGCTGTAAATTATTTTGATAAAATTTTCCATCCCGGTATGCCCCGGTTCTAAGGTTATCATAAACCTGACCTTATCGTTTGACGGGTTGTAAAACTTATGCGGTGTTTTTGGTGGAACTGTTACTGCATCACCTTGTTTCAACACTTTACAATCTTTACCAACCTGCAGGTAAAGTGTGCCTTCAATCACTTCAAATTTTTCAGAAAAAGCATTATGATAATGCAATGGCGGACCGCTGCTCTTAAACAACTCAATTTCTATCAATGAGTGTCTGCCGTTAGATTCTTCAGATGTTTCAATAAATGTTGCCGTGTCATTAATAACGGGATTAAAGAAAGATCTTTTTTCCATATAACAAAAGGTTATAAATCAGAGACCGCAAAAAAAAATTGTACGGTTAAGATAAACGCATTTCATGAGAAAAATACAAGTAGTTTTTTTATGAGTATATCAAATGGTTAATCTTTTTGACCCGGCGATACCGGCGGCACATTTAAAAACATCCAGTACATACCCAGTTCTACTACTGCTTTTGAAAACGAAGCGAAGTCCACAGGCTTTACGATGTAACTGTTGGCACCCAATTCATAACTCGCCGTTATATCCGGTTCTTCTTTTGACGACGTAAGAACAATAACAGGAATGACTTTGGTTCGTTTATCAGTTTTCACTGCTTTTAATATATCGAGTCCGTTTACCCGCGGAAGTTTCAGATCAAGTAGAATAAGCTTCGGCACATTTTCAATCTGGCGCGAAGCATAATTGTTTCGTGCAAAAATAAAATCTAACGCTTCTGCTCCGTCTGCCAGGTGCAATAAGCCGTTAGCCAGATTGCTTTTTTTAAAATTCCGTATCGTCAACTGCGCTTCGTCCATATTGTCTTCGATCAGCAGGATGTCAACGATTTGATTTTCTCCCATACTATTGATTTAAGGTTTTTTAATGGTTTTGTGGTTTATTCAGGTAATATAAAGTAAAAGGTAGCGCCTTCATTTTCTTTTGCCTCTGCCCAAACTTTACCGCCATGCCGGGTAATGATCCGTTGCACAAGAGCAAGTCCGACACCTGTTCCGGTAAATTCCGTTTCATAATGCAGCCGTTGAAACACACCAAATAATTTATCCTTGTATTTCATGTCAAATCCTACACCGTTATCTTTTATATAATAAACATCTTTGTTTTCCTTTTTTATTGTGCCTATTTCAATGACAGGATCTTCTTTCTTGCCGGAATACTTAACCGCGTTGGAAATAAGATTTATCCAGACCTGTTTGAGCAGGTGGCCATCCCCCTTTGCAGTTTTCAAATGGCTTACGGTTAATTTAGACGGAACAGGCGTATCGCCATTTTTCAATTCATCCAATACTTCCTTTACCAATTCATTCATATCTACATCGGATAGCCTCATTTCCGATCTTCCCAATCTCGAAAAATCAAGAAGATTATCAATCAATAAACCCATCTTGCGGGTGCTGTTCATAATCCGCTGTATTATTCGTTCACCCTGTTCATCCAGTTTTTCAGCATAATCTTCCAGTAAAATTTGCCCAAAACCATTAATGATGCGCAACGGCGCACGGAGGTCGTGGGAAACGGAGTAAGAGAACGTTTCCAGTTCTTTATTGGCCAATAGCAGTTGTTCTGTGCGGGTATTCACTTTTTCTTCCAGCGCTTCATTGAGTTGTTGTAATTCATCTTCAATTTTCTTTCTACCGGTAATGTCTGACCGTATTGCCACATACTGGTAAGGTTTTCCTTCTTCATTCAGAAATGGAATAATGGTGGTATCTACCCAATAGATTGTGCCATCCTTCGCCCTGTTTTTTAATTCCCCCCTCCATATTTTCCCATTGGCAATCGTTACCCATAGGTTGCGGATGAATTCTTTGGAATGATAACCTGAATTAATTATACGATGATCCTGGCCGATCAGTTCGCTACGGCTGTATTTTGATATCGTACAGAAATTATCGTTTGCATGTTTGATAATTCCTTTCTGATCGGTAATAGCCACGATGGAAGACTCATCTAACGCGAATTTGTAATCAGAAATTTCACGCAGGCTTTTACGCAGGGTTTCTTCAACTATTTTAAGCTGTGTGATGTCGGTTGATATACCGAATGTAGCATAGGCTTTTCCATTTTCATGCCGCAAGGCACTCTTTACTGAAATGTACGTATGCAATCCATCATCATGCGGTGCAACTTCCTGTTCTGTCAGTGCATAGTCAGATTCAGCCGCCCGTACATCTATTTCACGAAAAGCGTCTGCCATGTCTTTCGAAAAAAAATCGTAGTCTGTGTTTCCTAATACTTTTTCCTGGCTTAGATGAAAGAGTTCTGTGAAACGGCGATTAATCATCAGGTACTGCCCTTGCAGGTTTTTGACATAAATAACGGCAGAAGAATTGTCAACAATGGCGGACAACAATTGCTGACTTTCATTTAGCGCCTTAACACTCCTTTGCAATTCTTCTTCCGCTTTCACCCGTTCTGTTATATCATTTGATAAAATAAAACGCGATGTTTTGCCTTCATAAACTATATCGTGTGCTATAATTTCAACATGAATTATGGTGCCGTCTTTTTTTACATGCTTCCAGTTTCCCCTGTTATACTCCGCGGTGTTGATATTCACAGGATGATTTGCGTGTCTGAAACGTGCTTTTTCTTCTTCGGGGCGGATATCGATAGCGGTCATCGAAAGAAATTCTTCACGGTTATATCCGTAATGTGCCAATGCGGCTTCGTTGACATCTAAAAAATGAAAGGTGGGTAAATCAATAATCCACATGGGCATCGGATTGTTTTCAAACAGGTACCTGTATTTCTTTTCACTTTTATACAACTCTTCTGTCCGTTGTGCTACACGTTGTTCAAGCTCAGCGTTTAACCGTCTTATTTTTTCTTCTGCTCTTTTTTTCTCGGTTATATCTCTTACAAAACCGGTAAAAAGATATTTACCATTCACGATTGCAGATGAAATACTGAGGGCCACATCAAATTCGGTATTGTCTTTTTTGAGTGCGGTTATTTCGATCGTATTATTTAGTACAACGCCTTCACCTGTCTGGAGAAAATGCCTTAGACCTTTTGTATGCGCATCGCGATAACGGTGTGGTATAATCGTTTCAGTCAACGGCTGGTTCATTACTTCCGTCTCCGTCCATCCGAACATGAGTTCCGCTTTTAAGTTCCATTTGATAATTTTTCCGTTATCGTTGATAATGATTACTGCATCAGGCGCCGCATTTAAGATAGTTTGCATCTGTCGCTCGCTTTCGCGGCTTTGTTTTTCTGCGCTTATCCGCTGTTCTATTTCAGACTCTAATTCTTTTTGTGATTTCAGTGAAAAGGCAACAGGTAGAAACTTAACCAGGTAAAAAACCGTTGTCCAGCTAAGTATACCCGTTATTAAACGCACCAGTGCATTCAAACGATAAGCCGGCACCCAAAATGAAACTGCATCTATAAAATGAGTTGTACCGCAAGCCATGATGAATGCTGCAAACAAAAAGTAGAGTCGTACAAACCGTATGTTTTGTTTTTTTGAAATGTACCGGATAATTACCAGCGGTATACTGAAATACGCAGACCATACCAGCAGGTCGCTGATAATATACAGCCATCCATGAAAATCTGTCCATCGGCCGCAATGCCATCGTGCCGGCCAGTCGGAACTGTCGAAAAGCTTTTTAAAAAACTCTGTTACTGGGTTCATAACGTTTAGTTAATAGGATATTTTTATATGGAGCCGTTAATTGCGTTAGATTGTTACAGGGCGTTGATCCGGTAATTACTGGTGGAATAATAGCGGTTGTAAATACAATAGTGATAAATGAAACTAGCAGCTGTATGATTTTTACAACATCGGGTGGAATAGTGTATCGGTACTTATTCATAGCAGGTCTTTAAGGTTATGCTTTCATAAGAACGGGTTACTTGCCGGTACAAAGGTTACAATAAGAAAATATATGGTGAAATTTAACTATCTTTTCTTTTACGCCAAAAGATAAATTTTTATCAAACCCGCCTTCGCTTTTTGATGACCATTATAATTACCGTAAGAGGCAAATGCATTCTAAGTTTATTGCAATAACATTAAGAGTATGCACTTATAGTATAGTTGTGTGTGATTGCAGGAAATCAAAATTCAGTCATTCAATATTTTTTTAGAGATCAGTCCCATAATTTTTCTGCAGGCGGGCGAACGCCCGCGAGCCGGAGATAAATCGTGCATTGCCCGCGATGGTGTGTCTGGTGTTCAAATGCTTTCAGCAACCAGCCCAGGCGGGTAGTGGTTCTTTTGCCGCCAGGCATATTCCAGGATATTACTTCCATTAATTTTTCAACATCCAAATTTTTTATCGCATTAATCATTATGTCATAGCTCACCGTTATATAATACGATACCGAATCTTTTGTTTGCGTTGAAAGTGATTTTCCGAAATCCGGTGATATAAAGGGAAGAAGTCCATCAGTTTTATAACCAGTACCAATAAAGGCCATTCCTGCATTACTCTGGGCAAAATGCAACATTTGTTCTGCAAAACTGCGTGTGCTATCAGTTGGACGAAGATTATATTTATCAGCGGGCATTGCGTTAACATATTCAAGTGTGTATGCTTTCGCACGTTCCCAGTCCTTTAGCAGTTGTTGTTTTAAAGCTTCATTTGTACCCGATTGGGCAAATAGTGACGGACAGGAGAGGGCCAGCAGCAGGCAGAAAAGCAGTTTCATGTTGCATGATTTATCAGAAAGGTAATTTATTTATGCTGTAAATGATCTTCCCGAAACCGTTTATATAATTTCCGCCGGTCTATCAGGAATATCCGGGCCGTACATAATGAGTTCCGGGTTTATCATTCCAATATGCGACGCAAATAATTTACCTGCCCGAGATGATAATTCAAATGAAGCGCCAACTGTGTTAATACATAGCCATTGGTTCTTTTTGCATCGTCAAAGATCAGGGGAAATTCAGCATCCATATCCACGGCGGTTATCGTTTTGCTGATAAAAGGAATGAGTGCTTCCAGTTGCGCAACGATTTCTTTTCTTTCTACATTTTTCTTGCTAAACTCCTGGTCACGGTTGCGAACATAACCGGTTTGTGCAAGTGTGTTGCCGATAAGAAAATTCATACCTCCGATTATATGTAGTGCAAGATTACCGCAGGAATTTTTCACAGACCCGTGTGTCTTCCATAGGTTTTCTTCATTTCTGAATAAGTTCAGTTCTTCCACGAGCTTACCGATATCTCTTTGGTAAAAATTGGCCAATATATTATTGAGCATAAGTTACTATTTACCTCCCAAAATAATTTGTATTTCGAATTGATGATCGCAGACTTACACGGGAAATCTATTTGTTTGATTTTTGAAAGCTTTTTACAATTTCAAACATTCCTATATCAAATTTTGCAAAACGCAATGCTTCTTCCAGATAAGGCGAAGCGGTACTATTTCTTCGCATATTCTCATAGGCTTCACGGCTTTCCCATTGGGCATACATGGTGACTTTTGTCTCGTCTACACCCCTGTGAAGTGTTGCCGCAATAAATCCATCTATATATTTTACTGTTTCATCCGTTGCTTTTTCCAGCAACGTGATAAGGCGTTGCTGATCTTCGGGTGCAACAGTAAATGTATTGATAAGAATGAAAGGATTTTTCATATTCGTTGTTGATTACTGCAGGGACCGTTACTTATTTTTTCGGTTAATTTTTTTGTTTATTCTTCTCTTGTGAAGGCGCGATGAAAACTCTTTAGGCGCTGCGAAAAACACGAATAATATACTGTATAAAATAATAGGAATAACAATGGAAACGAAACAAAGTAAAAACGCGATCACGTTGAAAAATATAGCATAACGATAAATCAGTTTATAGGAATAATAATATTCCCGGTGCTCTTCATCAATGAGATGATGATTGTATGCATAAGTACAGATGGCATCGGCGGCAATAGCGATCAGTATATAATTGACGCCAAAGATCGCCAGCGCGGTTCGGCTTTCTTTTCCAAGGTATTCGGCCAATACTGCTGTTGGAAACGGGGTTAATGTTACAACAAACAACAGAAATCCATTTATCCACATAAATGTTGTATTCACTTTCCGGATGTATTCAAACGCAACATGATGATTGATCCAGCAAATCAGTAACGTTATAAATCCAATTGTATATGCGACGAAAGATTCCCAGTGCTCGAGACATTTTTTTAACAGTCTCTCGCCCGGTTGAGCGTGTAAAGTCTGAATCAATTCCAGGACCAAAAGTGTAATCGCAATGGCAAAAACGCCATCACTGAATGCTTCAACGCGTGATGTTTCTTTTGTCCTGGTTTGGTTCTTTCTATTTTCCACCTGGTTAGGCTTGATTTCGTTGGAAGTTTCTTCTATCGCGACGCATCATACGCAATGGCCGGAGCTGTGTTGAAGATATGCACTTTTATTGAGTTTGCATTCGATCGTCTCAATAGCAAAATGTAGCAACAACATGTGAGAAGCGTAAACAATCAATAGTTAATCAAACCGGGTATTTTTCTTCCAGGAAGGCAATAATGTATCCATCGGGATCCGCTATGTAAAATTCTTTACCATAAGGTCTTTCACACAATGGTTGCGTTATTTCAACCGATCTATTTACTAAATCATTGTATAGCCCGTCAACATTTTCCACTGAAAAGACAAGATCGAGATCGTCATTTTCTCTTTTGTTTTTTCTTTCTCCGGCCGAAGGGTTTCCGGATTTCAAATGAATAGAATTTCCGTCTTTCATAATGCCTGCGTAAAAATCTTCATAGCGAAACTCCATACTAAAGCCTAGTTTTTGCATATAAAATTCAATCGAACGTTCAAGATCAGCTACAAGAAACTGGGGACTCATTTTTTTTATACGTGAAGATGTAACAACATCCATGATAATGAATTTTGTCGCGATGAATTGCTGGCTCTGCGTTTGCAAAGTAACGAATATGTAAAATCAAAGTAGAAAAATGATCCTGGAGATGCCGTCTTATTACATAGCAAAAAAGCCGGGCGTTTAACCCGGCTTCGTCATTATCATGTGAACAAAACTCTTTCTTGTTATTTAATCAATACTGTACCTGAAATTATACGAGTTCCCAATGAGCTTGTCGTATTTCGTTTTATACTTTTTGTATACTTCAGGTGATTGCTTCACTCCGTTCACAATAAACTCACCATCTGCTATCGACATGGAATGCAGTTCTTTCCGGCTTTTTATAATATTATCGGTTATCAATTCGTCAATCAGTTTATTCAATTGTGCATTTCTTACTGCCTGTTCTTTATTTCGTATTTCCTGCTCGGCATTTCTTTTTTCCTGTTCTTTGTTTCTTACGGCTTGTTCTGCATTTCTCTGTTCCTGTTCTTTGTTTCTTACAGCTTGTTCTGCGTTCCGTTGTTCCTGCTCTTTATTTTTGATAACCTGTACACTATCCCTTTTACGCTGTTCTTCGTTTCGTACTGCCTGTTCCGCATTTCTTTGATCCTGCTCCTTATTGCGGATGGCCTGTTCGGCATTGCGTTGTTCCTGTTCGATATTCCGTTGCCGTTGTTCTTCATCTCTTATAGCCTGCTCCTTTCTCATTCTTTCGAGCTGAGCGGTAATTGTTTTTATCAGTTCACTATAATCGCTCATCCTGTCTTTTGACACTTTATCATCGTTTACCAACAGGTAAGCGATTTCACCATTCAGCCTGACGAGTTTGTATTCATTTTTACCTTTTTTAAAAACGATTGTTTCACGTCCTGCCGATTTATCAATATCACTGTAAATCACGGAATAATCATCCTTGTCTGCGTCAGGAATTGTATCCACCGGTAAAGCATCTTTTTCGATTTTCGGAGAAATAACGTTTTCCGGAATGGCAGCGGGCATTTTTGGAACTGAAGCTACTACAGCCGGAGGCAGCGGGGCAGCCGGCGGCACTGATGCTTCCATTACCGGCGCAGCTTTTGGCGGAACCGGTTCCTTGATCTGGCAAAAGGCCATTACCAATGTGCCGATAATAAGAAGACTGACGGCTAAGAATATATTCTCAGCAGGATGTAAAGATTTGTTTTTGTTCATGGCTATACGTGTTATTCTGTTTACAAAACTGTTTCGCGGGCCGGGGAAAGCAGTAACATGCCTCGAATGGCTATACATATAAATTTCCCGGAACCGTATAAGTGATTCGACAAATTGTCTTTTATCGTTTGTTTGCTCAATAGCGATGTCATCGCAGCAATGCTCACGTTCTTCACGAATGACGGAAGACATCCACAGCAGGGCAGGGTTAAAAAAGAATATAGTCTCAGCAATGTTCTGTACGAGGTTAAAGAGATAATCACGGCGGCGTATATGCGCCAGTTCATGAATTAATATAGCTTCTACCTGTTCCGGTGGCAAACCGGTCAAAATACCGAAGGGTACAAAGATGACCGGTTTCAGGTGACCGAATACAGCCGGTACTTTTATAATCTCCGATTCCAGTAACTGCACAGCCTTTGATATTCCCAATTGACTGCAGAGCTGCTCAATTTTGCTTTTCCAGTATAAAGAAGGTTGATACGCCTTATGCGCACGGAGATGCTGCAAATAAACAAGCGAAGTAATTATTTTTATGCTTTTCACGAAAAATATAATAAACCATGCAGCAACCAGCAGTGGTGCATTGGCGGAAAGAAAGGCAGACAGGGTATCCAGAACCTGGTAACTCTGGGTGGAGTGTATAATAACGTCCTGGTTGCCGCCGGAAGTGTCGATTGCGTTAGCCGTTATATGGTTTTGAAACGTGTTTGAATAGCTGTTGACATTCCATTCCCAAATAAATGTGATAAGAACAACAATAATAAAAAGCAGGAATTGAGCAGATAAGATCCGATAGCGGAGGGAAGGTTTAGAATTTTTTGTTCCGATCAGAATTAATCCCGTCATTATGCCAAAAAACAATCCTTGCCACAGGGAATGAACCAGCGTCCAGCAAAATGCTGATGTAATGTGACCTGAAAACAATTCCCGGATAAATGCGAAATGCATAGACCAGTTTTTAAAATGATTAATCCTTTTTGTCCAGCTTACTCAGCAAGTCCTTCACTTTTTGCAATTCCTTCTTTGAAGGTTTATCAGTATTGAAGAAAGCCACCAATAGATTGCTGATCGACCCATTATACATGTTGTGTAAAAACTTTTGCAGTACCAATCCCATCGTCCTTTTTTCTTCCAGCAGCGGATGATACACATGCTTCATATTCGTTTCGTCTCGTTCCAGTATCCCTTTCTCTGTCATTACCTGCATCAGTTTCAGGGTGGACGTGTACTGAACGGTCTTAATATCTTTATTCAATGTGTCGTGAACATGCCGCACCGTAGAAGGTCCATCTTTCCATAATATTTTAAGTACTTCCAGTTCCGATTTGGCAGGTACAGGCTGACTAATTTCTTCCTTCCCTTGTTTCTTCATGAACTAAAGGTACGATTTCACACGTACGTTCCAAATATTATTTTGAAAATGTCGTAAAACCGCTTTAACTACGTCCTTATTTTACTCTTAGCCGGGTAGCTTCTTTAACCGGGTCAATTTGATTCTCCCTGCAATAGGTCATGAATTTCAGGTATGTCAATTGATCGTCTGAATCCGGATCATAGGGGACATTGTTTTTCTTCTGCAGAATCGCGGTTATTGAATCTGTCAGCTTCTGAACCTGGAATTTACTCTTGCCAGGATATTTGATGCTATCCCAAATCTTCAATCTTTTATCTATGCTGTCTTTAAGGAAGTCAAGTAAGAGAAAGATATCATTGTGCAATGAAATTCTCGATCGGATGTAAGCTTCTTCCTTTTCGGAAATTCCATTTGTACACGAAAACAGGAAGAACGTGATTATAATGCAAATTTGTTTTTTCATGGTCTGATCGCTCGCCAGCGAAATTAAGAAGTTTGCAAAACGTGGTATAACGTTTTTTATAAACTATAGTCTCTCTTTTTACTCTGCGGTTAGTGAACGTAAATTTTAGAATGTAGCGAGGTGTGACGATAAATAGACTCTTTACTTCCGGATACGAACAGTTATTGTTCGATAACGGGCAGATTCCGCATATCCATTACTGTTAACTAATTGAAAAATAACTATTTAATTTATTGGCATTTTCCTTGTAACCTGTTAACCGGCCGCGTAGTCAAAACGGCGATGTGTATGCGATAATAAAGCAGTGAATACCTGGATACGAATCATTAACGAGGCGTATTAATTTTTTTTGTTTTTAATAAATGTGATCTGTTACCCGGCATTTCCATGTTGGGTAATTTTTGTTTTTCGAAAAAGGTGCTGTTCAATAGCTGATTAATCTTTCTTCATTGCTGTCTCAATCATTTCTTCCAATATGTTCATATCAATATCAGCAAGCCTATTGATATAAAGGCAACCAACCCCAGTTTTATGCTTGCCCAATTTCTTCAGCGTCTCTGCATTCGATTGGATATTTATAAAAAGATATAACGACAGGTTTGCCTTACGCGGAGAAAAACCAATTTTAAACCAGTCCACTTCTCTGCCTGTCGCTTCACTTTTGTATCGCTTATCACCAAACCCGATGATGGCAGCGCCCCACATTTTGGGCTTTTCATTCGATGCCTTTTGCATCATTTTAACCAGCACAAGACTGTCCTTTCGCTTTTGTTCATCCGGAATGGTTGCAATGAACTCTTCAACACTTGCAGTGTTTGCTTTCGTTTTGATTTCCGCAGGTTTGCCCATGATGTGATGGTTTTGGTTTTTATTGTTTTCAAGAATTCGCCTGTTGGTGGTAGCTACTTTCTAAGGCTGAATATTTTTCTTTATGAACGCCTTATTGTTTGACTTCGTAATTGTGATTTGGGTACAACCATTGAATGCAACAAAAGCCCGAAGAGCGTCAAGAAGTTTTTCCGTCATCGGCTTCGTCATTTTCACGTTCTCAAAATGCAGGTTATGAACAATGAGCGTCTTTTGTTTCCGGTCTGCCTTGGCATCCATGCGTGCCACAAAGTTGTCACCGATGAGTACAGGAAGTGAAAAGTATCCGTATTTTCTTTTTGCTTCCGGCACAAAACATTCCACCTGGTAGTCGAAATTGAAGAAATCGCGCAGCCGGTGGCGAAATACATTTATTATATCGAAAGGTGAAAGTATAAACGCATCACCCGCAATAGTGATCTTTTTGTTCTTGTATGCGGGCAGCATGTACAACGGACCTTTTAATCCTTCCACCTGTACTTCACAAATATCGCCGCTGTCCACCAGTTTTTTTAATTCCTCTTTCACCGGCGGTTTTACAAAGCGGGCATTCCAGCTGATCTCTTTCGGATACGCAATGCCTAACGCCTTTAATGAACGGAGAATAAGATGCCGTGTAAACTCTTCCATCGTTGGTTTTGTCCTGTCAATATCACTATGGATAATGTTGCCGGTAAGATCGTATAGTTTATGGAAGTCCGGTTTCCTTGTTGTTAACAATTGCCCTGTAAGGTGCAGCCGCTCCAGTGCTACTTTCGATGGGCGCCAATCCCACCAGCCTGAACTTTTAACGTGACGATCATTTTCAAAATCTTTTGCACTAAGCGGACCTTCGCGTGCGATCCTGTCGAGGATACGGTTCATCAGGTTAGTTTCTGCAATTGGTATCGTCTTCCACCTTGCAGCAAAGCTTTCCTGTACCGGCAGTGAGAAACGGAATTCATTCATGGGCATGAACCCCGAATCGCGTGTCCAGAATTCATATATCCTTCCATCCGTTTGCAATTCTTCCAGCCATTCCGTTTTATAACCGTGTACGCGGGCGGCGATAGCATGATGATGTGCTCTTTCCACTACATAGTTTGTATCTACCTGGATAAACCCGAGGTGCGCGATCACTTTGTAAGCTGCTTCAATACCTTTGCCAAACTGCGCCCTTCGCGAAAGTGCCGCAGCATGCAGAATTATCTTCCGTGCCTGCGATTTAGTGAGAATAACCGGTTTCATAGATCGTGACCTATTGCTGATTCACGAAAATACATCGTTAATATTACCGGGTGAGATTTTGCCAGTGATTATTGATATGACTGCAATGTTTATTGACCCTGCGGCTCATCATTCTTTGACTGTTTCATATCCCTGATATTCTTCTGCACCGCTATAACAGAAAATAAACTCAACACAAAAGACATTGCATAAAAGCCTTTTTCACTTTTTGTAAGTTGTGCATTCCACAGGCCAACGGTAAGCAATATAATGGAGAGAATAGTGCTGAACCAGGCAAGACCGTAATATATATTTGTTACGGGAATTCCTTCCAATTGGTCCCGCACAGCTTTTTGTACAGAGATAGCCGCGAAGAGACCAAACATAAGCACTGTGAAATAATATCCTTTCTCATTTAATTCCATTTCCGCATTCCATAAGCCGATCAAAAATGCGGAGATACCGATAACCAGGGAAGTCCATGAAGCGCCGATAAAAGCAGCAGAAGGTTGTTGTGGTTGTTTAGGTTCCATTGTATTTGAAGTTTGTGATATCAAATCTATTGGTACCCGGCGATCCTGTGTTTGACAATGGTCAAAAACGGCAATGGTAAATGTTAAAGACGGCCGCGTATCCGGCTCAGTGTTTCCTGGCTGATGCCTAAATAAGAAGCGATATAACCCAACGGCACGCGTTCCAGCATATGAGGAGACTGATGAAGTAAATTCTCATACCGCTCAGCAGCGGTTTTAAATTGGGATCCGACAAACCGTTCTTCCAAACGGATATAATATTTCTCATACGCTATTCTTACCAACCTTTCTATCTCATGATATTCATTGAAAAGCGCAGTTAGTTTTTCTTTTGATATGCACCAGACGATAGATCCTTCCAGGAACTGGATGTTTTCAACAGAAGGTTGCTGTGTAATGAAACTATGGAAGGAAGTCACAAAATCATTTTCAAACGCAAACCAATGAGTGATTTCTTTGTTATCCAGATCATAATAACCTCTTAGCGCTCCCTTCTCGAGAAAATATAAATGGCGGCATATCTTACCCTTGGTCAGTAAGTAATCGTTTTTTGAGAACACCTGTTGTTCGAAACAATCTTCCACGGCTTTTTGCGCTGCCGGGTCGAGCGGGTAAAAAGTTTTGATATGGGAAAGAAGGGTATGCAGTGTTGTTTACTTAATTGATCGCTACCATATTCAGATTATATACCGCAGAGCGACAAACGAATTTAAATAGATACCTGCGGTATTGATTGTTTGATTTCTATTATTTTTTTCACATTATCCAGGAGAGGCCTTTGAAACAATCCTGTTCAACACATAGTTCATGTAAATTTTTATCACCAATATAATTCCGGTAAACCATACTAAAAACGAATAACCCAGCCAGGTAGCTAATTGCCCAAACAACAACGGCATGAACGTTATACCGATATAGGCACTGGCCATTTGTATGCCCATTATTCTCTGCGAATATCGTTCGCCAAAATTCCGCGGCGTTTCGTGCAGCAGGGCAGGAAATACCGGGGCGCAACCTAAACCGACAAGGAAATAGGCGGGTAACAATGTGACGTGAAATGGAAGTAACAAAACGATCAATCCTGCGGCAATCACCCATTGACCTGCATAAACCATTTGCCGGTTACTTAACCTCGTCGTGATAAAGCCCGAAAGAAAACGGCCCAATGTTATTCCTATATAAAAAAATGAAACCAGTTGCGCCGCCGCGCCGGGAGTAAATTGCCTGACAAAGACGAGGTAGCTTGCTCCCCATAATCCAAACGTGGCTTCGATGGTGCAATAACAAAAGAAAACTATCAACACTTGTTTTACACCCGCAATAGCCAGGAGTGTTTTAAATGATGTTCTTCTTTCATCCTTATGTTCTGCGCTCATTTCCTTTTTGTCTTTTATCCAAAGCGGTAGCGAAAAAAATAAAATGATGACGAGTGCGAGCTGTATCAAGCCAACTGTTTGGTATCCCGCTGACCATGATTTGCCGGCTGCCAGGTAACGCGACATAATGATCGGTCCGATAGCAGCGCCCACACCCCAAAAACAATGCAGCCAGTTCATGTGCTTTGCTTCGTAGTGTAGTGCGACATAATTATTAAGAGCGGCGTCTACAGATCCGGCGCCCAACCCGAGAGGAATGGCCAACAGGCATAAGAATATAAAGTGCTGTGAAAAAGAAAAACCCAATAACGCCAACGCCGTGAGCAACACACTGAATGTTGTTACATACGCGACGCCAAAACGTTTAATAAATATTGCACTGAATAAACTGGAGACTACGGTACCGGCCGCAACAATCATTGAAAGGATACCGGCATATTGTACAGGCACGGAAAGATTCCGGTACATCGTTGGCCACGCAGGGCCAAGTAGTGAATCGGGTAGTCCGAGACTAATAAATGCCAGGTAGATTACAATAAGAAGCAGTCGGGTGGCCAAATCAAATTTTTTTTAAAGCCTTAATGTTCAGTTGCCAGGTACTTCAATCAGAAAACGTACACAGACAAACGAATATAACGACTTTACAAATTTTTCTAACCAACGAGGCTCAGCATCTGCCTTGTCATTGACCATGAGACTTCACAAACCCTCAGCGTTTTGCAGGCTACACAACAGGAAAATCAACGAATCTTTCCCGCGGATTGTATATGATCAGGAGTGGTTTTCTTCCACCACTTTTTTAAGTCCTTCCAAAAACATTTTCCAGTTCTTTTCCGAGTCATTCAATGCTTTCTGATCCGCATTGTTATCCTGCGTCAGCATAACGTTAGTGTGATCATCAGATTCATCCAACTCAACTGTTACAGTATGCTGGTTCGTTGGATCTTTTTTGAGTTCATTGCCGGTTATATGGGTGTACCGGAGAAACTTGTTCGGCAAAGCATCAAGCACTTCACCATGGTCCTCAAATTTTTTCCCTTGCCATTCACCTTTCCACACAATCTTACTTCCTGTTTTCCACGATGATTCAACATCGGCTCCCATCATGTATTGCTTGATCAATGCAGGGTTCGTAAGAGCTTCCCATACTTCTTCTGAGGTGCCATGTACTGATGTTTCTGCGTGCGCAACTAACTGATTGTTTTCCATAACAAGTGATTTTTGATGTAGCAAAACGAAACAAAACTATCATGCCAGTTTATACGACTATAGTGAAAAAGGATAACAAATTGTGGAATAGTGTCAACAGCTGGTTAAATAATGTAAAGATCAGTTGCGCAGGCAAAGAGCTTAAGACAAAGTATGTATTTTAAAATAGACAATAAACGAATTTACTTTTTCAATTCAAAAACAACCTTTGCATTCTTTTGCTCATTGGAAGAAATAAATACCTGGTAACGGGTGGCTGGTGTGCTGATAATCATTACAGAGGTATTGGGTGGAATAGAACCTAAATTGTCGGCTACCATTATTACTTCGTGATAAGGTTCCGCTGCATTTACATTGATGGTAATGGATATAGGTTTCTGGGAAAGGCCCGCATGCGACCTGATCAATTCGTTATTATGATAGATACTCACTGTATCGCCATCTATTTCGCCGTTATCGTACACATTAATTTTAATCTCCCCGGCTTCTGTTGCAAATTTTCTTACCAATGGGGTTTCCCTGTTTTTCAAAATCATTGGCGCAGGGAGAATTATTTTCCGTGGTTGATTTATAGCAGCAGTAGTTGTGGTGGCCCTATCCTGTTCTG
>Ga0207645_10000169_pt1 | contig 51953 bp, 41 predicted proteins | sample KBSM53metaG_FD_184331 | JGI IMG/M metagenome (GOLD analysis project Ga0207645, IMG submission 184331) | Miscanthus rhizosphere microbial communities from Kellogg Biological Station, Michigan, USA - KBS M5-3 metaG (SPAdes) (version 2) | ecosystem: Host-associated > Plants > Roots > Rhizosphere >...
CTACATAATATTAAACTTATCAAAGAATATGTATTGAAGGAACGAAGGCGAAGCGAGGATACGATCTTAATTGCTGCCATTGATGAATATTTAAAAAAAGATGTCATCATACCCTTTTCTTTGGAGGAGCGTAAGAAAAAATATAAACACGCATTTAAGGATTTAAAAAGGCATATAGATAAATATATCTGAACGGTATACAAAAAGCCCTGATATAATCCACCGGGGCTTTTTTATTCGTCAATTATTGAAGCTATGTAATTATTCCGTTTTCAAGCTCTTCACCGGGTTCATCAAAGCCGCCTTCAGACTTAAGTAAGAAACAGTGCTGAATGCAATAACCACTACGGTTATAAACGGAATAACGAAGAACAGGATATTTATATCGATCCGGAACGCATACGTCTGTAGCCATTTATGGATAGCATACCAGGCCAATGGTACGGATACAACAAACGCGATGACGATTAACAACGCAAAGTCGCGGTAAAGCAATTGCAGAATATTATTAACTGTCGCACCTAATACCTTGCGTATGCCAATCTCCTTAGTCCTTTGCACAATAGTATAAGATACCAGCCCAAGCAAACCAAGGCAGGCAATTAAAATACCTATTCCTGTAAATACTGCAAACACCTGTCCGAATTGCTTATCGGCGTGGTATTGCTCGTTAAAATGGTTATCCAGGAAATAATAATCAAACTGATCTTCCGGGAAAAATCGTTTCCAATTGGCGCGTAAGCCCTCGATGGTTTGCTGTATATTCGCTGTGCCAATTTTAACGGATATGTTTCCGCCTACATCAGGTATGCAACGGAAGATAATTGCATCATAGGCATCACGCAGTGATTGCTGGTGATAGTTATCCACCACGCCAACTATGGTATAAATTTTACCCCAAAAATCTATACGTTTATTTAGCGCATCAGCAGGCTTGTCATAACCCATCTGTTCCGCTCCTTTTTTGCTTAAAACTACCGAAGCAGTATCTGTAGGATGCGTTTTTGATATCTTTCTTCCGGCTAAAAGTTTGAAATCAAACGCGTCCAGGTAGTCATAGTCACCACCCACTATTCTATATTGTTTCGCGGTGGATTCAGCTGCTCCATGCAGCTTTATGCCGCCTGCATTCCATGGAATGGGTTCTCCGGGGACAACGGTTGATGCCGTGACGCTTTTAACGTTGGCCAGCTTCAGGTTTTCTTCCTTAAAGTTTTTCATCGTGCGGAAAAATGAGTCAACCTTCGCCAGCGGGCCTTTGATCACGACCGTCTGATCGATATTGATACCCAGGTTTTGTTTCTGCATATATTCAATTTGCCTGAACACTGTCATCGAGCCAATCAGCAGGAATATCGACGCAGCAAACTGAAATACCACCATTCCCTTTCGTAAAATAATGCCACGTGGCGATGCTGAAAGTTTTCCTTTCATTACCTCAACAGGGCGGAATGACGATAGAACTATAGCCGGATAAAATCCGGAGAAGAATGTACCTACCAGCAACATAGCTATTACGCTTAACCAGAATGAAAGATGCCCAAACAGGCTAAAGCTGATATTTGTGCCCGACAAACTGCCGAATACCGGCAGGAATACGCCTATCAGTATAAAGGCCAATATCAGGGCCATGAGGTTAAGTAGCCCCGCCTCAAACATAAATTGGGTTATCAACTGTCCTTTATCCGAGCCTAATGTTTTACGCACGCCAACCTCTTTTGCACGACCGATACCCCGTGCAGTGGCCAGGTTAATATAATTGATCCACGCTATAACGATCACGAATATTGCTACACCTAACAACAGGTAAACTGAATTACCGTCTGAGTTTGGCTGTAACTCGAACATCCTATTGGAATAAAGGTGAATGGTTTGTGCCGGTTGTAAGGTATAAACAGCGGTGGCGCCTGAACTTTTAAATTGTTCGTAAGCCTTCTTTACAATAGGAAGAAATTTGGTTTCCAGCTTTCTTGGATCAACGCCCGGGCGCAACAGCAGATAAGTTGTACAGCCGTCATTATACCATCTGTTATCAATATCAGGTGCATAATTTTTAACCAGCGTAGTATATGATTGCAAAAACTCCAACTTCATGTGAGTATTAGCAGGCATATCCTTCATCACACCTGTGATCTTGATCGGCTTATCGTTATTCATCACCAACGTTTGTCCCACTGGATTGGAATTATGAAATAGCTTTTGCGCCAGACTTTCAGAAATAACCACAGAGTTAGGTTCTTTAAGTGCAGTCTTCGGGTCGCCGGTTAGAAGCGGGTAGCTGAAAATATTAAAGAACGATCCGCTTACAAAATAATTGGCCTGATCTTTTACAACGATCTTCTGATCTTTATAATTCACCAATACCTGTCCTGCAGGCACCATTTTCACGAAATCTTCGATATCTGGTAATTGTGCTTTAAACTCGCTGCCGGGGGCAAATGCCCCACCTGCCCAGCGGGTGCTCAATTTGCCATTGTCAAACCGGTCCTGGTTAATGCGGTAAATCCTGTCGCCCTTTGTATGAAATTTATCAAAGCTCAGTTCAAAGGTCACATACTGCAGTAGCAGCAGACAGGCGGCCATACCAATAGCCAGTCCGAAAATATTGATAAATGAAAAGCCCTTGTTTTTGCTAAGGTTCCTAAAGGCAATCAGCAGGTAATTTTTGATCATGATCCGCTCGGTTTTATGTGAATAACCTAGCCAAGAGTATGCCCGTTTTATATCTATCTATATATCAATATATTGACAAAAAAAGAAAACTCCTAATCTGTTCGGATTTGATACAGTTATCGTTCGGTTGTGAACGTTTATTGCAATTGGTACACCACTGCCTCATAAGGTTTTAGCTTGCCATCTGTGGATGGCTCGGTATAATTATCAATCAGTATTTTAGCTTTTGACAGATCGAGACCAATGTTAGCCGCTTTAGCATCGCTTCTAAAATTAAGCAGGATCAAAAACTTCTTGCCATCCAGTTCACGCGTATAGGCGTATACATCTGGGTTTGATTTGTCCAGCAAAGTATATTTCCCATAAACTAAAACTGCGTTTTCTTTTCTCAGCTTTACAATCTTTCTGAAATAGTTTAAGGGTGAATTCGGCTCTTTATCTTGCACAGCTTCGTTAATAGTTGTGTAGTTGCTGTTCACTTTTATCCATGGTGCACCGGTAGTGAAACCTGCATTTGCATTGCTGTTCCATTGAAATGGCGTACGCCCGTTATCGCGGCAGCTACAGGCAGTCTGCCTCATAAATTCAGCCATATTGCCGCCGATATTCATCTGATGCTGATACTCGTTCAGCGTGGCTTTATCGCGATAATCATTGATATCTTTAAATCCGGCGTTGGTCATGCCCAACTCGTCGCCGTTGTAATAGTAGGGTGTTCCGCGCATGGTCATGATAAAAGTCGTTAGCATTTTGGATGATACTTCTCTGAACTTCGGATCGTCATTTCCAAACCTACTAACCAAACGTGCCTGGTCGTGATTGGCAAGGAAAATAGATAACCACCCTTTTTTGGCAAAAACACTATCCCACTTGCTGAATACCTCTTTAAAATGCAGCACGCTATATCCTTCGGGTTTCGCAATATCAACGCCTTCAAAAGCATAAGCCATGTTTAGTTCATCTCGGTTAGCATCCACCAGGTCATGTGCATCCTGGAATGAATTGCCTGCACCTTCGGCCACGCTCATCACATCGTATTTGCTCAGTACCTGGTTGTTCATCTCCTTCAGATACTCGTGCAAACCCGGCTGCATTGCGTAATATTTGGTAAACTCCTTTTCATATCCCTGTGGGAATACGGGAAATGTAGTATCCTTCGCCGCGAATTGAAATGCGTCCAACCTGAAACCATCAATACCTTTATCAGCCCAAAACTTCATCATATCGAATATTTCCTGGCGAAGTTTAGGATTTTCCCAGTTCAGGTCGGGTTGCTTGCGCGAGAAATAGTGCAGATAGTAAGCATTAGTTGTTGAGTCATACATCCAGGCATCATGATTCACATCGAACAGGCTATAACGCGGCGCAGGCTTACCCCTATCCGCATTCCACCAATGGTAATAATCACGATAAGGATTGGTGCGTGAACTACGGCTTTGCTTAAACCACTCATGCTCATCGCTGCTATGATTTACCACTAAGTCCATCACCAATTTTATACCCCGCTCATGCATTCCTTTCAGCATGGCGTTAAAATCAGCCATGTTGCCGAAATCTTTCATGACATTACGATAATCGCTCACATCGTAACCATTATCATCGTTAGGCGAGCTGTAGATCGGGTTGAGCCAAACTACATTCACTCCCAGACTTTTGATATAATCCAACTTGGATATGATGCCCTTCAAATCGCCAATACCATCCCCATTACTATCCATAAAACTACGCGGGTATATTTGGTATACTACGGCTTCTTTCCACCATTTATGATCGGTCATATCTTTATGTTGATCTTTTCTCGGGGCGTGGCAGCTAAGTCCTGCAATAAGCAGCAGACCAGCGGCAATTACGCGGTGAAATGTAATCCTTCTCATTAAGTATTTTGCTAAAAAGGCGATAATTGAGTTGATTTCCAGCATCAAGTATGTTAATAAATTTATATCTTTATATATAAAAAACGAACTCCAATAACACATTTCCGCAATTTTTGAGTTTAAATATATTAGGGCTAATAATTGTCTGTTTACTGCCGTAACCAATTAAAACTTTTTAGCCATGATGACAACTACCGCTTCCGCAAAATATACTGTTATGTCATTCCTCAAATGTCTGAACGAGGAAGAGTTTGACGATGCCAGGAAATACGCCGATGAAGACGTGAAATTTGAAGGCGTGATGGGCTCACGCAATGGGGCCGATGCTTACTTTGAGGACATGAAAAAGATGAGGTTTAAATACCATCTTTTAAAAACCTTCGCCGAAGGCACCGATGTTTGCGTTTTGTACGAAATTGATATGGGCGGAATAACCGTATTCTGCTGTGGCTGGTACCAGGTGGAACATCACAAGATCACGCATATAAAGGTAGTTTTTGACCCGAGGCCTTTGCTGCATCATCAGAATGGAAATTGAGAGATGGAAGTTGGAAGCTTTTGAGTGCTTTATCACGAGTTGAAAACTCGCGGCAGCGAAGACATATTGCGGTTACCAAAACTTCCACCACGTTCGCTTTTTTGTATCAACCCTTTTATCAGTTAAATCCATTGTGATTGTTCCGTCTTCCGCCGGAATCCAGATCGAAGCATCTTCGATATCAATCGCATTTAAATTTAAAAAGCTATCAATACGAGGCAAAAGATATTCCATTTCTTGGTCTGATTGAAAAATGCCCAATCTTGGTACGGCAATTATTTCAGGACTTTCATTTTCAATTCGTATCATTTTCTCGCCAAGCTTTTCTAGATTGAGCGGTGAATAACTGGAAGTTACATCCTCTTCAACATTGAATTTCTCGTCGAAAAGAAAATAGTCGGTTATCAGTATTGAAAAAAACTCCTTTTCTCTTTTATCAAAATAAAACAATTCTTGAAGTCGATTAGCGGGCTGCTGTATTGCAACTTCCAACCAGTTATAAATTTGTTGGTGTTTTGTTAGCATGCTTGATATTTATAATCCTCACTTCCCCCCATCCACATCCTTAATAAACTTAATCACCCCATCCATAAACACCTTCTGGTCATCCCACATACACAAATGGCTGCCGTTAGGACAATAAAGACTCTTGCCATTTTTTACCTGCGTGCTCATCCACTCCATGTATTTGGGATCCATTGTATCGTATTTGGCGCCTACCATCAGGGTCGGTACTATGATTTCTTTTAACCGGTTGCTGATATCCCAATGCAACAGCCTGCCTCCTACTTTAAACTCACTTGGCCCCTGCATCATCACGTAGATCTGCTCATTCACGTGGTTGATGGCGCGCATAGCAGGATCGGGCCATTCGGGCAATCGGCATAAGTGTTTGCAGTAATATTCGTTCCATACTAATCTTTGATAAATGGTGTCATGATACATGCCTTTGGCCTCGTAATTCTGCAAGGAGTCAACAAGCGATTTTCGCATCTGACTCCTCAGCACTGCATTATATTTTTCATAAGCCGGAATGCTGGCCATCATATTGCAAACGATCAATCCCTTCAGGTTTTTCTGATATTTCAGGGCATATTCCATTCCCAAAATACCGCCCCATGAGTTACCCAGTAAGTAAAAATTACTACTATCCAGGTTTAAGGCCTTACGCACCTGCTCCACTTCTTCTACAAAGCGCGGCGTTGTCCACAAGCTGCTGTCCTTAGGCTGATCGCTATAGAATGATCCAAGCTGGTCATATTCTATCATTTCAAAGCCTTCCTTGGGAAAGAAGCTTTCAAAACATTCCAGGTATTCGTGCGTCATGGCCGGACCACCATGCAGCAACAAAACCTTAATGCGTGGATTATTGCCAAAGCGTTTTGTCCATACCCTGAACTTACCAACCGGTGTCTGGATGTTAACCATTTTGATACCCGCAACCTGCACACCGGAATCAACAGGCGCAAAGTATTCAGCTACCGTCGGACTGCCACCTTGTTGCTTGCAGGATGAAAAATAAATGAGTGCTAAAATTGAGAGGAAGAGGAATTTTTTCATGATAAAGGCTGATAAGTGATTATTAATGTAAGTCTAAGAAGCTATTAAATTTAAAATAATATTTTTAAAACTGTCAAAAAGAGGGGTGTCACACTGAGGCGCTCGAAGTGTAGTGCGTAAAGGCCTTTGCTCTCCGCTAGCCAGCGGATTCGAGTGCCTCAGTATGACACCCGATTAATTACATCAAATCCTTATCTTCCTTTTCGCGGCGTACCTTATAGGCCATATAGAAGAAAACGATTACCAATATGGCATTAAAAACGGCATCGACGGTTTCTATTTTTGGATATTGCGTCACGATCTGATAAATCAGGATCAATAAACCTAATATCCCGCCGACAAGGAACAAATAGAAAAATTTGTAGCTCATAGTAGATGCATCAAATCAACCTTCAATTAATAAAAATCCCCTCCTCGGGGAGGGGTGTGGCTCGGTGTGAAGTGGCAGGGAGGGGTTTCTGCGCTATCTATGTCTTACACTAGCATAATGTAGAAACCCCTACCTTCCCTTCCCCAAGGAAGGAATCGCACCAGCCAGCACCTATTTATCACGCTGTCTGTCTTCACAAATAACACCTCTATTTAACCCTCTTCAACACCGTCGCCCCCAATGGCGGCAGATCGATCTGCACCGAATGTTCCCTCCCATGCCAATGTTCTTTTTCAGCTTTAACAGCTTTGTCATTCAGCATACCGCTGCCCCAGTATTTCTTATCATCTGAGTTGAATATTTCCTTCCAGCTGCCATCTTCAGGAACGCCTACGCGAAAACCATGATGCGGTGCCGGTGTCATATTCAGCACGACCACCAGGTCATTCTTAGGATCAAGTCCTTTACGGGTATAAATCAATACTGAGTCGTTCGCATTACCACCATCAATCCATTCAAAACCGGCTCCTTCAAAACTCTTTTCATATAATGCAGGTTCGGTTCTGTACAGGTGGTTCAACGCTTTTACGGTGTCCTGTATACCCCGGTGGTTCGGATATTCGAGCACATACCACTCCAGCGACTGGCTAAAATTCCATTCCGACCCCTGCCCGAATTCGGCACCCATAAATAATAATTTGCTGCCGGGGTGTGTAAACATATAACTGTACACCAATCGCAGGTTGGCAAATTTCTGCCATTCATCGCCCGGCATTTTATTCAGCATAGAGCCTTTGCCGTATACCACTTCATCATGCGAGAAAGGCAGCATAAAGTTTTCGGTAAAGGCATAGATCAAACTAAAGGTGATCTGGTTATGATGATACCTGCGGTAAAGCGGATCGGTTTGGAAATACTTGATCGTATCGTGCATCCAGCCCATCATCCACTTCATGCCAAAGCCCAGGCCACCTGCAAAAACCGGGCGACTTACGCCAGTAAATGAGGTCGATTCCTCGGCGATAGTTTGCGTATCAGGGAAATGGCTATAGCAAGCTTCATTAAATTCTTTCAGGAATGCGATGGCCTCCAGATTCTCATTGCCGCCGTATTGGTTAGGCTCCCACTCACCATGATTGCGTGAATAATCGAGATAAAGCATTGATGCTACAGCGTCAACGCGTAACCCATCTAAATGATAGCGGTCAAGCCAGAATAAAGCATTACTGATCAGGAAAGCTTTAACCTCGTTACGCCCGTAGTTGAAGATATATGATTTCCAATCGGGATGAAAGCCTTTTCGAGGATCTGCGTGCTCATATAAATGCGTGCCGTCAAAGCGATATAAAGCGTGGATGTCACCCGGAAAATGTGATGGTACCCAATCCAAAATTACGCCGATGCCTTCCATGTGGAAAGCCTCGATCAGCTTCATCAATTGTTTTGGCGTACCATAACGGCTCGAGGCTGCATAATAACCGCTCACCTGGTAACCCCAGCTTGGATAGTACGGGTGCTCCGCCAGAGGCATAAACTCCACATGCGTAAAGCCCATATCCCTTACATAAGGCACTATTTTATCGATTAGCTGCTCGTAAGTATAAAATGCATCCGGACTTTCATAGCTGCGCGCCCATGAGCCCAAATGCACCTCATAAACTGAATAAGGTTGATCCAGGGCATTATGAACATGTCGCTCCTTCATCCACTTTTTGTCTTTCCATTCATAGTAAGTATCTGCTACGATAGATGCGGTGCGCGGCGGTTCTTCCCAACGCAATGCAAATGGATCCGATTTTTCCAGTTCCTCCCCTGATGAGGCTTTTATAAAGTATTTATAAGTCTCGCCATCACCTACATTCGGAATAAAGCCTTCCCAAATGCCCGACGAATCCCAGCGCACAAACAGCTGGTGTGTTCCTTTATCCCAATAATTGAAATTACCGATAACCGATACGTATTGTGCATTTGGCGCCCAAACCGAAAAATAAGTACCGATAACACCGTTGACTTCCATTACATGGGAGCCAAACTTCTCATATAACTTATAATGTTTGCCCGATCTGAACAGGCTGACATCAAATTCGGTAAAACGGCTATACGATTGTACAGCATTAGGCAGTGTTTGTGCAGGCATAGATTGTTTAATTGTTGATGTTTTCGCCCCCGTTTTTGCAGCTGGGGCAGCTTTGGTCTTGGCAGCAGGTTTTTCAGCTGCTTTTTTTACTGTTTTTGTTTCAGCAGCAACCGGTTTCTTAGCAGCGGTTGTGGCCTTTTTAGGAGCTGCCTTTTTAGCGGGAGCTTCTTTGCCGGTATCATTTGTTTTTTTAGCCATAGATATGTGTGCCTGCAGGCTTTAACTGTTAAATTTTTCTATTTCCAATAATACTTGCTGAATACCCTTAAGCGGTATCCTTACCCAATCCGGCCGACCGTTCAACTCATACCCTAACTCATAAACCGCCTTTTCCAGCAAATGTAGCTGCAACAAAAAGTTCATTTCGGTGCGGTTACCAAATATAGCAGATATATCGCCCATTGTATATAAATAAGCATCGACATAAGCATCGGTGATTAGCTTATACCAACGGTCGGTTGATTTTTGCAAACGCAGCGGGTCAACACTTTTGGTCTCATTGCTAAAATATAGCTTGGCGCACACTGCGTAGTGGAAAGACCGAATCATACCCGCAACATCCTTCATCGGCGAATGTTTTATTTTACGATCGGTAATCGAGCTTTCGGGCTCTCCTTCAAAATCTATGATCAGGTAATCTACGCCGGTATACAGCACTTGGCCCAAATGGTAATCGCCATGGATGCGTATGCGTTGAGATTTAAGGTCACCCCCTGCTATCTTATCGAAGAAGTGCCGGATTATTTTTTCACTCTTGATGAATTCATCAGCAAGAGCCTTGGAGTTCTTATCTAACCGCGCGTAATTTTCCTTTAATAGATTGATACGTTTATGCACCAGTTTATTCAGATGCTCCTGCAGCCATGTCACGTAGCTATCGTCGTAGTTCTCTGGTTTAAAATCTTTATTCTTTTTGTCGGAGAGTAAAGCCAGGTGCATCTCTGCGGTGCGTTTCCCCAGCAATTCAACCTTTTCAAAAACCTGGTCCTGTATGCCAAATATCTTATCCACGAACATGAACAGGAAGTTATTCAGGTCATCACCTGTAGCTACCCAGCTATCGGATTTGCTGGCAACCTTTTGCATCATCAGCCCTAGCGTAACGGGAGGCGTATCTGGTCTCTCATAGATCAGGCTGCCGCAAAAGGCTGGTATATTTTTAAATCCTCCCGTTTCAGTCAGGAACTGGAGCATTTCTACCTCAGGATTGATCTCCCGGAAAAGCTTCCTATAAAATTTGAAGAAATATTTATTACCGAATATGAGTGAAGAATTGCTTTGTTCCAGGTCGGGAATGACGCACAGATAGCACATGTCCTCATCAGTCGCTGCCAAACCTTTACCTTTATGATAAGCCAGGTGACCGTTATCTTGCTTTACGATTGTGTTGTTCCAGATGCTCCTGTACAATTCAGACTGGAAACGAAAATCATAAATAGCATCAATCAACCAGCCAGATTTTCCGTCGACGATGGCTTTTACAATAAACGCATTGGGGTTGATCTGATCCAACAATCCATAATCATCGCCAATAAACGAGACCGGCATACCGTATTTTTCTTCATCTCCATAAGTATAACCGACATGAATAATGACAAGATAAGCCGCCCCGCCCTCCATGGGCATATTCAGCATCTGCTGTACCTTTAGGAACTTGATCATGCGGGCTTTACCGGCAAACCAGCGGCATTTGCGCATGTATTCGTAAAACACATTTTCTTCGAGCCAGGAAATGGCTTTTTTATCGAGGGCAAATTGTGTCCAGGGCTTTTTCAGCGTTACCGGGTTGGTTTTCTCTATCACATCTAAAATGCCCATACTCATAAATTTACAGTTCTATCCTGAATAAATGAACAGGCAGATCCCATGGCTCCAGCTGCACATAGTTCCATTCCTGGTTCCAGGTATAAGTATTGCCTGTTATCACATCAAATACCTGGTATTCATCTCCAGGATGTAAACCTAAATCATATAAAGGCATCTGTACATGACCGAATTGTTTGTTGTGAGGGTCAAGCTTTACAATACACAGGATACAATTATCGCCGGTTTTTTTATAATAAGCCAGCATATGGTCGTTATCAATAGCGCACCATTTGATATTGTTGGTGTTTTGCAAAGCTGGGTTCACTTTTCTCGCAGCATTTACTTTAGTGATCACTTCTGTCAGCCTGTTCCGTTTGCCCCAGTCCCAATAATGCACCTCGTATTTCTCTGAGTTCAGGTATTCTTCCTTGCCGGGATATGGGTCATGATACAACAGTTCATACACTGGTCCGAATATGCCATAATTGGATGACAACGTTGCCGCCATAAAGAAGCGGATGATAAAACTGTTCTCGTTGCCATCCTGCAAATAATACGGGTTGATATCGTGCGTATTTGGCCAAAAATTCGGGCGGTAATAGTCCTTCATTTCCGTCTGCGTAAGCTCATTCATATAATCGACGATCTCGTGCTTCTGCGTACGCCAAACAAAGTAGGTATATGATTGCGTGTAGCCCAGCTTGGCCAGGTGTTTCATCACCTTTGGTTTGGTAAAAGCCTCTGCAAGGAAAATGGTATCCGGGTATGCTTTTTGTACCTCGGCAATGCACCACTCCCAAAAATTGAATGATTTGGTATGCGGGTTATCTACCCTGAAAATGCGAATTCCTTGTTCGCACCAATATTCCACGATACTTTTCAGTTCGTTCCACAGGTTTTGCCAATCATCATTTTCAAAATTGATCGGCAATATATCCTGGTATTTTTTAGGTGGATTTTCAGCGTATTGCACCGTACCATCTGGCCGCCATTTAAACCATGCCGGGTGCTCCTTCACATAAGGATGATCGGGCGAGCATTGTATGGCAAAATCCATCGCCACTTCCAGCCCATGCGAAGCTGCTTCTTTTATTAGGTGCCTAAAATCTTCTAAGGTGCCCAGCTTCTTCAGTATATCCTTATGCCCACCTTCTTTTGAGCCAATGGCATAAGGTACGCCATCATCGCCCGGCAAGGCATTTACTGTATTGTTTTTCCCTTTTCTAAAAGTCTTTCCTATCGGATGTATCGGCGGGAAATACAGCACATCAAAACCCATTTCGGCAATCCTCGGCAACAGCAGTTCGCAATCTTTAAAAGTGCCATGCTTTCCCTTAACCGGCGATGCTGAACGAGGAAAAAAGCAATACCAACTGCTAAACCCTGCCTTTTCACGATCAACAAAAACCCGCAGATCGCGCTCATAAACCGTAGCGTTGGTCAGATCGGGATATAAGTTAATAAAGAAATGGATGTCTTTTCCTAATACTGCATTTATCGCCAGATCGTATCGTGACTCGTCGCGCAGCATTTCGATCATTTTCGTGATCTGTCTCTGATCGGAAGTATTTGCATGCGGCAGCATAGCCTCCAAAAAGTTCGCGCCGATCAACAGTTCCACACCCATGTGCTGGGCATCCTGGTATTTTTTCAGAAAGCCTTCGTGCCAGGTCAGTGCATGATCTACCCAACCCGTCACTTTGTAATGATAAAAGCCTGTTTGTGGTAAGTAAAACACGCCCTGCCAGCGGTCATTCCAGGTAGGATGCATACCGGTGTGCGACCACTTCTTTTCACCCTCGTGCTTATATAGTATCCTTCCCCGCACATGATCGTGCCCGTCGGTAAAAATATCAGCTTCTACCGTCAGTATATCACCCTTAACTTTTTTAATGTAATAACGGCCTGCGTCAATTTCAGGCGTTACATGTTCAACAATAACTCTTTGCAAGCCTTGTTTAGTCATTTAGCGAGAAGTTAGGTTTGGTTAGAAAATTGGTCGTTGGTATAAATTTATCATATAATTACCCGAAGTGCAAATAAATGGGCATTTAATCGGCACTCCGGGTAATACTTTACGCTTATCAGCTGATAACCAGTTGCGTAAAGTTTTTTCTCAGCTTCAGTTGAATGGATTTATCGGCTGAGATCACAAAATCCTTTACATCATTATTGTCCGCAATCACACGTGTTGGCTTAAATGGCAGACCGATAATGTTCAAATGGTAATTTTCGTAACGTGGTGTATACAAGCCCTCCATACTTTGCTGTATGGTCATCTTATTCTCTTTGCCTTTTACCACAAATTTCTTTTCAAGGTAGATGTCCTGCTCATAAGCGAAGGTCTCGCCGTAATCTTCAAAAATGAATGAGTTTACCTCTGTGTCGGTAAAATATACATTCATTTTTACCTCATCTATTTCCTTTTCGCCTACATATTGCATTACCGGGTATTCAGGAATAATCGAGCCTGCTTTTACAAATACAGGTATGATATCCAGCGGTGTAGGTACCACTATTTCTTTTCCGCCTTCAACTAGCTCGTGGCTCCAGAAATCGTACCACTTGCCCTTTGGCAGATATACTTTGCGTGTTTTTTGTCCCGGCTCTAAAACAGGACATATCAATATCTTATCACCATAAGTAAATTCATCCTGACGGTATTGGTTACCCTCCTCGTGCTGCTCCTGTAACACCACCGGCCTAACAATCGGGAAGCCATAACGATGATGCTCCCAAAATGCAGAGTAAAAGTATGGCAGTAAACGATAACGCAACTCGATAAACTTACGGTTGATAGCCGTGTAAGGCTCGCCAAAGCTCCAGGGTTCACGCTCTTTGGTATCACCGGCAGAGTGCGCGCGCATAAAAGGTGCGAAGGTTCCCGCCTGTATCCAACGGGTAAATAATTCTCCGTCCGGCTCACCACTAAAACCTCCTATATCCGTACCGCAAAATGAAATTCCTGATACAGAAAGACGCTGAATCTGGATATTACCCAGTTTCAAATGCTCCCAGGAGGCCACATTGTCCCCTGTCCACACGGATGAGAAACGCTGCACTCCCGAGTAGCCTGCGCGGGTGATAGTAAATGGACGTTTATTTTTTAATAATTTGCGCAATCCTTCATAAGTTGCACGTACCATCTGCATACCGTAAATATTGTGCGCTTTACGGTGTGAACCGCGGTGACCGTCATATTGGTGACGCACATCATCAGGGAAAGTGCCATTACCGAATACAGCGGGCTCATTCATATCGTTCCAAACGCCGGCTACACCTAATTGTACCAGTTCATCAAATAAGCCGCCCCACCATTCTCTTACTTCGGGATTGGTAAAATCAGGGAACTGGCAACGTCCCGGCCATACATGACCTTCCATAAAGTAATCATCGCAGCGCCGGCAGAAATATCTTTTCTCTTTACCCTCTTTAAAGACCGAATAGTTATCGTCTACGCGTATACCAGGATCAATGATCACTACTGTTTTAAAGCCCTGATCAGCTAATTCCTTGACCATTTTTTTCGGGTCAGGGAAGTATTTGCGGTTCCAGGTAAAGCAGCGGTAGCCATCCATATAATCGATATCGAGGTAAATACCGTCGCAAGGTATTTTTTGCTCACGGAAGGTTTTAGCCACCATCCGCACTTTTGATTCAGGATAATAGCTCCAGCGGCATTGATGATAGCCCAACGCCCACATCGGAGGCATAGGGTGCGTACCGGTAATTACATGGTAGCGTTTCACAACATCCATCATGTGCGGACCGTGGATATAGTAATATTGCAATTCGCCGCCTTCGGCCCAGAAACTTGTTTTGGTCGGATCTTCTGCACCAAAATCAAACTCTGCTTTAAAAGTATTGTCGAAAAATATACCGTGAGCTATACCTTCATTCAAACTGATATAGAAAGGAATGCTGCGATAGAGTGGGTCCTGGTTCCAGGCAAATGAATAAGCATCTGTGTTCCAGTTTTTTAGCCTCTTTCCTCTCAAGTTAAGCTCAGTAGGCTTATCACCTAAACCAAAGAAGCTTTCTTCAGGCTGACATTCTTTAGTACAGTAAACGTAGTAACCACCAAACTTGATATTTTCCTCCCAATGCATTTGTACCGCATCAGCGCTGGTTACGTGGTTTTGGTTATCTGAAAATGATATAAAGAAGTCTTTTTTTCGTACGTGACAGTTTACTATATTGGTATAAACTATGTATTCTGCCTCCTCTTCACGTAATCCAAAGAGCGATACTTTATTCTCTAACTTTGGTACTGCGTATGAAAATTCATCTAAAAAAACGCTATGCGGGGCTAATCTTACTCTTATTATTTCATCGGTGACAACGGTAACTTCTACTTTTGCGTCGCCATCAGTAAAGAAAAACTTATTTCCTTTTTGAACAGCACCCGTAGGTGCGCCAAGGTATTTTTTTACGATTGGCTTAAGCCCGGTAGCAGGATTATTAATGTGGTGAAATTCATCCTCTTCCTCAACCAGCTTTTGGGGTAGTAACTCTGGATTTACTGTATTCTTATTTTCCATTAAATATTAAAACGTATCTTCAATAGTCTAGTACATCTATTACGCAATATAATAATTGACGCTTACAAATAAAGCACTAAAGTTTAATTTAAGTGTTGATATAACAAATTATTCTTCATGCTCATTCACCCGCAGGGCCAGTAAAGCAGCCACTATCATCATACAGCCACCAATTTCAACGGCAAGCAGGCGATTATTGTTTAGCAAATGTGCCATGATCCAGCCAAAAAATAACGAAGCAATGATCTCCGGTAGTACAATAAAGAAATTAAAAATCCCCATATAGATACCCACTTTATTCTCCGGCAAACAGCCGCCAAGCATGGCATATGGCATCGAAAGGATACTCGCCCATGCTATGCCCACACCAGTCATTGATACAAAAAGCATATTAGGTGTATGAATAAATGCTACAGATATTAAACCAGCGGCTCCGCAAAGCAAGCAAATCATATGGGTATATTTCCGGCCAATTTTTACCGCTATCAATGGCAAAAAGAAAGCGAATACAAAGGTCACCACATTATAATAGCCCAATGTCAGACCGGCAAATTCAATTCCTTTGGTGTACAAATCATCTTTTTCGCTTAAAGCACCAAACACATTACGGGCAACAGCGGGCGAATAATAAAACCACATCAGGAATAATCCCGGCCAGGTAAAAAACTGCATAATGGCCAATTTCCGCATCCTGTTAGGCATGGTACGGATAGCATGGAAAATCTCACCTGCACCACCGCCAAAGCCCTTTTTCTCTTCGCGCTTTTTTTGACGTTCGGTAATATCTGCAGGCGGATATTCTGTACTGGTAATGATCGTATATAATACTGCGCTAATAAATGCCACTGCACCTATGTAAAACGAATATCTTACTGTAGCCGGAATATGCGCACCGTCGATCAATTTGTTGGATACATGAAACCAATTAGCCATCATCCATGGCAATATGGAAGCAATAACTGATCCCAGACCGATAAACACACTCTGCATTGAAAAACCCCGTGTGCGCTGGTCGTCAGGCAATTTGTCGGTAATAAATGCCCGGAACGGTTCCATGCTTACGTTGATCGAGGTATCCAGTATCCAAAGCACACCCGCGGCCATCCATAATGTGGATGATTGCGGCATCAAAAAAAGACAAATGGTACTCAGAATAGCCCCCACCAAAAAATACGGGCGTCTACGCCCCAACCTTTTATGCCAGGTATGATCGCTGAAATAACCAATAATAGGCTGAACAATAAGTCCCGTTAAAGGCGCGGCTAAAAACAGAAAGGGTATCTTGTCGGGTTTGGCTCCCAGGTACTCATAAATGGCGCTCATATTGGCCATTTGCAATGCCCAGCCAAACTGGATACCCAGAAAACCAAAGCTCATGTTCCATATCTGCCAGAAGCTTAGCCGCGGTTTATGGGTCATACTTACTGTCGTCATAATTGGATAGTTGGTTTATATTGGTTGATAGTTGATCGGTTCATTAAAATTGTAACAACATCCCGTTCATTGCAGACAAAGTAATACTTACTCCATCAGCGATATTGTCCGTCGCAAACTTCGCGGGGCTTAATAAATCTGCAAACTCTGTTTTTCCGCTTAATTGCAATATATTGATCAGGTCGGCAGGAAGCTGTATTTGTATCCTGCGTTCGTCACGGTTAAAATTGGTTATTACTAATATACGTTGTTTATCGGTATATCGAAGGAAGATGTATAATCTCTGGTCAAAGCCGGGTTGATGCTCATTAGCCACCATTAATTCCCAAAACTCGCCAGTGTGCAGGGCTTCATTATCGCGAACAACATTAAGCAGTTTACTATAAAACTTCCTCAACCGTTTTTGATCGGCAGATAACTGCCCGCCATCCCAGTTACCATTATTTAGCCATTTTTGATGCTCCGGCACTCCCCAATAATCGAATATGCTGGTTCGTCCGTCATTGCTGCTAAAGCCTTCAGCGCCCGATGCAGGTTCTCCTACTTCCTGGCCGAAATAGATCATCACCGGACCGCGATGCAGTGTAGCTGTTACGATCATTCCCGGTACAGCCAACCATGGATTTCCGGCAAAATCCGGACATGCAATGCGCTGCTCGTCATGATTTTCCATAAAGCGGAGCATGTGTACATCAATGAATTTGCAGTCGTTGTTCCAAACAAAATTAATATCCCAAGCAGATGCGCCAAATTCGTCGCGGGTCAGGCGTTTGATGGAATCATACAGACCAACCTTATCATACAAATAATCAAACTTCCCTGTATAGATATAATCGTGGTATTTTCCACGATCATAAGCTTCGCCTATGAAGATCAATTCAGGATAATCCGCTTTTATTTTTGGTATGATCCAGCCCCAGAACTCAAAAGGCACCATCTCTACCATATCACAGCGAAAACCGTCAATACCTTTTGCAGCCCAAAACTTCAGGATATCGAGCATTTTGTTCCACAGCGGCGGAACTGGATCAAAGTGTTTTTGCCAGCCGTTCTGGTAGTCAACACCATAATTCAGCTTCACCGTCTCAAACCAATCATTGATAGACGGCCATGGGCTGAATACGTCATTGCCGGTTGCTTTAGCTGGATTCTCATCAAAGCGGCCATCTTTCAACGGACTATTAAATTCATCGCCACCCGGATTATAACCTTGCGGAACCGCGAATGACTGTCCCGGCGTATAGTAAAAATCATTCTTTGGGTCGAATGCTTTACTTTTATCATCATCCTGGCCAAAGTCACGAACATCGGCAGGTTTGGCATCCGAAGCATAAGTACGCGCCACATGGTTCGGCACAAAATCCATGATCACTTTTAAACCATTCTGATGCGATCTGCCAATCAATGCCTGATATTCTGCCATCCTTTTCGTCACATCGACCGCCAGGTCAGGATCAACATCGTAATAATCCTTCACCGCATAAGGGGAACCGGCACGGCCTTTTACCACGTCGGGATCGTCGGGCTTGATGCCAAATTGAGAGTAGTCCGTCATCGTGGCATGTTCGATAACTCCGGTGTACCATACGTGGGTAAAACCCATCTTTTTTATTTCCAGCAGGGCCTTATCATTAATATGATTGAACTTGCCAACTCCATTTTCTTCTATAGATCCATAGAATTTATTCCTCTGGTTGGTGTTTCCAAACAACCGTGGCAGGAGTTGATAAATGGTAAGTTTATTGTCTGGTAATGAATTTGCCATATTAATTATTGTTACTTCTGGATAATGGTGGCGGCGGTGTAACCGTTACTTGCACTGTGTGACGGGTTACTGAGGTTCCAGCTTTTAATTCCGATTCACGACCTCGTATCAGCAAATTCATATCAGGGCCCGATAAATTCTTCACGTTAATCTTATTTTTCGCAACAGTAACCTTTATAGAATTTCCTCTAAACCCGACATTGAAGGAGAACGACTCCCATTTCTCCGGCAAAAACGGATCAAACGATAATTTTCCATCCCGCACACGCATACCGCCAAAGCCTTCAACTACAGAAATCCATGTACCGGCCATCGAGGTGATGTGGCAACCATCTTCAGTATCGTTGTTATAATCATCCAAATCTAAACGTGAGGTGCGCAGATAGAACTCATAAGCCCGCGCTTCATCACCCAATTTAGCGGCGATCACCGCATGCACGCAAGGCGATAAGGACGACTCATGCACCGTACGCGGTTCATAAAAATCATAGTTGCGGCGAATGGTATCGGTATCATAATTCTCTTCAAAGAAGTATAGTCCCTGCAATACATCCGCTTGTTTAATATAGCAGGAACGCAATATCCTGTCCCAGCTCCATTTTTGGTTCAACGGACGATCGCTTGCAGGCAAGTCTTTTACCAGGATTTGTTCTTTATCGAGATAGCCGTCCTGTTGTAAAAATATCTGCCTTTGTTCATTATAAGGATAGTACATCTTTTCGATGATATCCCTGAACTTTCCACTCTCTTTTTGCTTATCAAAATTGATCTTAGCAACCAAAGCATCAAACTTCCCCTTGTCAGCAGCTTCTACTTTTTCGATAATTTCCAAAGTATATTTCATGCACCAGGTGGCAATGGTGCTGGTATACCAATTGTTGTTCACGTTATTCTCGTACTCATTAGGGCCTGTAACTCCCAGCATCACATACTGCTTTTTGTCGTCTGACCAGTTTACGCGCTGCGCCCAGAATCTTGCTATAGCGATGAGCACTTCTAACCCATAATCCACCAAATATTGTTCATCGCCGGTATAACGAACGTAATTAAATATAGCATGTGCTATAGCGCCGTTGCGGTGTATCTCTTCAAATGTGATCTCCCATTCGTTGTGGCATTCGGTACCATCCATTGTCACCATTGGATATAGCGCTGCACCGTCTTTAAAGCCCAACAATTTGGCATTGTCTATAGCTTTACCCAATTGCTTATAGCGATATAACAGCAGATTACGTGTCACTTTGGGGTCGGCCGTAGCGAGGTAGAACGGTACACAATAAGCCTCGGTATCCCAATAGGTTGAACCGCCATATTTCTCGCCCGTGAAGCCTTTGGGACCAATGTTCAAACGATCATCCTCGCCGGTGTAAGTTTGATTCAACTGGAAAATATTAAAACGTATCGCCTGTTGTGCCGATGCATCTCCTTCGATAATAATGTCGTTATGCTGCCATTTCTTATCCCAGGCATCGGCTTGTTCAGCCACCATTTTTTCAAATCCTTTTGCGCTGATAGCGTTTAAAGTTTTCTCCAGTTCAGCCACTAAAGTGTCTGCCGGGTAGTTCTGCGACGAAAGATTAGCAGCATATTTAGTTAAGGTAATGGCTTGACCCTGAGTCGCATCTAATTTGATTTCAGAAGCAATATATTTTTCCTTCTCAATGCTTTGGATCGATCCATTTTGAGAAACGATAAACTTCTGCCCTGTCGCTACTTCAAAACCGGTCTTTTTAGTGCGTAACTGCACATAACCGCCGTCGCTCCAGCTACCCTTGATTACTTCGTCCCAGAATTTTTCATCATAGTTGGAGTCTTTGTTTTTTATATCGCCGTCAATAAAAGGGGTGATAGTGACCGGACCGTTGAAATTTATCGGCATAATAGTGTAGCGGATAACCCCGGTCTCATCATCAGCCATACTGCAAAAGCGGGTGGCTTCTACATCTACTTCTTTACCATTAGCGGTTTTAGCGCGAAATGTCCTTTTCAGATAGCCTTCCTTCATATTCAACTCGCGCCTGAAGTTAGCTACCTCACACTTAGCAAGGTCCAATTGCTCACCATCAATAACTACATCAATACCAATCCAGTTAGCAGCATTCAATACCTTCGCAAAATATTCAGGGTAACCGTTTTTCCACCAACCTACGCGGGTTTTGTCGGGATAGTATACCCCGGCAACGTAGTTACCCTGCAGCGTTTCTCCGCTATAAGCCTCTTCAAAATTTGCCCGCTGCCCCATGCGTCCGTTACCGAGACTAAAAAGGCTTTCGGATATTAAATTATGTTTCGGCTCAAACCCCTCTTCTATGATCTTCCACTCATCAACTTTGATATAGTTTTTCATTTGTATTGTCAAATATTTTGTCTGAACTGTGATTTTTTTGATTGAATGGACACTATGACCTAATCATAGTCCATCAAAAAATCATTAAAATCATAGTTTTATAACTCTTTTAACTTCTCTAATGTCATTTTATTCAACCCGCTCACCACCAAATCCGCCTGGGTAAGCACCTGCAGCGATCCTATCCCCACGGCTTTCATCCCACCATTATGAGCAGCTTCTATACCAGCAATTGCGTCTTCAAACACCACGCAGTTTTTCGCAGGAATGCCTAACTCCTCTGCGCCTTTTAAAAATACTTCCGGATCGGGTTTGGGCTTGCTTACTTTATTGCCATCGATGATTGCGTTAAAAAAGTGAGCAATACCCACTTTGTTCAATATGGTCTCGGAGTTTTTGCTGGCCGAACCTAAAGCAGTTTTCAATCCAGTATCAAGGCAGGTTTGCAGAAATTCCTTTGCACCGGGTAAAATCTCATCCGGTGTCATTTTATTAATCATTTCCACATACCATGTGTTTTTGCGGGTAGCTAATTCTTCTTTTTCTGCTTCGGTTTTGGTAACGCCTCCCCATTGCAGGATCAGGTCGAGTGACCGCATACGGCTCACGCCTTTCAGATTTTCGTTTTGTTCTTCGGTTATATCGAAACCGAGTTCATTTGCCAGTCGTTTCCAGGCCTTATAATGGTAAACCGCTGTATCGACGATCACCCCGTCAAGGTCAAAAATGCATGCTTTTATAGTAGCCATTGTTTTTAGATCATCCACAGCAGCCCTGCGGGTGTAGTTATTTAATTAGTGTGTGTTGTTGGGTATTAATTCCAGCACCAAAGTAGCTTTGGCTGGAATAGTTAACTTAGATATTTCTGTCACCTGGTCGGTAATCACATTTCTGGCCTTCAGTGTTCCATTGATGCGCTCAACGTAACGTGCGGTTGAAACCGTTTGCCCCTTATCGTGACTGTTATAAACCACCATAACAGTTTTCAGGTCATCATACCTGAAGTATACATAAACGCCATCCTCTGGTACATACTGCATCATTTTGCCTGTTTGCAGGGCAGTAGTACTCTTACGGTAATTAGCGAGTGTACGTACATAATTAAAAGCATCATTTTCCTTCTCATTCCGGCCTTCGGCAGTAAATTTATTTGCTTTATCATCTGCCCATCCTCCCGGAAAGTCCTCACGCACCAGGCCATCAGGGTTAGAGAAATTTTTCATCAGTATCTCGTCGCCATAATACATTTGGGGCACGCCGCGCAGTGTCATCAGCATTGCCATCCCGGACTTATACTTGATTATATCCTCGCCTACTACCGAGAAGAAACGGCTCATATCGTGGTTATCAAGGAAGATGGTATTCCTCGTCGGGTCTTTATATAAAAAGTCTTGCGCCAAAACAGAGTATAAGCGGTTCACGCCGTCTGTCCAGCCTTCATTGCCGTTCAGAGCTTCGTAAATTGCTTCTTTTAACACACCGTCAGTTATTCCGGGCAGATGGGTATCCAGTCCACGGTTTACCGTATTGCCTTCGGTGAAAAATGCCTGGTTAGGTACCGACCATACCAGCGTCTCGCCGAAAATAGACAGGTTCGGGAACTGCTTCCTGACCTCTTTGGCCCAGTCTGCCATAAATTCCGGCTCATTATATGGATAAGTATCTAACCTGAATCCATCTACGCCTGAATATTCCACCCACCAGATATGGTTTTGAGTCAGGAAACGCTGAACAAACGGATTGCGTTGGTTCATATCCGCCATTCGGCGGTCAAACCAGCCATCCAGCATTTGCTTGCGGTCGGCTTCTGAAGCGTGCGGGTCCATCACGGCTGCATCACGGAAATTCGATTTGGTAAATTCAGGCCAGCGGTGTACCCAGTCGCGCATCGGCATATCGCGCAAAGTGTAACCTTCGGTACCGGCATGATTATGCACCAGGTCCATAACCACCTTCAAACCTATTTTATGGCATTTCTCTACAAACTCCTTGTATAACTCATTTGTGCCGTAACGTGGATCGATCTTATAATAATCGGTAACTGCATAGCCATGATAAGAAGCTTTAGGCTCGTCATTCTCAACAACCGGCGTGAGCCAAATCGCTGTAACACCTAAATCTTTCAAATAATCAAGGTGATTGATAATGCCTTGTATATCTCCCCCATGCCGGCTGAACATTGAATCGCGGTGTATGCCTTTCTCGCGCATATTAGGAAACGAATCAGTGGTTGGATCACCATTTGAAAAACGGTCGGGCATGATGAGATAGATCAGATCCTTATTCGTTACACCTTGTGCTCTGCCATTAGAGCGGTCACGTTTTTTAAGTTCGTATTGATAGGTTAAAGTCTTAGCTTTTGCTTTGGTAAAGTTTATCGGGAACGTTCCCGGGAAGGCAGAAGAAGAAATGTGAAGATCGATGAATAAATAATTCGGATTATCAACCTTATGCACCTTTACTACTTTTACGCCATGATAGTGAAGCTCAACGCTTCTGTAAGCAATGTCTTTACCATGTACTATTAGTTGCAGATTGGGGTCGCTCATTCCTGTCCACCAAAACATCGGCTCAACGCGTTCAAGGGCAGGTACTTGTGCAGATACGTGGTATATCATAAAGAAACAGGTAATTGTAAGAAACAATGGCTTTCTCATAATCAGGCTCTTTAAATAACAAGGCACAAGACACCTGGTTACTCCGTCTCAAATTTAATATAAAATAGTTTGCCTGCCGGAAAAAGTGAAAATGATTAAACGGATATTATTTAGGCAGATGCCCTATTTCGCTATAGAAACCATACCCGATTCCAAAAAAGCCAATCAGCATAAAAACAAGAAAAATATACAATAACACTTTATTGTAATAGGCATAATAATCAAATGCCATTTCAGAAATTTTTTTATCAAAAAAGATAGCCAGAAAGCCATGAAAACAGAGAATGATAAAAAGGAAGCGTGCAAAAACGAATTCTCCGGGGTGAGGATCAAAATAGTTAAAAAGGAAGAACTCGGCAGAGATGATCACCACAACACTAAAAGAGCTGTCATGATAATTTTTCCGAAAATTTGATACCGAGGGGATCGTTTTTAGTATTTTAAATGCGCTCACTTGCGGGTATAGCAATATTTTCAGCAATAAATTGGTTCGTCGTGCAGGATTGACAGGTTTGGTTCTTTCCATGGTCAACACCAAAATACGATTTTAAATAAAAAGGCATAACAATACTGCTACGCCTTTTTTATGAACCGATTCAGGTTATACCAACACATTACCACCATCTACAACTACCACCTGGCCTGTAGTATAATTTCCTTTCATCAGGAAAATATAAGCCTCTGCTATATCTTCCACTTCTCCAACTCTGCCAGTTAGCAATTTACTTCCAACCTCGTTATACATAGCTTCGCGGTCAGCTTCCGGAATATTGTTCCAGAGATCGGTCTTTACCATACCGGCACAAACCGCATTTACCCGGATGGGCGCCAAGTCGATGGCTAAACCTTTTGTCAATGATTCAACTGCCCCACCTATACTCGCTGCTACTGACCAGCCTTTCCACGGGCGGATACCCACAATACCATTCGTCAGAATAATCGAACCGCCTTTACGTATGTATGGACTACCATACTTGGCTGCCATCAGCGCACCCCAGTAGCGTACATTAAAAAACTTACGCGAATCGGCAATGTTCACATCAGTCGCGTTGCCTATCTGTAAAGTCTCCCCAGCTGAAAAGATTAGATGATCAAACTCACCGATCTTCTTAAACAATTCTTCTACCTGTTGCTCGTCAGATACGTCAACGGCATAGCCTTCAGTTTTTTCCGGTAATATGCTCAATGCTTTGTCTACGCTGCTTTGCCTGCTGGATACTACTACAACATCAGCTTCTTCGGCTGCGGCGGCTTTTGCGGTTGCTAATCCGAAGCCCGAAGTTCCGCCTATTAAAACTATCCGTTTACCATTTAAAGTGCTTTTTGCAAATGTTTCTTTGTCTTTCATGATCTTATTTTTATTGACAGACAAAGGTCCCCAACAATGACGAGGGCACATTTAACAAATGGTAAAAACGAACCTAGCGCATATTTTTTCTGATGCGGCTCAAAGATTGCTGGGTAATACCCAAATAAGAGGCGATATCGCTTAATGATACGCGCAAAGCAATGTCTGGTTGACGCATCAGAAAACTACGGTAGCGGGTAGCGGCGTCTTCACCCAAATAAGAATTCCGCACATTTATTTTTTCGAGTAAGGATTGTGTAGTTATTCCGGTAATCAGTTCCTTCAGGTATGGTAGTTTTTCGTACAGGTCGAATAAATTCTTCTTTTTAAGCACCACCAATTCCGTATCACAAGCAGCTTCAATTCCTTCAGGCGCGGGAATATTATTATTAAAACTGTTAAGGATACTGCAAAACTGGTTTTCTTTCAGAAAAAAATAGGTCATCTTATTTCCCTTATCATTTTGAGCAACAATACGAAGGACACCCTTGCAGATAAAGAACATCTCTCGGCAAATATGGCCCTCTTCAAACAGCACCGCGCCTTCTTCCACTTTGCGAAAACTCACTTCGTTCCTGATAAGTTCGGCATCGAAATCGGGAATATTTTTAAATAAACGCAGAAAATTGATGAAGGAATCAATCATGCGATAAAGCTATAGATAATCCAGATAAAACGACTTTTCATTTTTATCTTCGCAGACCAATTCTACAATCATTATGAAAGCTATCTCTATTATCTCTATCCCGGTTACAGACCAGGAAGAGGCAAGGCAATTTTACTTAAAATTAGGCTTCAATTTATTAGTCGAAGCACCCTTCGAAACACAAAAGTGGGTTCAGATGGCATTACCAGGACAAGAAGCTGTTTCTATTACCTTAGTTACCTGGTTCCCTGAACTGAAACCGGGCAGTATTCAAGGTTTTGTGATTCATATTGATAATATGGACGAGGAGATAAAATCCTTAAACGCCAAAGGAATCGAAGTAGGCAAGGTTGACGAAACACCGTGGGGTAAATTTGCAACTGTGAAAGATCCCGATGGTAACTCGTGGAGTTTACATGAGGAATAATTTAAAAGCATATTATAGAGACGCAATGCATTGCGTCTCTATAATATATCGTCCTTACCATTTATCAAGTCCTAATAGTTTCCTTCCTAATGGACTCAATTCAGCCACCGGGTTTTTCTTTTCACGTTCCATTGGGTCACCGGGAAATGCGTAACCCTGCATGGCTTCGCGGCTTTGCCAGCTGTTGATGCGCCATTGACGCAGTTCTTCATTCTCTTCCTGAGCCGGCATCATGGCTATATATTGTGCAATGCGCACTTTATTTCCACTAGTATTTGCTCTGATACCATGAGGCTCCAGGCTGTTGAATATCAGCAGGTCGCCTGCTTCCAGTTTTACCTTCTCAATATTAAATCCGGTGGTATCAGGTTTATAATGATCGCGATCCTCAGGTTGTGTTAGTTTCCATGTGTCATATGTACGGTATAATTCAGGAATACATTGAAAGCCACCCATATTTTCATCAGTTTGATCGGCTAAAGCCAATACCCCTTGCACGTTTTGCGGCCTGGTTTCAGGATCATAATCCCAATGGATAAAGCCTTTATATTCAAATCCCGGCCTTAACGGGAAGTTCAGATTAGCGCGATCAATGGTTACCCAAAGCTTATCGGTTCCCCATACGTCGGCAAATGCATCATAAACTTTCTGGATCTGGCGATTATCCCACATGTATTGGTGATTGTATATCTCAACCATACCTGTATTGTTCAGCTCGGTCATCTGCATTTGAGCGTTCGGGCGCTTGTACCAGGTTTCTATATCATTGGCATCTTTATCTTCATACTTCCATAAGTAATCAGCCAATCGCTCAGCCTGCTCCCTGGGCACAGCATTTTTTATCACAACATAACCATTCTCAATCCAAAACTTCCAGTCTTCTTCGCTCAACACACGCAATGGTTTGCCGTTGCTGCGGTCATTTAATCTAAGTTGACTTGATTTTGCGGTCGATGGGTTGCCGGGTATTTCTTTATGTGCATTTTCGGGGCTCATGGTTGGCGTCATGGTAGCGGCCATTGTTTTATTTTCCATAATCTGTTTATCTCTTGGTTTACAGATCAAAAGTAGAGTGATTATAAAAAGCTTTTCTACTTTACAATAACCAATATTTGCTCTGTATTGACATAATTATTATTTTTATATTGAATTAACGGGCAATACAAAATGAATGAAATCCAATTAGAGAAGGTCGAATTTGAGCCTGGGAAGTCGTTTAAGCTGTTTTCACCCCGCTTGCGTAATACTTTTTTATGGCATTATCACCCGGAGATCGAATTGGTATATGTTGAGGCCGATGCAGGCATCCGACACGTGGGCTCGCATATCTCAGGCTATACGCAAAGCGACCTGGTTTTTATTGGCAGTAATATCCCGCATCTGAACTTTGATTATCGCCTGCGTAACGACTACCACCAGGTGGTGATACAACTTCGTGAAGACTTTCTGGGGTCGGCTATCGCCCTCGCTCCTGAATTCTCTACCATCCAGCAATTATTTAAAAAAGCGTCATCAGGAGTTGCTTTTGGCGCGGATACCAAAGCTTTAGTGGTCGAAAAACTAAAGCAGCTTAATCAGCTCAATTCATTTCAACAATTAATGGGACTCATTGGGATATTTCAAATCTTAGCCAATGCCAAAGACTTCGAGCTGTTAAATGATGACGACATGAGCATCCAATTCTTTTTAAAGGATAAGATCAGGATGGGCGCCATATATGAATACATCGATGCCAATTATAACCGCAAGCCCGATGTAAATGTTGTTGCCGAAAAAGTGCACCTTACCACACCTGCTTTTTGCCGTTATTTTAAAAGGCAAACGAACATGACCTTTACCGATTTTGTCAATCAATACCGTATTGATATGGCCAAAAATCACCTGATGCAGGATAAAAACATTACCGAAACATGCTATGCGGTAGGTTTTGAGAGCCTTTCATACTTTAACAAGCTGTTTAACAAGGTTGTAGGCCAAAACCCCTCAGACTTCAAAAAAAGCTGGATTTCGAAGGGTAGTTGATTGGTTGACTATGTTGCTTGAGTTAAGTAGTTAAACGATTGCCTGGATTAAATGCCCTCATTTTCCATAATGATTTCATAGTTTACAACATCTAAAAACTTTTCAATTCAATCAACATAATCAACGACTTAACTCAATCAACTAAAAAAAACATAACTCTTTTCAAATCAGCTGCGTATAAAACCTCGTCGGAAGCGAAATCACAACCCGGCAATTTTTAGTCAGCGAAAATGAAAAAATTAATTTACCTCCTTGTTGTCATTTCAGTGGTCTGGATATCATCTTGTCAAAAAGATGTGTCAGTTGCCCCTGATTCAAAAACACTAACCGGCACTACTGCAGTTACACCAACCACAGGATCATTAACTCCAGGCAACACCGCAACTGCTGATACAATTGTAAATGTTACGGGCTTTATAAAGCTTGAACTTAGAAAAGACACCCTTAATAAGGATAATATTGTTATATATTTTACTCCGGAGGCAAAAGCGATTTACGTTCCAGGCGAAGATGCGCCTACCTTTCCAGGTTTTGGGGCAGAAAGCTTAACAAGCCTGTCAAGTGATGGCAAAGTACTGGCTGTAAATGAACTCCCTTTAAAACGATTGGGAGATTGCATCAAATTAAACGTAATCGGCAAATCAACCGCAGTATATAGATTAAGTTTAATTCAACGGGATTCAATCCCGGCCAGATACCATGTATGGTTAATGGACGGCCTAAAGAAAGATTCACTTGATTTATCTGTACACTGCGGCTATAACTTCGATATCGTTACTTCTGATACCACAACGTTTGGCAAAAACAGGTTCCAGGTAAAAGTTCGCCCGCAATAATATAAACCTCATCTCATATAAGTAAAAAGACCGTGTTAACATTTCACGGTCTTTTTCTTTTTACCAAGCGCTCCTTTATTTTTTGCTTTCATAATATATTCAACAGCACCCGGTACTTTACAGGCGGTACCTTCTTTTTCTACCATTACCGCTCCAATGCTTTTTGCAGTCGCGATAACTTCTTCCGACAATGCGGTAACATAAGTTCCCAAAGCGATCAGGAATCCATTCATGGTTGAGCGTACGCGATTAGGAGAAGTATGAATAGTTTTAGCTACTCTTCCCAATAGACGCCTTAGCTCGGCTATATCTAATTCATTATCCGGTTTAAGTGATACAGTATTGCTGAGCGTTGACCATCCACAAGAAGCAATATACTCTTCGGGCGAATCTATCCATTCCAAAGCAAGCCCGAACCCATTTTTATTTCCTGTCGCTACCCATGGCACAGTGTACTCGCTGATATTGTTAGAAACGGCCTGCTTTGCCCAGGTTTGCAGATCAGATTTAGACATTTTCTCATCATCAGCAATTAATCCGGCCAAATACATGGCATCAGCATTGCCGGTGGCATATAGATCTTTGGCTAACTGGTAATCCATTTTTACTTTTTTCTGTATTGCCTTCATGTATTCTATTTTCACGCCGAAGAAAGGTTCTTTTACTCCATGTTTCAATAAAATTTTTTTGATGCTGTCGCTGCCATGAGCTTTCAGGTCATCCATTATTTCCTGTACTGTCATATGCGTTTTGTGATGAGTAGTGTTAGGTAAATTTAGAAATTGCTATGCAAAAATTCTTATCTGGTTAAATTTAAAATCATGTCTTTTACTTATCTTGGTCAAGGCTAATCCAACCTGATGAAACTTTTTAAAGCCTTATTATCTATTGCTTTTACATCATTATTGATTTGGGCATTGCAAACCAAGTTTGGTGATATCCCTCCTATCGGTGAATTTCTAAACCCTGTTTCCGGGTTTTGGCAAAATGCCGAAAGCAGAGACGCCCAACCAGAAGAAAATCTACACCTGGAAGGACTGCAGGGAAAAGTAACCATACACTTTGACGAACACCGGGTCCCACACATTTTTGCTGAGAACGATCATGATCTTTATTATGCCCAGGGCTACCTTACTGCACGCGACCGCCTATGGCAAATGGATATTCAAACCCGCAGTGCTGCAGGGCGTCTTTCTGAAATTGCCGGACCGAAAGCCCTGGATGTCGATCGTTATCATCGCCGCATGGGTATGACCTACGGTGCCGAAAACACCTTAAAAGGGTTTATGAAGGACCAGGTGATGAAAATGGTAATAGAAGCATACACCGAAGGCGTAAATAGCTATATTCATCATCTTAATAAACGCGACTACCCTATCGAATTTAAGTTATTGGGTTATGCTCCAGAGGAATGGAAGCCGATAAACTGTGCGTATCTGCTCAAACTGATGTCGGAGACTCTGGCAGGCGGATCGGACCAATTTGCAATGACTAACGATCTGAAACGATTTGGCGCAAAAGATGTAAACGATCTTTTTCCTGATTATCCGTTCCATGAAGATCCTATTATTCCGGCTGGCACACCATGGAACTTTAAGCCTTTGCCTATCCCAAAGCCGTCGAAAGATTTTATCGCTTTGATGACTGATACAATCAAGCCAAAAGAGCGCATACCCGATATCGGCAGCAATAACTGGGCAATTGCAGGCAATAAATCAGCTTCAGGCTATCCTATACTGGCTAATGATCCGCATTTGAATTTAACTTTCCCGTCTATCTGGTATCAGTTGCAAATGTCGTCGCCTACGGTAAATGTGTATGGCGTTTCGCTGCCTGGCGCACCGTGTATTGTAATTGGCTATAATCAAAAAATAAGCTGGGGAGTGACGAATGTCGACGCTGCCGTTCTGGACTGGTACCAGGTTAAATTTAAGGATAACAGCAAAAACGAATATTGGTACAACAATAAGTGGAATAAAATCACTAAGCGTATTGAAGTAATCAACGTACTTGGACAAAAACCAGTTTACGATACCGTGATTTATACCCATCATGGACCGGTGGTTTATGATAATATTTCACAGAAACCCAAGGGTGATCATGAAAACATCCCAGTTGGCGATGCCTTGCGCTGGATAGCTCATGATGAATCGGATGAGTTTATGACCTTTTACCTGCTCAACCGGGGAAAGAATTATGATGACTACCGTAAAGCACTAACTTACTATACCGCCCCGGCACAGAATTTCATTTTTGCCAGTAACGACAAGGACATTGCCATCACCCCTAATGGCAAAATTCCGCTTAAATTTAAAGATCAGGGAAAATTCGTTATGGATGGCAGCGACCCGACGAACGACTGGCAGGGCTGGATACCCTACGACCAGAACCCGACCGTAAAAAATCCGCCGAGGGGCTTTGTAAGTTCAGCTAATCAGTCTTCAACCGATCAAGCCTATCCTTACTATATCAATTGGCGCTTTGAGCTTTATGACCGCGGCAAACGCATCAACGACCGACTAAAAGTGATGCAGAATGCGACGATAGACAGTATCCGCCTGATGCAAATGGACAATTATAGTATGCGCGCCCAGGATATATTGCCTGCCATGCTTTGGTATATTGATACATCTAAACTGCATCCCGATCAGCTTAAGGCATTTCAGATCGTTAAAAAATGGGATAAGCATTTTGCGGCTAACTCAGTGGGAGCGTCTATTTTTAATGCATGGTGGTTAAAATTTAATGCCATGCTTTGGGACGAGTTTAAGGATGACAAAGTATTATTAAACATTCCTTCATTTGATCGTACCGAAAAACTATTACTGACCGAGCCAAATTCCAAGTGGTTCGATATAACAGGCACGCCGGAAAAAGAAACATGTACTGACGTTTTGATGCAATCGTTTAACGCAGCAATTAATGAACTTCAAAAAAGTTATGGTGATCCGGGCGATAAATGGGAATGGGGAAATGTAAAGGACACCCATATTAATCACCTGGCCAATTTACCCGGATTTGGGACGGGCCATTTTTATGCCGGCGGCACAGGTGCAGTAATTAATGCCTTAAGGGGTGGCAACGGCCCGTCATGGCGCATGGTGGTTCAAATGGGACCGCAAGTTAAGGGTTATGGCGTGTTCCCGGGCGGAGAGTCCGGTAATCCGGGCAGCTTCTTTTATGAAGACATGTTCACTACCTGGCGTGATGGTCAATTGAATGAACTATTGTTTTTGCAATCTTCCGATGAAAAGTCGGACAGGATTAAATCAACCTTGACATTGAATAAATAAGCTAAGAAACATGCTATTCCTCATCATACTCATTCTATCCTTCATTGGCAGTTACCTGTTACCCTGGTGGGTTGCGGCCTTAATTGCATTCTTAGCAGCTTTATTTGTTGGCAAAACTTCCGGCAAAGCCTTCGTGTCTGGTTTTGGGGCGATATTTGTTTTGTGGGTGATACTGGCACTAATGAAAAGTATCCCGAATGATAATATATTGGCGAGCCGGGTGATTCAATTATTCCCCTTACCACATCAGTGGATATTATTGTTGCTGATCACTGCTTTGATAGGCGGATTAGTTGGCGGCCTCGCGGCCTTATCAGGAGTTTTAACTAAAAAAGCTTTTTCAAAGTAAAACGCCCGGTTATACCGGGCGCTTCTCTTGTTAAATTGGTTTTATAAACTAGCGAGTGTTTCTTTCAAATTCTTTACGGCAACTGTATTGCTCTTGGTGGTTTCAAATATATCGCTGGCACTCATACCTTCACCATAGTAACCGTGGTTGGCATCTTTATCTATTGCCAGGCTCGAGCCATTGACGGTAATACCTGCGAATAAACCACGGCTGCGCGAATACGAATAAACTTCCGCTTCAAACTTATAATCGGTATTAGCTGATGCTGCCCGGCCAACCGGACCCGCCGATGCTGCCAAATCGCCACCAATAGTTACATCACCATTTTTCACTTTGGCCAATGCGCCTTTATGCTTGAAAACCAAAATCAGGTCGACTGACTGAACGCCGATCTGTGCGCCAATGCTGCCGCCCGTAAGGGTAATAAACACTGGGTCGCTCCATTTTCCATCAGGTAATTTTACTAAAGCTACGCCCTTTCCACGCTTGGCGCCCACCACTAAACCAGCGTTAATAGTTTTAGGAATAATGACTACGCCTTCATATTTGTCTATCAGTTTATGAGCGAAGCCCTCTTTCATGGCACCAAACTCTTTTAGAACATTAGATGCACTGTGTAATCGCTCTGTTTCCTTGTCACCATTTACTGGTGCTGCCGAGCTCATTATAATAATGAAACTCAAAAAAATAGGAACAATTAAAAAACTTAACTTTTTCATAGGTGATTATTTAATAGTATTATCATATTATCAAACCCTGAAAAACCGCTTCTTGTTTCAATAAACCCTCATAAATCAATCAGATACGTTCAATTTTACAGATAAAACAGCAGGCTTGCGAGTTGCGCGCATGCAGGTAGGCTACATTTGGATTAGTGTCAAATATTTCGGTTATCATTTCATCAACATCTCCGTCGCCCACCATTTTGGTTAGAGCCATCATTTGCTGATCATTATATCCGATCAGTGTAAGCGGGAAACTTTTCTTATTTGCCTTAATTTCAGGCGGAAAGCGGTAGATATCGGTATATTCCTCCACATCGCTGGCATTAATAAATACCGGGCCCGGTTGATTATAGACATTATCAACTTCAAATGGCGTATGGTTAAATAATAAACGTTTATCTATCCCCTTTTCAAATGGTTTCAATGATACGCGGCATGGGCCAGCACCAGTTGCTATTTGTTCGATCACCTCGTGACCAAAATCATCTTTTCGTGTTTCGCGGATGTGCTGTACATAACTTTTCGACAACGGTACAATCTTAAAATTGCTCATAGTATTTGTGTTTTGATACTCCAAAGTTCCCGTTATCCTCAACGATTTAAAACCCGGAACTTGCTAACTTGATGTGCAGATATGCAAATGTGTGGATGTGCAGATTATTAAAAAAAAGCCATTCGCATATCTACTCATCTGCACATTTACACATCCTCCCATCCGCACATAAAAACTATCTTTGCACGATGATCAGCCCGGGCAAGCAACAAGTATTTTCTATCAGCAATGAACAGCAATTTGCAGAAACTGCTTTGCAAGTATTTCGCTTCCAGGCTGAAAACTGTTTAGTTTACCGGGAGTTTATCACCAACCTAAAAGTGGATATTGATGCCATTGACCGTGTTGAAAATATCCCATTTCTGCCTATCAGTTTTTTTAAATCACATGAAGTACTAAGCAGTATTGATAAAGTGCAGGTCACGTTCACAAGTTCTGGAACTACAGGCGTGATCAACAGCAGGCACCTGGTTACTGATGTAACGTGGTACGAAGAAAGCTTTCGCCGGGCATTTGATCTGTTTTATGGCGGTATCCATGATTATTGTGTTTTGGCACTATTGCCCTCCTATCTTGAACGCGAAGGATCATCGCTGATTTATATGGCTGAGGATTTAGTAAAACGATCCGAAAATCCGGATAGCGGTTTCTATTTATATAATCATGACGATCTGTTCGCCCAATTAAAAAGACAACAAAAGGCAAAAAAGCCGACACTATTAATTGGTGTCACCTTTGCCCTGCTTGATTTCGTGGAGCGGTATTCGATTGATTTCCCTGAGCTGATCGTAATGGAAACAGGTGGCATGAAAGGACGTCGTAAAGAAATGATCCGCGAGGAATTGCATCAAACACTTTGCAAGGGTTTCGGAGTTAATACGATCCACTCTGAGTATGGCATGACCGAACTGCTTTCACAGGCTTATTCTAATGGCGATGGCATATTCAATTGTCCGCCCTGGATGAAGATCATCATCCGGGATCCCAATGACCCGATGACCTTGCTCGATAATGATAAAACCGGCGGTATTAATGTGATCGATCTGGCTAATATCAACTCCTGTTCATTTATCGCTACCCAGGATCTGGGGAAATTTTATAAAGATGGCTCATTTGAAGTCCTGGGGCGTTTTGATAACTCCGATATCCGTGGTTGTAATTTGCTCATCGCATAGACACCAATCCATTTAAAACAATTCGCGCTTATATAAACTTAACTTGTAACTAACAGATATTTATTATTTTTGGCCTGCATCAATAAAAAGCATAAAGATGATCGACAAATTTTTAAACGACCAGCAAGACCCGAAAGCAGTGGAGAAAGTTTATACCCGGCTGGTTGACCTGCTTACCACGGGTGAAGAAATTATTTATATAGCTACCCAAAAAAAGCCTTTGGTAAATATATTACCCGATTGCGTAGCGCTGACCAATAAACGTGTGTTGTTCTTCACCCCTGCAAATCTGGGCCTTTCTATAAAGTTCATCGATTTTGTTTGGAAAGACATTGTTGATGTACTGATAAAGGAAGAAATTATCGGAGCTATTTTTACCATCAGAACTACTAACGGTGGCGAAATGGGTGTTGATTACCTGCCTAAAGTTCAGGCACGCAAGCTATACCAATACGCCCAGCAGCGTAAAGAAGACGAACGCGAAGCACGCCGTCTGCGCGATCTGGAAGAAAAACGAGCTGAATCGGGTTCGATCAATTTTGGAGAACATGGTAATGCTCAATCGCAACCTGCTGCTCAGGCACCAACTCCTGAGCCCCAGCCTGCTCCCATGATTGCTGCATCCCCGGTTCAGGAAGTCCCAAAACAGGATGAGTTAACCGAAAAACTAAAAAAATTAAGGACATTATTTGAGAACGGCCTGATCTCGCAAGAAGAGTATAATGCGAAAAAGCTTGAACTGCTGAGCGATTTATAGTCCTTAGCTATTCAGCTTGTTTGAGATATTTTTTATTGCGTTATCCAGGTTGGTGAGCTCGCTTTGAAGATATTTTTCAGATTCAACAAAATTCTGGTATTTATCATCTCCCTGGTTGATCATTTGCATGATGCCCATTAAATTGGATGAATGCCGCCGCACTTCGTGCGAATTAATAAAGGCTATTTCATTCTTCTTCGACTCAAACAGCAGCTTCTCATAGTATTTTTTCCGGTGGACATTGTAATACAACAACCCGCCAAAAATTATCAGCAGAACAGCTACACTTATAGTGAAGATAAGCCAAAGGCGTTGGCGTTTGAATCCTTCTGTACGTAACGCGTATGAATTTTGTACCTGGTCTATGCTGATCTGCGATGAAATTGAACCCACATTAATCAGCTGCTTTAATTGTGTAATAGATTGTACCAAAGCCATTTTATAAGCAATAACGGCACCATTTGGGTTAGCTTTTCCATCTTCGATATCGCCCAATAGCTTATATCGATAAAGGTTCAACTCTGCATGATTCTTATCGCGGGCATCATCGATCAATCTTTGAACAACTGATTTTGCAGAATCCAACTGGCCCGACCCGAAATAAGCATCTGCCAGACAATTATCGTCAGTAATATCAAAATGATACGTGGTATCGCTGCGCAACCTGGTAATGGTCGAGATTACTTCAGGATACTTTTTTCGCAGCATATCCAGGTAATAATCTGTCCTTTTTTGAAAAGTATATAAACCAACACTCCTCTCTTTTGTCTTGTGCAAAAGACCATTGTATTTTTTTAGCGAATCAATCTCTTTTAGCCGATAATAGACTTCGGCTTTGTTGTTAATAACGCTGTGGTCAATCCGCGGAATTTTAACATGGTTCGAAGAGATCAGCGATTGTGCTTCGTTCAGATAAAACAGGGCATTATTAAACATTTTATTCCTGTAGTAGATATCTGAAAGATTAACGTCTATCACTATCTGAAGGTAGGCATCGTCAACAATGGTAGCTTCTTTTTTTGCAGCTCTGTAATCGGAAATAGCTTCTATCTCGTTACCATGTTCATTTTGTATAAAAGCCATATGGGTAAAGCAGGCATACAATAGATAATGATCTTCATTCTGATCAGCTTTTTGAATCGCCTTTAGAAAAGTCTTTTGAGCGTCGGAATATTTCTTCTCCCTGTATTGGCATATTCCATCAATAAAAAGGATCAAGCCTTCACTGTCCGGCTCATTTGCTGATTTTAATATTTGCGCAGTCCGGGCTTTTGCCTGCTCCAGGTCTTTCAGAGGCATATCTCCAAAAGCAAAACGAAGGTAAAGTATCAGGTTACGCTTTTTAAAGGCTATATCTTTATTCTTCAGTATAGAAATAAGACTATCATTTTTGATCGTTTCCGGGGCGGCAAACACATTTCCCAAAAACAATAAAATGAAGATGCAAACCAATCGCACTTTAATCATAGGTTTATGCTATTACTTTTTAAAGCAAACTAAGAAAATCACTCTAAAAACTTCGGTATCAGTAAAAAATTGTTCACGAAAATAATAAAGGCAGAGGATTTATCACCCTCTGCCTTGTACTTTAGTTTAAAAAAAAATCTTCTAAGCTGCTATGATCAGGAAATAATTCTTCTTACCCTTTTGTGCCACCATAAACTTACCAGCGATCAGGTGAGCTGCACCATAAATATCATCCGGTGATCCAACTTTGGCTTTATTGATAGCTACTCCGCCGCCCTGTATCATTTTTTTAGCCTCTCCTTTTGATGGGAAAACGGTCGTTTTTCCGCCAAGCAGGTCGACAATATTAATACCTGAAGACAGCTCCTCTAATGATATATTGAAATTTGGAACTCCTTCGAATAATCCAAGTACTTCGTTTTCGGTCAATTCATTTAAAAACTCTATACCTGTATTACCAAATAAAAACTCTGATGACTGGATCGCTTTGTCATATTCCTTCTCACCATGAGTTCGGATTGTAATATCCCTAGCCAACGCTTTTTGCAGCGCACGCTGATGCGGTGCAGCATCATGTTCAGCTTCTATAGTTTCAATAATTTCCTTGCTGAACAAAGTAAATATCCTGATATAAGCTTTAGCATCTTCATCAGTGGTATTCAACCAAAATTGATAGAACTTATAAGGCGATGTTTTAGCTGGATCGAGCCAGATATTGCCGCCTTCGGTTTTGCCGAATTTGGTTCCATCTGCCTTTTTGATGAGTTGAGTAGTTAAGGCAAATGCTTCACCCCCATCTTTACGACGGATCAACTCGGTGCCGGTAACGATATTACCCCACTGATCTGATCCGCCCATTTGCAAGGCACAATTATTATGCTTCCATAAATAGTAAAAGTCGTATCCCTGAACCAACTGATAAGTAAACTCGGTAAACGACATGCCCGTATCGCCGCTGATACGGTTCTTTACCGAATCTTTGGCCATCATATAATTCACGGTGATATGCTTGCCAACATCGCGGATAAAGTTCAGGAAGGTATAATTCTTAAACCAATCGTAGTTGTTCACCATCTGCGCGCTGTTTGCGTCATCATTAAAGTCGAGAAACTTCTCCAGCTGTTTTTGTATGCCTGCCAGGTTATGCTGCAAAACATCCTCTGATAACAGATTACGCTCTGCAGATTTACCCGACGGATCGCCTACCATACCGGTAGCGCCACCAACCAGTGCAAAAGGCTTATGACCAGCTCTTTGGAAATGGATCAACGTCATGATCTGGGCCAAACTGCCTACATGCAATGAATCGGCTGTTGGATCAAAACCGATATAACCTGATACCATACCCTTATTCAGTAATTCTTCAGTTCCAGGCATTATATCATGCAGCATGCCGCGCCAGCGTAGTTCTTCAACAAAATTCATCGTATTCAATAAAGCTGCAAAGATAACAGAGCCTTTTATATTTTGAATAAAATTAAACTGTAGCAAAAACTCGTCCCGGGAATCAGGGGAGGCCGGGAAGGGTAAAAATCTGTGCCGGGTTCGTCTGTCCTAAGTTTTACCCTCTCTGTCGACGCTACGCCAGACATCTCTCCCTAAGCGTAGGGTGAGAATTATTTATAGCCGAAAATCTCTTTTTTTACGTTTACCTTAAACAATAGTCAAAGAATTTGTTTATTTTAAGCAGACTTTAAACTTGCTGGAGAGTGAATATTTATGAATTTTCTATCGCATTACTACTTCGACAGGGACACCACCAACTGTTACCATACACTGGGTACAGTACTGCCTGACCTATTGAAAAATGCGGATAAAAACATCATTATTCATCCGGAAAAACTTCAGCATCCTGATAAAAACATCAACGATATTATTTTAGGCTGGCGAAAGCACCTGGAAGTCGACCGCTTTTTCCATTCCTCAGGATTTTTCACAGCCCGATCACATGCTTTAAAGAATTTGCTCACCCCTGCAATAGATGGTTCACCGGTAAAGCCCTTCTTTTTAGGGCATATTGCTTTAGAGATCATTCTGGATAACCTGCTGATCACTACAGGCAAAATCTCTACCGATGATTTTTACAGCCATTTAAACTCCTGCAATACAGATGTTATAAAAGAATTCCTCAATTTCTCAGGCTTAAAAGAGACTAATCGCTTTTTTAAATTCTTCGATGAATTTAAGCGAAGCCGTTATTTAGAAACCTACGCGCAAAACGACAAGGTGACCTACGCATTGAAACGGATTTGCATGCGGGTATGGAAAGATCCATTCACGCCGGAGCATGAGGAAAAGATGACAGCATTGATAACGGCCTACCGTAACGCTATGCTGGTAGATTTCATGTCGATTTTTGATTATATATCTGAATTATTATCTCACAATTAATAGTAGGTTTTCGCCGACGAATGAGCCAGGATTCGCATCTGTCCTCCAAAACCTTACAGAAAGCTCACAAAAGCGCCTAAAAACCAGCATTTAAGAGTAAAATATTTTTTATTACTCAAAAATATATCCGTACCTTTGCAGTCCCAATTGTATTGGGAAAAGGAGAAAATTTATTTTGGCAAAAAAACAAGAAGCAGAAAAAGAATTAAAAGCAAAGGAAGCTGAGCTAGATGTAGTTACAGTAGCCGAGGAAAAAGAAAGTATTGAATCAGAAGCTGATTCATTATCGATCGAAGAGATCAAATCAAAAATCACATCATCAAACGAAGATTTCGATTGGGATGCTGATGACAAAAAATTTGGCAATTACAACGATGCCGAGCGTGAAAAATTAGAAAAATTGTATGACGGAACTTTCAGTTCAATCAACAAAGGCGAAATTATCACTGGTACAGTTGTAAATGTTAACAGCAAAGACGTGGTATTAAACATCGGCTTTAAATCTGATGGTTTAGTGTCATTGTCTGAATTCCGTGATACTCCAGATCTGAAGATCGGTGACACTGTTGAAGTTTTTGTTGAATCGCAGGAAGATGCTAACGGTCAGTTAGTACTTTCACGCAAACGTGCAAAAACACAGAAATCATGGGAAAGAATTAATTCCGCATTGGATAATGACGAGATCATCACCGGCTTTGTTAAGAGCAGAACTAAAGGTGGTTTGATCGTAGATATAATGGGCGTTGAAGCCTTCTTACCAGGTTCACAGATCGACATTAAACCAATCAGGGATTATGACGTATATGTGGGCAAAACAATGGAATTTAAAGTTGTTAAGATCAACCACGAGTTTAAGAACGTAGTGGTATCGCACAAAGTGCTGATCGAAGACGATTTGGAAAACCAAAAAACTGAAATTGTGGCCAAACTTGAAAAAGGCCAGGTATTGGAAGGTACAGTTAAAAACATTACCGACTTTGGTGTATTCATCGACTTGGGTGGTGTTGACGGCTTACTGCACATTACAGATATTTCATGGGGCCGTATCGAGCATCCAAGAGAAGTATTGTCACTTGATCAGAAGATCAACGTGGTTGTACTTGACTTTGATGATGAGAAAAAACGTATCGCCCTTGGCTTGAAACAATTGACCCCGCACCCTTGGCAGTCGCTTGACGAAGCCATCGTTGTAGGTTCAAAAGTTAAAGGCAAAATTGTTACTGTTGCTGATTATGGCGCATTCTTAGAGATCATACCTGGTGTTGAAGGTTTGATCCACGTATCAGAAATGTCATGGTCACAAAACCTGCGTAATCCTCAGGAATTCCTGAAAGTTGGTGACGAGGTTGAAGCACAGGTATTAACCCTTGACCGCGACGACCGCAAAATGTCATTAGGTGTTAAACAATTAACTCCTGATCCATGGCAACATGCTGCTGAGAAATATGCTATAGGCACTCAGCACGTGGCTACAGTTAAGAACATGACCAACTTCGGCGTGTTTGTTGAACTGGAAGACGGCATCGACGGTTTGATCCACATCTCTGACCTTTCATGGTCTAAGAAAGTTAACCACCCTAACGAATTCACTAAAGTTGGTGAAAAACTGAATGTGGTTGTACTTGAACTGGATGTTGAGAACCGCAAGCTGAGCTTAGGTCACAAACAGCTGGAAGAAAACCCTTGGGATACCTTCGAAACTATCTTCACTATCGACTCAGTGCATGAAGGTACCGTATTGAAAGTAACGGATAAAGGCGCTATTGTTGCTCTACCTTATGGTGTTGAAGGCTTCGCTCCTATCAAACACACTGTTAGGGAAGATGGCAAGAGCTTAAAAGCTGATGACGTTGCTGAATTCAAGATCATTGAATTTAACAAAGACAACAAACGTATCGTTATTTCACACTCGCGTATATGGGAAGAGCAACGCGCTGAAGCCCGTGTGCAAGAATTCGAAAGCCGTAAAAAAGAAGCGAAAGCTGCTAACACTGCGGTGAAGAAAGTGAAAGATTCGGTTGAAAAATCAACTTTGGGCGACCTGAGTGTGTTGGCTCAACTGAAAGAACAGATGGAAGGTGCTGAAAGCAAAGCTAAAAAGGCCAAGAAATCTGAAGAAGAAGCAAAATAAGCTTAAATAAATTAAATCCTTTAAGCCCTGTCCGCTATGGTGGACAGGGCTTTTTTGTTTGCTATGCCGATATTACTACATTTACTATATGAAGAACCCAACACCTGAAGAACGCAACTCCAAGACTTTTGCCTTGCTGGTTGTTGTCGCCCTTATCATAACTATATTAATGCGTGGCGTAAATACTCGTTTTGACGTACCCCATGTATTGTACCTTATTATTGCAGCCATTACCGGACTAGTAAGCATCATCAGCTATGTTGGCTTTATCTACTGCAAAATGTTTAAACCGACAGGGAGCAAAATATTCACTGATATGCTGATTATTATCATCCTGGGTGTAGTGGTTTATTTCACAGTGACATTTTGTGTTAGTGTGCTGTCTAATTTGTAAAGCCACTATTGCACTTTAATAGTTTCTCAAATGAGCGGCGAAACCGACATCCGTACTTTGCTAAAAAACATGACGCCTGTTCTAAACGATGGTGAATATGTTTTCTGCACAATAAATGATCCGGGGAAGCTGAATCAAAATGACCTTGTAGGTTTATTTAGAGAAGATGAAGGCTTCACCGTTATTTTGAATAAAGCAATAGCCGATCATCTCAATTTAAGTTACAATTATATTGCTGCCTGGATAACACTTACAATTCACTCCTCGCTTGATGCTGTTGGTCTTACTGCGGCATTTTCAAAAGCGCTGGGCGATGCCTCCATCAGTTGTAATGTAGTTGCTGCTTACTATCACGATCATATTTTTGTTGGTCTAAGAGATGCCGATAGGGCTATGCTTGTTCTGAAGCAGCTAGCTAAAGGTACCAAGTAAAAAAGGCCGGTGATTAGTCACCAGCCTCACAGTTTGAATTACTTTACTTCAACGGTGGAAACTTCGCCGAATCGAAAATACTTTTATCAGCTACTGTTTTTTCTACATCCTGCCATTTGCGCGGTGCATCAATAGATAATAAAGTATATTTATCTTTTCCGATCAATACGTCATCTTCGATTCTTACACCAATATCCCACCATTTTTTATCACACTTGCTTCCCGACGGGATATAAATTCCAGGTTCAACCGTAATGATCATATTCTCTTTCAGATTGCCGCCGTACTCACCCTTATCGTGCACATCTAAACCCATGTGATGAGAAACTCCGTGTGGATAATAAGTCCTTACATCCTCAGCCTTGCTGATGATGCCCAATTTCATTAAGCCATTCGCTAATATTTCCTGGGTTTTCTCTTCTAACTGGCTATATGGAACGCCATCTTTACAAAGCTTAAATACTTCCTCCTGTGCATCATAAACTAATTGATAAATGGCTTTTTGCTCCTCCGTAAATTTGCCATTCGCAGGAACAGTACGGGTTACGTCGGCTGAATATCCATGATATTCAGCAGCCACATCCATCAGCACCAGTTGATTTTTTACTTCAGTTACATTATTTTCCTCGTAATGCAGTATACAGCCATTCGCTCCGGCTCCCACAATCGGCGGATAACCTTCATCCTCAGCGCCATACTTTTGATGTACATACTCGAAAATGCCCTGCAATTCACGCTCAGACATATTTGGTTTTATAGCTCGCATAACTTCAGCATGGGCAATGCTGGATATCTCCACGGCCTTTTTCACCAGTTCCACCTCCTCAGGCTGTTTCACGCCCCGCAATTGTTTCATGTCATCGCTATACATTACCAAACCGCCGAATTGTGTATTGAATTTAACTTTCAGATCAGCTAATCCTGCAGAATCAGGCTTGCTGATGAACCCCTGCAGCATCGGGTTACTCTTATGATCAGGTTGCTCAAATTTCGGCTTAAAATAGGCCATAATACGTGGCAGATTTTTAGGCGTGCCATATTGTATAATCGTTGTCAAAGTGCTCAAAACCTCCCTGCTTATTTCGGGTACGGCAGCCTTTTCTTTAAAGGAATCATAAAGTCCTTTCATATTCCCCTCATCTTCCGGAATTCCATCATATAAAACGGCACTGAACTTTTTCAGATCAACAGGCGATTTAGCAAACTCCTCGCTATTATAGGCCTTACTGAAACCAAGCTTGCTCCTTACTCCTTCCACTCCCAGGCGTTTTCCGGTCCATTGCTCCTGCTGCGGGTCGCGGCTCTGAACATAAAATAATTCATTATAGTCACCGTCCTGGCCGTGCTGCGTTTCTTTGAATATTAATAACACGGCACTGGTTTCTTTATATCCCGAGAAATAATACAGATCAGGATTAGCATGATAGACATAATTGACATCCTGTGAAAATACACGCTCAGGGTATGCAAATATGACCGCAACCGAATTCTCGGGCATCATCTTACGCAATGCATCACGCCTGCCGGCATGAAACTCTTTGGTCAGATAATCCTTTGGCAGACTTTCGGTTACAACCGGATTGGTTTGCGAAAAGCTTTGTAATGAAGCCACGCAGGCCAGCGCAGCCACAAATAAGGTTTTATAGATTCTCATGATTCGCGGGATAAGTAAAGCAATTTAGTGATTATATGATTCATATTTCTCCTCTATAGATAAAAGGTGAATTTGCCATATCTCCAGCACCTGATAACTAATCACAAGTTAACCGATCACTATAAAGTCAACTAATCTCTAATCACCGATTAACTAATCACCAAAATTCTTACCTTTGCCCAAATCCAACCAAAGATGCAAAACCCTACTCTGCTCGACGGTCAGAAATTTCAGATTACCATACAACGTCTATGTCGTCAGTTGATTGAAAACCACGACGATTTTTCCAATTCCGTATTAATAGGTATACAACCGCGGGGCATTTATTTGGCCAAACGCGTGGCTGAAGAACTGCGCAAGATATTGCCCGGAAAGACCATTTTACAAGGCGACCTGGACATAACTTTCTATCGTGATGACTTCCGCCGCCGCGAATCGCAACTGGTGCCAAATCAAACCAAGATCGATTTCATCATCGAAGGTAAAAAAGTGATCATGATGGATGACGTGCTTTGGACCGGTCGCACTATCCGCGCCGCAATGGACGGTATGCTTTATTTTGGCAGACCAGAGAAAGTGGAGCTACTGGTACTGGTTGATCGCCGCTATTCGCGTCATTTACCTGTAGCAGCCGATTATGTAGGCATCGAGGTGGATTCTATTACCTCGCAAAAAGTAGTGGTAAGCTGGAAAGAAACAGATGGCGAAGATAAAGTGGTTCTGCTGTCAGAAGCAAAGTGATTTCGGATTTCGGAATTTCGATTTCGGATTTAGATTTAAAAAATGGATAAAATTGAGTTAAAACGTAGGACTAGAAAATTTGCAGTCGAGGTGACCAAGTTTATCGAAAAACAACCAAGCGGTCGTGCTCTTAATGTCTTATGTAATCAACTAATAAGGACCACGTCATCAGTAGGTGCAAATTACCGATCGGCATACAGAGGAAAGTCCTCGGCTGACTTAATAAATAAAATAATAATCGTTGAGGAAGAAGCCGATGAATCTCTTTACTGGCTGGAGTTAATGGAAGAATCAAATCTTGTTAGAGCGGAAGACTTGATTGCTCTAAAAAAAGAAGCAGATGAGCTGACAGCGATATTCACGGCGATCGGGAAAACGGCAAAAACGAATCAGCAAAATAACAAATCAAAAAAATCATAAACAGGGAAATCCGAAATCGAAATTCCGAAATCCGAAATCGAATATGGGACTCAGCACAAGACATTTATTGGGAATTAAGGACTTGAACCGGGAAGACATTGAACTAATATTTGAGACGGCCGATGGCTTTAAATCTGTTTTAAACCGTCCGATCAAAAAAGTTCCTTCGCTGCGCGATGTTACCATTGCCAATATTTTCTTTGAAAACTCTACACGTACACGTCTTTCATTCGAGCTGGCCGAAAAAAGATTATCGGCTGATGTGGTAAACTTTGCAGCTTCTTCATCCTCAGTAAGCAAAGGCGAAACGCTGATCGACACTGTAAACAACATCCTGGCGATGAAGGTGGATATGGTGGTAATGCGCCATCCCTACGCAGGTGCAGGTATCTTCCTTTCAAAACATGTTAACGCACAGATAGTAAATGCCGGTGACGGCGCGCACGAGCACCCGACTCAAGCTTTGCTGGATGCCTTTTCTATCCGCGAGAGATATGGCAATGTGGAAGGTAAAAAAGTAGCTATCGTTGGTGATATCCTTCACTCACGCGTAGCGCTATCCAACATCCTTTGTCTTAAACAATTAGGCGCCGAAGTAATGGTTTGCGGGCCCACTACCCTTATCCCCAAATACATCGGAGCATTAGGTGTAAAAGTTGAACATGACTTAATAAAAGCCTTAAACTGGTGCGATGTGGCCAACATGTTGCGTATACAGTTAGAGCGCCAGGACATCAAGTATTTTCCATCACTGCGCGAATACAGCATGCTGTACGGTTTGAATAAACAAATACTGGACTCACTGGACAAAGAGATTACCATTATGCATCCGGGACCAATTAACCGTGGTGTGGAGATCACCAGTGACGTGGCCGATAGTAAGCAATCTATTATTCTTGACCAGGTTGAAAATGGTGTAGCTGTCCGTATGGCCGTACTTTATTTACTGGCAGGACAGACGCAATAATATACCAGTATATCCTGTTCAATTGTTTTGCTATCTTGAATAATTGAAAAAATTGATGAAAACCTTCTTCAAGCAACTTATCCTTATGATACTGTGCTTGGCTTCCATTACTATATCCGCGCAAAGCATTCAGCAGCGCAAGAACGATTCAGTATTTACACTTGTCCACAAGTACTTTAATGAACGGCAGGCAGAATCGATTTATGAACTGGCGGGAGAGTTATTCAAAAAGCAATTAAGCCCCGAAACGTTCAAAAAAATAGCTGATCAACAGCTCTTTCCGCTTGGCCCGATCAGGCAATCTTCATTGATCAGCTTTCAAAATAATAAGCTGAGCACCTACAAACTGGAATTCGATTCAGGAGTTTTACAGCTGCTGATGACTCTGGACAAAGACGATAAACTGGAACTATTCCTGTTTAAACCATATAAAGAAGAGGCACCTGATAAACTCAAGCCCGTGCCAACATCAAACCTGATGCGAACGCTGACAGATAAAAAGGTGGACTCATCTGCAAGAAATTATGTCCAGAAAGCGAATACCGTTGGTTTAAGTATCGGCATTATTAAAAATGGTGTAGTTCATACGTACAATTATGGTGAAACTACTACGGGCAATGGACAAATGCCCGATGCTAATTCCATTTACGAGATTGGCTCCATCACCAAAACATTTACGGCTACTTTGCTGGCCTATTATGTTGATGAAGGCAAAATAAAATTGACAGAATCTATTACCAAATACCTGCCTGATTCTGTGGCTACCAATAAAGGATTGAATAAGATTACACTTGAGATGCTGAGCAACCATACATCCGGCCTGCCCCGATTACCTGACAACTTTGAATTTCACTCAAGTGATCCGTATAATCCTTATAAAGACTATACCAAACAGCATCTTTACCAATACCTGAAGACCTGCAAACTGAACAGCAAACCCGGTGAAACTTATGCTTATTCAAATCTTGGGGTTGGTTTGCTTGGGACAATTTTAGAACAAGTGAGCGGGAAATCATTCGAAGAAATGGTGAAGGAGATCATCTGCACACCATTGGACATGCAAAACACCTCACAACACCTTAGCTATAATCAAAAACAACATTTTGTTACTGTTTACAACGAGGATGGCAAAACTACATCTCCATGGACATTTAACACCCTTGCTCCTTGCGGTGCCTTAAGATCGACCATAAACGATCTGTTGCTGTATGTGAAGGCTAATATGACCAAAAGTGATACCAAGTTACCCAGGGCATTTGATCTCACCCACCAGGTAACCTTTAACAAGGACGCCAAACTTGGGTTAGCATGGCATACAATTGTTGCAAACGGAATTGAATATTATTTCCACGATGGTGGTACTTACGGCTGCAGCAGCTTCATGGCATTTAATATCGAAAAAGGATTGGCTGTAGTAATTTTATCTAATTCAGCTACCAGCACAAATGAGTTGGGCATCAATTTGATCAAAAAACTGCAATAAAAAAACGTCGCTATAAAATTATAACGACGTTCTCCTAATTTTTAATCACTAACCTCTATTTCTTCGTTAAATCTGCTGCCTTTTTGCCGGCATCTTTCCTCACTGGTGAACCGTTTCTGATTTCCTCAGATGCTTTCTGCACCAGTTCATCACCGGGGTTAATATCACCGTGTATCGCTACTTCATCACTGCTTTCAAGGCCTTTCCGTACATCAACCCATTCAGCATGATTATTAACAACCCTGATCACAAATACTCTTTCGGTAGATGTTACCACAGCAGTTTTCGGAACAATCAGAGCGTCGTCTCTTGAGGGTAGCGGAACATTTACGTCGGCGTACATATTAGGCAACAATTTGTTGTCTTTATTTAAAACATCTACTTCCAGGCGCTCAGAACGTAATTTCTGATCCAATGCCCCGGCAAGACGTTTCACCTGACCGGTAAATTTTTCACCCTGCAATGCTTTTACAGAAAACGATACTTGGGTTTTATCACTCAAACCGTTAGTATAGTTTTCGGGCACGGATATTACCAAACGCAAGCGCTTATGATCTTCAATAACAAACAATGGCTGATTCCCGCTCCCTCCCGCAGGGCCAACATAGGTACCCAGGTTGATATTACGAACAGTGATCGTCCCATCAAATGGGGCGCGTATCTGTAAATAATCCAGGTTAGCCGTTATTACTTGATAAGCCGATTTAGCAGCTTCCACATTAGCAGAATCCGAACGCATTTTAGCCTGCGCCTGTTCAAGGTCATTTAAAGATACAGTTCCAGGGGTCTTACTAGTACTATATAGCCTGCCATAAGTCGCTTTGCTGGCAAATAGTATGGCTTTATTTTGCTGTATTCTTGATTTGGCTTCTTCCAACTGTGAGTTGATCTCAGGAGCTTCCAAAGTCGCCAGCAATTGTCCCTTATGTACTTGCGAGCCAATATCAACCAAAAGTGTCTTTACATAGCTGTTGATCTTAGCATAAAGGTCAACCTGTAAAAAAGGCTGCAGTTCGCCAGGGACGGTAATGCTTGAACTTAGTTTTCCTTTTGCAGCGGAAATTAACGCTACAGATGGTGTGTCCAGAGCATTCTCTGCTTCAACAGTCTGTTGCTGCTCTTCCTTTTCCTTTTTGTTTGGGCCGCAAGAGCTAAACAGGCCCGCACCTGCTACTAAGCAGGCAAGGATAATCAATGATTTATTTTTGAGGACTTTCATGGTGATGCAAAGGGACATAGAATTTACTTTCTTTATCTTCAGGGTCTAACGATACGGATTCAGTTGAGGTGTTGCCTTGTACCCAGGCAAAAACCAGCGGCAATACAATCAATGCAGCAAATGTTGAGGCTAGCAGTCCGCCAATTACAGCACGGCCAAGCGGAGAGGTTTGATCACCACCCTCACCTAAACCAGATGCCATCGGGAGCATACCTACCACCATTGCCAAACTGGTCATCAAAATTGGCCTGATACGCAAAGCTACAGCTTCACGCGCCGATTTTAATGCGTTACCATTGTGTTTGCGCAACTCTTCAGCATTGGTTACTAACAACACCGCGTTGGAAATAGATACACCTACTGACATGATCATACCCATGTAGGATTGAAGGTTCAGTGTAGCACCGGTTATTTCAACCAGGAACAGTGCCCCGCCTATTACTGCAGGAACTGTACACAATACAACAAGCGACACTTTGAACGACTGGAAATTAGCAGCCAGCATCAGGAATATCACCAGGATAGCTACTATCAACCCCGACTGCAAACTATCAAGTGTCTCAGTCAACGTATGGGCCATACCACGGAGTTCGACTGTCAAACCACGGGGCGGTTTCTCTAAATCTGTCAACGCTTTACTCACGTCGGTTGTCGCAGTTCCCAAATCCATCTTATTGATATTCGCTGTTACCGAAAGCGTTGGCACAGCACCAATGTCATCATTTTCGCCGTTTGTCGTATCTGTTTTTATCTCAGCCACATCACCTAAAACAGGCCGTGACTGATTAGCTACTATCGGTAGTGCCCGGATATCGTTCAGGCTCGACATTTTGTACTCAGGCACCTCTACCTGCACCAGGTAGCTCAACCCTGCCTTCTCATCTATCCAGTTATTCTTTTCAGTAAAGCGGGATGATGAAGTAGAAGCTGTCAGCGTACGGGATATTTCGTTGATACTTACACCCAGTTCAGCCGCTCGCACCCGGTCTATATTGATATTGATAGACGGGTATTTATAAGACTGCGCTATCTGAACATCGCGCAGATAAGGAACCGTCTTTAACTGTTTTATTACTTTTAAAGCGTATTGCTGGTTTTGTTTTTTGTTCTTTCCGGTCAATGCTACTTCAATCGGTGTCGACGATCCCTGGCTCAGAATTTTATCCGTCAACTCGATTGGTTCAAACGAGATCTTCACGTCCGGTAACTCTTTTTTCATAGCAGCCCTGATACGTTCTTTTAAATCATCCAGGTTTACTTTGTAGTTCTCATTCAGGCTTACCTGCATCACGGCTTCCTGCGGACCAGCCATAAACAGGTAGATCGGGTTTGTTGAAAAAGACGAAGGGTGCGAACCCACCATACATGAAGTAATGGCAATATTATTCTTACCTACCAGTTTCTCCAGGATATGCAGCGTCTCGATTGTGGTGGCTTCCGTGCGCTCCATCCTGGTGCCATCGGGGCCACGTAAACGCATCTGGAATGCACCAGAGTTTACTTTAGGCAATACGTCACGGCCAATCCAATTGAATAACACAGCCGCAAAACCCAGTGATGTAAATACATAGAATATCACCACCAGTTTCCGGTTTGGCATCAGGAATGAATCTATTACCCCCATATACCATTCTCGGAAACGCTCAAAACGGCTTACTTTATCGTTGCCATGATGCTCCAATGTCTGCTTAACGGCTTCCTCCTTTAACTTCCATTGATCTTGTTCATCTTGCCCGTCGTGTTTGGCAGCGTAGTTGCTGTCCTCGTGCTCGTTCTTCATCAACCAGTTAGCCATGATTGGCACAAATGTTTGAGCCAGGACATAGGAAGTGATCATTGAAAAGGCAATAGCCATTGAAAGCGGCAGGAACAATGCGCCCGGTATACCTTTCATAGTTATCGCCGGAGCAAACACAGCCAGAATACAGAACAAAATCAGCAATTTGGGGAAGGCGATTTCCTTACAGGCATCCCATATGGCAAGCGCCTTGGGTTTACCCATGTCAAAGTGCTGATGAATATTTTCAATAGTTACTGTCGATTCATCCACCAGGATACCAATGGCCAGCGAGAGACCGCTCAATGTCATGATGTTGATGGTTTGATGGAAAAGCGACAGGAAGAATATACCCGAAATCACGCAGGTAGGAATGGTCAGGATCACGATCAAAGCACCGCGCCTGTCACCCAAAAACAGCAATACCATTAAGCCAGTCAGGATCGCACCGATCGCACCTTCTTCGGCCAAACTCTTCACAGCGTTGATCACGTACACCGATTGGTCGAACACGAACGAGAGCTTTACATCTGGCGGAAGCAATGCCTGAAATCTGGGGATTGCTTTCTTAAGGTTCTGTACAACCTCCCAGGTGGAAGCATCAGCAGATTTGGTAATAGGCAGATAAACGGAGCGTTTGCCATTGATCAAAGTATAACCATTTGTGATATCTGCACCATCTTCTACTGTAGCCACATCCCGCATAAATACAGTTTGAACTCCATTTTTTATCAGCGGAATATCGCCAAACTGAGGTACCTTTTTAATTGTGGTATTTGACGGAGCCAAATAATTATAATCGCCTACGCGTACGTTACCAGCAGGCGTATTCTGGTTATTATCACGCAATGCCTGTACGATCTGGTCGGGTGTTAAATTGTGTGCACGCAATAACGCTGGGTCGATCTTAATAACAACTGTACGCTGGTTACCACCAAACGGTGCCGGAGCAACCAAGCCGGGGATGGAAGTAAAGGAAGACCGCACATACACCAATGCATAGTCAAGCAATTCGTTATTACTTCGGGTAGGGCTACTTAATAC
>Ga0207645_10000174_pt1 | contig 51463 bp, 40 predicted proteins | sample KBSM53metaG_FD_184331 | JGI IMG/M metagenome (GOLD analysis project Ga0207645, IMG submission 184331) | Miscanthus rhizosphere microbial communities from Kellogg Biological Station, Michigan, USA - KBS M5-3 metaG (SPAdes) (version 2) | ecosystem: Host-associated > Plants > Roots > Rhizosphere >...
CGATCTTTAGATAATTCCTAAACATATACTTGCTGTTAAATTTTTCAGGAACCCACATTTGCCGGGGTTCGCGGTTCAATATTAACAGCCCGGGACGGGGATAGCGCTCCAAATTATAAGTTGGGCGCTTATTTTCCAGGTGGATTTTATATTCCGTTGGGCTTTTTCCTGTCATTTGTTTGAAAATGCGGTTAAAAGATGTTTTGGAATTAAAACCCGATTCAAATGCAATGCCCAACAGCGTGATATGATCATAAGCAGGATCCTGCATTTTGCGGGCGGCATCTATAACGCGGTATTCATTAATAAAATCATTAAAGTTTTTTTTCAACGCTGTATTGATGACCCTCGATAATTCGTGAGGAGGTATGTTGAGTTGTTCAGCAAGTGAGCTTAAGCTTAATTCCGGTTCCTGGTAGTATTGGTTCACTTCCATGGCTCTTTTAAGCCATGCGCCTTTTGCTCTCAGTTCAGCCGGCACATGTGCCTTATAGGGTGAAGTTGTTTGTGCCATCGATGCGGCTTGCGGTTTTAAGAAAGCTGCCGCGGCAGTCCATATTATAATTACTACGAAAAAGATATAAAAGGGATAATAATCCTGTATGCCTGATTGGTTGCGATAACCAAAATAATCAACAGCGGCATAACCTATCCATAACACCCATAACAAGGCAGTGGCACTCAGCAGGCGGCGCAGCCACCGGAATTCAACAAGGGGGCGATCCATCAAAATCGGTTGTAACTGACGGTAAAAATTTTGTATACGTTTATTTGAGCGCTGCAGGTAGGTGATGATGGAAATAAAAATCAACAATTGCAATACCGGGTTCAACTGCTGAAAAGTATAGGTAAGATAGGTTGGGGCACCTGTGTTGGCACTTTCCCTAATTTCCAGTCCGAAGATTCCCTGTTCAAACAGTACCGGTACGAAATGTGCCAGGTCCTTTAAACCAAATTTATACTGCGGGCCCGTTATTTTCAGCACATACAAATACATGAGGGGACCCAGCGCCAGCAAAAATTGCATGGGCAGCCAGTCCCAATGCGGCAGGTAAGTTTCAAGCTCCAGGTCAATAGCCAATATCCGGATCATCCATAAAATCATGGTGACAAGGGCCAGTGCAAGAAACCGGTTTGCACTCCGGTTGACGGTTTTGGTGAACCATAAAAGCAAGGCAAAAGTCAACCCTGTAAATATGGCGCCGAGAAAGGCCAGGTCATACAGGTTAATATGGAACGTATACGAATTCAAATAGATCAACAAGCTCTATTGCTTGTTTAAGTTTTCAAAATTTTAGTTTTTGAATTACAAACCGAATCTTGCCAGGCCCTCCTGACATGGATTTGAAATTAGTATTTTATGGCCGCTAAAAACATGCCCTTTTGATGTTGTTGTATTTTTCAACAGGTTATAAAAATATGCAGGTGCTTAACTGTTCCATTGTGATATAGCATTGTCCTGTTTCGATACAATTTAAGAGACTTGCAGCCGGGAAAACTTTAAACTTTAAACCTTAAACTTTAAACCTACTTCAACAAATCACTCGGAAGTTGACTGAACTGTTTCTTGAAAGCCAGTGTAAAATTGCTGAGGTTCGCATAGCCGACAGCGTAACCGACATCTTTAATCGAATATTCTTTTGATAAAAGCATCAGTCTTGCTTTATCCATGCGGTGTTTTTGGAAATATTCATAAGGTGGTAATCCATACACGGCTTTGAAAAGTGTTTTTAATTTGGATTCACTTATAGCGATTGATTTTGCGAGCTCGGGTATTGTTGGTGGTGCCACCGAAAAATCCCTTATCAACTGTTCCTCCACGTTACGGATGCGGTTTATATCATCTGTCGAGATATTCATCGTGACCGGCCGCCGAAGCGTTTCTTCTGTCAGCCAGTTGGCGAAAGTATCTATCAGGCGGAGTATGCGGGAGTGATAATATAACAGGTTGTCATTTTTGTTTTCCTTCAGCAGCTCATTCATGATAAGGGCCGATTGAGCATCTACCTTCCTGTATAATATACCGGAGGTTTTCAATTCCAGGTATTGCTGCAGTGTTTCTTCTTTTTTATCAAAGCCAAGATGATTTTTTACCCATTCAGGCGTGAGCAGCACCCGCACGCTGCTGGCGATGCTGTTGCTTTTGAGAGAATAGCCGACATCGTATAAAAAACTGGTGAGGTACATTGCCGACTTGCTGTCTTCTTTCAATTCAAATGTATCCGACTCAATGGTCATACTGAATTCGGTGACTTCTTTTAATTCTTCGCAGCAAAAAGTATAATACTCTATGTCGGTTTTTTTTCTTTCCAGTAAAAAATCATGGTAAAGTCTGAAATGAGACAGTATCGCTTCTACGTCGCCGGGCAGTTCGATCAGCTTCATATACCCACTGCCGATTTTTTCAGGAAAGCGAAGAGTGTTGTCGATGATTTGTAAACCAAGAAAACCCGCAATGTCGTCGAGGAATTTTTTATACGTGGTAAGTTCGTACTGAAGGGCAATCATGGCAAAGGGATAAATCAGGTTACAGATAATAAATTCCGGTGCGGTTTAAAGAAGGGGTACAGCATTTTCATTGTTGGGTGAGCAGCTGGAAGACTTACAGATATTTCAGTGGGTTTCGTCTTGCATTCAGAATATATTTTTTAATGTTCATCCAGAAAGCAAGGACCATATATATAATAATAGGAGAGCCCATAGTTAAAAAAGATACGTAGATAAACCACATCCTGATACGGCTTGTAGCAATGCCAATTCTATCTCCGATGGCGGAACAAACACCGAAGGCGCTCCATTCTACAAAATCTTTAAAACGGTTCATACTGCTAATTTAAAAAAAATTCAGGAGCATTTAGAATGTAATTGACAACGAAGGTTTATTTTAAGAATAAATTTTAGCTGACGTTTTTGGGTGATTTGTGCGGGAATAACCTTCTTTGTACCTGTTATTTAACTAAATTCGCGGCACATTACATTTTAAGGTTTGCGAAAGCAGATTTCAGATGGTTAAGTTGAAAAATATCTCCCACAAAGCCACGAAGTACACAAAGACATATCTAAGTGATTTTTGTGTTTTGGTGAGAGTTTGACCGGCAATCCTTTGCGGTCTTTGCGTCTCTGTGGGAGATAAAGAGGCAAGTGTCTTGGTGGAAACCAGCCTATAAATCCGTGATCGCTCATCGTCAATCTAAAAAGCTCTCTTTATGGTTTTTGATCTCGATCTTATCAAAAAGATTTACAAAGAAATGCCGGGTAAAATAGCCGCCGCACGCAAATTGACAGGCGGGCCGCTTACCCTCGCTGAAAAGATTTTATATTCTCACCTGTATGCTCCTTCGTCGACAGCCTATACAAGGGGAAAAGATTATGTTGATTTTGCACCGGACCGTGTTGCCATGCAGGACGCTACAGCCCAAATGGCGCTGCTGCAATTCAGTACCTGTGGACGTGATAAGGTGGCGGTTCCTTCTACCGTGCATTGCGATCACCTGATTCAGGCTAAAACAGGTGCGGTGCAGGACCTTGCAACTGCTTTGAGTGTAAATAAAGAAGTGTACGATTTTCTTTCTTCCATTTCCAATAAATATGGTATCGGGTTCTGGAAACCAGGCGCCGGTATCATTCACCAGGTAGTGCTGGAAAATTATGCATTTCCGGGCGGTATGATGATCGGTACGGATAGTCACACCCCCAACGCCGGCGGATTGGGAATGGTGGCTATCGGTGTGGGCGGTGCAGATGCGGTGGATGTGATGGCGGGCCTGGCCTGGGAACTGAAAATGCCAAAATTGATTGGTGTAAAACTGACAGGTAAACTCAGTGGATGGACCTCCTGCAAAGATGTTATACTTTGGGTGGCTGGTCAATTGACGGTAAAAGGCGGAACCGGTGCTATTGTTGAATACTTTGGCCCGGGTGCCGACAGCATGAGTGCTACCGGAAAAGGAACAGTTTGTAATATGGGTGCAGAGATCGGTGCTACCTGCTCTGTATTTGCTTATGATGAAAAAATGAGCGCTTACCTCAAAGCTACCGGCCGCGAAGAAGTAGCCGCGCTGGCAGATGGTATTAAAGAACATCTTCGCCCTGATGAAGAAGTATATGCAAATCCTGAAAAATATTATGACCAGGTATTGGAACTGGATCTGTCTACACTGGAGCCGTATGTAAACGGACCGTTTACGCCTGATCTCGCCACACCGGTTTCAAAAATGGCAGAAGCTGTGAAAGCAAATGGCTGGCCGGAAAAACTGGAAGTTGCCTTGATCGGCAGTTGCACCAATTCATCATATGAAGATATCAGTCGCAGTGCTTCTATTGTAAAAGATGCGGTGGGTAAAGGATTGAAAGCGCATTCGGAATTTACGATTACACCCGGCAGTGAGTTGGTACGTTTCACCATCGAAAGAGATGGTTTTATAAAAGAGTTTGAAAATGTTGGTGGTGTCGTCCTGGCGAATGCCTGCGGCCCCTGTATTGGTCAATGGGCAAGACATATCGACGATCCGAACAGGAAGAATACAATCATCACTTCATTCAACAGGAATTTTGCAAAGCGAAACGATGGACTTGCGTCAACGCATGCATTTGTTGCCAGCCCTGAACTGGTAACGGCGATGGCAATTGCCGGAAGTATTTCGTTCAATCCGCTAAAGGATAAATTAAAAAATGAGAAAGGAGAAGATGTACTTCTTGCAGAGCCAACAGGATTTGAACTTCCTCCAAAAGGTTTTGCAGTTGATGATCCGGGTTACCAGTCGCCTGCTGCGGATGGAAGCAAAGTGCAGGTGGTTGTAAGCCCAGAATCGCAGCGTCTGCAATTACTCGAACCGTTTAAAGCATGGGAAGGTACAGACCTGAAAGGATTGAAACTATTGATAAAGGCAAAGGGAAAATGTACTACTGACCATATCTCCATGGCAGGTCCCTGGCTGAAGTTCCGCGGGCATCTGGATAATATCAGTAACAATATGCTGATCGGTGCGGTGAACTTCTTTAACGATAAAACAGATTCTGTAAAAAATCAATTGACCGGAGAATACGGTGCTGTGCCTACAACACAAAGAGCTTATAAGGCAGGCGGTGTAGGCAGCATTGTTGTGGGTGATGAAAACTATGGCGAAGGTTCCAGTCGTGAGCATGCTGCTATGGAACCAAGACATTTGGGTGTTCGGGCTATTCTTGTCCGTTCCTTTGCCCGCATTCACGAAACAAACCTGAAGAAACAGGGAATGCTGGCACTGACATTTGCTAACAAAGAAGACTATGATAAAGTGCAGGAAGATGATAGTGTAGATATTGTCGGTCTTACCTCATTTGAACCCGGTGTACCCCTTACTGTTATATTGAATCATGCCGATGGTACAAAAGATTCTATACATGTAAATCATACGTATAATGCACCGCAGATTGACTGGTTTAAGGCGGGTGGTGCGTTGAATGTGATAAGAACGCAGTTCGCGAAGAAATAAAAGAGTGAATAAATTTTATAAGGTTGTTTCAAATCTATTTGGAACAACCTTTTTCTTTTTCCGGGATATTATATTTCGGAACAATAACCGGACACAGCGGTTTGTTTTTAGGAAATGTGAACCAATGGAAAGTTCAATGTTCCATTCCGGTACCGATGAACCTTTCAACTCACTTGATTTTACAGCAAGATCGAATGGAATACCCGAGACATCACTTAATTCGTTTTTCCTAACATCGGGAATAATCTCTTTATTTCTTTCTCATCCGGCTGCGCACCATATTCGCATATTTCAAATGCTTCGGCATGTTCCACTTTTGCTGCTTTGTCTGCGCCATACCATTTCTCCAACGTCTTTCTTACTTCAGGTGTTATTTTAACAGCGATTCTTGTTTGCAACCACTTTTCCCTTGCTGCTTTATCGGCAGGCACCTGTTCGAGGTAATGACCGATCCACGGTAACCATTCATAAACCTGCGATACATGTGCATCCAATGCATGTACTTTTTGTAAAAACACTTTTGATATATCAACGGTAATATCCGGGCGGAAAGGATTGGGCCGCTGAAAGAAATCCTGTGAATATAAAAAGACCGGATTTTTTTTCAATGCCGGTGTTTCAGGTGCCACATTGGGTACAGCAACCATATATGCTGCATCCTGTACCAACACACCCGTATACCGGTGATCGGGATGATAGTCATTCGGTCGCGGTGCTATCACTACATCCGCATTCCATTCTCTTATTTTGCGAATGACCTGTAATCGTACTTCCAGTGTAGGCAACAATTGCCCATCATGATTATCCAATACATCATAGCTCACACCAAATCTTTTCCCGGCTTCCTGTGTTTCGGCAAATCTTCGTTTTGCTAATGAAACGCCTTTATCAGCCTGGTGACCTGCATCACCATTGGTTACTGCAACAAATTTTACAGCATAACCCATGGAAGCAAAAATTGCAGCGGTACCACCGGCATCCTGGTCGCAATCATCCGGGTGAGCACCGATAATGATGATACGTACTTTAGCGGTGTCTGTTTGTGCATGTGTTGCAGTCATAATAAACAAAATAAAAACGGCGATCGACAGAAGAGATTTGCATATGGCTTTCATAATAAGAATAGTTAAGGATACTGAAGGTCATTAATTTTTTCTGGAAATAGATAAACAGGGAAAAATATTATTGATTTTGTGTTGTGTGTTTCTTTTGATGTTTGTTTGAAACATACAAGAAATACAAGGCATACAAGAATACATCTCGTCCTGTTCTTCTTTTATGCCTTGTGTGGTTAATCAAATTTGCAAACGATTGTTCCTTCCTGACAACGAATCGAAAAACTTCTTTAAATTTATTCTTATGAAATACACAACCCGTCGTCAATTTATAAAGACAAGTGCAGTGGCTGCTGCGGCATTTTCAATAACCGGTTTACCGGTTAATAAAGGGCCGAAACCCCTGTTGTCTTTTTCAACATTAGGATGTCCCGACTGGCCATTTGATAAAATCTTAGCGTTTGCCGTAGAAAATAAATACGATGGGCTTGAGTTGCGTGGCATCCGGCGTGAACTGGATTTGACCAAATGCCCGGAATTTAATACGCCGGAAAATCTAAAAGCGACAAAAGATAAAATAGCGGAAAAGAAATTGAAGATTGTTGACCTGGGCTCGTCGTGTACACTGCACCTTGCAGAAGGAGCGGACAGGGAAAAAAATCTTGATGAAGGGAAACGGTTTATTGACCTGGCCCAGCAGATCGGGTGTCCCAATGTGCGGGTATTTCCAAATGAGCTGCCAAAAGATGATACCCGGCAGGCGGTGAAGGAGCGGATCATTAAAGGCCTGCAGTATCTCGGTGATTATGCAAAGAACACCAATGTATCTGTACTCATGGAAAGTCATGGTGATGCAGTGAATACAGATGAATTAAAACAGATAATGATTGCCGCCGGCAAACCCAATGTTGGTCTTGTATGGGATATTGTAAATATGTGGACGGTTACGCGTGAATCTCCCGCAGATGTGTACGCGCAATTGAAGCCATATATTAAGCATACACATATCAAAGATGCAAAGATGGTAGATGGTAAACCTCAATATGTATTTATCGGCAAAGGAGAAACGCCCATCTTCCAGGCTGTAGACTTATTATACAAAGACGGCTACAAAGGGTTTTACAGTTTTGAATGGGAAAAACTCTGGCATCCCGATATTCCCGAACCCGAAGAGGCGCTTGCTGATTTTTCACGGGAGATGAAAAAACATTTTGCTTAGGATAATGATCGTCTATACAAAAGAAAAACCTGCCGGTTGCGGCAGGTTTTTTTATACAATCTTAATTACTGAATTATAATTTTCCGATTGTTACATCTGTTACAAAAGAAGAACTGCTGTTTACCTGGTATACAGTTGTTTCTTTTGTCTTCTTGTTAGTGATTTCAAAAGTAGTACCGGCAACCTGTGAAAGGTCTTCTGCTTCCAGTTTGTACTTTCTTGAAATTTTCGCACCAGATACTTTTTCAGTAAGCAACAATTTCTTTTCACTGTCTCTTACTGTAACTGTATACTCAGCATTTTCTTCGTTGTTTAATTCAAGCTGAAATACAGGGCTTGTGTTAAAGTTACCTACGAACTTTAAGTCTGCGTTAACACCAGGAGCAGCGGCATATGTTGATTGAGCGAACCCAAGAGCAAGAGTTGTTACTAAAGCCATAGCCACCGTTCTGAAATTGATCATTGTCTTTTTCATAATAGAACTGTTTGATTTTAATTAATCTTTGTTATAAAAAATTTTTAGCGGCAGACAAACGTTGTGGCAAACATTGCGTGTATTACGTGTGGGAGTTAATTGCGAAATCCCGGTACGGTTAGCAAGCCTTGCAAGGCTTTTTTGTTTGACAGAACAAAGGTATAACGCGAAAGCGCAATTGTCCAGTCAACTTTGTTCATATTTTCGGATCGGCAAGCATCACCCCGCAGCCTGAAACCCTTATGGATCAAGGCCTTTAACAAAAAATTGTACTTATATCCAACGCTCATTTTGCTATCTTTTTTCGCTTGTTTATACATGTTATAGCCTTGCTACCGATACATATTCCACAAAAGAACCTATACCATTAATCTCGTACACATTGGTTTCTCCCGTTGATTTATTGGTTACTTCAAACGTGGTACCGCTGATCCATGCTATTTCATCCAGGTTAAGTTTGTATGTTCTCCGGATTTTATCTCCTTTTAATTTTTCAGACAACAGTACTTTCTTTTCACTATCTCTTACTGTTACTACATACTCAGTCTTGGCGCTGTTATTTAATACCAGTTGAAAAACAGGCAGGTCGTTGGAGTTGCCAAGGAATTTTAATTCACCCGACGGACCGGTGGGTACAGCGGCAAAAGAGGAAGTTGAGATGCCGGTTGCAATCAATATTCCTGCGGCTACGATCCATGTCTTGTATTTGTTTATAATCTGCTTCATGATAATTGTAAGGTTTAAGGTTTTTTTATTTACAGAACAAAGATGTACTACATCATGGGATACCACAACACAAAACCGGCTAACTGCAAATAAACCGGGATGAATTGCATCAATTCAAATGTGAACTTCGGCAGTTTGAAAGTTGGCTGGTGAAAGTTGAACGATTTGCAACAGAGCGTTAAACGAAAAATATACCATAGCTTGCTCTGAAAACTTTACGTATGCATGGCAGCATATCCCTTGAACAGGGCGATGTCAATCAATCGGAGTTAAGAAAAAACTACGCGAAACAGCTTGATGCTGAAACAACGGCATGGATTGATAAAGATGCACAGTATTTCTTACACCAGGCGTTGTCTACACCTGTTATGAATGTGTTAACAAAAACGGAAGGCCCATTTATTTACGACATGCAGGGCAGGGCCTATCTCGATTTGCATGGTAACGGTGTGCATAATGCAGGTTTCAGCAATCCGTATGTTACGCAGAAAGTAATTCAGCAATTACAGCAATCGCTGGCATTTACGCCCCGCCGGTATACAAATATTCCGGCAATAAAACTTGCGGAGAAGCTGGTAGATGTTACACCGGCTGAATTGACAAGAGTTTTATTTTGTCCGGGTGGCTCGGAAGCAATCGAGATGGCCATTATGCTGGCAAAACAGGTTACCGGCAAATGGAAAACAATTTCCTTTTGGGATTCTTATCATGGTACCGGTTTCCAGGCGGCATCTGCCGGCGGCGAAGAACACTTTACGGTTGGACAAGGGCCGATGGTGCCCGGAGCGTTTCATGTGGAGTTTCCCAATTATTACCGTAATCCATGGGGACTAACAGATACCGAATCGATAGATGCAGAATATCTGCGGCAAATAAAGATCATTTTGCAGCGAAACCCGGATACGGCAGCTATTATTGGCGAGCCTATATCCGCAACACCGGTTGTTCCTTCCCGTTATTACTGGCAGGAAGTACAATCACTTTGCAGGCAGTATAATATGTTGCTCATTTTTGATGAGATCATAGAAGGATTTGGACGCACCGGTAAATTATTTGCCTGTGAACATTTTGTAACACCGGATGTACTTGTGCTTGGCAAAACGCTTGGAGGAGGATTGATGCCATTTGCGGGCATTGTTACAAAAGAAGAATTCAATGTGCTGCAACACCGGTCAATCGGGCATTTTACACACGAAAAAAATCCATTATGTTGTACGGCTGGACTTGCCACGTTGGAGTATATACTCGATCATCATCTTGCCGATAATGCGGCAACGCTTGGCGATTATCTTATGGATCAATTAAGAGGACTGCAGGAGATTTATCCTGTTATTGGAAATGTTGCTGGTAAAGGTTTTCATATTGGTCTTGATTTAGTGAAGGACAGAAAAACAAAAGAAAGAGCCGTGAAAGAAGCAGAAGCAATCATGTATCACTGTATGGATGAAGGAGTAGCTTTTAAAATAATAGAGGGAAATGTTATCACGATGCGGCCATCCCTTGTGATCACCAAAGAGCATTGTGATATGATTATCCGCGCACTGAGGAATGCGTTTGAAAAAGTCAAAGATTAAATCTTGAAGGTTCTCAAGTCAAAATTTGCCGTTACTTAAAACTATTTTATAAAAATGAAGGCTACTTCGAAAGAAGAAACCTTCAACCTATAAAGATATCTATCGACTTGCCGTCAACTTTTATTGAAACGATATCATTTTGAACATTCAATGGCTGTTGGGTTTGCCAATGTTTCAAATTGGTGATTATGTTTTTGACCCTTTGGGAAATTATGGAGGAATTCAGTGTCAGTTGAATGGGTACCTGCATGGCCTGATAGCCATTATTTATAATTACAAGTGCTATATCATCAATGGCTACACGCAAAAAGGCATACACGAGGTCGTCGGACCAAAGCGTAATCGTGGTGCCATATTTAAGCGCGGCACTTCCTTTGCGTAAACGGATCAACGCTCTTGTCCAATCATAGATTGCAGTTTCTTTTACAAACTGCGCCTGCGGATGATTGTTATTACCGATCACCTGCCAGGGAAAATCGCGGCGAAGATCACGATCGTCTTCTGCCTTCCATCCTTCAAGGCCGATTTCGGTGCCATAATATAATTGTGGAATACCCCGCATGGTGAATAAGGCGCCAAGACAAAGCTTTGTTACACGTATTGCCCAGGTTAAACCCTCAGCTTCTCCCGTATGTTTCGATCGTGCATGGCTCATGATGCGCTGCTGCAGGTCATGATTATCGAGCAATGTTACCAATCCATCGGCATTGCGGTAACCGCCTTTCAGCGGGTTATCATCATCCAATATACCCAACGGTTCATTTTCGTTGAGGCGTGGCCGTGCGAGCCAGTTGCGCAGGCTTTCATCATAGATAAGTGTGGAGCGAAGTGCGTTGCATAAAGGGAAATCAAATATGGAGTTGAAGTCGTGATAATTTTGATATTGTAATAATTTCTCCACATCATCCTTTCCTTCAAATAACACTTCGCCAATAAGACAGGTGTCGGGGTATTCGCCAAAAATCTGTGATTTAAAAAAGTACCAGAATTTAGGTTCGACATGTTTCACCGTATCCATGCGGATATTGGTAACGCGACCATCGGTGATCCAGTCTTGTATATTGTTTATAAAGAAATCCAATACATCCGGCTTATCATGGTTAAAGTCCGGAAGGCCTGCCAGCTCACCTTTGATATCACCAGTGCCGTGATTAAACCATAGAGGATTGAAATTTGCCTGCGCACCATAACCGGCATGATTCACGATCATGTCCAGTACAACTTTTATCCCTTTTGCTTCACATCGATTAATAAAGACAGACAACGTGTTTCTGCCTGTAGAATTGGGTAAATGCGTTCCGTCCAGCAATCGCTGATCAATGCGATCGAAATGCAGCGGCCAATAATAATGATAGGGTTCAGAAGCTCCTGCATTACTTATGTTTTCATATACAGGGGTAATCCAGATGGCCGTAATGCCCAGTTCAAGAAGATAATCGAGTTTATCAATAATTCCATCTAATGTACCGCCATGAATTTTATTGTCAGAAGGATCAGCTGAGGTTTTATTGCGGCCAAAGAAGCGATCAGTAACTACAAAATAAATGACATCATCCTGGGTTATTTGTCTTTTCATAGTTAAGGTGCAGCAGGTTTAATGGTGTTGCAGTATAAAATTAAGAGGAATATTTTTCTTCAGCGTTTTTAAGAAGTTACTCTTAGCGGTTGGGAAGAATGTTGTTGAACCACATAAGACATAGACTAAATAGGACGACATTGCATCTTTTGTCCGAAGCTAATCATCATAATAAAATATAAATTGCAATGTTGAAAAGTAAGAAAGAATTTATTGAAATGAAAAGGTCAAATATAAAATCAATCAAACTGCTTCTTCTTTTATCGTTCTCCGTTTTTATCAACGCATCGGCACAGGCGCAAAAGAAAAGTGCCGACAACGATCCTGCGTCAAAGCCTGAAATTTTTGGGGAAGGAATTATCAGTACGGGTGATTATGAAACACATCCTGCATTTTCACCCGGTGGCGATACGTTATATTTTTTAAAGTGCCTTGCAGATGCAAACTTTTGCACCATATGCGTATCGTATCACAAGAATAATAAATGGACATCGCCGCAGGTTGTTCCATTTTCAGGAAGATATCTCGATGCAGATCCATTTGTTACGAAAGATGGTAATGCTATCTATTTTGTATCTAACCGACCGATACATGAAGGTGATGCGGTGAAAGAAGATTGGGATATCTGGAAAGTGGAACGAAAGGGAAATGTATGGAGCGAACCGATCCATTTGGATAGCCCGGTTAATAGCAATGCCAGCGAATATTTTCCAACGATTGCCGATAACGGGAATCTTTATTTTGGTTCGGGAAGAGAGGGGGGTAAAGGGAAGGCGGATATTTATGTTTGCAAATGGAAAGGTAATGCCTATGCAGCGCCGGAAAACCTGGGCGATTCTGTCAATACACCCGATAACGAATACGAACCGTTCATTGCGCCTGATGAAAGTTATTTGATTTTTATGGCGACAATGCCTAACGGCATTGCACATGCTGATTTTTATATCAGTTACAACATCAATGGCCAATGGAGTAAAGCAAAGAAATTGCCTGCTCCCGTTAATTCGGCAGCAACAGAGTGGGGCGGCAAAGTATCGCGCGATGGAAACTATTTTTTCTTTGGAAGCAGTCGCAATAGAATAAATGATGTATTACCACAGCGTGAAAATATACAGTTGTATCAAAAAAGACTACGAAGTGCCGGAAACGGCCTTGGTGATATATACCGGGTCCGGTTAGACGCGGTTATTTCAAGATGAAGCTTTTGGTTCGCAGTCAAAACGCAATACGTGTGAGATGAGTCGAATAGGCATAACATGGTTATATTTAGTTTTCTGTCCTTAACATTGTCTTTCCTTTCATAACGTGTCATTTCCGTTCAACACTAAAATATTGACGGTAAACGGGTCGGAGCTATTTTTACAGGACCTGCTATTCATGTTTCAGATATGAATATTCATGTTTCGGGACTGTGGAGACTGCAACTTGCCAATTTTCAATTAACTAACACCCTGATTGGAACGTTGTATTGTGCTAAAACTGGTTTTTAGCAGATGCGACATTGACTCAGGGAGCAAACAATATTAATAATTATAACTTTTTTATGCTGAAGTAATTTTTTGTTGCGAATAAAAAATTATGTGTAGGCATTCTCATGTGTGTATAAGTTACGGGGTTTGTGTCTACAATGCCCCTTTTTTTATTTCCTTACCATCGCCATAAAAAACATCCCAAGCTTCCCTTAGCCAATTGCTGACAGTTGCCGTTGAATATGTGTGTTTTGAAAAAACTCAAAATATAACGGTAGGGGATATTTTTTGCCTTTTCAGATTTGATATAAAAGTTTTTTTAACAATGTTGATAGTCAGGTGCAGCTTTTCGATGTAGGTATTTGTCAGTTTATGCTTTGAGTTCACATCTTCAGAATAAATTTTAGTACAAAATTTTAAAACATGAGAAAACGACTAAGCTTGTTTGCGTGGCTTGTATTGTGTTCTTTACTTGCCATCGCTCAAACAAAAGAAATTACCGGTAAAGTGACAGATCCCCAGGGCGTGCCGGTTTCCAACGCAACAATCAAGATTAAAGGAGCAAATGGCGGTACCAGTGCCGGACTGGATGGTACATTCAAAATAAACGCGCCGGCAAATGCTACCCTGGTCATCAGCAGTATAGGCTTTGAAACTGCCGAAGTGCCGGTAGGAGAGTCATCGACCGTTAATGTAGAAATGAAACAGGCGAATGGCGCCTTAAGCGAAGTAGTTGTAACGGCATTAGGCATCAGGAGAGAAAAAAGGATGCTTACTTATACTACGCAGGAAGTAAAAGGAAATGCCGTGGTAGACGCCAAACAGGATAATTTGGTGAATGCCCTGGCAGGTAAAGTATCCGGTGTGCAGATCACCAATTCAAGTGGTCAGCCCGGAAGTTCATCGCAGCTCGTTATTCGCGGTAATGCTTCGCTTACGGGTAATAATGGTGCCCTGTATGTTATAGATGGTATTCCGATTGACAATAGCGAGGCAGGAAATCCGGATGGACCACTGGGTGCGGGAGGTACCGCAAACAGGGCTATTGACATTGATCCCAACATCATTGAAAGTATAAACATTTTAAAAGGCGCCGCAGCAACAGCCATTTATGGCTCAGCGGCATCGAGAGGTGCTGTTATAATTACAACAAAAAATGGCCGCGGAGCAGGTACAATGAATAAGCCTACCGTTTCCCTGAGCAGCAGTTACACCTTTCAGCAACCGCTTTATCCAGACTTGCAGCGCAAGTGGGCGCAGGGTTCGGGTGGAAAATATGTGGATGGTAACAATGGTCAATTGGGAAGTGCATCCTGGGGACCATTGCTTGACACGCTGAGAGTTAATGGTGCACCCGTTCCTTTTCATGATGCGTTGAAAGAGTATTTCAGAACCGGTCATACAACGGATAATAATCTTTCCGTATCCGGGTCAAGCGAACGTTCAAATTATCTTGTCTCTTATTCTTTTTTGAAAAATGATGGTATTGTGCCCACAACTGATTATGTACGTAATTCATTTTTTGCAAAATATGGTACAAAGATTTCAAACAAGATCAATCTAACTACACAATTCAACTATATCCATTCAGACAATAATCGTACGCTGGATGGTAATAGCCTGGAAGCACCTTTATGGACCGTGTTGGCTGCGCCGATTTCATGGAACCCGTTTCCAACAACACATCCGGACGGTTCACAGCAGATATACCGGGCAGCGCGTAACAATCCTTACTGGCTGCTGGATAACACCGGACTAAAAGATAAAGTCGACAGAATAATTCCCGCATTTAATCTTTCCTATTCACCTACATCCTGGTTAACCATTACTGAACGTGTAGGCGGTGATATGTACTATAATACAACGGAATATCATGAAAACGTTGGGACAGTGGGTTCCTATCCCGACGGGAGACTTTACAACCGTACAATTGTTTACCAGCAATGGAACAATGACCTTATGTTCGATGCACGGAAAAATTTTAACAGGGACTGGTTTGGCGAACTTATAGTAGGTACCAACCTGGTTGCTAATTACAACGATAATAAATTCGACCAGGGCGTGGGGCTCAGTTTACCCGGTTTTTATAACATGGGTAATGCACAAACAGTGACATCTTCCTATAGTTATTACAAAAGCAGGAAAGTTGGCTTTTATGGACAGGCAAACGTTGAGTATAAAAAAATGCTGACGCTGGGCCTAACGGGAAGGTATGACGGAAGTTCTGTGTTATCATCGGATAAACAATTTTATCCTTACGGTTCTGCAAGTGCCGGCTTTATATTTTCTGAACTGTTGGGTTTGAATTCAAACCCGGTGTTGAATTTTGGTAAGATCAGGGCTGCTTATTCTATAGTAGGTAATGACGCAGTTGCCCCCTATCAGCTTACCAATCCCTATTTCCAGGTTAATGCAGCAAATGCAACAACGATTGGTACGATCAATTTCCCATTCAATGGACAAAACGGCTACCTGTTGACTACACAATATGGATATCCATTGAAAAACGAAACGGTTAAAGAATTTGAAGTGGGTTTAGAAACAAAATGGTTTTCAAACCGGGCTTCATTAGATGTTACTTATTTTAATAAGAAGAGTAGCGATTTGTTAACGCCAGGTGTTCCTATCGATCCTGCTACGGGATTTAATGCTGCGTCATTGAATTCGGGTACAATGCGTAACTCCGGTGTTGAAGTAACGCTCGGTATAACGCCGATCAAAACGAAAGATGTGAACTGGAACGTGACGGTTAATTTCACCAAGATCAAGAATGAAGTGCTGAGTCTCGCTCCAGGAATTACTTTCCTGCAATTTGCAGGCTTTGTCAATCCCGGTATTTTTGCTTTTGCCAATTCTCCTTATGGTGTTATTTATGGCACTCACTTCAAAAGAGGCGAACCCGGCAGCAAGAACGCAGGGCAATTATTGTTGGATGATGACGGTTATCCGCAGCTTGACGAAAACCTTGCACCTATCGGTAATGCTACACCCGACTGGCTGGGCGGTTTAACCAGTGAATTGACCTATAAAAATTTCCTTTTCTCTTTTGTATTAGACATGAAACAGGGAGGAAACGTTATCAATTTTGATGCACACTATCTTGATTTCTATGGCACATCAAAAATTACAGAGAACAGGAACGGAACTAAAGTATTCCCGGGTGTAATAGAAAGTACAGGCCAGGTAAATACGACAGCAGTAGCAACCGACCAGATTTTTTATCAAAACCTTTGGTCAGTAACCGATGAGACGTCTATTGCTGATGCATCTTTCCTGAAATTAAGACAGGTAACATTGGGCTACCGCGTGCCGCTGCCAAAGACAGGTGTAATTAAATCGCTCTCCATAAATGTGACTGGTACCAACTTCATTCTGCATAAGAACTACGACGGAGCTGATCCTGAAGTGAGCCTGAATGGAAGTGGTAACGGGCAGGGCTTTGCCAATTTTATGACACCGACCAGCAAGAACTTTATCGTCGGTCTGAGAGCAACATTTTAATAATGATAAAAACAGTTGAATCAATGAAAAAAAGATATATAGCAGTTCTACTGGCATCGTTAAGTTTAACCGGTATCAACTGCAAAAAATACCTCGACATAAATACGGATCCCAATAATCCCTTATCGGTTTCCGAGGCCCTGGTACTGGCACCGGTAGAAGTTACGTTGTCAACAAATATTGTGGGAGGATTCAGCGGCACAACGAGTGCGTACTGGATGCAATATCTTTCCCTGAACCAGCCCTCTCCAAATGTTGAAACCTATAGGCTACTTCCCGCAGACGTCGATAACACGTGGAGCTTTTACACCTATCCGAATGCATTGTATAACCTGAACAATATGATCACGCAGGCAGAAGCGGCAGGTCATATGGGTTATGCAGCAATAGGAAAGGCGCTCACGGCTTATACACTCGCCGTTACTTCAGATGTATGGGGAGACATTCCGTATAGCCAGGCTTTCCAGATCAAAACAAATCTCAAACCTACTTATGATTCGCAGGAGTCGATCTTTACAACGGTCCAGGGTTTATTAGACAGTGCTATTTATTATACCAATCAGGCGCCCGGTGCTATTGAGCCCGGCGGCGATGATTATATTTTCGGTGGTGATATGGACAAGTGGCGCAAGTTCATTTATTTTTTAAAGGCACGTTACGCGCTGCGACTGACAAAGGCGCCTGGTCACACTGCAACAGCGCAGGCTGACATTGCATTGGCAGCATTAACCAATGCATTTGCAGGCAATGAGGACAATGCATTGGTACCTTACCCGGGCACACCCAGTGCAGAAAATCCCTGGTATGAAAATACATTGCCGGGTGCCGGCGGTGTTGTGCTGGGAGAATCGTTTGTAAATACTTTAAAAACAAAAAGTGATCCGAGATTGCCCATTTTCGCAACTGAAAATAATGTTGGAGAATATGTGGGAAGACCTGCAGGCATAGATGCCGTTCCCGATCCGAGTGATTTCTCTTCTGTAAATACATTCTACGGTGGTTATCTTCCGGATGATCCGGACAATTCAGCAGGAGCAGCAGCATCCGTTTATTTAGCAACGTATGCAGAGCAGTTATTCATGGAAGCTGAGGCGACATTTTACAAAAGCGGTGCAGCAGCGGCTGACCCGATCTACCGGACAGCAATAGCCGCACATATGGATCTGCTGGGTGTGGCCGCCGGTGATCGCGATGCATATATTGCTGCACGACCTGCTCTTACCGATGCCACTGCTCTTGAGCAAATCATTAATGAGAAGTATATCGCCAACTTCTTAAACCTTGAAGCGTACAATGACTGGAGAAGAACAGGTTTCCCTGTGTTGACACCGGCAGTGAATGCTTACCAGAATTCACCAATCCCCACACGCTGGCCTTATTCACAAACTGCGGTGCTGACAAATCCGCAGCCACAGCAGACTGCAAAGACGACGGATAAAGTGTGGTGGGACCAGTAATGAAGTAACAAACAGTATCTACTGTATAAATAAAATAAAAAGCCTGCACTTATCTGCAGGCTTTTTATTTTAATAGTTTAAATGTGCAAATTCTTTCAGATCAAATTCTTTTCTAAGAAGCTGAAGTAACCTTTATCTGAAATGATCAGGTGATCGACAATTCTTACGCCCAATAATTCTCCTGCTGTTTTTTGCGAGGCAGTAAAAGATTTATCGGCTCTTGATGGTATAAGACTGCCCGACGGATGATTATGCACGAGTATAACCTTGTCTACATTTTTTATCACAGCTATCCGGAACAATTCCCTTGGTAAAAGTTGAATGCTGTTCAGTGTGCCGATATTCAATAACTCGATAAAATCAATGGTATTATTTGTTTGCAATCCCACGATCCATAAATATTCCTGCCTCGCCCTGATCTTTCCCTGGCGAATTAAAATGCGCCGCATGATTGGATACAGATCCTTGCGATTCAGAATTTGTATTTTTTGTTCTTTTGTTGGCCTTACTTGCATGCTAGCAAATAAAACGATTTCTGACTCGCAGCCCAAATAAAAGGGTTTTAGCTACTTCAATAAGGCCCGTATACGTTTTTTATTGAGTATAACATAACAAAAAACCGTTAGCTATCTGCAGGTTTTTTGTTTATATAGAAAATAAAATTATTGACATGTGCAATTTCACCCGCCTCGCTTCTTAAGGCGAATCATTATAGCATTACCGGGGAACATCGAAACCATATCCGGGAGATTTGTGAATGGAGCAGCATCTTACTAACCTCAATGACCAATCTAAAATCTAAGAGTTATCCCGTATTGCTGATTCTATACTTCAAACTTCAGTCATAAGTCCCACCTGTATTTTATACATCCGGCGAAATGAGTATAAATACTTGCCAAAGTCGATAAATTAATTTTAACTTAGATATATATTGTATCCTGCGCACAAACAGGATTTCCCATGACCACTATTGTTTGTTTAAATCCTTATCGATGGATGAAAATAACTATGGGGAAAAAATTATAGATCTCCGCGCCAAAAGAATGTCTATAAGGAGACGATTGCCACTGCTCATCTCCATTCTCCTTCTTTCGCTCGTACTTACCTTCAGCGCCATTGCCTGGTTTGGTGTAAGAAAAGCGTCGATGGCTATTGCTACCGAACGGCTTCGTGCATTGACGGATCAGCTTGGCGGTATGTTTGGTAAGTCTGCCACTGTTGTATCGGCGCAGGTGATGGGTGTGGCCGCCGATAATACGGTGAAACAACTGTTACAAACCGGTAACAAAGATTCCGTTGATAAGGTACAGTACTTACTGAAATCGCTTCGGAAAGACACGCTTACAATACTGACTGAACTGCTTGATTCAAATTTACAGCTCGTGCAACATTCAAGCGATCAAGCCGTGCAGATAATGGTACCGAGAGATACGCTTTTGAAAAACGTGATTGCGGGATTGCCGGTGGAGGTCAGTAAATTTTATAATTCCAGGGATTCCATTTATTATGCCGTAGTAGCAGGGGTGAAGTCAGGCAAAAAAAATATCGGCTATGTATTGCAATGGCACTTATTGTACGCAACGCCGCAGACACTTGAACAGTTGGCCCAGTTGATTGGCACGAACGCTTCTCTCTATTTTGCCAATACCGATGGCAGTATCTGGACCAACTTTGTGGGGCAGGTCAAAAGCCCGCCACAAGGCAGGCAGGATAAATATGGAGTATTTAATTATGAAAGAGTAAAGGGAAAGCCGGTGCTCGCCGCCCAGGCGCTTATTCCCGGTACTCCGTGGATCGTATTGCTCGAGTTTTCCCAACAGGCTATTGTCAGTACAGCAGATCGTTTTTTATATTGGATGATCATTGCGGGAATTCTGCTGGTGATCGTTGCAATAGTTATAACTGCTGTTATGAGCCGCAATATCACCCGGCCGCTGAAAGAACTTACCACAGCCGTTGAGTCTTTCACGCCCGGCGGCGATCCGCTAACGCTATTGGTTAGACGAAATGATGAGATTGGTAAACTGGCACAGGCCTTCAATGCGATGAGCAAGCAAATCACTACGGCCCATAATGATCTTGAAATGAAAGTAAGTGAGCTGCAGGATAAGACGGAGCAACTCCGCGAGCTTTCGGCCTATATTGAAAAAATAAGAGAAGAAGAACGCATCAGTATTGCCCGTGAAATGCATGACGAACTCGGACAGTTGCTTACCGCATTTAAAATGGACACGGTAATTCTGAAGAAAAGACTTGGCGAAAATATTTCTCCGTTGATTCTTGAAAACATTACAGATATGACGAAAGGCGTGGATGAAGCCATCAAGTTTGTGCGACGCCTTGCTTCTGATCTTCGCCCGCGTATATTGGATGATCTTGGACTGGTAGCTGCGTTGGAATGGTTCAGCGAAGAGTTCACAAAACGCTATAACATTGATGTGCAATTTTCTTCTGATTCAGAAAATTATGAGATCAAGCCGGAAGCCGCGACGGGCCTGTTTCGCATTTACCAGGAATCGCTGACAAATGTGGCGCGGCATTCTGAGGCGACGAAAGTAGAAGGAATGCTGGTTTCTCATGATGATAAGCTTCGTCTTTCCGTTACAGATAATGGCAAAGGTTTCGATGTGCAAAGCGGCGGACGGAAAAAAAGCCTTGGATTACTGGGTATGAAAGAGCGGGCAGCAATTATCGGTGGAAATCTTGAAATTATTTCATCGCCTGGAAAAGGCGCTTCAGTGGTTATTGAAATTCCATTGCCACAGGCGTCGGGGGTTGCTGCGACAGTGGTGAATGTGAGCAGGCAATAGTGAATAGTGATCAATTACTCTCTCTCTCAATATAAATGCGGGTAGAAGCAGTGTTTGTTGAATTGATTATTCTTAATGCCAGAAACCGGGTTTTGTTGTGATCCCCCCTAATGCCCTGCAATCGCCGCATTGATAGGTCGACGCATTCACGTACTGAATTATCAGCCCGTTTTTAATTACTTCAATGGGAACAACACCGTGTTCGCTGAATGTGCCGAAATCGGCGGGGTATATTCTGAAAAGCTCGCAACCGGGGTTATATTTCCAGGGTTGTACCTGGTCGTTAGTGATATACAATTCTTTCTTTTCGGCAGTAGATGCTGTTAAGTATCCCAGGACGACTTCCGATGAATCAGTGAGCGAGTGAATATTGCTTTTCATTTCGCTTGGTTGTGGATCGAAGATGCTGCCTGTTTGTTCCGTTGACTTCTTAAGGTTCTGGATGTACTCATATGCATCTTTTGTCAAAGCATATTGCTTTACAGAAATAAAGTATTTCATGCTCAGTTCCACAGCATCCTGGTCTATCTGCCGCAAAACATAATGATATACGAGGTCTTTTGATAATCGTTCAGTAGAACCTAACAGTAATTGTGTGGATGGCTGCGTTCTCCAGCACTCATAGATAAATTCTCCCGGCCGGAAGTCAATGAAGTTGCCGTGGTCGTAATGAACATAAGCATAATAAGCGGCGTGATATTGCCATGTCTCTGTATACTCCCACCGGTAATATTTCGTAGCGTTTAAGGGATCATGCGTATTCACGTCAATATCCAGGCCGGTAGCGGTATGGTCAAATGTAATGCTGTCAACCGGCGGTGTTTTCACAACGGGTATTTCGTCTGACAGGTATTGCTTGCCGTTAGCAGTAATAATATGCAGGCGGTATTTGGTATTTATATCGAGGCCCATGCCAGGTACGAAGTAGAGACCGCTGTCATTCAACTGCTGAAAGCTGTAAACGATATTGCCGGCCGGATCTTCAACAAACAGTTGTGCATTGTTTTCCTGTATGTCCGGCAATGTATCCACCAGTTTTTTTGAGCGGCTGAGGTGAATGAACGTTGTATCCGGGCTGTTATTTAAAAAACCATCGATGACAAGGGCGCTGAGACCGGTTTGAATAGCAGGCGGATCAAATTTCTTTTTACACCCGGCCGAGATAACCAGGGCAAGCAAAAGCTGTACTAAACCTTTACAGATCCGCATAAGCAATATCTAAGATACAAAGCCATATTCATTTTCTTAAATTTGCGGATCATCCGGGGTGCCTCAAAGGCTGAGATTATACCCGTTGAAAGAAATAGCCCAATAATTTCTTTCATTCACCTGATCCGGGTAATACCGGCGTAGGGACAAAACAAAGAAACATGAACATTCAGCAATGGACGCATTTGCTCTGGCAGCAAATAAAAGAAACTGACTTTCTGCAATGGACAGCCGTAATACTAAGTGTGCTGGAAGTTCTTTTTGCACAGGCAAACCTGATATGGCTTTATCCCACCGGAATAGCCGCAATCATTTTATCTGTTTATATTCTTTTTAAAGCCGGGCTTTACGCCGAGTGCCTGTTGAATGGGTATTACCTTGTAATGAGTGTTTATGGCTGGTGGTACTGGGTGAAAAAGAGAAATAAGCCAGAAGTGAGGATTACGAAATGTAATTCGCAGGAATGGGTGATTGTGACTGTCATCTGTCTCGCCGGTTTCGCCCTTCTTTCAGTTATCCTGAAATATTTCACACCCTCAACAGTTCCATTTGCGGACGCATGGGTAAGTGCAACAGCCTGGGCGGGTATGTGGCTGCTGGCCAAACGAAAACTTGAAAACTGGATATTGCTGAATGTTTCCAACCTTTTCGCCGTGCCTTTGCTTTTTTATAAACAGCTTCCTTTATATGCTTTGCTGACCGTCTTCCTTTTTATTGTGGCGATAGCGGGGTATGTTAAATGGAGCCGTATAATTAAAAATGAAAACAGGATCTTATCACTTTCACCAGAGTAATGACATGCAGGTAAATTCCCATCCTTCTCAATTCATTCCGGAAGACGCGACACGTCTTCTCCGGTTATACGCTGCGGAAGCCGAAAGATTGGGAGAATTGCACCCGGAACAGTTGCGCATTATTTATGAGCAGAACTGGTTCAACCTGTTTGTGCCCGAAGAATATAATGGAATGGCCCTTGATCTTATTCGCGGATTACAAATGGAAGAAGCGATTGCCTGGGCAGATGGCAGTACCGGCTGGACAGTAACATTATGCAGCGGTGCAAACTTATTTGTCGGTTTCCTGGAACAGGATATTGCAAAAAAAATTTTCAGTGATCGAAAAACCTGTTTTGCCGGCAGCGGTCATCCATCAGGCATTGCCAGGAAAACAACGAATGGATTTGAAATCACCGGCAATTGGAAATATGCGACCGGTGCTCCGCACGCCACGATTTTTACTGCCACCTGTCTTACAGAAGAGCAACAGGAATTTCCCGGGGCTTTCTGGTTTTATAAAGACGAAGTAACTGTTCATAAAGATTGGCATACAATCGGAATGATTGCAACAGCCAGTAATAGTTTTAATGTAAATAAACTAACGGTGCCGGAAAACCGCCATTTCAAAATTGAACCTGCGTTTGCCACCCTGGCCGGTGCTGTTTACCGGTATCCTTTTCTCCAGTTTGCGGAAACGACGCTTGCGGTTAACAGTTCCGGTATGGCCATCCGTTTTTTAGAATTGGCAGAAGAGATTTTGGAGCAAAAGAAAATAACGGGAGAACTACTGATCGTACAGCTAAAGAAATTAAATGAAACCAGGCAATCCTTTTATGACGCAGTTAACCAGTCATGGCAAGAGTTAATTTTAAATAAACATATTCAAAGCGATTTATTAAACGAAGTAAGTACTATGAGCCGTGCCCTTGCAGCAACCGCCAGGCGGGTGGTTGATGAAGTCTATCCTTACTGCGGTATTATTGCGGCGACACCTTCATCTGAAGTGAATCGTGTTTGGAGAAATTTGCATACAGCGAGCCAGCACAGTTTATTGTTACAAGTTTAGCGCGTTTATATATTTTATGTTTTTTTCGTTAAATCAAAAGAGCCGGCACTTCAATTGGCCGGCTCTTTTACCCTATTCTTACTTGTTAATCATTGGTGGCCGAAAAAGAAGATTTGTTTGCAGCGTCGGCAAGACTACCATTCAGTATATATTTAATTTCTACCGGCGTTGCGCCTGAACCGGGTATTCCGGAGAGTAATATTGTATATACTTTGTTTTGTTCTACTGTGATCGTTCGTGATGCATCAATTGCGGCAGTATTTTTCACAGCTATATTTATATCGCCGGCATTTACCGCAACAAAAGCGGAAACCGTGGCGAAGGGAGCCGGGCTGTTAATGAAAGCACTACCGCCGGTTGAAACCGTTACCGTTGGCACATTGACAGAATCCGGAATAGCATTAACGTACCGGATATACGATTTGCCGGAAGAAACAATCGTCGAATCAACATCGTCGTTCACAATAATGTTTTTGTAACTACTGTCTGCGCCGACAAGGAAGAGCGAATAATATTTATTTACTTCAAAATTGCCGGTTATACTTGTAAACGGTGACGAGGAATTGCCGGCATCATATACATCCAAAATCCGCTGACCGGGATAAATACTCAAATAATTACCTGTATAGCTGGCATAACCAAGAGGAACATTCGTCAGGTAATTACCTGAAAGGGCAAAACCTACGGCAGCTTTGTCCGGGGCAAGATTAAAAACCATGAGCCCCGCTACCGGAACATCCGGGTTATCGTTATTATTTTTTTTACAGGAGACAAAAACAAGACTGCACAATATAACGGCTGCTGCACTCCACGCGATGGAACGCATAGAAAAACTGGACTTCTTCATAATTACTCACATTTTTTGATTAAGAAAAAAAATTATGAGCAATTGATTATTGGTTTATCGTATAGAACAAGTGAACAACAAAATAACAGGAAATAAGAATGCTAAAAACGGATACACTTTGAATCGATCAAAACTTAAGAAGGCTTTAACAATCGGTGAAATGACAGGAGGCGGGGGCATTCATCCGGCAGTGTGTCACCCTGTAGCCTTTACCGTAACGGTAGTGCCTTTGCCGGGTTCACTTTCAATGGTGAGTGATCCATTTATCATCAAAACCCTTTCTTTCATTACAACAAGTCCGAGACTTTTTTTATCTTTTACTTCTTCCTGGTCAAATCCTTTGCCATTGTCCGTCACTGTTAGAATCAGCTGGCCATCTATATGATTGAGTTCCGCTTTTACTTTTGTGGCACCGGAATGCCTTGCAATATTCGTAAGCGATTCCTGGTAAATACGGTAAAGGGCCGTTGCCGTATTTTTTTCGATAGCAAGATCATTTACGGAAGAGTAGAATATGCATTGAATATCGGGATTGTGTTTTTCAAATTCCTGGCTTTGCCAATCCAATGCAGCTTCCAAACCGAGGTCGTCCAGTACACTTGGCCTTAATTCGGAAGCTATTTTGCGCACGGTTTTGATCATATCATCGGTCAGCGACAAGGCACTTTCGATATGATTCTTTGCGTCCTTCTCAGATTTGCCAATTTTTTTGCCTGCAGATGAGATATCCATTTTTATTGCAGTAAGCATCTGTCCGAGTTCATCGTGAATTTCGCGGGCAATGCGTGCCTGTTCTTTCTCCCGCACATCTTGCAGATGCGCGGTAAGCGTGCGCAGCTGTTTATTCAGATCCTGCATTTCCACTTCTGCCAGGAATTTTTCTTTTTGCATTTTCCTGCTTTCAATGGCTTTTTTTATAGCTGACGTAAGACGGGCAAGATTTGATTTGAGGATATAATCATCAGCTCCCTGCTGCATGATATCTACAGCAAACTCTTCAGATACCGTTCCTGTAACAAGAATAAACGCAGTATAAGGGTTGCGTATTTTTATAAGATTTAACGCCTGCACGGAACTGTATTGAGGAAGTGCATTATCGGCAAGCACCGCATCATAGCTGTTATTATTCAATGCTTCTAAAAACTCCTTTTCATCACTTGCCACATCGGCATTGAACTGAAGTCCGGAACGTTTCAACACATGCTGTATCAATTCGGCATCTTCCAGGCTATCCTCCAATAAAAGTAGTTTCAACCCGCTGTCCATAGATTTTGTTGTTTTCGTGTCATGCGTCTGGCCGGTGATTCAGAATAACCCAATATAAGCCAAGATCCGCAACTGCTTTTCCGAACGTTTCAAAATTTACAGGTTTAACGATATAACTATTTACACCCAGCTTATAACTCTCAACGATATCTTTTTCTTCCTGCGATGAAGTGAGTACAACAACCGGGATCAGTTTTGTTTTCTCATCCGCCTTTAACTGGCGCAATATTTCAAGCCCGTCTACCTTCGGCAGTTTCAGATCAAGAATTATAAGTTTAGGCTCGGGAGAATTCAACCTGTCTCCATATTCGCCTTTTGCAAATATAAAATCAAGAGCTTCTGCTCCATCATCAATATGCTTCAATTTGTTGGCAAGATTGTGTTTTTTCAGGCTGCGTATCGTCAGCTCTGCCTCGTGATGATTATCTTCCACAAACAATATTTCAACCTGGTTATGATCCATCATAGTCTTTAATTGTCCTGGTATGATTTGTCGTACACCGGTACAGCGGGATGTCCTTTTCGCGCTGCCGGTAAACTGAACCAAAAAGTAGCCCCTTTATCCACTTCTGCATCGGCCCATACACGGCCTCCGAGCCGGCTAAGAATGCGGTGAACCAATGCCAGCCCTACACCTGTCCCTTCAAATTCAGTCATTTTATGCAGTCGCTGAAAAACGCCAAACAATTTACCCGAATACTGCATATTAAATCCCACACCATTATCTTTTACGCTGTAAATAATTTCATTTCCTTTTTTTACCGAGTCTATTTCAATAAGCGGGTCGCTCTTTTTTTCTGAATATTTTATGGCGTTTGAAATAAGATTGATCCATACCTGCTGTAAAAGGCTGTAATCTGATTCCACAGCCAGCAGGTTGCCAATCTTTATCTGTGGCTTTTTGGTCTTCGAAGATATCAGATCATAGATGACCGATTGAACAAGTTTGTTGACCTCCACGGTATGAATGGCCAATTCTTTTCGCCCCATCCTCGACAGGTTGAGTAAATCATCTATCAACTGGCCCATTTTACGCACATTGCTTGTTACGATGCCCAGCATCCGTTTGCCTTCGTCGTCCAGGCTGGCACTGTGATCCGTTAATACAATTTCTGTATAGCCGTGAATAATGCGAAGAGGTGCACGCAGGTCATGTGATACGGAATAAGAAAACGCTTCCAGTTCTTTATTCGCTTTCTCCAGTTCATCGGTTTGTTTCTGCAAGGCCGCTTCGGTTTTTTTCAGTGCTGAAATATCCCTGCCTTCGGCAATAATATAATCCACCTTTTCTTCAGCGTTCAGGATCGGCATCAAACTGAAATTTATCGGTAACACCTGTCCGAACACGAATATATTTTCATCATAATTAACCGATTCACCATTGCAGGCCCTCGCAAATGCTTCAAGCACCCTCGTATGTACATCCTTGTTATAGGTCCACCATTGGCCTTCAAGAAAATTTGTATTCAGTAATTCATCCATCGGGAGCCCGGAGGCCTGCATCGCTGCCTTATTTGCCAGCAGCAATTTTCCTTCGGTCGTCACTTTTGCGCAAAATGTAGACATGCTATCGATAAAATCCTGTATGTCCTGTTTCTGCATGGTGACAAGCGCCTCATTTATTCTTAATCGTTCTTCTGTATTTTTTCTCTCCGTCACGTCGATCATCGCGGTAAGAAACACATCTTTACCGTTTATGTTTACTTTATGCGCAGAGGTGGAGATCCATTTTGTATGGCCGCTCCTGTCAATGGCTTCTATCAATACATCTTTTGCAAATCCCTTTTCTCTTAAAATAGTTATCATTTCGGCGCGCTGTTTGAACTTCGGCATCAGGTTCAGCTCCAGCGCATTTTTGCCGATCATTTCTTCCTTATTAAATCCACAGAATTTCGCAAAATTATCATTGACCTCAATGTATCTGCCGGTATCCGCATCAGCAATGGTATTCATTACAGGGCTTTGAAAGAAAATAGTTGAAAACTTCAGCTGGCTTTCTCTCAATTCTTCCTGTGATAATTTACGTTGCTTAATTTCGTCGAGAAGTTTAGAATTTATTTCCTGTATTTCCTGCGCCCGTTTATAAATCTCCATTTCCATTTCCTGTATCCGTCCGCGCATTTCTTCAGCCAGTTTTAATTGCTTTTCCTCTTTTTTTCTTAAAAGAACAAACTCAGTTACATCTTCTACCCGGTGAATGATGAATGCTATTTTATTTTCCTTGTCAAGAACGGGTTTATTTAAAGGGCTCCAGTAACGCTCTTCAAATGTTCCATCCGGACGGCGGATATCATATTTCTGTACAGCCATCGTATGGGCTGTAGCATGTTGCAGTACATAATTTAATGAAGCCCTGAGATTGGAAACGCCTGTAGCAGCGGGATCATCGGGGTTGTCGGGGAACACATCAAACAAGTGACGACCCAAAATATCCTCACGTGTTGTCATAGTCGCTTTCAGATAGGCATCGCTTACCGCCACGATAATTAAACCCGTATCCAATATCAGGTAAAGGCCCGGTGCCGATTCAAATAATAGCTGGAAATTGATTCCTGTTTTCAATGGCATATTGAATTATCAGGGGTTTAATGCTTTCTCAGTTAATAAAGATCGTAAAAAATTATAACGCTACAATAAGTTGCTTTATTTGGTTCGCTTAGTAGGAGTTTAAGTGTTCACGTTTCATGGATATCTCAGTACATACGTCAGCGTTATCCGAATGACACGGGAGAAACTTTATACAAGCACACGAATTATATTTTTTAAGAGTATGGAGTCAAAGAAATCAGGTAAGTCATATAGGTCAAATGAGCGTAGTGCAGGAAAACAGAATTGCAGGTTTGTAATCAATCGCATCCATCAAACACATGGGTTGTATTATCCTCTGCCAGGTCAGGAAAGCACGATTTTAAGAAGGCAGATATTTTAAGAATGATATTGTATAGAAATGATAACATAGGAAAAGGTAATGGTTAAGGGAGAGGATGCGGACTTCAACGGATACTGGATTCAAAAACGGGGCTAGTCAGGATAATTTAAAAAAGAAGAAAGTTGGCTGCAGGAATAAAGTCGTCTTGGTTTTTCATAAGATAATGAATAAAGAACTTTCTGGACGGTATCAGGACATTGGATGGACATGAGAAGTATTCGACGAGTGCATCCACATCAACCAACTTTCGCGAACAAAAGTATATTCACACTCCTATGTGGACAAGAGCAGTAATGCTTGTTTTTATTCCGTCGGTATTTACCGTCGGATACGTATTTCTCTTATTTTTTTGTGCGTATGTTTTCGACGTGATTCAGGAAGCTGATTTCAGGGTAAATACTGTAGATTCCACACACAATAAATCAAGTATTTCTACTATGGTATATATTGCAGGAATTGTACATCTTGCAATGCGAAAACTGACAATTTTGTACCGTATAGATCTATTACTAATTCAATGTCTAAATGAAAAACTACGAACCTAACACTGTTATTAAGGTAGCTATTGCCGATGATCATGCCCTTTTCCGCACCGGAGTGAAAACTTCCCTATCCAGCCGCAAAGATATCCAGATGGTGGCTGAGGCCGAAAACGGTATGCAATTGCTCAATCTCCTCAAACATGTGCAGCCCGATGTTGTTTTACTCGACATCACCATGCCCATTATGGATGGACTTGCCACTTTACCGGAAATTAAGAAATTATACCCGGGTATTAAGGTGATCATGCTGTCTATGCATAATGATCATTCCATGATTTCCAAAATGATGGAAATCGGCGCCAATTCCTATCTCACAAAGGAATCGGGTTCCGAAATGATCTACGAGGCCGTAAAAGCTGTGTATGAGCAGGATTTCTTTTTCAACGACCTTACAAACAAAGCGTTATTGAGCGGTCTTCGTACAAAGCGTACGAATGAATCGTCAATGCCGATGGATGTACAGTTGAACGAAAAGGAAATCACTATTCTGCGTCTGATGTGCGAAGAAAAAAGCACAAAGGAAATTGCAGATATAGTGGATCTGAGCCCGCGCACTGTGGAAGCGATCCGCGACAAACTCAAAACCAAAACCGGTACCAAATCAATGGCCGGGCTGGTAATGTACGCGGTAAAAGCCGGAATTGTAGTCCAATAGCATAGCAATCAATATAATGACTTGAAAAGTCATCCGTACCGCCACGGCGGTACCGGATGGCTTTTTATTTTTATTTTCAGGTATGAAATTTATTTGCATAGACGGGAAAATGGTGAGTGCCGGTGCACCAGTATTGATGCATGACAACCGGTCATTCCGCTACGGCGATGGTTTGTTCGAAACGATGAAGATGACTGAGGGAAGAATTTTACTCGGGAAATTTCATTTTGAACGATTATTTAACAGCCTTTCCCTGTTGGGTTATTCCATTCCCTCATCGTTTACTGAGTCCCTGGTTGAAAACCTGGTTCATGAATTAGCAATAAAAAATGATTGCCGTTCATTGTGCCGTATACGCCTGACCGTTTTTCGGGGTAATGGAAATTTATTTCCTGTTCCTGCTGAATTGAATTATATAGTAGAATGCAGCCCGTTGAAAAAAACGGTCAACTTATTGAACGAAGAAGGATTAACCATTGGCGTTTTTCCTGATGCGCGGAAAAGTTGTGATCGTTTTTCTGCAATCAAATCTGCCAATTTTCTGCCTTATGTATTGGGAACGATGTATGCGGAGAAAAATAAACTGGATGATTGTGTATTGCTCAATACGAATGGAGACCTTGCAGATAGCACGATTGCGAATGTTTTTCTTGTACAGGAAAATAATATTTCAACGCCGGCGCTGGCAGAGGGATGCATAAACGGAGTGATGCGCAGGTACCTGCTGGAAAAATTTCAAGAGCATAGATATTCCTGCACAGAAAGAAAAGTAAGCGCTGACGAACTGGTAACTGCGGATGAGCTATTCCTTACAAATTCAATTAACGGCATTCGCTGGGTAAAAAAGTTGGGGAATAAACAATACAACAATACGATTACCCGGAATATCTATAAAGAGTTTATAGAACCGATATTTGCTGAATAAGAAGTGGTCTAAGTAAATCGTTTGAAGCAAACAGTCAACATATTCTGGTTCCGCCGCGATCTGAGGCTGCATGATAACGCAGGTTTGTATCACGCCCTGAAAGATAACAACCCGGTATTACCGCTATTTATTTTTGACAGGAATATCCTGGATGAACTGGATGACCGTATGGACCGGCGGGTGGAATTTATTCACCGCTCATTGGATGACATGCAGCGGCAATTAATTAAAATAAATTCTACACTGGATGTACGGTACGGTTTTCCGGCCGAAATATACAGAGACCTGCTGTCTGAATACAAGATTGAAAAAGTCTTTACAAATCATGACTATGAACCTTATGCAAAAAAAAGAGACCGGGAGATCTATGAAATTTTGCGATTGCGGGGCATATCTTTTCAAACTTATAAAGACCAGGTAATTTTTGAAAAGAGCGAAATAGTAAAAGACGATACAAACCCCTACACTGTATTTACTCCTTATTCGAAAAGATGGAAAGCGGCGGCGAATGATTTTTATTTTGGTTCATACCCGGATAAAAAATATTTCTCCAATTTTTATAAACAACCGTCCAGGGAGATTCCTTCGATGCGTTCAATGAACTTCAAAACAACCGATGAAAATTTTCCCTCCAAAGCGCCAAAGGAAGAAGTAATTGAAAAATATAAGGAGCGAAGAGATTACCCGGCCATAGAAGGAACATCAAGATTAAGCGTTCATTTACGGTTTGGAACCATCAGCATAAGGGAACTGGCAAGAGAAGCGCTCAAAACAAGCCCAACATTTCTTGACGAACTTATCTGGCGCGATTTCTACCAGATGATATTGTGGCATTTTCCGCACGTAGAAGGCCGCTCATTCAAACCTGAGTATGACAAAATAAAATGGCGCAATAACGAAAAAGAATTCAATGCATGGTGCGAAGGGCAGACGGGTTACCCGATCGTGGATGCAGGTATGCGCCAATTAAATACAACAGGCTTTATGCATAATCGTGTGCGCATGATCGTGGCAAGCTTTCTTACAAAACATCTTCTTATTGACTGGCGATGGGGGGAAGCTTATTTTGCAAGAAAGTTGCTGGACTATGATCTTGCGGCCAATAATGGTGGCTGGCAGTGGGCAGCAGGAAGTGGTTGCGATGCAGCACCTTATTTCCGGATATTTAATCCCGATCTGCAAACAAAAAAATTTGATCCTCAGCGGAAGTATATACGTAAATGGGTACCGGAGTTCGAAGAGTTTACTTATACGCGACCAATTGTTGATCATGAAATAGCGAGAAAACGTTGTTTGGAAGCGTACTCTGCAGCGTTAAAGAAATAGGGTATTAACCTCTGCTTCCTTTGTTCCATTATTCTTATTGTATACGCTGTGCAGGATTTCAATTGCTTTTCGGCCATCATTACCCAATTGGAGAGAATAATTATTTACATAAAGTTCGATGTGTTTTCGCATCACGTCTTCACTCATCTCCTGTGAGTGTTCTTTTACATAATCTGTAATGAAAGGGTAGTGAGCAAAGGCGTAGTCAAGACTTTTACGGATGAGTTTGTTTATTGTTTTTGCCTGTGCAGGTTCGATAGTTCGTTTTATAGCAATACCACCTAAAGGTATGGGTGCGTTCATTTTTGTTTCCCAATATTCGCCTAGATCAATCACCTTATTCAATCCCTTTTGCTGATACGTAAAACGGTTTTCATGAATGATAACACCAAGATCTGTTTTTGACGAAAGCACTGCGTCTTCAATGCCGGAGAAAATAACAAATTGTTTTTTTACTGCCTGTGGATAGGCAAAGCTGAACAAGAGATTTGCAGTTGTATTTTTTCCCGGTAATGCAACTGTCGCGTGGTTTACTTCGGATTCGGTGAGTTGATTTTTATTTTTCGTGATCAGCAGTGGACCAACACCTTTTCCCAAAGCACTTCCCGAATCGAGCAGTATGTAATCGTTCAGCGATTGAAAAAAAGCAGGAAAACTTAATTTAGTAATATCCAGTTTGCCTGCAAGCGCCCACCTGTTTAATGTTTCCACATCTTCGAGTACCGCATTTACTTCGATACCTTCTGTATCAATCTTATGATTGACCAATGCATCGAAGATGAACGTGTCGTTGGGGCAGGGAGAAAAACCAAGTGTGAATACCAAAGCCTATTATTTTAATAAATGTAACAAGCGAAGCAACTCATTGTTCAGGTTGACAATGGATTCTTTCATATTCCATTTCGTTTTATTCCGCTCGCCAATATAATTTGAAATACTTCTTATCTGCAAAAATGTAACTTTTTCCATCAGGCATATATAATGCAACGCTGCGCCTTCCATCGATTCAACAACCGGGTTGAAAGCTTTGCGATAAAAATCAACCTTTTGTTTTGATGTAGTGATCTCGTTTACGGAAATTCCTTTAACCACTTTGAGCTTTGTCTTTTTTAATAACCGGCTATCCTGATTTATAAGCCAGCCTTTGGTATAGGGGAAACGGTTTTGCGGTACGAGCTTCAGATCAAACAATGTCTTCAGGCTTTTTAACTCTATTACACTTTCATCGGCGATTGTTTCCTGTTTGATTGCGAGAACGGATCCCAGTTTCAGTTTATTGTCGAAACATCCGCCCACTCCGGCCTGTATAATCAGGTCCGGTTTTTTTAAAGAAAGGTATTTGGTCAGGTTATACGTGGTGGCCGTCAATCCTATACCTGTGATAAGAACATCGATGGATGCTGCCGGTAACAATGTATTGTATTCATTAAGAAATGGAGTGATTTCCATAACAGTAGCGGCACAAACAAGTATTTTCATAAGCAGCAAAAATAGCGGTTAACGGGGTGATTAATTTTGATTTACGATTTTTGATTTCGGATTGTCGGGCAACTTCTTAAATCGTAATTCATAAATCGCAAATTCAAAATCAATTCGGTTTCTTTCAATTCACGTAAATTTGCACCCTCTTTTTCAAAAGTGATCAATGTATGGTTTACCTGACAAGAATAGAGCATTTTAATGCCGCGCACAAACTTTACAATCCTAACTGGAGCAGGGAAAAAAATGACGAAATGTTTGGCAAATGCGCGAATGATAACTGGCACGGTCATAATTACGAATTATATGTGACGGTAAAAGGTCAGCCGGACGTTGACACCGGGTTTGTCTTTGACGTTAAACGTCTCAGCCTCATTATTAAAGAGCACGTTACGGAAAAGATTGATCATTTGAACCTGAACCTTGATGTCGATTTTATGAAAGGGAAAATATGCAGCACAGAAAATCTCGCCGTAGGCATCTGGCAACAGTTGAAGCCTCACTTACCTGCCGGGGTACAATTGCATTGTATCAAGCTGTATGAAACACCCCGCATTTACGTGGAATATTACGGCGAATAACACAGTTATCTTCACCAGGCCAAAAAGTGGTTTGTGCATAAATGTCTACCAGGAATTTTTTGGGTAAAAATAATTTTTTCCTATTTTTAGTGTAGTTTTTACACTTATTCCAAAACGATTGCTGCTAATGTATACAAAGTACCGTAAGCCGGTTGGTGAGGAGATTTTTACAAACCTTTTTTATACCTGTAATGAACGGTTATTCGGCTATGTGCTTGCAATTTCCCATTCGCATTATACAGCGGAAGAAATAACGCAGGAAATCTTTTTGAAGTTATGGCTGATGCGTCATGACCTGGAGACGATTGAAAATGGAGAAGCTTATCTTTTTACTATCGCACGAAATAAAGTATTGAATTTATTTCGGAAGGCGCAGTACGATGAAAAGCTTTTTGTTGAAATAAAAAACAGGATGCGTCCCGTCTCAAACGATGTAGAAGAGCATATTACCTCATCGGAGAGTAGTCGTTTGATACAGGAAGCCATTACGCTTTTATCGCCGCAACGTCAATTGGTGTACCGACTTAGCCGCTTACAGGGAATGAATCACCAGGAAATTGCCCGTAAAATGAGTCTTTCCCGGAATACTGTAAAAAATCATCTCGTACAATCCTTACGTTTTATCAGGAGTTATCTTGATAATAATGGTATTTTTTCATTGGCGTTTTTCTTCTGGAACATAAAATTTTTTAACGTCATTTAGTCCTTTTCTCATTCCCGCGTGTCATTCTTATAGCACCAGTTTTATTGTTACATGAACAAGTCATCAAAGCTTCGTTTTCTTTTTGTAAAATACCTGCAGCGTCAATGTTCGGCGGAAGAAGTGGATCAATTGGTTTTATTAATGCAGGAGCCCGGTGCGGAAGATGCGTTGAAAGAAGAAATGGAATTGCTTTGGGAAGAATTTGAGAATGACAAAACACAACACGTCGTTGACTGGCAAAAAATGCATGACTCGTTTATCAGCAGTGAAAAAAGCGCCGACAGATTGATCCATAAAGCTACTTCCCGCACAAAACGGATTTACTATACAGCCGGTATTTTTATTATGTTGATCATTTTCTTTGCACTTTACCGGTTGCTGGATCGCCGTGCGGAGCTTGCCCTTTTGAAAACGATAAGTAAAGGGCATTCTTATTTTTTAAGCAATTCAGGTGATGATGTGAATGATGGAAGCAGGGCAAAGCCGTGGAAAACAATCGGGAAATTAAATAGCATACAGCTGAACCCCGGCGATTCGGTTTACTTCGAAGGTGGGCAAACATTTGCGGGAAACATTTTAATTGATTCAAATGATGCAGGCAGTAATATAAAATCAATTGTGATTACATCAACCGGCAAAGGCAAAGCAATGATTGATGGCGGCAATGGAACCGGCTTTACGGCGTATAAAACAAAATTTCTAACAATCCGCAACCTTGCATTTATCGGTGCCGGGCGCAAACAGGGCAATACAAAAGATGGTGTGATAATTGACAAGTCTGCAGGTATACGAATTGACAGCATAACAGTAAAAGGATTTCAGAAAGCCGGTTTGCTGATTAATTCAAGCAGGGATGTTGATGCGCTAAGGGTATATGCGACTGAAAATGGATCTGCAGGAATACTTGTCAATGGCGAATATGGTAAACGCGATTGCTCGAATATCCGCATTGCTTATTGCACTGCCGAAAATAATCCGGGTGATCCGGCTAATTTTACCAATCACAGCGGCAATGGCATTTTAGCCGGCATGTGTAAAAATGTGTTGATCGAATATTGCGTTGCTACAAATAACGGGTGGGATATGCCGAGGAAGGGAAACGGGCCTGTGGGAATCTGGTGTTACGAAGCGGACAGCGTGATTATTCAGCATTGTATTTCGTTTAAGAATAAAACTGCAGCAGGTGCTGCAGATGGTGGCGGATTTGATTTGGATGGAGGTGTTACCAATTCAGTTATTCAATATTGTTTGTCATACGAAAACGAAGGAAGCGGTTATGGCATATTTCAATACGCCGGTGCAAGTAACTGGAACAACAATACAGTACGGTATTGTATAAGCGAAAATGACGGCAGCGTGTCACCGGCCCACGCCGGCATATTTATCTGGAACAGTTCCGAAGACACCAACCAGTTTAAAAACTGTTACATTTATAATAATACTGTATATAACGCAAAAGGTGCAGCGATCAATTATGAAGCACAAAGTAAAAATGCAGGCTTCCGGTTTTACAATAACATATTTGTCGGTCGCGATTCTTTAATACTTGGCAAGGAAACAAACAGCACTTACCTTGGTAATAATTGGTATAGTTTGAACAAAGGTTTTATAGCGGAGGGGATAAACAATTTTGAAACGTGGTGTTCCACGAAGGGCAAAGAAAAATGGAATAACAAAACGGTTGGACTTAATATAAACCCTGGCTTCAAAAGGCCGGGTAATACCACTATCGTGTTGCCGGAACAATTGTATGCAATGGATCAATACCAGCTGCCCGCCGGTTCTCGTTTGAAAAATAGCGGCATGGATATTAAGCGATTGTTCGGAATAGAAACAGGAAACAAATCTATTAATGGAAACGATGTGCCGGCAAAAACTGTTGGCGCCGTATTTTAAAACGCAAATAACAGATGAAACGATTGCTTATATTCCTCGGTTTTATCGCTGGCCAATTTTCTTTTGCTCAAAAGCAAACAGATTTTGTTCCCGGTGAGGTTTGGAAGGATACAGAAGGAAATGCAATCAATGCACATGGGGGAGGTATACTGTTTTACGATGGTACTTACTATTGGTATGGTGAATATAAAAAAGGTGAAACGGCCCGGGTAGAGTATGTCACTACCTGGGAAGATTACAGAGTGAAGGCAGGCGGCGTATCCTGTTATTCATCCAAAGATCTGCTGAACTGGAAATTTGAAGGAGTGGCATTGAAACCCGATACAACAGATAAAACGAACGATCTGCATACAGGCAAGGTCATTGAACGGCCGAAGGTGATCTATAATAAAAAAACGAAAAAGTTTGTGATGTGGATGCATCTCGATTCAGAAGACTATAGTTATGCACGCTCCGGCGTAGCCGTCAGTGACAGGCCAACCGGTCCTTTTCGTTTTGCCGGCAGCGTTAGGCCCAATGGATCAATGGCAAGAGATATGACGCTTTTCCAGGATGGTGATGGTAAAGCCTACCATTTCTTTTCTTCGGAAGATAATGCAACCATGCATATTGTTTTATTAAGCGATGATTATCTATCGCACACAAAAACAGAAAAAAGGATATTGATTAATCAATCAAGGGAAGCGCCTGCTGTTTTTAAATACAATAATAAGTATTACCTGGTCACATCGGGATGTACAGGTTGGGCGCCGAATGCAGCTGCTTTTGCAATGGCTGATGCTCCTTTGGGAGAATGGAAACAATATGATAATCCCTGTATTGGAGAAAATGCCGATTCGACTTATTTTTCTCAAAGCACGTATATATTGCCGGTTCAAAATAAACCAAACGCCTTTATATTTCTTGCAGACCGATGGAATAAACGCAACCTCGAAGATTCAAGGTATATATGGCTGCCGCTGGTAATGAAAAACGAGAGGCCGCAGATAAGCTGGGCCGGTAAATGGAACTTTGCTGTTTTTAATACACAATAGATATAGCAGTGAAATTTGACCTGCCAGTAATATGCTGTTAGCAGGTTCAACCTGCTATTTCAAAGTTTAATGTATTTTCGGGTAAAGCAAAGGACATTTCGGGCAGACAATTTTTACCTGTTTGCTAAACCATTTAATTGTTGGTTTGTTTGAGAATCTGAAGGATGTCCGCTTCTGATTTAAACGATCGTTATAAACAAGAGCTATAATGAGCAGGAAAGTAGCTGTATTCCGGCGTGAACATTTTAATGCGGCACATCGCCTTTTCAATCCGTCGTGGGATGATGCTACCAATGATAAAGTGTTTGGCAAATGTGCATTACCGCATTATCATGGTCATAATTATGAGCTGGAAGTAAAAGTGACCGGCAAGCCGGATAAGAAAACCGGGTATGTGATGGACCTGAAAGAACTCTCTGACCTGATAAAAAAAGAAATTCATAGCCGGTTTGATCATAAAAACCTTAACCTGGATACCGAGGAGTTTAAAGATCTGAATCCTACTGCAGAAAATATCGCCGTCGTTATTTATGACATACTGCGGCCATTGATTGATAAGAAAAAAGAACTTCACATCCGGTTGTATGAAACCCCGAGAAATTTTGTGGAGTACCCGGTTGATTAATAAATAGAATAGCAAACGATAAATTTTTTTATGGCGTATAAAAAAGTTGACCAGTACGAAGAAGTTGTAACATCGGAGCTGGTAAAGAATTACAAACAGGCATTGACACTTCTTGGCGAAGATCCTGGTCGCGAAGGATTATTGAAAACACCGGAGCGGGTAGCCAAGGCCATGCAGTTTATGATGCAGGGTTATAACCTGGATGCACACGCTATTTTAAACTCGGCAAAGTTTCATGAGCCAATTAGTGAAATGATCATTGTGAAGGATATTGAATTGTATTCGTTGTGTGAACATCATATACTCCCGTTCTTCGGTAAAGCGCATATCGCTTATATCCCCAACGGATGGATAACCGGGTTGAGCAAGATAGCAAGAGTCGTCGATGTTTTTTCGAGACGGCTGCAGGTGCAGGAGCGTTTAACAACACAGATATTGCATGCCATCAAGGAAACATTAAATCCGATAGGCGTTGCCGTGGTGATAGAAGCGCAGCACCTTTGTATGATGATGAGAGGCGTGCAAAAACAAAACTCTGTAACAACAACTTCCGCTTTTGACGGCGAGTTTCATAAAAACTCAACACGCAGCGAATTTTTAAAATTGATCTCTGCGAAGCTAAGCTGATTTATTTTGCGGGTTTCCGGGTGTCACAAAGATTTTTCTAATCAAAACCTTTGTGGCATTTTTGTTTAAATATCAACTGCTTTATGAAGCATGCATTTGTATTTCCCGGGCAAGGATCGCAACATCCCGGTATGGGTAAAACGCATTATGAAAGCAGTGCGTTTGCGAAAAGATTATTTGAACAGGCGAATGAAATACTGGGATTTCGTATTTCCGATATTATGTTTACAGGTACAGAAGAAGACCTGAAACAAACAAACGTCACACAACCTGCTGTATTTCTTCATTCGATTATAGCATTTAAAAGTATAGGTGAGGTAAAACCCGATATGGTAGCGGGTCATTCATTGGGTGAATTTTCTGCGCTCGTAGCAAATGGCACATTGAGCTTCGAAGATGCATTGAACCTTGTTTTTATCCGCGCAAAGGCGATGCATAAAGCCTGTGAAATAAATCCATCGACGATGGCCGCTGTGCTCGCGTTGGCTGATGAAAAGGTTGAACAAATTTGCGCTGCGGTACAGGATGAAACAGGGGAGATTGTTGTGCCGGCAAACTATAACTGCCCGGGTCAGCTGGTGATCAGCGGTACAATAAAAGGGATAGATATTGCCTGTGAAAAAATGAAAGCAGCCGGTGCAAAAAGAGCTTTGGTATTGCCGGTTGGCGGCGCTTTTCATTCACCGCTGATGGAGCCGGCAAAGGAAGAATTGCAGGCTGCTATTGAGTCTACCCGATTTCACAAACCTGTTTGCCATATATATCAAAACGTAGTAGCAAAGGCCGTAATCGATAATGAAGAAATAAAAAAGAACCTGATCGATCAATTGACAGATGCTGTGCGCTGGACACAAAGTGTGCAGGCAATGATCGCCGACGGAGCCTCGCAATTTACAGAGATCGGGCCGGGTAAAGTATTACAGGGACTCATTCTTAAAATAGATAAATCTGTTACTGTGAACGGACAAAATTGATTGTTGATGTAAGATTGAAATTGAGGGTTGTTTCTATGGTAAATCTTAAAAAATTCATCACCCTTTTTGTTTTTATATCATTAATAGGAATTGGCATTGCTGCTATTTCCTCTCCCCGCAAACGAACTTTTAAAAATCTCAAAGTTCTTCCAAAGAAAATAAGCCCGGAAAAACTCAATGACATCATGAATAATTACAAGGATGCGCTGGGTGTTGATTGTAATTTCTGCCATGCATCGGCGAAAGATTCGTTGGCTCATGTACTTGATTTTGCAAGTGATGCCAAACCGGAAAAAGACATCGCACGCAAGATGATGCGGATGACTTCGAAAATCAATAAAAAATATTTTGATGCTGTTAAAGATGAAAAACTCAATGCATTGCCGGCAGTAAGTTGTATAACATGCCATCACCGAAAACCGCAGGCAGGTGAAAAGCGCTGAGTGATAAAAAATAAATGATGCGAACAGGAAAGAAAATAATCGTTATATCGGGAATATTATTATTCACTGCTGCAGGCATCGCCGGAATTAAACCGCCGGAAGAAGAAACCAAATTTAAAAACCTGAAAGTGCTGGATAAAAATATAGATGAAGACCAGATGGAAAGAATAATGTTCAATTTTGACAAGCAGCTCGGCGTTACATGCGATTATTGTCATGTATCAGCAAAGGATGTGTTTCCCCCGCGGGCCGATTTTGCAAGTGATGAAAAAAAGGAAAAGATCAAAGCACGCGAGATGCTTGCAATGACAATGAGAATTAATAAAAAATACTTTGATCTTGACATTGATAAAAAGCTGGAAATAAAACCGCTCGTTTGGTGCAGAACCTGTCATTTGGGTTTGCCTGTTCCCCGCGACAGGTAATGGCTGTATAACATACTTAAGCACAATTCACATCGATCCTCCTATAAAATAGTAATTAAAAAAATAAAGAGCCGTTAATCCGGCTCTTTATTTTTATTGGTCTGTTTAATGCTGTCAGCGTTTAAATAATTTTTGTTGAAACACAAGCGTGTTTGTGGTTATTTTAACCACATATACGCCAGCAGCCATACCCGATGAGTTAATCCTGATTACTGGTAAGCCATCGTTATTGATGATTCGCTGAACAAGCTTACCTGTTGCATCGTAAATTGTAATGTCTTTGATCGTTTCAAGTCCTGCCGTAATGGTAAAGGAGGACCCTGCCGGGTTTGGAAATAGCTGCGGAATGTTCTTTACACCCCATGTTATTTTAATTGTCTCTGAGTAAGCAACATCGCCATTGCTCGAAACTTCCTTCAAACGATAATAATTAATACCGTTGACGGGTTGATAATCATTTGCTGTATAATCCAGGGGAGCCGTGCTGTTACCAGCCGCGTCTACCTGTACCACTGCAGTAAAGTCATTACCGTTAATGCTCCGCTGCACTTCAAAATACTTACTGTTCACTTCTGTATCCGTTGTCCATTTCAATGCGACGTACTGATTGTCTATATTGGTTGCGGTGAATTCAACCAGCTTAACCGTTAACGGGGCAGATACTTCAGCAAAATCGCGTAAGGTAGCTGTTGACAACAAGGAATTGCCTGCGCTGGTAACGGCCATACCGGAATAAGTAGATAACGTACCAAAACCGGCGTCAACCGCAGTTCCTACAGGCAGCCATGTATTTTGCGCACCCGTGGGTGATATAAATGCAGTGTATTGTGAGCCTGATTTCACTAATTCTATCCAATACGGCGCAGTGAGATTCGGAACCGTAATTGTGGTTGCTGGTCCGCCCGGCGTTGTCCTGTACATAAATACAATTCCGTTGCCACTTGTTGTTCCAAGGAAGACAAAGCGCGACGTGTTACTGATACTATCCCGGAACATGATGCCTGCTTTGTTGGCAGGATTCACTGCGTCCTGTGTTTGTACCTGCGCCATTATGTTTATATCGCCCGAGAAACTGGTGAACGCATACTGGAACTGGTCCGCATTGCCACCGATATCATTTCCCGAACCTTTTATAGTAAAGATGCCATTTGCATAACACGAAGAACCAGTCATTCCGATATCGCCGATATCTGCACTGATGTACCTCGTTGGCAGGCTGCAGGGGTTTGAACAAGCTGCGGTGCTAAACGTAGCTTGAGATTCTGCGCTTGTGCCCGATGCGCAGGTGGCCTTCACTTTAAATGTATAACTGGTGGCGCAGGTAAGCGCAGAAATATTTAGTGACGTTGATGTTGTTGTTCTTGTTATCCAATTGCTGACAATGGGCGATTTATATTGAATAGTATAACCTGTAGCATCGGGGATACCCTGCCAGTTGAGTGTAGCAGATGTCTCTGTAATATTTCCTGCACTGAGACTTCCGGGTGCGGCACATGGATTGGCCAGGGTGCCATACACTTCCAATTCGTTCATTACATACCCGCTGTTGATATTCTGCCTTGTAACGCCCTGCATCCGTATATAACGGTAACTGACATTTGAAAGATTAATTACGTTATCGGGCGATGAGTTACCCGTAACCGCAGATAATGTAGTGAAGTTAGTTCCATCATTTGAACCCTGAATATTATACGCAATGCCGAAATTAGCACCCCAATGCAGTATCACTTTACAAATATTGTAAGCCGCGCCCAGATCAACCGTAAGCGATTCACCACTTCCGCCGGTGGCGGTCCAGCTTGTTGATGTATTATTGTCAAAAGCATTTGCTGCACTGCTGCCGGCCGCAGTGGATGATGCACTGTACTTAGCCAGGCTATTGGTTGGCGAGGCAGATACATTCGGTGCCGTACAGCTATTATTGGTTGTCAAACCATAAACAACAATCTGGTTGGAAAATGATGTGACGTATACTTTGCCATTGGCAATACTCGGACAGGCCATTTTCCCAAAATTGCCCATATTATCAGCGGGGTTAAGCGTCGAGTTCCATAGTTCTGTGGTCACATTATCGGCTCTTACTGCACGCAGCATGCCCGGACACAATTGCTGGTTGGCGTTACAATTATTTGCCTGCGTCACCCATAGTATGGCAGACGACGCATCGGTGCCATTGGAAGAAACTCCCATATAACCACCGGATAAACCGATAGCGCCGCTTATCGAGCTATATGTCTGGTTGGTGAGAGAATTTCCGCTTACCCTGAACGATTGCAACACCGTATTTTCTGAATACTGGTAAACATATTGATTAGAAGCCCCGCCAAAATAAGCAAACGAGCAGTGCATCTGCGCGTTGGAACCAACGGATATAGTTTGTAAAACATTATTTGAACTGGCATTAAATCCCCCCATGTTATTCCTGTCCATTACATAAAGTTTGGAATCTTTCAACCCGGTGAGTACAACGTTTGTATTGGGAATCAACATGGCCTGCATGCCGAAGTCAAGATCAAAATCGTTCAGCTGCTGATAATTATAAGGGGTAAAGTAACTGGTGATATTTAATGCTGTTGCTGTATTATCAGTAGCGTTGGGTGTCAGCTTCACAACACTTTCGCCGCGGTTTACAAGATCGGCCGGAGAATCATTGTAGTGTGTTCCGTCATCATACGCATTACCGGTGGTGAAATATATATTTCCATTTGCATCCACCGCAGGTGCCGCGCCGCTCATCCAGATACCGCCTCTTCCATCGTTTGGCGTAGTATTATATACCATTTTTTGCTGCAATGTCGCGGCATCATAACCTAATATCCAGCCATGCGCCGGGTTCCAATCGCAATGCCCGCCAAATGCGATGTATATAATTCCCCTTGAAAGCACAAGACCCGAACGATTGAGAGCCCGCCTGGGGTCAAATGAAATAATTCCACCTACACTGCCATCACCGGTGCCGGGAGATGAGGCTGTTATTTGTTTTGGTCCGCCGAATTTTTCCGCGCCGGTACTTAAATCCACCGCATGGAGGTATTGAAAAAAGCCGGTGCTGCTGTATGAATACTCATCATCCGGCGTCTGATTTCTTACATAGGTATGATTATCAATTACACCGGGTGTTGTGCTTGCTACTTTCGTTACAAAATAGATCGTGTTGGAAGCCTTATCAATTACCGGCGTTCCGACTATCCCGATCTTATCTGAGAAATCGCTATAACCTCCGCCACACAACGATGGATGCATTTGATTACTATGTGCCGGGCCATAACCGGTCGGGTTGAAATTTTTCTGCCAGTAGGCGCCTGCTGCACCATTATCGGCGTCAAATGCATAAACGGTGTTGTTCACTGTGCATGCGTACATTACATTCCTTGTTCCAACACCTGGAATATTTACGCCGCTTACAATGAGTGGTTGCGCATAGGGTTGATCATCCAGTGTACGTTTGAATAAAAGCCCGAATGAATTTGCGTTTACATTACCGGTGTTCAGTTTTGTTTCCTGGTTGTTCCAACCGGTACGGGCCAGGTCATTGTGCTGTGTAAGCACATCCACCTGTGCGAAAGAAGGAATTGTATAAAATAGGGCAGACACTAAACCTGCTGCACAGCAAAGTGTAATTTTATTCATAATCCACAATTATTCCGCGTTTTAAATGATGAGTACCGCATACTCATTTAAAGCTATTTGCTGCTAACCAGGTGGTGTAATTTCGATAATAAAAGTCAGGAGATGTTTTTATAGGTATGAATGGGTTAGAAAGAGGGCGACAAATTACTTAAAAATCCTAAATAAAAATCACTTCTTTGGGTGATTTACTTTCTTTATCCGCAATAATCGCACCGCGAAATAAAGCCCTGCAGGTAATTTATAGAACTTCGGCTGTGGATAAGCGATACGGTATTTGTTGAATGCCCCTCTAAGGACTTCTTTTTCAATATCATTCCGCCAGCAGGACCTCATTTCGCTTTTCATCACATTTATCACCTTATCATGTTTGAGGCTTGCGATTTCGGGAAATAAAAAAGTTTCGGAAAAAGCAAGCGTATAATTTTATTTAAACTTTCTTTGTCGCACTCTTCATCAACAAAACGGTTTCTTTAGATCAGGTCGCACGTAGAAACAGAAGCTTGCCATTCAATTATTATTTGTAAACACAATGGTGAAACCAAACCAAACAAGGAGTTATGAAACGTGAGTTATACCTGCTACGGGTGCTTCTTCTAATAACAATCAGTTTTGTTTCTTTTTCATTGTTGGCACAAAACAATTATGCAAAAATTACCGGCAGGGTGTTGAATGCCGATGGTAAACCCGCCGATAATTTAACTATTGAATTAAAGAAACTAAAGCGGTTAACCATCACTGATATAAACGGTTTTTTTACGATTGCTCATTTGCCGGCAGTAAACGATTCTGTTATCATTTCTTCAATTGATTCGAAACCTGTTGTTGTAGCTGTCCGCCTGAATGGAGCAGAAACGTTTGATATAGGCACCATTCATCTCAGTTATACTATAAAAGAACTGCAGAACGTAGAGATCCAGGGCCGCGCCGCAAGATCGTACAAAAGTGATTATTCCTTTTTAGCAACAAAAACAGAAACCGCACTAAAAGATATACCACAATCCATTTCAACGATTACCAAAGAGTTGATAAGAGATAAAATGGATTTTACAATGAAAGATGCGATGGATGCCGCAGCGGGCGTAAATCATTATTCGGGATATGATGAGTATACCATCCGGGGCTTCCGTGCCGAGAATGCAACGAATATCAATGGCCTGCGCGGGTATAATACCACTTATTCAAGTGCCATGCTGGTAAATATTGAACGCATCGAAATTATCAAAGGGCCTGTTGGAGCTTTATATGGAAATGGAGATCCCGGTGGTACGATCAACCTGGTGACAAAGAAGCCGCTTGCGAACAAAGAATTTTCGGTTGACCTTTACAGTGGTAGCTGGAATCATTTTCGCGGCCAAACGGATATTACCGGGCCGATCAATAAAAGTAAAACGTTTTTATACCGGTTCAATGCCGGATATGATAATACAAAATCATTTCGCAGCCAGTATTATGGTAAATCGTATCAGCTTGCTCCATCATTTTCTTTTATACCCAACGATCGGTTGAAGGTCAATGTTGATTTTTCCCTTTCGCATGTCAATACAGTGCTGGACAGGGGACAGCCGGGATTATTAAATGATGCAACGTTGAAATCAACACCCATTCAGTTATCTGTGTCGCAGCCCGGCGATTTTTTACGTGAAACGGATTTTGCACTTATCACCACAGCATCGTATAAGATCAATAAAAAACTTACGTTCAATGCAGGGTTCCTTCATTACAATACAAGGCAACGTGTAGCGAATCATGGACCGAAGAGCTATATTACGAATGACTCCGTTGATCTGTATTTTACAAAATGGAACTATAATACCGTTACGTATTCATTGTCGGATTATTTCACCTATCAGTTCGAAACGGGCCGGGCGCATCATAAGTTGCTATTGGGATATGATTTTGTTGCAAGTGAAGTAAACCTTAACCAGGCGTTTTACGAATTGCCTGGGCAATTTGGTGTCAATAGCGGCATTGTCGGAACATTCAGTTTAAAAAATCCATCCTATACAATTCGAAATGTGAGCAGTTATCAGCAGTCAGGCGAAAGTAATGCAACGCTGGGAGTAGAGGGCACTGAGTTTCACACGCAGGGAGTGTATGTGCAGGATTATATCAGTTTCAACCGATGGAAGTTTTTACTCGGCTTGCGCCAGGAGTTTTATCGCGGCGAAGAAGAAGATACTGCTGACGAAACAGAACCAAACAAGCTAACGTGGAGAGCCGGAATTGTTTACACGATTAACCCGCTCATCAGCGTATATGCATCGTACAATACAGGTTTCGATCCATTTGAAGCAGGTGCTACACTCCAGGTTTTCAATTCGTCGCCGGAGCCAATACCAAGTGCGTTAATCGAAGCGGGCACTAAAATGAATTTGTTTGCCAACAAACTTGCTGCATCTGTTGCCATTTATCAACTCACTGTAAACAATGTAGCAGTAAATGCCAACAATATCGCCAATCCGGACCTGTTTGTGCAACAGGGACAGAACAGATCGACCGGAGCAGAAGCTGAATTAAACGGTAATATCCTTCCCGGCCTGGATATTGCTTTTTCATATGCTTATTGCAATGCAAGGATTACCAAAAGTAAAGTGCCGCAGGATGTAGGCAAAGGAGTTGAAAATGCGCCGCGCCATTTAAGTACAAGCTGGATAAATTATTCATTTAGTAAAGGGGCTGCAAAAGGATTGGGGATTTCTTTCGGTCATACACAGGCAAGTAAAAGAAATACACTTGATGTCGCAACGATTTTACCTGGATATTTTATTTTGAATGCATCGGTTCATTATACGTACCGGCATATGACGATTGCCGGACTTTTAAACAACATCACCAATAAAATGTATTGGATAGCTGCTTACAATAATGTGGCCAAATGGCCGGGCGCGCCACGGAATTTTATGATCAATATAGGCTACCGGTTTTATTGAGAAGGTCTTCGCATTTTCTGCAGAGAAGCATTAGGTGGAAACCGTTTTTGACTTTCAACATATAGCCGGCGCCAAAATGATTGTCTCGTGATGTGTTTTATTCCTGATTTGCACCAAAGCGATTTTGTAATCCGTTGTATGCATCACATCGCCATCTTCTTTTGTTAATGACAATCAAACCCGGTATATAGGGCCACTCCTGGTTTGCATGGCACTGATACCATAAAAGAAATTTCACTCTCCTGTCAATTATAATCAAGCATCAGCTTCACAATATTTTTATATTTTTTTCCATATTCACTGTTTATTCGTTGCAGGCACTCATCTATTATATATCGTTTTTGACTGTTGTGGTATGTTACCAGCTTTGCGGAGGTAAATGCATTGTTGTTCATCGAAAATGAAGGCGTTTCCACCACATGCAATTCATCTAACCTGGCATGGTTCAACTTACCCGTTGGGATTATTGTTAGCCCATATTTCGATTGTATTGCAGAATCATTGAAGGAAAAACTTTGTATGGAGGCGGGAAAGCTGCGGTTGTACGTATCCATAATCCCCGCCAACTGGAATTCATTCATATTGTTTTGCAGCAACACGCCTATCTTTTTATTCTTTTTAAACAAGAGTTTTTTGAGGATGACTACATTGTCGCCAAAACGAAGAGCCTTACTCTCATGCACTGTTTTTGGAGAGGAACCGGGATAGTATACTTCTTCTATAACATTTTTCATTACATCTGTTCCAAACATCTTTTCAATAACCATCAGGCTTCCCTCCGTTGCGTTGGAAACGCCTGCCGTACTGTAGAGGTTCCCTTCATTCGCAACAGCTATATTGTTTTTCCATACCGGTTTGGAGAAATAAGTTTTAATACCCGCATAGTCTGAAGCATGTGCCGTTATCGGTTTTGCATCAAACAGTCCTGTTGCTGCTGCTGTCGCAGACCCGTCACATACCGAAAGGATATTTACATCGTTGGAATAATGTTGCTGTATCCATTTCACTATCACAGGATCCTGGTGTGCAGAATCTGCCACAGATAGAAAAGGGATAACAATTACATCGGGTTTGATCCGCATCGAATCGATTTCCCTGAACGTAGATTGCGGCAGAATAAAAATTCCCTTCTTTACTATAACAGGAACTTTATTTTTTGCCACGATGTATACGTTTGCCCTTCCTGTTGAATTAAACAAATAGAAAGGTGCCAGCATATCGAACAATTCAGTGCCATCGTTATTGGCGACAATAACGACTGTTTTCTTCGAAGAATCATATGCGGGTAACCGGTAGCTGTAATCATTCGCTCCATCGTAGGCCGGCATGGTTTTAAATTCCTTTATCGGTGCGCAGGCGTTAAAAATAAGTGCGCTAAATACGGCCATGATGATTGCTGTACATTTAAGCGTGAGATTACGTTTCATTTTTTATTGTCTTTTAATATTCTTTGTAATTGTCTTGCAGTTTTGAATCCGCATTTGGATGCGATATATTCAATAGTGTATTCGGGATTATTCAGCATTGTCTTTGCATACTCCAGGCGGAGCAGCGTAAGGTATTCATGTACGGTAGTGCCTGTTTTTTCTTTAAACACCCGGCTTAGGTTTCTCGGGCTCATCGCAACTAGTGATGCTAAATCCCCGACGGAATTTTCATCGGCAAGATGCTCGATAAGGTAGTCCTGCACCTTGTGAATACTCGGGCTGATATGGTTCCGGTAATCGAGATAAATACTTTGCTGCGTGTGGTCCTGGCTCCTTCTATGATACACCACTAACCCCCTTGCGACTTTATGTGTAAACAGCGGGCCTTTCAGTTCTTCAAGGATTGCAAGAGCGAGGTCAATACCTGCACTGATACCGGCGCTTGTATATACGTTGTTACTTTTTTTAAACAGTATATCCGATATTACTTTTGCCTGCGGAAATTCATTCTGCATTTCTTCTATCCGTCTCCAATGCGTTGTACATTCTGTATCTTTCAAAAGCCCGGCGTGTCCTAACGCGAACGCACCATTGCAGATCGAGCATACTAAAATTCCTTTGTCGGAACATTTTTTTAACCAGTTAAAGAATTCCCGTTCAGTTTTAAAATCCATGCTGCTCACATATTTATTATCCATGCCCGGCATAAACACATAGTCGCCCTCACGCAGATCCGCCGACCTGTAATCTTTTATATTGTTAAACAGGAGACCGGAGGTGCTGATGATTTCGCTTTTGTAAGAATAGTATTCAAGGGTTAGATCATACCCGTAAAACTTCGCCTCGGTAAACACCTGCACAGGACCTGCGAGGTCTAATATTTCTACAGTTGGAGGAATAATGAAAGCGAATTTTTTCATGATACTGTTTTGCGTTTAAAATCTATGTAAAGTTACCCGGAAGACGATCGTATCGATATGACAATAACCCGTCAGGAACGGACAAACAATCAGAACACGTTAAAGAAATTGTACTCTAAACGGATAAAGAAACCATTCGGCGCAGTTCTTACGAGAGTACTGCTCAATTCCTGCCTGTAACCTATATCCAGCCTGCTCTGACTATTGAAGATCAGCTGCGCAGTCGGTGCAATATCCATGTAATATTTGCCGGATCCTGTATTTACCTGGCTCAAAAATTCCAGCATTAAATTAAGATTTGTCTGTTTATAACTTTTGTATTCTTTCGGCAACATTAATTCTCCAACAGACAACGTATAATTAACGGCTTTACTTCTATTTGATCCGTAGATGAATTTATTGTTGTTGCCATTGTCACCGGCGTTTAAAAATGAAACAGATGAGGACAGCGCAACCTTTCGTATTAGCTGAGTGGCCACGACGCCAAACTCTGTACCTGTGTTATGACCGTACATATTAATTTCTTCCTGGTGAATATCGCTGTTATTATAACTGATCCTGCCAAACGCAGCCATACGGAAATGCCGCTGCACTGCATCAATGGTCAAAAAACGGTATTTGGCATAAAAACTTCCACCTTCACCCCTGAATTCTTTATTGCGGTTACTGAAAAATGCATCCGCACTTACCATGAGTTTTTTTGAAACACCGATCATAACTCCGGGAATGAGGTGGTAATTTATCCTGGAACTGCTTACATCATTCATAACGGAATTGTCCATCCTGATACCGATGCTTCTGGCCGCCCTGTTGCTGGCCGGTTCGGTTGCTGTAAATAATTCCTGCGTAAATCCTGAAACAGAAAGGAAAAACAGTGCGGTTAAGAATTGAA
>Ga0207645_10000175_pt1 | contig 51325 bp, 44 predicted proteins | sample KBSM53metaG_FD_184331 | JGI IMG/M metagenome (GOLD analysis project Ga0207645, IMG submission 184331) | Miscanthus rhizosphere microbial communities from Kellogg Biological Station, Michigan, USA - KBS M5-3 metaG (SPAdes) (version 2) | ecosystem: Host-associated > Plants > Roots > Rhizosphere >...
ATTGTACAACCTGCTTTTTGCTGACGACCCGGGATTATTTCAAAACAGCCAGGATAAAAATCAATCTTACCCCTGGAATATTGTATTAAATGAAAAAGCAACGATAAACGAATTGAAAATTGTTGCGGTGGATATATCTGTTGAAGCCCGCGTAAGAGCATTGGCCTGTAATATTCTCAAATCGAAAGGTCACACGGTTGACAGCAAAGAACTGCTTGGAATAATTGTAGAAGTTGGACTGGAAGAAGGCCTGGATGTATTGGCCGCCTATAAAGATGGTACGGCCCGGTATATTAATCATGTTGAAAAAATGACGGTATGGGATGCAGCAACTGACCAATCTCAAACTTTAATCAAAAATCTTTTTTCGGCAGGATTACAGGTCGTAAAAAATATCGGCCCATGGAATAAAGATCGGTTACCTGCACCGGCTGTTGGCGATATACGAATCAACTTTCTTGTTGCTGATGGACTGTACTTTGGCCAGGGACCTTTTGAAATGCTGGAAAGAGATCCTATGGGTGGACCGGTGATCAGGGCAGCTACGCAGCTTATGGTTTTTCTTATACAACAACAACACCCGGAGATTTTGGTTGGTTAAAACCGCAACAGCGATGAAAACAGCATATTCAGGAAACAATTCAAACATCAATAAATACCGTTCATTAAATGATGTCTGCCATTCACTCATTGGTTTCGCAAACAATCAAAATCATATTGCAACTTTACAGAGTCAAAAATCACAGACCATTAACCTTACCAGAAAATTCATTTGAAACGAATTTGGATGTAGCTGAGAGGTTTTAATCCTCCCGGCAAAACAAGAGCAGGACTGACACTCATACCTAAAAGCTGTTCCCCGTAAGGAACGGCTTTTATCGTTTGTTGCTTCGTTATAACCGCTGGCAAATCCATCGCTTTTATTTGCGAAAAGCAGCCAATATTTATAAATTGAATTACAAAAAGATGACCGTGAGACGAATTGTTTTTTTATGGTTTGTTTTTTTACTGTCATTCATCCAGAGCAGGGCTCAATTTATATTTGATAACCTGAAACCTCACGATGGCTTATCGAGCCGCGAAATACTCAGCATTTACCCCGATGAAGAAGGCTTTATATGGATTGGAACATTAAATGGACTTGATCGCTTTGACGGCAGTCACTTTCGTGTATGGAACAGTTCTTCGCCGACTTATCCTGCTGCACTCGGCGAAAGAATATTCTGCATTACTGAATATGGTAAAAATAAAATCTGGCTGGGTACCAACGGCGGGGCCGCTGTTTTTGATAAGCTGACTTACAATTTTCAAAAAGTAAAAATCATTGCAGGCGATCAATCTGATCTTGGAAAAGTATCAGTGAACCAGGTAAGGAAAGATAAAGAAGGACGGCTATGGATGGCAAGCGACAAAGGTGTTTATATTGAAAAAAACGGCGACTTTGTCAGCGCATCAACCATACTTCCGTTTACAAAACCACTGGATAATGCCTCAGTGTTCAAAGCCGCATTCGAATACGATAGCATAAAAAATGTTTTTTGGACAGGAACAGATTCCGGTTTATTCTGCATTGATCTCAATCGTAACCAACTCTACTCGTTTCGAAACAACCCGGACAGCATTTCATTATTCAACAATCACGTCATCAATTCCGTTGCAATTGACCGTAAGAGAAATATCTGGTTTGGCGACGTAACCGGTAACAGCCTTGGTTACTTCGATTTTGAAAAAAAATCAGCCCGGTATATCGAACGGATAAACAACAATCCTTTATGGACACTGTCCAATGGATGTAATTCTTTGTTTGTTGACAGGCAGGACCGTTTATGGATATCGACCTGGTTATATTCAGCATTTATCCGTACACCAGATGGAAAAATAGAACGATTGACTTACGATGAGAAGCTTCCTTACTCCATCGGTTATGGTTTTTTCAATGATGCGGTGCAGGATCGATACGATAATGTATGGCTGGCCACACTCAATGGTGTGAGCCGTCTCTCGGCATCGGAGTTTGCGCAAAATATTATTAAATCACCGAGCTATCCGTATTATCTCAGTACCACTTTTGCCAACATCAATTCATTGATATTGGATAAAAAAGGCAGCTGGTGGTTGGGCAAAATGGAAGGACTTGTTCAATATGATACCGCGCAAAAAACATTTGTAAGATATATACCACAGGAAGGCGATCTGCGCTGGAATGAAATCTTTGATCTGACTATAATCAGCAATGAAATTTGGTGTGCAACGGCTAACGGCATACGTATATTCAACCCGCAGACAAAAAAATTCAGACCTTTTGTTAATTATCCTGCAGACCGGGGAAAAGAAATAAAGGAAGTCTCGTGGATACGCCAGGATAAAGATGGATTTGTGTGGTTCAGTGTTTGGGACGAAGGCGTTTACAGGTACAACCCTGCAAATAAAGATTGCATCCGGTTTGAAAGAAATGATAAGAAATGGGGCGACATGTCTTTGAGTAACAGCGCTTCATTTCTTGAAACAAGTGATAACCAGATATGGTTGGGTTCCGGTTATAATGGTCTGCATATTTTCAATAAAAGCACACAGCAATTTGTAAAACCGGAACATGATCTGAGTGGCGATCTTATACTATCCATGTATGAAGACAAAGATCATACGATATGGATGAGCAGGGCGCAGCGTGGCATTTTAAAATTGAACCGTGATGGAACTGTACTCGATTCTATTGGTACAAAAGATGGTTTGCCGGGTCTTCGCTTCCGGGACCTTTGTATGGATAACCAGGGAAGGCTGTGGGCTATTTCCCAGGAAGCGTTGATATGTATAAACACAAAAACAAAACAGGTAAGTAAAGTAAAAATTGATGTCACCTATTCATTTAATGATCATTGGAACAGCTTACTGGTAGATGGCGATACGCTTATTGCCACTATGCTGGATAACATCGTGATAGTTGACACGAAAAAGTTCCAGCAACTTCCTGCACAGGTCCCGCCGCTTATTTCGCGATTTAATGTATTTCAAAATGATGTGCCCTTCAGCAAAGGTGTTCCGATAAAATTGGATTATCGCCAGAATTTCTTTTCCATCGATTTTTCATCCCCTTTTCATTATGAGTCGTCTTCCATTCAATACGCATATAAACTGGAAGGATTTGATAAAGACTGGGTGTACTGCGGCAATAAGCAAACAGCCGCCTATACAAACGTACCCGATGGTGAATACACATTTCTCGTAAAAAGTACAAATGGCAGCAGTACATGGATGGAATCAACAACAGCTTTGACGGTCATAATAAACCCTCCCTTCTGGAAAACCTGGTGGTTCGTTTTAATTATAATGGCAATACTCACCGGCTTAGCCTGGCAGTTGTATAAATGGGTACAAAAAAAGAAACAGGAAGAAAGTATTGATGCAGCCATTGATTACTTCGCCAATTCAGAATACGGTGAAAATTCTGTGAACGAAATATGCTGGGATATTGCACGCAACTGCATTTCACAACTGCAGTTCCAGGATTGTGTAGTTTATCTTTTGGATGATGAAACAGGAAGGCTTATACAAAAAGCGGCGTTTGGACCAAAGAATCCAAAAGAACATGAAATAGTGAACCCGATTGAAATAGAGCCCGGAAAGGGCATTGTAGGCACGGTGGCAAAAACAGGCAAGCCATTATTAATTGGGGACACATCTAAGGATAGCCGTTATATTATTGATGATGAAACCCGGCTTTCTGAACTGTCCGTACCGATTTTAGATAATGGAAAAGTTATCGGCGTAATTGACTCAGAGCATCCTTCGAAAAATTTCTTTTCCGAAGATCATCTCAAAGCGATCACTACGATCGCTTCCATCAGTGCCAATAAAATTGCCGAAGCGAAAGCACACGAGTCAGCAAGACTGAATGAAATAAAATTATTGGAAATAAGAAAACTGCTCGCAGAAAGTCAATTGATGGCGCTGCGTGCACAAATGAATCCTCATTTTGTTTTCAATTGTCTTAACAGCATACAGGAATGCATCGTGACGCAGAAATATGGCGAAGCCAGTAAATACCTGAACAAGTTCTCCAAACTTTTCAGAATGGTATTAAACAACTCGGGGAAAAACCTTGTGAACCTGAATGAAGAAAAAGAAGTGCTGGAACTATATCTCGAACTGGAACAGATGCGGTTTGAAAAAAGTTTTTCTTTTGAAATGAAAGTGGATGAAGAACTGGAAAATGATGAAGTACTGATCCCCTCTATGCTGGTGCAGCCTTATGTTGAAAATGCATTGTGGCATGGACTGATGCACAAAGATGGAGAGAGAAATCTATCCGTAACATTTAAAAAAGTGGATGAAGACGTTTTCCAATGTGTAATAGATGATAATGGTATTGGCCGGCAAAAATCATTTGAACTGAAAGCACAGCAGAGTAAAGCAAAACGTCATGAATCGAAGGGACTGAAAATATCAAAAGACAGGATTGATGTATTGCGCCGGCAGGGTTATCATGCCGATTTAAACATTATTGATAAAAGGGACAGTGCCGGCAATGCAACCGGGACAAAAGTGATTATTGAGCTTTCAACATTTCTCCAAAATTAAAACCCGTCGTATGATAAAAGCATTGATCATTGATGATGAACAAAAAGCAAGAAGTATACTGGAACATTATATCAGGAATTTTATACCGCAGGTTACGGAGATAAAGCAGGCCGAGTCCGTTGATGCCGCAACAGAAGTGTTGAAAACATATCAGCCCGATATAGTGTTCCTGGATGTGGAAATGCCGTATAAAAGTGGTTTTGATTTTTTAATCCAGTTAAAAGATCCTGCGTTCGATGTCATTTTCACAACCGCCTATAACCAGTATGCGATACAGGCTATCCGTTTCAGTGCACTTGATTATTTATTGAAGCCGGTTGACCCGGATGAACTCAATGCCGCAATACAACGGCATCTTGAAAAGAGGGAATCGGCACAACAGAAAAAAGAATTGTTTGATAACCTCGTTAAGAATATTGAAAAGAAAGAAATAAAAGATTTCAAGATAGCAGTGCCTTCTTCAGAAGGAGTTTATTTCTTTATGATTGACGATATACTACGACTGGAAGCGGACAGAAGTTATACGCATATTCATCTTACCAATAAAAAACCGTTTATCGCCAGCAAAACACTGAAGCATTTTGAAGAAATGCTGGATGAATTTGGCTTTATCAGAACACATAAGTCTCACCTTGTAAACCCGAAGCATATTACCCGCATCACCAACGACAACGAATATGTAATGCTGACTGACGGCAGCAAAGTGGAAATTTCACGTCGTAAAAAAGATGAAGTGCAGCAGCAATTAAAACTGAGGTGACCGTTTGTATTTTCACATTGACCATTCATTAGCTTATTTCATGGCTTGTAACATTGCGGTTGTACTTTACGTTTCACCGAAACTAAAATACAGTTGCCCTGAACCATGAAAGAAATTAACTACACAGTTGCCTGGATAAAAACCGGAAGTACCTGTGGCCTGCTCAGTTTGCTGATTTACTTTATCGCCGCCTTTGTTCCTATGCCACCATTATTCACATATATTACAGCTTTCTCAATCGGGCCGTTGCTGGCAATTGGTTGTGCCGGTCTGTTTCATTTTCTGATCCATGATGACTATTCGCCAAGGGTGATCATCGCCGCAATAAGTGGCGTTGCTGCCGGCATCATGTTATTATTGATGCTCACTGTACAGCAATCCTCTTTTGCCATAATGGATAAATATACACAGGCAGCTGGTGGCAATGTACCAATGAACGATAAGTATATAACTGATGGATTAAACAGCATTCACTTCGGCATCGACATAGCATGGGATGTATTGATTTCAATTGCGACAATCCTGTTTGGTTTTAGTCTTACAAAGAAAACGTTATACTGGAAGATACTCGGCATTGCAGGATCAATTTTCGGTTTACTATTGTTGTCATTCAACCTTTATCATTTTCCCAATCCACCGGAAAGTGTTCAGTCAATAGATTGGGGGCCATTTGTTGCACTGTGGTATATTATTTTGTTCAGTTCAATAATATCGCAGTCGCTGCGAACAAGAAATAAAGAAGTAATTGTATGATTGATGTAAACACCGGTTTGCTCACCATACCGGGAGAAATAACGATAAAACCTTTGTCGGAGAAAAGAGAGCTACAGGATTTTTTTAAAAATAACAATGCGGAAACCTGGAATGTAAAAAATGGCTGGGAGCATTATTATCTCCGGAATTTTAAAATAGAAAATAAATATTTCTTTTTCGATTTCATGTTTTACAATGAAATCTTAAACAGGGTTGACTTTTGCTTTTATGACAATCCTGTAAAGAATGCAAGCTGGGATGAATGGAGTGAAACAAAAGAATTGGAAAGAAAAGAAGAGTTTGAAAATTGGCTTACCAAAGAAAGCGGCAATGCAAGGGATTTTGCATGGGGAAAAGTAAATGCCTATTATGACAGCAAAGGTGGCAGCAGCGGGATAACGATCGCCTATGAATTGCCGACGTCAAAATTGTAAATAAACGTTTATGCTGAATGCAGTGAAAATCGTTTGTTCAATGCTGGCTTCAATAGCCCTTATTTATTTGCTGGCGCTTATAACCAGTTTTTATATCACCATCACCATTCCGTTTATGATACCCGCAATAGTATGGATATGGAGACAGGATAAATTTATCGGCATTGGCGCATTAACAGCGTTCATCCTTGGCCTGGTATTCTTAAGTCTTCTTATCTATGGCGCTGCAAATATGAAAATCAGTTTTTAAAATGACGATGTATAAAATAGGCTGGCTGGCGATAGCGTTAGAAGTTACCATCCTGTTGATTTGGTTTTACAATATCTTCTTTGCAAAAAATGGAACTGATGCAGCAGGCAAAGGTCTTGGTCAGCTGTATGTACTGGCTTTGGCCGCCTATATCATTATCGGGATCATACTTATGCTGATAAATAATAAATATTGTACGATTGCTGTTCTGATTATGGCTGCCTTGCCGTTGATCGTCGTTGTTTACGGATTAATCCGTTATTACTTTTTATAAGTTTCAATCCATATCCCATAGCGTAACTATCTTATCACCGCTCACACTTTTAAAAACATAAAATAAAGGACTTAACCCATCGGCATCCCTATTATCCTTTATCAATTTTGCCGGCATGCTATCTTCCCATAGTTCGTCAGTATCGGCATCATCAAGATTGTGATAAACGGAATCAATAAACAATGATTGTCCATCTTTATCTTCTGCCAACTTATTATACAACGCTTTTGAACCGTAAGAAAGAAACATGCAATAATCCCCGTCTGCACAGGGCCAATCCCAATCCTGCCAGGTAATGACCGGAGGGGTTGTTTTTTCCAATTCCTGTGTCTTTTGACTTACAACAGATTCAATTTCAGCTTCGCTCATTGAAGGATGAATTGATTGCAATTGTTTTCTTAATTCCCCGGTATCGCCCTGGCAGGTATATATATCCATTTCATTCAGCTCGCCCGCTGCAAGACAATCAAGGCAAATCGTATTAATGCTGTCTTCACCAACAAACAAACCTGCATCGAGACATTTTTTCTCAAGCGTACAGATATCGCAGGTTGTTTTCCCTTCTACAAAACAGGCAAATTTTTCCGGAGATTCAAAATACTTGAACTTCATAGTTGGCTTAGTTTATAATTTATGATTTGAAGTTGCAAAATAGGTTTTCCAAAGATGCTGCTAACACTGTCTATTCCATTGGCAGGATCGGTTAAACGAACGGCATTAACATTCCTTCTGCTGCCTTTTGCTAAGTGAAAGTATCCATTCGCTAAACCGGCCTTGCAGAACGTTCCACTTCGCAATATTTTGTGCAGGAAATGAGAAAAGCATTACTATTTATACTTCTCATACCTTATTTTATGAATGCACAAACGGCTACTCTATCCCCTGCTGGTGAATATTACCTACAAGGTGTAATGGAAACAGCCTCAGGTTTTAAGCTGGATAAGAACGGTACTTTTCAATTCTTTTATTCGTACGGTGCGCTGGACAGATTTGGCAGCGGAAAATGGACATCTAAAGGCGATCACGTTATTCTGAATAGCGAAAAGAAACATCCGCTTGATTTTGCGCTGGTACGGTCTGAAAAAAAGAGCGGCGACAACATAACCATAAAAATTACGGACGCAAACACTCATTTACTTCGTTATGTATACGGCATCATAACCGCCGGTGAAGTAATGCAACAAGGTGCTGCTGACAGTGACGGAATGATGATATTTACGCCGCAAAAAATGGATTCTATTTATCTCATTTTTGAGTTTTGCCCTGAAAAACAATCTGAATTTGCGATCCCCGCTAATGGCCATAACTATTTCGAGTTTCGTGTAGAACCATGGATTATGGAAGTGTATTTTGAAAATTTCGATTTACAGATCAAGGACAATGGACTCGAAGGCAATCATCCAATATTGGCAGAAAACAGGAAATATAATTACGAAAAAGCGGGACATTAAAAAACTATTATACAGGACGGGACGATTATAGACCAATCAAGGAGGCTGTTCGGTGACAGCCTTTTCCTTTTGTTGGGCGGCCTTCACCATTGGTTTATTGGTTTAAAACTGCACTGTGACTACATTGTTTCTTTGTGTTGTAATTGTTAATCGCACACATGGAGATAATATTCACAGCTACATTGATGGAAACGACGTTAATTGTCACGTTGCTCGGCCTGTTCTTTTTAATACGGTATATTTTTAAACTAAAGAAAAACAAATCCGTCGCTTCGCCGATCGTTAAACATGAAGATCCGGTTATCAGCAAAGCGATCATTTTATCTCTTGAAAACACAGGCAATTTCTTTCACGGGCATGTACAAATGAAAATCCAGCTGCAGGTAATTCCTGTTAAAGGAAGAAATTTTGTAACGGAGATAAAAGAAGTGCTGACACCTGAAGACATGAAATCCATGCGCACCGGCAGTACAATTTCCGTGAAGTATAATCCTGCAAACCGGAAAGAAGTTTCATTGGTAAAAGCTGCGTAAAACAATTAACAATACATGAATAAAGTTCTTTTGCCCGCACTCGTCATTTTCATTTCTTCGTGCTCGGTAAACTCAAAGATCACACACAACAGCACGTCAAGAAGTATAACTTCACTTGATTACAGCCTGAATGCATTATTATGGCAACAACGAAGTGGTGAATACAGGGCGTTATGTTACCAGGCATTTAATACAGCACGGGTTCAATTAGACGAAATACTGCAACAGCACAGCGCTGCCAAACCATTGGCGCTTGTTACGGACATAGATGAAAGTATTTTGGATAACAGTCCGCAGCAGGCAAACGATTTAATGAATAAAACCACCTATACCGAAGAAAGCTGGATAGATTGGACCGATAAGGCTATAGCGAAAGCGTTGCCAGGCGCTGTTGAATTTTTTAACTATGCAAACAGTAAAGGTGTAAATTGTTTTTACATCAGCAACAGGCGGCCGATAGAAAAAGAAACGTCAATAAAAAATCTGCGGCAAGCCGGATTTCCACAGGCAGACAGTATACATGTTATGATGAAAGGAGAAAGTTCCGACAAAGAAGGCCGGCGTGAACTGGTAAGTAAAGATTATACTATTGTAATGCTGATAGGCGACAATCTCAATGATTTCGACAAACAGTTTTACAAACAAAATGCAGTTACGCGCAGCAGCCTGGCCGACAGCAGCAAGCAATTATTCGGCACAAAGTTTATTGTATTACCAAATCCACTTTATGGCGATTGGGAAAGTGCTATCTGGAACGGCGAGAAGATTAGTGCGAAAGAGGCGTTGAAAAGAAAGAAAGATGCGTTAATTACTTATTGAGTAGCGTTGAGCAGTTTTAAAAGGCTATAATTTCATTTTTTGGATTACTGATTCACCGATCTTTTTTCCCTGTGTTATTCCGTTATCGATAGCGTCCATAAAATGAATGCCTCCGTAAAACCGGCTTATAGCAGCTTCTTTTGCAGCGTCATTAAATGAGTTAAAATGTCTCGGGGGCAGCCCAAATCTTACTTCGACAGTATCTGTATAGCTGAAATTGTCTCCAAATATTTTTGACAATATGGTCGCTGAGGTTGCCGAAATAACGGAATGACCACTCAGATACTCCGGGAAAGGCGGCGTTTGAAGAAAGGGAACCCAGGATGAATCAATATACCTGCGAATGGCTGTTTCGGGCCTCAGCCGGTTACTTCGAAATTTTTCATCCCAGCAACAAATAAATCCATCCATTAATCCAACCGAAACAACAGTAAATACCTGCATAGACTTTTCAAAACTCTTATTCGTATTTCCGCAGGCTATTCCTGTAATACCAATCCAATGCGCTCCCGGCGAGATCTTTTTTACCCCAACCAACAGATGTCCCCGATCCTGAACAGCAAATGGATTACAATCCCAGAAGGCCGCAATTTGCTGATGCTCGTCCGACAAGGAGTCTTTATAATTGAGCATGGTAAGTTTATAAAAGTCTGAATTTTTTTTGGTGGAAAATTCAACAGGCGGTACAGGTTGAAATTGATTACAGGTATCTAAAGTAAATGGCCTGACCGTATTAAAATAGGGCTCTACCGCAGCCATATATGCGGGTGGTGTCGGGTACCAGCTTCCGGGCTTACCATCAGGAGCATAACGTGGATAGTTACTAATCCTATTATAACGATCAGCTTTTGCATAGGCAAGCACATGCTTACTTACAATAAGCGCATACTTTTTTGATTGATCAATCGTCTCTTCAGAAAACCCTTTTATCCTGCAGGAGTCCAGTAACAGATTTTCATATTGTATAAGTAAGCTACCCGATGGCTGCATCTTCTTCGCGGTTTCAATCATGGCCAGTAAGGCACTTAACTGGTAGGAGCTTTCTTTAATTGAATCAGGCTTTTGCAACGCCGGATATTTATTTAATATCTTGTTTAGTTTGGGTAAGTCGTTATCATGCTGCGATACAACTTCATAACCTGCAATACACGCATAAGCAAAAAAACGGGAAGCAAGCGGTGGATTTGAGATATCATGAATCATCAAATCAGTCATTCCGTTTAGAACATTTAAAATATCCTGGCTTTTAAATGATTTTGGTGACTGCTTATGCTGATTACAACCGACAGTCAGCATAAATACCAAAACGATCATAAGAAATTTCAACACTTTCATATCAGTTATGTTCAAACGCTTTTATTTGGCCTCCATTTATGCCGAAGAGTATTTTGTTATTAATCAATTGCATACTCCTGATATCTCCGATAATATGAAAACCGGATTTATCCTGGTTGATATATTGAAAGTTTCCTTTACCATCTCCCTTAAGCAATACCCCATAATTTGCGTCATAATTACCAAACCGTATCCTTGCATTATGTATATTACCACCCAGAAGTAAATCGTCTTTTCCATCTTTATCATAATCAAATGCCAGCATAGAAAAAACAGGTGAAAATTGCACCTGTGGAGGAAGCTGTTTCACATGATATTTTCCATCTGTTCCCATTTCAAAATAACAGGTTGCCAGTTCATTTGCCTGCAGATGGCCTGCAGTTTTTAGGTCGTCGTCCGTAAAAAGATCATGAATGGTTATGTCAGCATAACTTTTATAGTCGGCAAATCTTGTTCGCATACTGCTTATCTGGTCTAATAATTCATCCCTTGTGACATAAGGATAGCTTTTGCCCTGGATATAAAAACAGAGGAAAGGATCAACTGCCCCATTATCATCAAAATCTTTAAAAAACATCTCTGCGGGTTCTTTGTCACTTACTTTACACTGCGTATTTAATCCCTGGTTTCCCGCAACGATGTCCACCTTGCCATCACCATTGAAGTCGTGTACCAACAGTGTATTCCACCATCCGCTGTATGTTTTATCAAAGTATTGTGACGTTTTATCTTCCAACTTTCCGTTTTGATTGATAAACACAGATACCGGCATCCATTCGCCGGTTAGCACAAGATCATCAGCCTTGTCGCCATTGAGATCAACCCACACCGCATCGGTTACCATGCCGATTTTTTGAAGCGCCGGTGCCATTTCAGCTGTGCGGTCCGTAAAATGACCTTTCCCATCGTTGATCAATAAATAACTTTGCGGCGTTTCAGGATAGCGACCGGGGTTCACTCTTCCTCCTATAAATAAGTCCGGGTACGAATCGTGATTTATATCAGCCACGCGTGCGCAACTTTTACTCACCAACATAGAAGGCAACGCTGCTGTTGCTTTTGTAAAATTTTCTTTGCCGTCATTTAAATATAGCCTGTCCTGCAACAATGAATCACCGGCTTTGTACGTGTAGTATCCACCGCTGGCAACATACAGATCGATATAACCATCTCCATTTGCATCGAAAAATAATGCATCTGCATCCTGGCTTCTTTTATCATTTTCAAATACAGGCACTGCTTTCTGAATAAATTCTCCTCCTTTTCTTTGCAGATACAACGCACCAGGTTTGTCCAAACCACCACCGCCGACAAATACATCTTCCAATCCATCTTTGTTAACGTCTCCTTTCACCATGCATGGACCGGAAAAGGAAAGTGGATTGATCAGTAATGGTTGTTTTTTGAAGTCATAATACGCCCCCTGTATATGCTGGTACCCGATCGGCGACTTCACTTCTTTAAACAAGGGCTGAGCAGCTTTTGCCATTTCCTGCATTGTTTTCGCATCTGTTTCCTTCAGTTCGATCAATTGATCTGCTTTTACATTTGTCAATACTTGTTGTTTCCCGCTAAGCCATTTTACCCGGACCGAATCCGCATGATCATTTGACCCGGTACCAAAGTGCAGTACCGAAGAAACAGTTGATTCATATCCTGACGAGGGCATCTGTTCAAGAAATTGGGGACCCTGTTTTGTATACAAGATCACTTTTGCTCCTATTCCCTGGCTATTCAACCCTTCGCCGGAGAGCTTTATCTGCAAATAATGATGTTGCTGCTTATCTGACTGGTTTTCGTAGATGAATGCAGGTTGATTTATATTGTTTTCAATAAGATCGAGATCGCCATCATTGTCAAGATCCGCGTAGGCGGCACCGTTACCATTCGATCTTTTTGTAAATCCCCATTCATCTGTTTTATTAGTAAATGTGAGATTGCCATTATTGCGATAGATATATTTGGGAACATCAGATGATGGTATTGTACGAACCAGTTCCAGCACATCTTCCCGTTTGAAGTGGCCTTTGGTTTTCATAAAATCGCCGTAATATTTCAGGAAGTCCATATTGGTATAATCTCTCGTGTATCCATTCGTAACAAAGAGATCTTTCCATCCATCATTGTCATAATCTGCAAAAAGAGGCGCCCAGCTCCAATCAGTATTAGAAATGCCGGCCAATTGACCCACTTCACTAAAACTGCCGTCACCATTATTTAACTGCAACATGTTGCGCATATACTGGTAATAAAAACCCGTCGTAACCGTCAATGCAAATTTTTCATAATTATCAGGAGCAAATAATAACTTCTGGCGATGGTTATCTTCGGGCAACATGTCCAGTGTGAAAATATCAGGCAGGCCATCATTGTTTACATCCGATACGGAATTACCCATAGAAAATTGAGTAATGTGCCCCATGCTTGATTGAAGATGATTTGAAAAAGTGCCATCATGATTATTGATATACAAATAATCGGGTATCGTATAATCATTCGAAATATAGATATCCTGCCATCCGTCGTTATTTATATCCGCAATGCCGGCACCTAAGCCATAGGTAAGCGAAGAACTGCTGAAGCCCGATTTATCAGTAATATCTATGAAATGATTTTTATCGTTACGGTACAAACGCACACCCACTGCAGGATTTGTTTTTTGCAAAAGAGATGCTGTGCTTGCTTCATCCAATACAGGCAATGAGTTTGGATTGTGATTGAGCAAAAACATGTCCAGGTCTCCATCCTTGTCACAGTCAAAAAAGTAAGCCTGCGTACTGTATGCGGTATCTGCTATGCCGTAAGTTTCCGCCTGTTCAGAAAAATGTGGAATTCCATCGCCCGAGTTCCCGTCGTTAACAAATAATTGATTGGCTCTTTTAGTGCCACTTAATTTACCGGAATAACAAACATAAATATCCAGTTTATTATCGCCATTAATATCTACCATTGTCACTCCTGTTTTCCAGGGTCCGGGTCTGCCGGCAACATTTGCAACCTCAGTGATGTCGGAAAATTCCATTTTCCCTTTATTCAGGTACAGTTTGTTGCTGACCATATTTCCCGTAAAATAAATATCCTGCAACCCATCTCCATTCACATCGCCTACGCCAACGCCACCGCCGTTGTAAAAATATTCATACATCAATACGTTTGTGTTCAATCCTTCTGTCAACGTATTGGCGAAGTCGACGTGTGTCTGCTCCGGGGGAAGAAGAGAAAATAATGCGGCGGATTTGCTTTCTTTTTCAGCAGTGTTACATCCCGGAAGTAAATAAAATATCAGTATAATTGATATAAAAAAGAAACCAATGCTCTTTAACATCACGCGGTCTATTAAAAGGTATCTAATATAAACAATCTATGCCAGCAATATACTGGCATAGATTGAAAGTGAAACAATTTAAATTGAAAATATCTGTGATTATCAGTAACCTGGATTTTGAACAAGCTTGGTGTTTCTATTTATTTCATCACGACCAATGGGTCTGAAATACATTTTGTCAACCCACTGTCGATTCTCCAGTGAATTTACCTCTGTCGGTATATAAGTATAATCATAGACCGTTTCATCATGCTTGTACGGTGAAGGCGCCGTTTGCCCCGCTTTGAGTTTACCTTCAACTGCAACATAAACAGTTTTTCGTCCTAACATTGATCCAATCATCCATCGCCTTGCATCATAATATCGTTGCTCCTCGTATGCCATTTCAATTCGTTTCTCATTCCTTAGACGTTGCCGCAATGCATCGCCTGTTTCGGTTAATGCAGGCATACCTGCACGGAAACGAATTTTATTGAGCCAGAGCTTTGCTTCATCATCCAGTCCTAATTCATTTGAGGCTTCAGCATAATTGAAAACTGCTTCAGTATATCTAAAGAATGGCCACGGCACTACAGCACGTGTTGTATTATCAACTATTGCAGGATTGGGATCGATGAATTTACGCATATAATATCCAGTCCAGCTACCGTTCCAGTTTTCTATTGAACTTTGTCTGGTGTCTAAACCCGGAATCATAGAAGCGCCTACCTGGTATTGACCGGTTTGAATCTGGTTTGCTGGATCTACAGTGCCTGAAATCAAATCCCTGGGTTTCCAATCTGAGCCATCATACAATATAGTTGCATAGAAACGTGGGTCCCTATCTACATAAGGATGGGCTTTCTGATCAGGATCACTCCAATCGAATTTGGATCCGTCCATCATTTCATAATCATCCACTAACTCCTGTATTGGAGAATTACCCGCCCAGTTATGATAACCGTTCGGGCCATTTGATAAACCAACGTACACACCGCCAAACTCATCAAGGTCTGTATTAAAGTCGCGTTCAAACAATAATTCGATTTTTGCAGAAGCATCTACGCCGGGGGCTTTGCTGCCGCCGCCCATTGATATCGAAATATAATTTGCTATCGCATCTTCTTTGGATGCAGGAGCTGCAAGATCGAGTTTATAACCACCGCCACCGGCATCCAACACTGCTTTTGCAGCATCTTTTGCAGCTTGCCAACGGGCAACACGATCACCACTTGTATATCCTATCAACTCGGGGTTTGAATAGGATGAAAGCGTGGAAGATTTCCCTGCAGCTGTTGGTACATCATATAAATCACTGGCCGCGTACAACAGGATTCTTGATTTTAATGCAAGCGCCGCAATTTTGGAAGCGCGGCCCTTATCCATCGTACGACCATCCAGCAGGATTGCAGCACTATCACATTCTTTTACAATAAAATCAACGCAATCTGCAAAGCTGCTTCTTTCAATACTGTAATCTTCGCCGAGTCCATATGTTTTGGTAACTAATGGAACACCACCGTATGTACGAAGTAATTGTTGATAGTAATAGCCTCTCAGGAAATGCACTTCACCGCGTAATCTTGCTTTCAGATCATCATTATCAAAGGTGGAAATGGCAAGATTTTCCAGTGCCGAATTTGCTGCTCTTATCCTGCGATACATCACGTTCCACTCGTAACTTCTGTTTACCCAACCTAAGTTTGAAGGATTGAGTGTTCCCTCCGTAACTGTGTTTATACCACGGCCCGCATGCGTAAACACAGCTTCATCGGTAAGCGAAGCAAGCATTTGCTCATCGAAGCCACCAACGCCCAGGCCTTCCTTTGCAGCCCAGGTGTAGTCGCTCGGATCGCTGTAATTATATACACCATTTACAAATGCCTCGGCCAGTGCGCCATCCGTCCATGTGACATTGGCAGAAACCTGGTCCAACGGCTGCGTGTTCAGGAAATCCTTTTTGCAGGAAAAAAGAATTAATCCCGACATAACAGTTATTGAAATATATCCTAATCTCTTTTTCATATTCATCAATTTAAAAGGTTATTCTGATACCAGTATTAATCAACCTGGATTGCGGATAATATTTTCCATCCCCTTGAGTCGCTTCAGGATCATATATCTTCATCTTATCCCAGGTGGCAAGGTTAAGTGCACTTACATAGAGCCGCAAGTTGCTGATGCTTACTCTTTGACTGATTGCAGCAGGAAGATTGTAGCCCAATTCAACGTTCTTCAACCTTATATAATTACTGCTGCGCAGCCAATAGGTATTATTTCCGAATCCACCTCCTGTATAGTAAGTGTCCCCTCTGTTGGCTAAACGTGGATCGACACTGCTTGGGTTGTCTACGCTCCAACGATGATCCCAGCTATATTGAAGATAGTTGCCAATGTCACCAGATTCCGTACCGATAAATAATAATCCGCCAGCTGCACCCTGGAACAAAATGGAAAGATCAAAATTCTTGTAATTAACGGTGATATTAACGCCACCGGTGAATTTCGGATCCCTGTTCTTCTCAAGTCTGGTTGCATCATCACCGGTAATTTTCCCATCGCCATTTATATCTCTAAACTTCATATCGCCGGGGCGCAATGTACCTGTCACCGAGCTGTAATCCAACGTGGTTTTATCAATATCTGCCTGGTCTTTGAAAACACCATCATATTCATAGACAAGATAGTTTACACCGTCGCTCCCAAAACCTTTACCCGTTGCCTTTTGCCAATCAGGAGCGCCCGCTGCTTCATCATAAAACAATATTTTGTTTTTTGCATATCCACCATTTACACTCACATTGTAGCGAAGATCCCTGTTCACTGTTGCGCCATGACTTATTTTAAATTCCCATCCTCTGTTGGACACCTTTCCAAAATTTTCGGGAGGCAGAATGAGACCGGCACTGCCCGGTGTTGATCCACTTCTTTGCCAAAGGATTTGCGTTCTCTTGTTATAAAAATATTCAAACTCGAAATTAATTTTATTGTTAAGCAATGCGCCTTCTAAACCAACATTGGAATTGTTTGCAACTTCCCAGGTGAAGTTTGGATTTGCAAGACGGCTTTCGTACAACGACTTTTGAACCTGGTCGTTCAAGATGTAGGAAGAGAAACCATAGGTAGAAAGATAGGCATATTCCTGTAACTTATCGTTATAGTATACCTGGTCATTACCCATCTGGCCGTACGATGCGCGCAATTTTAAATAGTTAACAATGGGGAGCGCATTTCTAAAGAAATTTTCCTGGGAGATGTTCCAACCAACCAATAAACCAGGGAAAAATCCAAACCTGTCAGATTCAGGGAAAATATATGAACCATCATATCTCCACAAAAACTCAGCAATGTATTTTTCGCGGTAGTTGTATCCAACACGGCCAAAGTAACTTAAGCGTGCACGTTCGTATGCGCCACCGCTCACATTTTGTGCAGATGAACCGCCTGCAAATAACTGATCTATAGAAGGCGAAATGAAATTTCTGCGGAACGCATTGAAATTGTCATCCTTTATTGTTTCTTTAGTTAAAGCTGCAAGGAAGTTAACGGTGTGATCACCAAATTTCCTGTCATAATTAAGCATAGCACCAAGAAGGACATTTAACCTGGTTTCATTCGCCTCGGTTAACCTTGGATCTGTATAAGTAGACCGAACAGATTTTGTAAGCTTAGGTGTCACACCATCAGCTTCAAACGTCGTTTTATCCCAGAAATAAAGATACCAGGGCGTTTGCCATACTTTCCTGTTATAATAGAATTTATCTAAAGAAGCGGTACCGGTTAATTTCAATCCCTCTATGCCGGGAATATTTATTTCTATTTTTCCATTGCTTTGCACGTAGTCTCTCTTATCCCTGTCATAACCGGTTTGATTGGTAACGATCACCGCAGGATTTTGTCCATTTTCAATATCAGGACCCGGCAAACCATTCGGCCAATATTCGGGTTCTGTTGGCTTACCGCGCATCAACATCCTGAATATTGAACCCGCACTCTCTGTTGGAAAGAAGCGAAACTCTTCACGTCCTGATACTCCGATGCTGGTGTTGATATACTTATTAACCTTCACGTCGAGGTTCAAGCGGATATCATATTGCTTAAATCCTGTAGCAGATTGTTTATATATACCATCCTGGTCAAGATATCCTAATGAGGCAAGGTATCTTACATTTTCTGAGCCACCGTTTACCTGCACATTATGCCGTTGCTGCGGCGCCCATTTCTTTAATGCATCTCCAAACCAATCGGTATTTGGATGTCCCCATGGATCGGAGCCATCCCTGTACTTTTGAATGTCAGCAGGCTTATAAGCAGCGTTCACCACTGAACCGTCATCAGTACGTGTATAGGAACCTGCAGTATTAAATCCCTGCCACGCTCCTGTCCACTGATTAGCTGGCACAGAGTTAAACAAAACCAGTTCATTATTTGCAATAGCGTATTCAGGAGCATCCATTACTTTGGGTATATACGTCGGCTGAGACCAACCTTGATTGAAATCGTAAGACAAAGTTGGTTTACCGGATTTGCCACGTTTTGTGGTAATAAGAATAACCCCATTGGCAGCCCTTGCTCCATAAATCGCAGCAGAAGCATCTTTTAAGACAGAAAAACTTTCAATATCAGAAGGATTCAAACGATCTAATCCACCGGCGCGGTCAGGTATACCATCGATAACTATTAATGCTTCGCTGTTACCTAATGTGTTTGTTCCCCTGATACGTATTGCGGAACCATCATAACCCGGTTCGCCACTTGATTGCACGGCAGTTAAACCGGGCAAACGTCCCACCAATGAATTTGATAAATTGACTGCAGGCGATTTCTCGAGTTCAGCTCCTTTTACCTGCGTTACAGCGCCCGTCACCGTTACTTTCTTTTGCGTAGCATAACCTACAACAACCACGTCAGTAAGACTTGCTGATTGTATTTTAAGCGCAAGATTAACATCACCTTCTCCAACGGTGATGGTTTGGGCTTCATACCCGACATAAGAAACATTCAACTTCTGTCCTCTTGATGCCTGGATAGAGAACTCGCCATTTAAATTGGTAGTTACACCTTTGTTCGAACCCTGTATGGCAACACTGACACCAGATAAGGGATCGCCTTTTTCATCCGTGATTTTTCCTTTGACAACACTTTGGAAAAAATACCCCGGCGGGGCAGCCTGTACTTCGGTATACATCATACTGAAGCACATCATGAGCAGAATTGAAATTCCTGGAAGTAATGAAATTCTTCCGGAATAGCAGTTGGGTTTGTTCATATAAAAAATAATTAAGCAGTTAAGCAAATTCATGTCATATTTCAAGTGCAATTGTCTACACAATCCTTTATGACTAACCATCGACTACATACAATTGATTCATGTTTTTTTTGTTTTTAAGTTTAATGACTACCGGTTTCGACCAGTTGCTTTTCGGCATTACTTTTTTTTTCATGACTTTTCATGGATGATTCTCTGAAAAACGGGATAGGCTCAAGAATGATTTTTTGTTGCTGGCTTACTTTGGTATTTCCTCCTCCAATGAGACCAAGCAGCATTTTGAACGCTTCTCTTCCCATTTGTACGGTCTGCTGGTCAATTGAGGAAAGTGTTGGTGATATATGTTCGTCGAAATCTTCATTGGCAAAACCAATTATTCCTATTTCCTCCGGAATTTTTATATTTTTTTCTTTATACCTTTTTAGTATTCCAAGCGCTGAAAAGTCTTCTACAGCGAAAACAGCGTCGGGTGGTTCGGGTAATTCCATAAAATAATCCGCCGCCTTTTTTCCTTTTTCAATACTTATATCCCCGGTGTATATAAGCCTTTCATCCTCCTGCAGGCCGTGTGATTTAAGTGCATCGCGATAGCCCTGCAGGCGATTTTGGAAAGTTTGAAAGCGCTGCGGCCCGGCAAGGTGAGCTATTCGCTTATATCCCTGTTGAATCAGGTGTTCAGTGGCTATATAGCCACCTTTATAATCGTCGATCACCACAGAGGGTATATCCAGGGAGTCGTTTGAACGGTCAAACAAAACCAGTGGAACATTCTTCTTTTTTAAATCTGTGTAGTGGGAAAAATCCGTATCCTGTTTAGCCAACGAAGCAAGAATACCATCTACCCTTGCGCCAAGAAAAGCCTCGATGGCCTGTATTTCCAGTTCCATCGTTTCTTCCGACTGATAGATCAACGTGTGGTAACCAACCTCACTCGCAATTGACTCAATGCCATGGACAACCGAACCGAAAAAGTTTATTCTTGCACTCGGAATAATGACCCCTATGGTATGCGATTTACCGGTGCGAAGGGAAGAAGCGATCTTGTTGCGGCGATAATTTAAACGGGAAGCGGTTTCGTTTACCAATTTCTTCGTTTCTGCGCTTATACGTGGATGATTGTTTAATGCACGGGAAACCGTCGCGGGTGTTAGTTTCAGTTCGTCGGCGATATGCTGAATCGTCGTTCTCAATGGCAAAGCAATTAGCAGTTTTTATGTAATCGTTTGCACAATTTAGAATTTTTTTCAATCTTACCAAAAAAAGTTATATAAAAAATATCTACCATGAGGTAATGTGTGTCTATGACAAATAAGAAAAAATAGATAAACCCGTAATGTGGAGCTCAGGCAAAGCAGCACTGTTGCTGCCGTAAAATTGTAGTAAATGTTGGACTAAAAAGCAAAACCCGCCGTCGCAGTTGCGTCGGCGGGTTACCGTGGAGGTGACCGGATTCGAACCGGTGTCCAAACATATTCTTCAAAAGCTTTCTACATGCTTATTTCCTTATTATTTGTCGGCAATGAGCAGGAAAAGAACAAACCAACTCACTACTTAGCTGGATAGGCTTAAGCAACCGTCACAGCCTTCGGTTGCAGCATTCTGTGTTTGGTTTTAGTCGGCGGCGGAGCTGGTAACAGACCAACCTGCTCAACGCGGCCCGAATGACTACTTAATCACTGATTAGGCAGCCATGGCATACTGTGTATTGCCATTTATAGTTTGCGTATTCAGATTAACGGGCTAATTACGCAACGCCCGGCATGCTTACACTTTCAAAGATCTACGCTGTCAAAACCATACACCCCCTTGCAAGTTTATAGATTTTCAGCACAAATGAGCCTGCAAAAATAATGCAGTTCAGCCAAATAATATCCAAACATGCTGTGAAGATCACAGCATGCATGATTTTGCGAACAGCATAGTTTTTTAAATTTCCCGGGATGATATTTACCTGCTTCCCTTTGCCTCTTCACGCACCTTTATAGACCATGGACCATTGCCGGCGATCAAAAAATAGATCAGCAGCAACAAAACAATAATGGTAATTCCCATTTGAGAATAAGGCCGCAGCATATCTTCATTGCTGCGCACAAAGAAGAGGGCGCCAAGCATTACAGGTATCTGTATGATGCAGGCAAACCTTGTCAACACACCGAATATCAGGAAAATGCCGCCCAGTAAATGGGCAAACACAACATAATGACCGGCTAAGACATAGGTAAACGATCCGAAAGAAGATTGGCTGGACATAAGATTAACCAGGTCGCTCATATTGTACAAAAAATCAACTGCCTTATAGAAGAGAAAACCACCGAGTGCTATACGTACTATATCCATCCACCGGGGGTGATGCCTGTCACCCCAAAATTCCACGCGTTGAAGGAGATTCATACAGCAAGTTTAAGTTGATAAATTAAGAGCCTCTTAAAGTTACGGCATTTTTAAATATGACTTAAAAAGTTGCAAATTGCAATATGGTTTCCCTCAAAACCACGAAGAATCAAATCGTTTCGTTTGATTAATTTTCTTTGTGTCTTTGTGGGAAACGACTTTAACCCTTAATAACGTTCAACATGAGCCGCCAACTTTTGTTTACGCTGCTTTCAGCCAGTATTGTCTTACTCAGTTCTTGTCTCGATACCGAAGAAAAAATAGTTATTAATAAAGATAACAGCGGTGTGTATAGTCTTACAATGGATATGGGAAGATTTTTGAAAATGATGAATCAAATGGGAAAAAGCAAAGACAGCGGCACAAAAAAACCACAACAAAAAGATTCAATAATTTATTTCAAATCATTTGTAGATACTTCAACCCGGTTGACGCAGCAGGAAAAAGAAATGCTGAAAGATGGCTCGGTGCATGTAAAAGTGGATGAGATTGCAAACGCAATGAAATTTGTTATTTCTGTTCCCTTCAAAAACATACAGGATCTTCCATATCTGCGGGAAAATTATATGAAAGCAATCGATAAACTGAATATAAAAGATCCTTTGAGCAACAAAGAAAAAAAGGAAGGTGAGGAAAATAATGAGGAGCAAATGCATTCTGAAATGAGCTCAGGTTCTTCTTCGATTATACCGGCCCAGGACTCTTACACATTTACAGCGGCACCGGGAAAACTGTCCAATAAATTTATTGATAAAGCAACATTTGAGAAAAAAGTAGAGAGTGATTCATCTTTACAAATGATGAAACAATTGACTGCGATGATGGGCGAACTAACTTACAAGACAACAATTGTTTTACCAAAACCTGTAAAGCATTATAAAGGAAATAATCCTTCTGTGTCTGCTGACAAAAAAACAATTGTTTTTAAAAACAACCTCAGCAATCTTTTAAAAAAACCAGAATCGCTGGAGTTTGAATTGGATTATTGAGACGACATTATTGATCGTTTATATTGCCTTCCCCGTTTAACAAATACATGATGCATGTTGCAGTTTATTTGCCTTAGATTTACGGTATGTCTGAAGAAAGAATGAGTGTTGCCGCCTACCGGCAACGGATAGACCGGCTCACAGTTTTACTAACGTCGCTCAATGAAAAGAGAAACCAGCTTGCCTGGTTTCGTTTTTTATCCGTCATCGTAGCCTTCGCCGTTGCTTATGTGTTATGGCCGCTGGGAATATTTATCGCTATTAGTGTTTTTATTCTACTGTTCGGTTTGTTTTTGCGATTGGTTGTGCTGGATGTGCGTAATAAAAATAAGATCGACAACACAAACACACTTATTGAAATCAATAATGAAGAAATCAAAATAGCTGCTCACCAGTTTACGCATCGTGACGATGGCAGCCGTTTTCTTCCCGCAACACATGCATACGCTGCTGATCTCGACATATTTGGCAGAGCATCAATTTACCAATACATAAACCGTACAACATCCGAACAAGGCAACCGCCTATTAAGTAACTGGTTGCTGGCACCTGCTGAAGAAAACGATATTTTAGAAAGACAGGATGCTGCAAAGGAACTCTCCGAAAAAATGGAATGGCGGCAGCAATTGCAGGCTTATGGAATAAAAGATCATCTTACAATCGATACGGAAGAGAAAATAAGTCAGTGGCTGAAAGAAGAAAACAATTTCACCTACAGTTCAAAATGGAAAACAGCCCGGTTTCTTTTACCCACTCTCAGCGTATCCTCACTTTTGTTATGCATAGCCGGCATTATCCCCACTCCTGTTTTTCTCGGTATAGCCTTTATCTTTTTTATTGTTTCCGGGGCAATCAGCAGAACGATCATGCCGCTTTATGATAAGCTGAATAAAATCGCATCACAGATAGAAACATTATCCGATAGCGCACGCTGGATAGAGACGACAACATTTAAAACGCCAATGCTCCAGCAGGTACAACAACATTTTTATACAGGTAATCGCAAAGCATCAGCAGATATCAAACACCTGAAAACAATTTTAGATCGTTTTGATATCCGGCTTAATCCACTTGTATTTATTCCCCTGAATACACTTTTCTTTTGGGACCTGCAGCAGGCATTTGCGTTGGAAAATTGGAAAGTGCGGCATAAAGACAAAGCGATCCGCTGGATTTACAGCCTTGCAGAAATGGAATCTATATCGTGTATTGCCAATATCAGCTTCAATCATCCGGATTGGTGCTTTCCAACTATAAGTCATGAACCGGGTACCTTAAAGGCAACAGAATTGGGCCATCCGTTGATCGAAAAACAAAAAAGAATCAATAACTCTTTTACAACAGAAGGTTTGAACCAGCTGGCCCTGATAACAGGGTCGAACATGGCCGGCAAAAGCACTTTTCTCAGAAGTGTAGGCATAAACGTTATATTGGCAATGATGGGTGCTCCTGTTTGTGCGCAGTCGTTTTCTGTTTACCGGATGAAAATAATGAGCAGCATGCGCATCGCCGACAACCTGGAAGAAAACACTTCGACGTTTTATGCTGAATTAAAAAAACTGAAAGACATCATTGAAGCTGTAAACAGGAATGAACGCATTTATATCCTGCTTGACGAAATACTGAGAGGTACTAATTCACTTGACCGGCATGCCGGCTCAATAGCGTTAGTCAAACAATTGATCCATCATAAAGCTGTCGGCATGATCGCGACACACGATATAGAACTGGCTAAACTGGCAGAAGAATTTCCCGCAAATATTCACAACTACTATTTTGATGTGCAGGTGGCAAACGACGAACTCTATTTTGATTACAGCTTAAAAAAGGGAGTTTGTCAAAGTATGAATGCATCTATACTAATGAAAAAGATCGGCATTGAATTATAAAAAATTTCCCCCACTGGAAAGCGGGGGACAAACCAAAACTAACTGCTATGTAGAAAACTAACTGTTATGAAAAATTTCCGGATCAGGTCAATGATTAACGATTTCGATACTGTAAAGTTGCTGCACAAACGAAAATAATTCAAGCACATTTCGGTGAATGGGGTAAAAAATTGAGCAGAGTGCGGTAAATCGGTGATGAATTGCCGGAGACAGCAACAAAAAACGCCGCGAATGCGGCGTTTTTCCTTTTAAAATTCGTTTTGCTTATTTGAACAATCGCCAGATATCCAGTCCCAATGCATAAGCCATTAAGCCAAGCAGCAGCACCATTCCTACCATCTGTGCATATTCTATAAACTTGTCGCCGGGTTTGCGGCCGGTTATCATTTCTACAAGAGTAAATAAAGCGTGTCCGCCATCCAGCGCCGGAATTGGCAACACATTCATAAAGGCGAGGATAATAGAAAATACAGCAGTCAGCGTCCAGAAACTTTGCCAATCCCACTCGCCGGGAAATATTTTACCAATACTTATCACACTGCCCAACGAATCATTTGGATTCGCTTTACCGTTAAATAGTTGTTTGATGCCGGCTATATACCTTCCTAATGTCTGCCAGCATTTATTAAAACCGGCAGGAATAGATTCCAAAAATGTATACGGTTTTGTTACTACGTCAAGTCCCAGCTTTTTTAATTCAGATTCAGGAAACACACCAATTTTTCCATCAGCATCCAGCTGTACAGGCATCGTAAGCGTATCCTTATTATCTCTTATAACAGTGAGCTGTATACTTTTTTGTGACTTTTTCCCTTTCATTACAGCAAGAAAGTCGTTATGGTAAAGTGTCTTCGCGGAATCTGCTGCGATAATACGATCCCCTTTTTTTACGCCTGCTTTTTCAGCTCCTGAGTTTTTCGAAAATTCGCCGGCAATGAAAGGTATCCGGATATCAACGAAATTATCGCCTTTGTTTTTGTTAAGTACTTTGGTAAAACCATCTGGCAGATCTACCTCCATTTCTTTACCCTCTCTTTCTACCGTAAGATTTTTTGAATCACTTAATATTACTTCACCGGGAACTTTGATGGCATCACGTACTTCTTTATCACCCACTTTTACAATCAAGTCACCATCTCTTAGCCCTACGGATCTACCAAGACTATCCGCAACAATTCCGTATTTCAAATTTTGCGGCGGCAAATATTTTTCTCCCCATATCCATATGATGAATATAAATATTACAATGGCGAGTACAACATTCACCGTCACGCCACCCAGCATAATAATCAATCGCTGCCAGGCAGGTTTGCTTCTGAATTCCCAGGGTTGAGCCGGTTGTTTTAATTGTTCTTTATCCATGCTCTCATCAATCATCCCCGAAATTTTTACATAACCTCCAAAAGGCACCCAGCCCAATCCATATTCTGTTTCACCTACTTTCTTTTTAAATAAAGAAAACCATGGGTTAAAGAATAGATAGAATTTTTCTACACGGCACTTAAACCACCTGGCCGGAAGAAAGTGACCCAGTTCGTGAAGTATAACCAATATAGAGAATGATAAAATGAATTGTCCTGTTTTAACCGCTACAGAGCTCCAATCAATTGCTAATAAAGTCATAGTTGTCGTTGTAAAAGCGCTAAATATCTGAATTTTAAGGTGAATCAGGTAGTGATAAACGGAAATTTTAGAGTTTAATTATATCGGCGGCAAAATTACGGGCCTCCCCATCGCTGTCAAAATATTCCTCCAGTGTGGGTTCTTCAATGAAAGGTACCTTTTCCATCGTTTTTTCGATAATGTCAGTTATTTCAAGAAATCCTATCCGGTTGCGCAGGAAAGCGTACACTGCAAGTTCATTAGCCGCATTCATTACACAGGGCAGGTTCCCTCCTTTATGCAACGCATCAATGGCGAGAGCAAGATTTTTGAAGGTTCGCAAATCGGGATCTTCAAAGGTTAATGTGTTGATCTTTCTGAAATCGTACCGCGGAAAATCATTGTGAATTCTTTTCGGAAAAGCCAGCGCATATTGTATTGGTAACTTCATATCCGGCAGCCCCATCTGCGCTTTAATACTGCCGTCTTCAAACTGTACCATACTGTGTATAATGCTTTGCGGATGAACGACTACCTGGATCTGTTCCGGCTGCAGATTAAATAAGAACTTCGCTTCGATCATCTCGAGTCCCTTATTCATTAATGTTGCCGAGTCAACACTTATTTTCGCACCCATCCGCCAGTTGGGATGCTGCAGCGCATGTTCCCTTTTTACATTGACCAGGTAATTCGTTTTACGACCGAGAAACGGTCCGCCGGAAGCCGTGAGTATCACTTTCTCAATCCGGTTTCTCGTTTCACCAATAAGGCATTGAAAGATCGCTGAATGTTCGGAATCCACGGGAATAACAGGAACACGATTATCGACAGCCATTTTCATGACGATGTCACCCGCCACTACTAGTGTTTCCTTATTTGCAAGCGCAATTGCTTTACCGCTGCTTATTGCTTTCAGGGTTGGTCTCAATCCTGCAAAACCAACGATCGCTGCAAGCATCAGATCATAACAATCCATACCCGCAACTTCTTCCAATGATTTATCACCTGCAAACACTTTTACCTGTGTTCCGCTTAGTGCTTTTTTAACAGCGGCATATTTACTTTCATCACCAATAACAACGATGTTCGGGTTATATTTTAATGCCTGCTGAACGAGTAATTCATCATTGGAATTTGCTGTTAATACTTCAACAGAGAATTTATCCGTATTTGCTGCAATCACTTCCAGCGCCTGTATTCCCACAGAACCTGTAGAACCAAAAATTGCTATGCGTTTTATCACGTGGTCAAGAGTCATTGAATTATTTTCGCGGGTCGTTTTGTTTGTAATTTTTTAGGAGCCCGGCTGCATTACTACTATTTTGCTGTCGTTGCGTCGCACCCTTTTACGTTCTGTCCATTGTTCGGCATTGAGGAAGTTTCTCAATTTTTCACTTTACATTGAACGTTAAACTTCTCTCTAATTCTCCGCCCAGTTTATCAGCTTATCCGCAATGTTTCTGTCATTACTCAGCCGCGGTACTTTATTTTGTCCGCCCAGTTTACCGATCGACTTCATGTAATCAATAAAACCGTTCCTTCTTATTGGTGTTATCTTCAGCGATTTCAGAATATTGCCATGAATAAGATCCGCATAATAGGAATTCTTATTCATCAACGTTTCTTCCAGGCGCTGGGAAAAAACACTGATGTCATGCGGTTTATTTTCAAACTCTATAAACCATTCATGATAGGATTTTCCTTTGCCTTCACTTACAAATGGCGCAACGGTGAATTCGGTGATATGCACATTCTCTTCATTCGCTATTTTCATCAGGCTGTATTCCACTTCTTCACCGATCACATGCTCACCAAAAGCGGAAATAAAATGTTTTGTTCTTCCTGTCACCACCAAACGATACGGATCAACCGAAACAAATTTTACCGTATCCCCTATATTATATCCCCAGAGTCCTGCATTACTATTAATAATGAGTGCATAATTCTCACCAACCTTTACATCCTTCAATGAAAGTCTTGCCGGGTTCTCATTATAAATTTCACCGGCAGGTATAAATTCGTAAAATATACCGCTGTCTGTATTCAATAAAAGTCCTTCTGCATTTTGTGAATCCTGGAAAGCAAAGAAACCCTCCGACGCAGGAAACGTTTCAATAGAATCAACTTTCTTGCCGATACTGTCAAACAGCTTCCCTTTATATGGTTCAAAATTTACACCGCCATACACCATCACGGAAAATTCGGGAAACACATCCTTTATCTTCTTACCTGTCATTTCAATCAGTTTGTCGAAATACATCTGTACCCACGGCGGTATACCGCTGATCAGCGTCATATTCTGGTTGATCGTTTCTTCAATGATTTTATCCAGTTTCGGTTCCCAGTCTTCAATACAATTCGTTTCGTAGGACGGCAACTGATTTGTGCGCAGGTAGCTTGGTATATGATGATTCACAATACCGCTCAATCTTCCCGTTGGTACGCCCGCTATCCGTTCCAGCGTCGGCGATCCGGATAAAAAGATCATCTTGCCATCAGCAAACCGGGTATTGCCGGTCTCCGCCATATAACACAACAGTGCATTTCTTGCCGTATTAATATGGTTTGGGATTGAATCTTTCGTTATCGGGATATATTTTGTGCCGCTTGTGGTACCGGAAGTTTTGGCAAAATAGATCGGCAGCCCTTTCCACAATATGTTGTGTTTCCCTTCTTTTATTTTGTTTATATAGGGCTTAAGTTGCTCATAGTCACGCACGGCGACAGCCTGTTTGTATTCCTCGTAGCTGTTTACCTGGTCCAGTTTTGAGTCTTTTCCGAATTCTGTGGCCCGGCCGGTTTTTATAAGCGATTTCAGGATATTTTCCTGGTCGGCCGCCGCGGTGGTCATGCCTTTACGGATGGTCTTATATATATAGGAAGCAAATGGTTTTGCTAAAAAGGACTTGATTTTCATACCAAAATCTGCGTCAGAACGAGTGCATCTGCAAATATAGAACTTGGCGCAACAAACAACACTAAATTTGCGGGCTAAAACTTCGATTTGCTGTTTGCCGGTTAATATTTTAACCTTACCTTTGCCTCCCTAATTTTAAGACTATGCTCGCAGTAGTAAAAATCGCCGGTCAGCAATTCACAGTTACAAAAGATCAGACCTTATATGTACCTCATCTTGAAGGCAAGGCTGGTGATAAAGTTGATATCACAGATATCTTGCTTACAGATAAAGATGGCAAAGTATCAATAGGTGATGCAGTAAAAGCAAAAATAAAAGCTGAGATCGTTGACCAGGTAAAAGGTGAAACAGTTATTGCTTACAAACAAAAGAGAAGAAAAGGTTTTCATAAAAAGAAAGGTCATCGTACTGCGTATACAAAAATTAAAGTAACAAGTATTGCTTAATTAGTTAACTGGTTAATAAGTTGACATGTTAACAAGTTAGCAGGAACTTATAAACCTTTCAACTTGTCAACGTACAAACGTATAAACTGATAAACTCAAAAAGATGGCACATAAAAAAGGTGAAGGAAGCGTAAAGAATGGCCGCGACTCACAAAGCAAACGTCTTGGTGTAAAAATATTCGGCGGTCAGCCTGCAGTATCCGGAAACATTATTGTTCGTCAGCGTGGTACTGTTTATCATCCCGGTACTAATGTTGGTGTAGGAAAAGATTATACATTATTTGCATTGACAGATGGTGTTGTTGAGTTCCGCAAAGGAAGAAATAACAGAACATTTGTATCAGTAAATGCTGTTGAAGCATCAGCCTGATCAAATCGCCTTCGGTTGGCACTTTCCATGTTTTTAGTAAAAAAGTTTTGACAGTTTAAAAAATATATTATTTTTACTGTCGTTATTTTATTTCTAACCATTTAAATTCTAAAAACATGGCAGTAAAGAAAAAAACAGCTAAAAAAGCTGCACCGAAGAAAAAGACAGCTAAGAAAGTAGCTAAAAAGAAAAAATAAGTTTAGAAAGTTTTAAAAACTTAATAGAGTCTCCCGGAACCGGGAGACTTTTTATTTTAGACACGTCGTACCTGCTTCATACAGAAAAAATCCATTCGTCCGCTGAAATCAGCCACAGATCAAGATTTCATCGCTTCACGAGTTTTAATCAAAACAGCGATACAGAATTAAATTACCTTGTGCAACAGCTCACTCAATCATTATTCCAGGTTAATAAACGCTTCGATATGAAAAATCATAACTCAAAAAAACAATCTTCCATTCACCGCCGTGATTTCATAAAACAAACAACTTTACTCACTTCATCGGCTATTTTGATGCCTTCAATCTTTGAATCAATGGCTAAAAAGAAATATAAAATGGGGCTGCAATTGTTCACCATGCGTGCCGATATGGCAAAAGATGCGGTCGGATCATTAAAAAAAATAGCGGCGATCGGGTATGAAGATTTGGAAACCTATGGCTATAATCCGGATCAAAATAAATATTACGGGCTGAACGCAAAGGATTTTAAAAAGGTGTTGGAGGATAACAATCTCACCACGTCAACAGGCCACTATGATCTTTTCTTATACCTCGATAAACCGGTTGATTCGTTAAAGAAATATGTGGACCAATGTATAACCGGCGCACACGCTCTTGATCAGAAATATATCACATGGCCATGGCTCGATCCGCAATCACGCACAATTGAAAAATTCAAATTAGTAGCCGAACGATTGAATACTATCGGAGAACAGATCAAAAAAGCAAACCTCCAATTGGCGTATCACAATCACGATTTTGAATTCATTGACCATGATGGAAAAATCGGTTACGATATTATTATGAACGACACCGATCCTGCGTTGGTAAAACTGCAGATGGATCTGTTCTGGGTTGCTCATTCATCCAAACGTAGTCATCATGAATTGTTTCAGCTGCAGCCCGGCCGTTTTGTGATGTGGCATATAAAAGATATGGACACAGACAAAAAATATACAGAACTGGGTAATGGTACAATAGATTTTACTAAAATAATGCCCGACATCGAACTTGCAGGAATGCAATACTATTTCGTTGAACAGGGAGATTATTTTAAAACAAGTCCTTTTCAGAGCATTACCGATAGCGCAGCCTATGTAAAAAAGAATTTAATAAAATGGCTGGAGTAATTGATTTCTGTAATAGCTGGTAAGACGGTAAGTATGGGTTAAAAAATTCTTTTCACCTCCCCTTCTTTTCGGAAAGTTTCCCTTCTATCCCTGCTCAATAAAAATTTCCATCAAAAACATAACTTGCAGTTATGGATAATGCTGCAATTGCTGATAATTTTTCGCTCTTATCCAAACTGATGGATATACATGGCGAAAATTCATTTAAAACGAAAACATATTCGATAGCTGCTTTCAATATTGAAAAGCTGCCGGGTCCGCTTAGCGATACACCGAGAGAGAAACTTTTCACCATCAAAGGCATTGGCGATAGCGTTGGAAAAAAGGTAATCGAGATGCTCGATACGGGCAGGCTCACTGTTTTGGATGATTATCTGCTGAGAACACCGCCCGGCGTTGTAGAGATGCTGAATATAAAAGGTATTGGTCCAAAAAAAATTCATACGGTATGGAAAGAGATGGAGATTGAATCGCTCGGCGAACTTTTATATGCCTGTAATGAAAACAGGCTGACGCTGTACAAAGGTTTTGGTGAAAAAACACAACAAAACATACAGGAATCTATAGAATTCTACCTGCTGAACCAGGGAAGTTTTTTATATGCGCAGCTGGAAGAGATATTTCCTCAAATAGACAATTATCTTAAAAAATTATTTTCACCCGAGACGGTGCGGGTAACAGGCGCTTACCGCCGGCACGATACGACGATAGACGAATTGGAATTTGTTGTGCTTGAAAAAAATGAAAAGATAAAGCCGAAATTTCAAACAGCGCAACCACCCGAGTTGCTAGAGGAGACCGATAGCAGTCTTTTGTATAAATTAAAAAACGGGTTGAAACTCCGGCTATATACCGGCGGTAGCAACAGGGCCGAACAACTATTTCTTACCACCGGCAGTGCTGCGTTTCTGGAAGCATTTCAAAAAAAATACGCGGACCTCGTGTATAAAGGAAATGAAACTGAAAATGACGAAGTGATATTTGAAAAAGCAAAGATTCAATATATACCAGCGTGGTTGAGAGAAACAGCGGCGATACTTGACAAAGCAAAAAAGAACGATTTACCGGAAGTTATACAACCTTCCGATATTAAATCGATCATTCATAGCCACAGCAACTGGAGCGATGGCGCCGTTACAGTTGAGGAAATGGCGAATGAATGCATCAATCGTGGTTTTGAATATCTTGTTTTGTCTGATCACTCCAAATCGGCTTTTTATGCAAATGGTCTGAGCGAGGAAAGAATTCGCGAACAGCATCGTTATATTGATGAGTTGAATGCAAAATTGAAGCCTTTCAAAATATTCAAAAGCATTGAATGTGATATATTGAATGACGGCAGTATGGATTATACGAATGAAATACTCGCCACGTTCGACCTGGTGATTGCGTCGGTGCACAGCAATTTGAAGATGACAGAAGAAAAGGCAATGATGCGGTTGACAAAAGCCGTATCCAATCCCTATGTCACTATTCTTGGGCATATGACCGGGCGGTTATTGCTGAGCCGCAACGGCTATCCTGTCGATCACAAAAAGATAATCGATAGCTGCATAAAAAATAATGTTGTTATTGAATTGAATGCACATCCGCGCCGGCTGGATGTTGATTGGAAATGGATCGATTACATTGTTGAAAACGGCGGGCTGATTTCCATAAATCCCGATGCACATGCTCTCGATGGCTACAATGATGTAAAATATGGAACACTGGCGGCACAAAAGGGTGGCTTAACCAAAGAAAAAAATCTCAGCAGCTTCAGCCTGGCACAATTTGAAGAGTATCTTCAAAAAACAAGAAAGAAAAAAGGGATTGCCTGAGGACTTTAATAAATTTTGTTGAACATGATTTACCTACTTAACATCTTTCACACGTTGTATGAAGAGGTTCTCTCATTTTTTGGGATCACCCAGATTATTGAAATTTCAAAAACAGGTAATTACAGCAGCCTGCTGACGCTGGATGGGGTTTTCGCAGCGATATCGCCGCTTATACCGTTGATTTTATTAATTGAAATTATAAGAGCGCTTTTCAATAAGCGGTTTAAAATTGAAGATTATAAAGTTCCGTTTCTTATATACATCGTAAACAGGTTTATTTCCCGGTTTATTTCTATTGCTGCCGTAGCATTTTGTATCGGCTTATTGGAGCCGCATGCTATTTTTAAATCTTCTATCAAATGGTATTGGCTGATATATGGCTACATTATCTGGGAATTCGCTCATTTTATTTATCATTATTTAGCACATAAAGTAAGATTATTCTGGTGCCTTCATTCCACGCATCATGCACCGGAACAAATGAATCTTTCCGTCAGCTTTGCACATTTCTTTCTCGAAGCCCCTTATGCTGATGTAATCCGGACGTCAATCTGCATTATTATGGGCGTTAGTCCGCCACTTTTGTTTCTTATTATGTTTATCGACGGCACATGGGGTGCATTCATTCATGCCGGTGAAAATATTTTAAAAGACGGCCGTCTCGGATTTCTGAATAGAATTATACTTACACCTTCCCACCACCGCGTCCATCATGCAAAGAACCCGGTGTATATGGATACAAATTTTTGCAACCTGTTGAATATATGGGACCGCATATTTGGTACTTTTCAATATGAACAAAAGGAAACACCAATTGAGTACGGCATCACGAGAAAAATAAATGCAAACAGTTTTCTCGATGTATACTTTGGAGAAATCACTTCGCTGAGCAGAGATGTTGCAAAAGCGCCCGGCATCAAAAATAAAATACTTTACATGTTTATGCCGCCCGGCTGGAGCCACACGGGTGATCACAAAACGGCCAGCGTTATTAAAAAGAATCTGAAATCAGCCGAAAGAGAACGGGAAAAAGTATTGGCGTAGGTTCGATTTGAATAGCACAATCGGGCGATTTACCCAGATCCATTCCTGGCTTTAAGACTCCATTTGTATTTATAGCCGTCTTCAGCGCCGATCAGCGTTAAGCGTTAATGAGCTACAGGCAATTCCACATGAAAGATCGTCCCTTTCCCCCGTTGCGTCTCAAACCAGATCTTACCTTTTGCCTGTTCAACAATTCCTTTACACATCGCAAGACCCAATCCTGTACCGGATGACTTTGTGGTAAAGTTTGGAACAAAAATCTTCGATTGCATTTCAGGCGCAATGCCTTCACCATTATCCTTTACACTTACGCGGATGGTGCCATTATCCTGCATTTCGCTCACTTCAATCCGGCAGGTGTTTCCATCGCAGGCTTCTACCGCATTTGTAAACAGGTTGGTGAAGAGCCTGTTCATTTGCGTCTTGTCTGCATTCAGCATCACCTCCCTCGTGATCGGGTGCCAGACAAACTGAACGTAATTATTGGGTTCATACAAATCTTTCAACGAACCGATCACATCGTGCAGATCGAAATTTTCAACATTTACATTGCCGATATTGGCAAACTGCGAAAAATCTGCGGCTATACGTGACAGGTGGTCTATCTGTTCAATTAATGTGTTGGCCACATTACTGGAAAGCTCTTTTACGTTCGGCTGATTATTATTCACCGCTTTCTGCAGGTACTGTATGCTCAGCTTCATCGGTGTCAGCGGGTTTTTTATCTCGTGCGCCACCTGTCGTGCCATTTCCCTCCACGCTCCTTCTCTTTCGTTTTTCGCCAGGGCCGATGCACTTTCACCCAGTTTTGCCACCATTTTATTGTATTCTTTTACAAGTTCGCCGATTTCATCATCGCGGTTCCATACAATTTCCTCATTCATCTTACCCAGGTTTACTTCTTTCATCTTTTCACTGATGAGTGAGAAGGATCGGGTGATACGATTTGTAATAAATAAGGCGATAACACCGGCAATCAGGAATGTAAATGCATTCAGGTTAATCAGCGTAACGAGGAAGTTGGATATCTCCTGGTTAAGATCACTTTGTGAAGTGAAATACGGGATGTTAAGATAACTATCCACACCTCCCTCACGGGTACGCACAGGTGCGTAAATGCTTGTATAGGGCAGCCTGCCCATTTTTTCCTGTTGCACGTGCTGCACTTCTCTCAACCGGCTGAGATGATAGTACGCCTCAGGATTCATTTTCATACTGAGTATACCGCGCTTATATACATTCGCTTCGGAAGAAACCTCGAGGTCGCCGTTAAGGTCATAAATGTTCACATCCACATTGTGTATTTCGGCTACTTCATTTACCAACGCTTTCAAATCAAGCCGGCTGCTATTGTCAACGTAAAAGGAATCGTAGATACTTGTAGTATCGTAAGAAGAGCGTTGCCCGGCAATTTTTTTCTGCATTTCATTGGTCATCACCTTCATGGTGCGGCTTAGTTTCTCAACATTACTCCTGCTGAACCGGTTATAGAAAAACGAAATCGTGGCAACACCGATAATGATAAACGATAAAAGGCTGATAAGAATGAAGGTGACATGCACCTGTGTACGGATATTCATCTGCATCAGGCGACGGAATTCTTTCCAGTTATACCCGGCTTTTAATACCAGCGATATAAGCTGAACAACGGTGACCATGAACAGGAAAGAACAGAATATCCATGAAAAAAGTGTTATAGACTCGATTATTGAATCTTCCTTTCTCGCAATAACCACTACTTTCTCATTAATGTCTTTATACCACATTTCATCGAAGTCGCCGTTCTTTCTTTTTTCATATTCGGCTTTAGGCAACTGATCATTGGTGAGCGATGTAACAAAAGGATATTTTGACGAAGAGGCAATCAATTCGTTTTTATTGTATAAGGCATAAGAATATACTTGTGAATTCTCCGGATCATTCTGATCATATTGTTTGAACAAACGCGGCACCATCGATTCGCCGCCGTATTTTTTGGGTGTAGAAATAATAAAAACATCGCCCAGGTCATTGTTATATAAATCTTTTACGTGCCGCCTGGTTATATAACTTATTTTATCATAAGATGTTTCATAAGTATACAGATCCGGGATACGTTCAATTGGTTTTGCCTGCACTGTCAATATCGTATTCAATGCATCGTATGTATCAAGATCTTCGTTATTTACAGGTTTTTTATTGTAATCGAATACAAATACTTTGGTATCATAGTTACTGCCATAACTCATGTAACTTTCGCGAACGATGCTGTCTTTTAAAAACTTGCTGCTGTCAGCATTCACGAACCGGTGAAAGTTTTTTGCCCAGAAATGATTATCGAGATATTTCATCACGATATTCAATTCAACCGGCCTTGTTTCATCAAACTTTGTTGAATATTTCTCCGCAGTTTTTTTACGCTGCAGCCATTCGATATCCTGGTTCTCTTTCAGCATGATAACTGAAATAGATGCCGAGAAAACAAATATCCAGAACATGACACCGGCGATGTTGATCTGGAACCGGTGAAATATAATAGCCTGCCGGCTGATCAGCCATGTATAAATAAGCAACCAGATCAGCACAAAAAGATAAAACTGCACAAGCGAACCGGAAGCAGCCGTAGTAAGATAAATAAGCCCGCTGGTAGCAATGACAAAATAGATAAGGCCGGCAGCTCTGCCTTCAAAAACCGGAAAGATCAACCGGAACAGTATCTGCGTAAAATAATAATACCCCAGTGAAAGACAGGCAAGCACGATAAAGCCAACGACGCTGAAAATATTGATACTGTCAAAATCGGTTACGTTAAAAGAAATTTTTGAATCCGCGACCATGCTGCGGATGGTATTTGCCAACAGAAATGTAGATAAAATCAGCAGGACCAATGAAGCGCCGCCTACAACCCACTTCCATCTTTTTGATCCAAGTATGCCAAAATATTCTTTGTGAGAAGTTTTTGACCATGCAAATACAACGATCCAGCAAAAAACAATCGCATTCACCAGCAAATCACCCAATGACCGCTGAATAATATCAGACCCATAAATCGAAGGATCAAAAAGCGTAAACTGCCGCTGGTTGAGCAGGAAAGGCATCTCGTACATGATAAACCGGAGGAGGATAAGGCACAACCCAAGAAAACTTATGGCTTTCCAGGCTTTGGTTCTCCGTGCCAGCGATTCGGCAACGAGATGAATAAATAATAATAAAAGGAACAATCCGCCTAGCCGGAGAGCAATTGTGATCAAATCATTGTAAGGAATAGCAACGTAATCTTTTTTATTGAGGTAAAACAAAATGTTACCGGCTAATGAATGAACGGGGTTTGCAGTAACAGTGTCGGTTATTAATATTTTTTGTTCAGCCGTTTTGCTATAGGTAAATTCCTTCGGGAGATCTTCGACTTTTGCCAGGAAATATTCAAACTCCACCGGTATCATTGCAAATGAAATGACATTGTTAGTCATTCCCGGCAGCTTTACTGTATTTTTCTGAACGATATAATACCCATTCGCCAGTTTTTCAAACGTTTCACCATCAGGCATAGTATAACTCCCTGTTGGCGGCAAAATCAACTGGTCGCTCCAGAACAGCATATTGAAATCACCACTTACATTTTCTGCAAACAAAAAAATGCCATACGGTTTTGATGAAATCTCTTTGAACTCATCCAGCGATTCTTCTTTATGAATGAGCTTGCGCAGCAATAACGTATCGTGTAGGAAAATAAAATAGTCTTCCTGTTGTTTGTGAACATATTTTTCCAGCAACTTCCGTTCACGCGAAACAGAAGTCAGGTTGGTATAATACGTATTGAAAATATAGGAAAGAAAAAACAACACCATCGCCACAAGAAGCAGCGTGTACTTACTGAAAAAAGTATATCTTAAAAATCGTTTCAAAATATTATTGAGGCTGTTGCTTGATAGCGTTCCAGATGGCATCCATTTCTTCCAGGGTCATATCATCCAGGTTGCGGCCCGCAGCGAGTGCCTTTTGCTCCATCTCCGTAAACCGGCTTATAAATTTTTTATTGGTTCGCTCAAGAGCATTTTCGGCATCAATATGCAAAAATCGTGCGTAATTGATCAGGGAAAACACGAGATCGCCAAACTCATCCTCTATCTTATCCTTGTCGCCATTCTCTACGGCTTCATGTAGCTCCTTTGTTTCCTCTTCCACCTTTTCCCAAACCTGCTCTTTTACCTCCCATTCAAAGCCTACCTGCTTTGCTTTTTCCTGCAAGCGCATTGCTTTTACTGTAGCGGGCAGCGACCGGGGTACACCGCTCAGCACCGATTTTTTACCTTCCTTTAACTTTAATTTTTCCCAGTTGCGTTTTACATCCTCGTCATTTTCCACTTTTACATCACCATAAATATGCGGGTGCCGTGCTACCAGTTTTTCATTGATCCCTGTTATCACTTCATCCAGCGTGAAATGACCTTGCTCTTTCCCGATTTTAGCATAAAACACGATATGCAACAGCAGATCGCCCAGTTCTTCTTTAATGCCTTTCCAATCCGACTCTGTAATAGCGTCAGCCAGTTCATATGTTTCCTCTATGGTCATAGAACGAAGCGTCTGTATCGTTTGTTTTCTATCCCACGGACATTGTTCGCGCAATTCATCCATTATCCGGATAAGTTTTAAAAATACTTCAGAGGTAGATTCCATAGTATCAATTTATGACCACGATATCGAAATGCTGTAAATCACAGCAAACGCTGAGAACAAAGAAATAATGCAAAGTATGCTGAACAGGATGAATTTCAGTATTGTTTTTGCCAACCCTTGTTCATAAAATCTTTTCATAGCGATTATTGTATAGACGGCTTCGAAAATGAGTATGGCAAAAGCCGTTAATGCAAGCCTGCTCTCCGTTGAAAATTTTTTCAGACTTAAAACAACCAGGTATAACAGCATGACAAAAAATAATAGCGTGTTAAGGTGTGTAAGAAAAAGGCAATGATCGGTAAAGTAAAATTGCTTCCGTCGTACGTAAAGTAACTTAAGGAATACTGCAAACAATGGCAACAGGAGAAAAATCATGTACGGATAGTATTGTATGAACTTATTAACGATGTCTACCCATACATATTCGCCATTTTTCCTGTATCGTTCGCTCAACACAACATCCCTGCGCGTTCCGATCTTCTCCAACCATCCATCTCTTTTATCTGGCGGTAATGATCGCTGCACAGAATCGTACGCCGCGGCAGATTTATAAGTCGTGTCATATAAGTTAAACAGGCCTGAACCGGTTCCTTTTTCATTTTCATCTTCCTCATCGTTGTCAATTTCAGTGCTGTCCTGGAGTTCCCGTATCGCTTTTGCAATTTCCAGTGAATCTTCTTTGGTTTTCGCCTTTTTATATCCCTGCTTCAATAATTCAAGCGTACCATTTCTGACAATCTTTTTTCCATTTACAGCGCCGAAGTACACCTTTTGATCCCTGAACCCGCTATAAAATACCCAAAAAAACAGCGGCGCAATTATAAAATACATTATCGCTGGATGGACATAGTCCGCCCTCATCCCTTTTTTGTACTCAACAGAAAGAAATCCCGGTTGAGTAATGAGGATTCCCAGGGTTTTAAAGAATTTGCCAACGAAATGCATGATAACTTCTTAATAATACAGTTTAAGGCGTGAGATATTCACATCCATTTCAATCTACTACATCCGGCTTCCCACCGCCTGAACGTCCTGAATTTTTTCTTAAAAATAACCACAAAAAATACATATAACTGCTTCTTTTTCGTTACTACATAATTCAGGTATTTTTGGATTTAAATCAAACGGAATTAATGAAAAACATCGTTTTGGCCGCTTTGCTCATCTCTTCGGCTCTCACACAGGCACAGTACTACTATAAAGACATTATCGGCACAGCAGAAACAAACCACCAACTGAAATTATACATAGCAACTAATGTACAATCGGTCGTATTAAAAAGCTTTGAACCGGATGGCAGTGTATCCGATAATTTCCAGGTAGAGCAGTTACTTGATAAAAATGCGAAAACATTAAAAACGGTCTCTCACTCCGGTGTGACTGACGAATCGGTGCTCCTGTCTTTTTTTGACGACAGCGCAAGAGTTATTAAGACAATGGACACTTCGGGTACTTCGTTTAACGCCGCCGCTTACACATACAATGGCGCAGGCAAACTTTTATCCTTAAAAAGTTTTTCAGGGGACACTTTGAAAACCGGTTCAGAAACAGAAGACCATCAATGGACATATAACGGGAAGGGGCAACCGGTACAGATGCTGCGGATAATAAATAACACCGATACAACTGTTATCAAATTTCAGACCGATGATAACGGTAATATTATCCAGGAAACGCCGTATAAAAAAGGAAAGTCCGGCGACCCGGTGTATTACTATTATGACGGCAAAAACCAGGTGACCGATATTGTGCGGTACAATTATAAATTGAAAAAATTACTGCCTGATTATATGTTTGAATACTCCGATGCCGGGCAGGTCATCCAAAAAATAACCGTTCCATCCAATAAGGCCGCCCAATATCTTATCTGGCGTTATCAATATGACAGCAAAGGTCTCAAGGCAAGAGAAGCCTGCTTCAATAAGGATAAACAGCTTACAGGCAAAATAGAATATGCATATCGTTTTGCACAGTAATTGTTCCGATTATTAATGAACGACGAAGTAACATTGAGCTTTTTTTAACAACACCTGCGTCGAAGGTTCAACAATTTCAGCAAGTTCCGGGTTTCTCACCTTTTTTCGGCATGATACTTTTGTGTTATAAATTACAAACGATGAACACACAAAACGATATCAATTATCAGCGGATTGCAGAGGCAATTGACTACATAAAAACGAATTTCAAGGAGCAACCCGATCTTGAAAAAGTAGCGGAACAGATTCACCTCAGTCCCTTTCATTTCCAACGATTATTCACAGAATGGGCAGGCGTCAGCCCGAAAAAGTTCCTGCAGTTTATAAGTGTAGAACATGCGAAAAGTTTATTAAAAGAAAAACAGGCAACATTGTTCGATGCTGCTTTTGAAACGGGATTATCAGGCACCGGTCGTTTACACGATCTGTTTATTAAAATAGAAGGCATGACGCCGGGTGAGTTTAAAAACGGTGGTGAAGCTCTTTCCATCAACTACAGTTTTGCAGAAAGTCCGTTTGGAAAAATACTGGTTGCTTCCACGGTTAAGGGTATCTGTTATATGGCTTTTGCAGATGATGAAACAAAAACATTTGCCGAGTTAAAAAAATTATACCCCAATGCAGAGTATCACCAGGTGGTAGATATGATACAGCAAAACGCGTTGTACATATTTACAAAAGACTGGAACAAGCTGAATGAAATTAAACTGCATGTGAAAGGATCGGGTTTCCAGTTGAAAGTATGGGAAGCACTGCTAAAAGTTCCGGTGGGTCAACTAACAACGTATGGTTCGCTTGCTGCACAATTAGACAAACCGTTGGCATCAAGAGCTGTTGGCACAGCCGTTGGCGACAACCCGGTTGCTTTTATCATTCCGTGCCATCGTGTTATTCAATCAACAGGGGCTTTCGGAAATTATCATTGGGGAAGCACGCGTAAAACGGCAATGATCGGTTGGGAAGCGGCGAAGGTGGCGTCGTGAATGGTGAGTGGTGAATTGTAAATAGTGAATAGTGAATAATGAATAGTGAAAATAATCCAGGGGAATTCTCCTGTTTGAAAAAATGAAAAACAATGGTTATGGTTTTAGAACAGTCCGATATAAAAGAAAGAATATCAAGTATAGATCAGGGAAAAATAACAGATCAAATCAACAACAATGGGTACGCGTTGATTAAAAATATCCTGAATGCAGATGAATGCGACGATTTGATAAGTTTCTATGATAAAAATGAATTGTATCGCAAAACGATAAGCATGGAGCGGTATCGTTTCGGCAGCGGGGAATACAAATATTTTAGTTATCCTTTACCGGAGCTGATACAAACCATAAGAGAATCCGTTTACCCGCTTCTTGCACCCATCGCCAATCGCTGGATGGATGTTCTGAAAATAGACAATCATTTTCCCGCATCGTTTGCAGAACTCCGGAATATTTGCCTGGCAAATGGGCAGGACAAACCTACCGTGTTGATTTTAAAATATGGCAAAGGCGGTCATAATACACTGCACCAGGATCTTTATGGAGATATATTCTTTCCGATGCAGTTGGTTCTTTTCCTGAACGAACCGGGAAGCGATTACACAGGTGGTGAGTTTGTGCTAACCGAACAAATACCGAGAGCGCAATCAAAAGCTATAGTGTTGCAGCCGCGTAAAGGCGATATGCTTTTATTCACGACCAACTTCAGACCGGCAAAAAGTAAAAAAGGTTATTACAGGGTAAATATGAAACATGGCGTAAGTGAAGTGCGGAGCGGTCAACGTCATACACTGGGTATTATTTTTCATGATGCGAAATGATAAGGCATAGCGATTTTGAAAATAACGGCCGTGGGAAAACGAAATTGCACCAACTGATACGGCAAAAGAAAATAGTTTTGGGCGGCAATCGTCAATTAAAAATATATGGCGGGCTGCACTGCAGTTCCGGTAAGCGGATGCTTCGTGAAAACCGTGTATTTTTTAGTTCGGAAGCTGAAGCCATCGCAGCAGGTTTCAGGCCCTGTGGTCGCTGTATGAAGGATAGATATCTTCAATGGAAAAATAAAAAGAAATAAAAGTGCAGTCTTCATTGTTCAATCATGATGCAATAGATGTTCTTCCCTATAATGGAGACGTGACATTGTACAATAATTTCTTTTCTGTCGCGGAAAGCGGGGAGTATTTCAAAAGCTTGATGAACGAAATCCAATGGAAACAGGAGCCAATAAAAATATTTGGCAAAGAAGTGATGCAGCCAAGATTAACGGCCTGGTACGGCAATAGTGACAAACCCTACAGTTATTCCGGCATTACGATGTATCCACATGCCTGGACAAATACCTTGTATGCAATTAAGCAAAGGATAGAGCCGGTTGCTGGCGTGATATTCACCAGCGCATTGTTAAATTTATATCGAAACGGAAATGATAGTATGGGCTGGCACCGCGACAATGAAAAAGAGTTGGGAGATACACCTGTTATCGGTTCAGTAAGTTTTGGATCCACCCGGAAATTTCAATTCAGGAATTATAAAACAAAAAAAGATTTAAAATCAGTTGAGCTCACAAATGGAAGCTTTCTCTTAATGCGCGGCAGAACAAATCATTTTTGGGAACACTATGTACCAAAAACTGCCCAAGTGGTAAACGAAAGAATTAATATTACGTTCAGGGTAATTTATTGATTCCTGTATCGCGTTTAACTATTGCAATACATGCCTGCCGGTTACGAATGATAAAATAATCTGTGAAACCCGGTTTAATTTTAAATCCTTCTTATATTTAAACAGCCATTGCATTATCAAACCTAAATGACTTGCCCTGCTTATGGAGCACGAAGTAGCTGATCACGCAAAAAAAATTTACAGCACAGCAAAAAGTTCGAAACATAGCCCTGGAGAGAAGTTAAAAGACATTCTCATTGAAATATTTATTATAGTCTTCGCCGTAAGTCTTTCGATCTGGTTTCACAACTGGTCTGAACACCGGCATGAACAAAAAGAGGTGAAAGAATTTCTCAAAGGACTCAGCAAGGATCTTTCCGAAGATGTAAAACATTTATCAGTACAAAAAAATATTGTTTCCCGGCTACAATCAAATTACAGGCAGATAGCGTCGCTCAATAAAGGTCAGCAGACGGATGCCGTTACAGATTCGCTGATCGCCCACTTTGAAGTTGATTTAATTGTTACCCGTCCCAATATCGGCAGATACGAAGGTTTCAAATCGAGCGGGAAATTGGGAAATATAGAAAATGATAGTCTCAAAGAAGACATTCTCGTATTTTATGAACAAACAATTCCAACACTTGTATATGGAGAAAACTTTGTCAACGATTTACAATTGAAACTCCAGGACCTTGGTATTGAAAGCATTGATAAAATAAAACCAGCAGAATTCGCTACGTCCCCAAAGATCAAGTCTATGTTGGGATTGGGTGCCTATAATTTCGAAAATAATATCAAGGGCTATGACAGGGCGGTTGAACGGGCAGCGAAAATTATTGACCGGATAAAAAATGAAATAGAATAGGTGACCGAAACCATCCAGGTTTTTCGCAGAAAGCAATCCTATACTTTATATTTATTCCTGTAATCAACCGGCGTCATACCGGTAATGCGTTTGAATACATCCCGAAAAGTTTGTGTGTCTGAGTAACCTATATCATACATTACTTCAACAATAGATTTTCTGCCCAGCTCCAATTGTTTTTTCGCACCTTCGATCTTTACCCGTTGTATATACTCGGCTACCGTATTTCTTGTTGCTTTTTTAAATCGCCTTTCAAATGTTCTCTTGCTTATCGCGAACTTATCCGCCAGGCCATCGACGGTGAATTTTTCTTTATAATGACTTTCAATGAACTCCTGTGCTTGTTTTATCACCACGTCATCATGATCCTTTTGACCATGAAATATAATAAAAGGTGATTGAAAATTTCTATCCATATCGATCACGAAATATTTCGCAGTGAAAATGGCCATTTCCCGTCCCGCATATTTTTCTACAAGATGAATCAGCAGGTTCCAATATGCGTTACTGCCACCGCTGGAATACAATCCCTGCTGATCCGTTATCACTTTTTCATCAACAAGCTTTATAGACGGATAGATAAAACTGAATTCATTGGCGTATTGCCAATGTGTAGTACATTCTTTATTTTTCAAAACACCGGAATAAGCTAACAGGAATGCACCGGTGCATAAACTGGCAATCTCTGCGCCTTCTTTATATTGTTTTGCAATCCATGGCGCAAATTTTTTATTCAAATAGGTTCCGCTCAGCGTATCGCCCATTATCGAAGGAATAATGATCAAATCATTTTGCGTTGCTTCATCCAATACCAGGTCAGGATAAACAACAAACAAACCATTATTCAATTTTATTTCTTTAGACTCACCAACAAGGCGAATACTAAATAATGGCTTCTTTCCTTTCTCGCTCAAAAATTTATTTACCATTGTAAATACATAACGACTGTCGGCTATCGAAGCCGCAACGGCATTATTAAGCACCAGGATGGAAATATTTTTCATAGCACAAATGTATTCCTGAAAGCTGACGCAAATACCCACCCAAGATTGTCGCATTTACACAGCTAAACTGTCAATTTAAGCCATCATATTTGCAAAAGCAAAATCAATAAACCGATGTTATCAACGAATACTTATCTGCACTTTGCAGGCAACGCAGAAAAAGCAATGAATTTTTATAAAAAAATATTCAATGGCACATTCAGGATATTTCAACGATACAGAGAAATACCCGGCGGCGAAAAATTAAGTGCCGAAGAGCAGGATAAATTAATACACGTGACATTAGATATCGGCAACGGAATTATTATCATGGCAACGGATGCATTGCAATCCATGGGCCGAATGGTAACGCAAGGAAACAACGTTTATACCTGCCTGCATACCGACACGGAAGCCGAAACGGAGAAAATATTCGGATTGCTCTCAGAAGAAGGCGATATAGAAATGCCATTGAATAAGACTTTCTGGGGTGCTTATTTCGGTATGTGCCGTGACAAATTCGGCGTGCATTGGATGATTAATTACACCTACCCTCAATCAAATAAATAGCAAACAGTTTTATTAACAGATAAACCTAAAACAAAATGAAACCGGAAAATGCCTCGTCAAAAAAAATGATGATTACGGGTTGGGTACTAACTGCGCTTGCCAGTCTTTTCCTTCTTTTCGATGGTGTAATGAAACTTTTCAAGCCGGACCTTGTTATCCAGGCAACGAAAGAATTAGGTTATCCGGAAAGTACGATCGTTCCGATTGGTGCTATCATAGTTGTTTCGGTAATTCTTCACCTTATTCCGCGTTTTTCTATTATAGGGGCCATATTGGTTACCGGTTGCCTTGGTGGCGCAATTGCGACACATATGCGATTACAAAATCCGCTGTTCACTCATATCCTGTTTCCTGCTTATCTCGGAATCTTTATCTGGGGAGGCTTGTATTTACGCAATGCACAATTCAGAAAATTGATTGCACAATAATTTATTAATAGTATAAATCGTACAACATGTCATTCCAGGCTTACTTAGACAATATCGAAAAGAAGACGGGCAAAAAACCCGACGACTTCAAAAAACTTGCCACACAAAAAGGTTTTTTGGAAAAAGGAAAACTGAAAACAACCGTAAAAGCGGGAGAAATCGTAAAATGGTTAAAAGAAGACTTCGATCTCGGGCATGGACATGCGATGGCAATTTATGGTTTATTTAAAGGCATAAAGCAAAGTAAGAGCTAAAGAAAGAATACATGCCCTGTATTTCCAATCCCTCACATGTCAACCGGCAGACATGACGCATCGGCAAAGGCAAGCGATGCCAACTACAAAAAAGAATACCTGAATAGAAACCAGTGGATGCTGCCGGATCATCGTTGATCCGTTTAACGAAAGATTCATAATTTTCAGGCCGGCAAACCGCCCGGTAGATTATGAAAGTTTTCAAATGTTCGCATTGCGGGCAACTTATTTACTTCGAAAATACTCACTGTGAGCAGTGTGGGTCACTGTTAGGTTTTGAACCGCATTCGCTGGAACTTCTTTCGTTAACAGAAGAAAATGGACTTTTAAGAAGTAATAAGAGAGGCAAACAATTTTACCGTTATTGCAGTAATCACCAGTACGATGTGTGCAACTGGCTGATACCGGGTAATAACAATTCCGTGTTTTGTTTAGCCTGCGATCTCAACCGGATGATCCCTGATCTGAGCATTCCCGGACATTTGCAACAATGGAAGGATATTGAAACTGCAAAGCATCGTCTTATCTACTCACTGCTTCGCATGAAGCTACCCCTGGTGAGTAAAACAATAGATGATCAAACCGGTCTCGCATTTAATTTTATAGCAACCGTAAATGATACCTATGCCGAAAAAGTAGTAACGGGTCATCATCGTGGCCTTATAACAATAAACATTGCCGAAGCCGACGACGTAGAAAGAGAAACTGCACGCAGCCTCATGAAAGAAGTGTACCGCACGGTACTTGGTCATTTCCGCCACGAGATCGCTCATTATTACTGGAACCTGTTAATATTCCGGGGAGATAAAATTGAACCATTTCGTGAATTGTTTGGTGATGAAAGGGCCGATTATACGGAGGCATTGAAAAAACATTATGAACAAGGCGCACCACCGGACTGGAATAATCATTTTATCAGCGCCTATGCCAGTACACATCCATGGGAAGATTGGGCCGAAACATGGGCTCACTACATGCATATTGCAGATACGTTGGAAACAGCTTATTCATTTGGTCTTTCTGTTGATCCGCACGGTATTCGTACTGCTGCCTCATTAAGGGCAGAAATAAAAACCGACCCTTATCGTGTACATGATTTTGAAAGCATCATCCGGCTCTGGCTTCCTTTAACATTAGCGATGAACAGCCTGAACCGAAGTATGGGACTAAATGATCTTTATCCGTTTGTAATTTCGCCGGCTGTCATGAATAAAATGAAATTTATCCATAACTTGATCAGCCGGTATAATTAAATGCATGTTCGATGAATATTACTATACGCCCGATTGAAAAAAAAGACAATGCAGCACTGGCAAAAATTGTAAGAGATACGCTTGCTGAATTTGGCGCTAACCATCCGGGAACCGTTTACTATGATCCCACAACAGATACTTTATTTGAAGTATTTCAGCGAGAAGGCGCCGGGTACTTTGTGGCAGAAATAGACAACAAGTTGATGGGTGGTGCCGGTATCTATCCTACAGATGGCTTACCCGCAGGCACATGCGAACTGGTAAAAATGTATTTGTTGCCTGAAGCACGTGGCCTGGGTTTAGGAAAGACATTAATTGAAAAAAGCCTGGCGCTCGCTAAGGAAAATAAATACGGGTATGTTTACCTTGAAAGCATGCCCGAATTGAAAAAAGCATTGACTGTTTACGAGAAATTCGGTTTTACCTATCTCAAAGGTCCGATGGGAAACAGCGGGCATTTCGGGTGTGAGTTGTGGATGTTGAAAAAAATATAGGTTTCTCGCAAAGAACGCAGCGTAGACCGGGTTTTTCTTTGGGCTTTACAACTTTCGTTGAAAGTAATTATGCTGGTTCTACTTCGTATACAGGGCTAAAGAGATATACTCTGCCGGTTGCCACTTCCATGCATTGATAACGTTTTCGTAATTTTTTTCCTTTGCGGAAAACTCTTCCGTCCTCTGTACGGAATAAAGACTGAGGCGGCAGTTCTTCCACCAATGGTGATCCATTGTGTTTATCATAACGGCGAAGCACACGCAATAAATCATCTTCCGCACAACTGGTAGCCGCAGGATTTTTCAAGGAGAGCAGCAATTCCTTTTCTATATCGGCGGGAAAAACCTTATTTTTTAAAAACTGGTCAAGCAACTGTGCATAGATCATTTTCCATTCCCTGCCATGGGATTGTACGCGGTTACTATGCTGTTCAAACGTGAGTAAATGTGCCAGCTCATGCAGTAGTGTAATTAAAAAGGAATATGCATTCAGATTACCGTTTACGCTGATGCGGTGATTGTCATGATGTGTACGATGACGATAATCACCGAGAATACTTTTACGCTCACGGGCAATGGTAAGATGTACTTTAAAATGATTGAGATAGTGCAGCACCGGTTCATATGTACCGGACGGAAGATAATTTTGTAAATAATTGACAGGAGCTTCTCTCTTAGGCATCTGCTTTTTTCCTCAGCAATTTTGTCAATACCGAAACTTCTAAAAATGTGTACACAAGATACAAACCCATACAGACAAACAATGCAGGTTTATTCACAGCAGCTTTTGCCGATTGTATATAAATAAACGCTGCAATTGCAAAAACAAAAAATTTAATCATCACGCTTCCATACACGGAGCGTACAAATGCATGCGGATTTGGATTTTTTAATCCCTTAACCGAAATAAAAAAAGATATAGCTGTAATAACAAAGAGAATAAGATTACCAACGATGAGCACAGCCTGGTCAACGCTCCACTTATCGAGCAATCCTTTACCGGTGACGAAAAAAGCATTTAATACAATAAACAGGATTACTATTGATAAAAAAGGCCGTTGTTTCTTTTGCATTTTTTCTGTTTAAAATTCAACCCGGTTCCACCCGGAACCCTTTATGGCACGCAAAGTTGCGGAAATTTCAATAAATGGTAAACCATACCATGATGTTGGTCGGAATGTCATTTTAAGGTTTGATTGATCAGCAGAATTACAGAATGTTGAAGAGTGCGACGCAAGCAAAGCCAAATCAGGGTACTTATGCCGGGTACATAAATATATTTCCTTCGCCTTCTGAAGAAATTGGTCGTAAAATCAAAAAAACCTAAATTGAATATTCAACCCCATCTATATGCAGATACTCGAAATGAAGGTATTGAGAGGGCCGAACTACTGGAGTGTGCGCCGCAGCAAGTTGATACAGGTGAAACTGGACCTTGAAAAACTCGAAGAATCGCCAACCAATAAAATTCCGGGATTCCGGGAACGCCTCGAAAAACTGATCCCGTCATTGTATGAACATCGCTGCAGCGAGAATAAGCCCGGCGGCTTTTTCCATCGCGTGGAGCAAGGCACATGGATGGGCCATGTAATTGAACATATTGCATTGGAGATACAAACACTTGCGGGAATGGACACCGGATTTGGCCGGACAAGAAGTACGGGTGAAAAAGATGGCGTGTATTACGTGGTGTTCAGTTATATGGAAGAAGATGCGGGCATCTATGCGGCGAAAGCGGCGGTGCGTATTGCGCAGGCGTTAATAAATAATACAGAATATGATCTTGCTGCGGATATACAGGCAATGCGCGAAATAAGAGAAGATACTAGGCTTGGCCCTTCGACAGGCTGCATTGTGGATGAAGCTGTGAAGCGCGGCATACCATTTATCCGGTTGAATAAGCAGAGTCTTGTACAATTGGGTTATGGCGTGCATCAAAAACGGATACGGGCTACGATTGCTTCTACTACCGGCAATATTGCTGTAGACATTGCATGCGATAAAGAAGAAACAAAATCATTATTGGAAGCAGCCGAAGTACCCGTTCCACGCGGTACGGTGGTTCGCAGCGAAGAAGGATTGAAAGATGCAATAACCCGTTTCGGTTATCCATTGGTGATAAAACCAATTGATGGCAATCATGGAAAAGGCAACACAACCAACATCACTACCTGGGAAGTGGCCGTAAAAGCATTGCAGGCTGCACAACAATATGGTCGAAGTGTGATCGTCGAAAAATTTATTACCGGTTTTGATTTCCGGGCATTGGTGATCAATTATAAATTTATTTGTACTGCGTTGCGTACACCGGCTGCTGTTACCGGTGATGGTGTCAATACAATACAGTGGCTGATCACTGAAATCAATAAAGACCCACGCCGCGGCTATGGTCACGAAAAGGTGCTCACACAAATTACCATTGATGACTTTACCTGGAAAATGCTGAATGATAAAGGTTATACGCTGGAAACTGTTCCTGCGAAAGATGAATTGGTGTTGCTGAAACCCACGGCAAATCTTTCTACCGGCGGTACATCAACTGATATGACTGACGAAGTACACCCGGCGAATATCTTTATGTTTGAACGCATTGCCCGTATCATCGGCCTGGAC